>MKWU01000369.1_pt1 | contig 85826 bp, 73 predicted proteins | sample 809101 | NCBI WGS metagenome assembly MKWU01 (sample SAMN05860141, study PRJNA318959) | sponge metagenome | host: Aplysina aerophoba | place: Slovenia: Piran, Adriatic Sea, Gulf of Piran | collected 2013-05-07 | reverse complement strand
TCCGGGGTTTGACTGTCACCACGGCCGCGAAAGGCTTCCAAAACCGAGGAATGGTGGGGTTAAGGTCCCGTCCCAGGTGTTTAGCGGCGTCGGTGATGAACAAACCCGGTTCTCGTACCAAGGCAATGTCCCGACGTCCGCTTCCCTCGATTCCCACACCTATCCGCAATTCCACATCCCCCACACCTGGGAAGTGCCTTTCAGCGGCGGGGTCCTGGTTCGAGATGTCTATGTAGCGGAGAGTCTTTTTGATGTCCCTACTGAGGTTTGTCTTGTTCCCCATCTCCCTGAGCATGCGTCTTGCTTCCCCTCCTGGCAGCAGCGAATTTCGCTCCAAGAACAAAGCGTCATTGTCTCCCAGGACGACGGTTAGGTGATTGTTGAGAATGGCCCAGAAGAAATTGGCTGCGATCACTCGCAGGGCGCGGCTTTTCCACTCGTCAGCCTTGCCGCTGGACTCCCATCCAGGAATGAGAACCTTGGTCCCTCGAGCGGGCATCTGGAACCGGGCAGGGATGTCATTGTCCACCAGAGCATCGGCCCCATCGCCCAAGAAACCGTCGGGCGATAACTGTCTTCCCTCTTCGTCAAAGTGGGTAACCAGGATCGACCGGCCGATAAACCTGCGTTTTGCTGGATCGGTTTGATAGCACGTCGAATACAAGACGGTTCTGAGAGGCGTCACCGCAAAAGCGGCATGTTTTCCTAACCCGAAGGAACCAAGGGTCGATCCGCCTTTGTGAGCGGAATGTCCCACTGTGGTCGTAAGGCCCTCCCATGGGGTGACCTGGCTACCGTCGCCCTCATCGTCCGAAGCCCCGGTAGTTTCCGAGTCCGTTATCTCAAGGGTCGGGATGGACTCGTTCGAAAGCAACTCCAACGCCCGTTGGAACTGTTCCCTCCCATCATCATCGTTGTACTTTGACTGGATGCAGCGTTCTAATGCTTTGGCCAGTCCCTTCCCGTCAATCCGGCTAATCGGCATGTCTGCAACCGCTATTTGCACATGAACATTGGAGTCGGAAGACGTATTGGCATCTAGGGAATTTTGGACGCACTCCCGAAACAACGCCGTATCTCCAGAAGCAGCGAAGTGGGTCACCCCAGCGTCGTTGATTCCGCGGCCGATGCCGGGCATATGGGAAAACATCCAGTTCATTGGTCTCTCCTAACGGCTCCCGCGTCGGAGAACATCACTACCAAGAGCATCGGCTACTCGTCTTGCGGCGAGGTCTGTGGGCAGGGGCATCTCAGAAGGGAATCCCCGACCTCCGGGCTAGGTCATAGTCCTCGCCTGGGAGATGGACGGCCACTGGAGTCCTACACGGATGAGACTCACTCCCGGAAAAAAGCTCCACGACCGCTTCAGTCTAACGCCACGCAGAGATGTCAGTTCTATTTCTGCCTCAGGGGAAGACAGCCGCAGGGCTTTCTCTTTGCCGTGGTTTTGACAAATGCCGGGTAAGGGGGGAAGAGCCACCGGGTCAGGCAGTGCCAAAGGGGCGACTCTTCCGAAGGTCTTGCCCTTTTGCTTGTGGCTTCTTGCGTACCCGGGGACGATCGGATCGGAGACTTTGCTGCGGGTGATGCGGCGCCCGTAGCGCGTCGCCGGTTAATCCCTGCCATGGGAACCCATTTGGCTGGGCGGCTGAACTGTGGGGAGCTCTTTTGACCCTTCTATACGGGCTCAAGCCATGCTTATAACACCCCCGGAAGCACAGAGATTTCCCTCTTTGTCTGTCTTGGCTTTGGATTTTTTAGACATACATAGTAAAATAGGTGACGTAATAGGCGTGACAGCGGAACAGACTCTCGTGATGTTTCGTTTCTCAGCCACCGCGACGCCAAGGAGGCGACCATGATAAGCAACCTGAAGCCGACGTTCCGGGTCCCGGCTACCCGAGGCAAGATGGGCAAAACCGAGTATTACACCGCGACGCTGCCGTTCGGGGTGGTAACCAAACTCTTCACATTCGATCCCGCCGCGATGCTCGAGTTGTCTCCGGAGTACCGGAGCCAACGGGCCTTGAAATCCAAAAGAGTCCCGGAAATCGCCCGGTACATCATCGACCACGACGACTACATTTTCTCGGCGATCACGGTGTCGGTGGATTCGGATGAGGTGGAGTTCCGACCAGTGGAGGAAGCTGACATCGGAGTGTTGGTGCTGCCGCTTGAAGCCAAGTACGTCATTAACGACGGACAGCATCGGGTCGCCGGTATCTCCGAGGCCCTCCTGTCAGATCCCACCCTGGCTCGTGACACGATCTCCGTGGTAGTCCTACCCGATGGTGGGTTGGAACGAAGCCAGCAGATATTCTCCGATCTGAACCGCACCGTTCATAAGACATCGAAGTCGCTGGACATCCTCTACGACCACCGGCTGCCGATCAACCGCATCACCATGGCCTGCATGGACCAGGTTGACCTGTTCCAAAAGCGCATCGACAAAGAACGGGTGTCCCTGTCGATTCGCTCCCCGAAGTTCGCCACGCTTTCGGGCCTGCAACAAGCCAACAAACAGTTATTGGGTAACCCGGACGAACGCCTCAGCCCCACGGCTGAAAAGAAGCTGACGTCCTGGGCGATTGATTATTGGAACATCCTGGCAGACCTGGTCGAGCCATGGAATCACATCCGGGACGGGGACATGAAACCCCAAGAAGCCCGCCAGGAATACATATCGTCCTATGCCCTTGCCCTGTGGGCATTTGGCGCGGTCGGCAAAGCCGTCTCAGCAGCCGCGAAACAGGCCAACGGGAACCGGGCCGAACTTCTGAGCGGTTTGACGAAGATCGACTGGCGGACTGGCAGGGAATCTGCATGGCCGAGCATGAGGTTGTGACCCGCATGCCCACTAGGCGAGCCACCGCCAATTACATCCTGTGGAAGATCGGCCTCAGCGACCAGCGACCGAAATTGGTGATTTCCGAAGACCGCCGAGTTAACGCCGCTGCCCGCCGCAAAACCCAAACGGGACGGCGGTAGGCCCAAGCAACCCATCCGATTAAACGGAGGAGTATGACAACATGAGCAAGAAGAAGAAAACCCTCACCAAAGGACGAATCCCCTACACATCGCGGGCGCTGCTCCAAGACGCGCGGGAAGCAATGGGTACCGATCTGATCCGGGGCCTCATCGAACTGATAACCAACTCAGACGACAGCTACGCGCGGCAGAATCGATCCGGACCCATAAGAGTGGAAGTCGATCACTCCCGAAAAGGGGGGCCGCATGAAGTAATAGTGAGAGATCGGGCCGGCGGGATGTCCTTCCAGGAGATGCGTGACAGGTTGTTGCCGATCGGGGGAAGGTCATCCGGGTTGGAGGATGGCCAGCCGGTGCGGGGCAACCGCGGGCGGGGAGCGAAAGACCTGGTGGCGTTCGGGGAGGTCGAGTTCACCTCGATCAAGGATGGGCGTATCTCCAGTGTGCGGCTGCGCCAAACCGGTGATTTCGAGTTCTCCCGGCAGGATGACACCCCAACACGGGAGGAACGGTCTGACCTGGGCATCAAAAGGGGAAACGGAACCGTGGTGACGGTTTTCTGCGAAGGGGTACGACGTCCCAGACATGAGAGGTTGAGGGATGACCTCACCAACGACTTTCAGCTTCGTGACATCATGGCCGACCCACAACGGACAGTCACTCTGGTCGGTCGGACCAAGAACAACTCCCGAACCGCCAAACTGCGTTACAGCAGACCCGTCTTGGAGCCCCTACTTAACACCCACATCGAGATAGAGGGTTACCCAGAAGCCGGGCAGGTAGCTCTGACCGTTGGGAAACTACCCGAAAGGTCGGACGACCCGCACCGGAACCCTACCCGCGCCGCGGGTGTTCTGATCGCCGGGAAACGAGCCATCTATGACAGCACCCTGTTCAAGTTCGAGGGGCATCCCAGCGCCGGTTGGCTGCACGGCCGGTTGTCCTGTCCTTACATTGACCAGTTGACCATCGACCACGACAACGCGGTCGAATCCGACCAGGCACCCTCAGACGATAACCCCCTTCCCATCATATCCCGCCGACGGCGGGGCCTGCTGAAGGACCATCCCTTCTGGACAGCTCTCAGCAAAGCTGTAGAAGACCAACTGGCTCCCCTGATCGAGAAACTGGAGGAAGAGGAAAAGTCCGGCACCGAACCGAAAGAATCCCCGGAGATGCGGCGGCGGCTCGACCATCTCGGACGGGCTGTAGCGAGGATGCTCCACCAGTCGCTGCGGGAACTCGACGACGACCCTCCGGCGCCAGGTCCCCTTCCCGATCCTCTGGTGATCCATCCCAAGCAAGCCAACATCGTGGTGGGATCGACCAAGACCCTATCGGTGGTTTGCGCCGCGGAAGGACTACGAGAAGGCGACGAGATCACCATTGAACTCGAACCCGAAGGAGCATTCCAGATCATCAACCCCGCACCGATACGGCTCGGCCCGCATCGAAGTGGACGGTCTGATGTGTTGACCGCTCCGGTCCGTTTGAAATGCCTGAAAGCGGAATCGGCTCTTTTCGAAGCGTCCATCGGGGACAGGTCCGGCCTTGCTCTGTTGGAAGGAATCGAGGAACCACCGCCACCCCCTCCTGTAGACCCACCGGAAGACTTCCGATTCGAAAACCACTCCTACACCTTGGGTGTCAACAAACAGAAAACCATCGAGGTGCGGGGGCCGGTAGCTCTGGTCGAACCTACCGACAGGGTCGTCCAGGTGAAATCGGACAACGCAGGCGTGACGGTTCTCGACGGCGGGACCACCGTCATGTCCTTCAATGACCAGCTCGGTTTCTACGTGGGGCGGGTCCGGATAGCCGGCACCAGGCTGGGAGCTAGAGCCACATTGTACGCGAACCTTGAGCAATTCTCCGCGCAAAGCACTGTGAAAGTCGTGACCAGAGACACCGGTATCCCTAATCTGAAGATCAACTTCACACACCGGCCGGAGCCCTTGTGGCGTTCCTACTTCGACCCCGAAGAACCCACACCTGAAAGCAACCAAACGCTTTGGGTAGCGGTCAAACACCCGTCGTTGCTACCTCTCGCCAAAGATGACTTTTCCGGGGAACACAGCCGCGAGTTCCGGACAGCCCTGGCAGAGGTCATTTCCGAGGCGCTAGCAGCACGGCTGGTGAAAAAGGAACACGGCGACCAGCCGATCGAGGTATCAACCCTCTACCAACGCCACGCCCAACAGCAAACAAAAATACTCCCACCGATACAAAAGGTGCTCATATCTTCCTGAGCGCCCCCCTGTAGGGTCGGATGCCGGTTGACTCTCTAGATGGCCGGCATCCGACCCCGGTTGGGTTAGACAGGACCTGTTGGAGTTTGGCTGGGATCCCTGTCGTTCAGGAGCGGCGGATCCCATAGACTCTGCCTAACTGTGGGGTGGCTGCCGGGGGCTCCGGCTTGTCAGGCGACCAGGAGCGGGATGAGTAGTTCTTGGGATGTGATGCCGCCGTGGTGTCCGACCATGTCCCCGCCGAGGTAGGCGGGGAAAGATCACCGTGTGTTCGGCGGGTAGCAGCGCGGCGGTTGGGAAGTCTTCTAGTTCGGGGTGGGGAGGCCCACCGCCCAGCCACTGTCTTAACAGTTGGGCGTCAACGAACCGGCTGCCGGTTTGTTCGGCGAGACGGCGGGCTTGTTCTGCGGGTCCGTTGAACATCAGCACCGGCCGTCTCCCCAGCATCTCAGGCGCTCGGTTGAGGTCCCAGCTCAGTCTTTTCTTTCCCCCGGGGGGAATGTCACAGTGGCCATGATCGGCCGACCCGACCAGCACGGTGTCCGGGGGGAAACGACGACGGAGGTGTTCCCACAAGCGGGTACTTTCAGTGATCAGGTCTGAGAGCACTTTCAGTGATCGCCATCAATACCGCCAACACCTCCGCACCAATACCTGGGAATTCGTCGTTCCAGAACTCGTATTCGAACCACAACAGCCGAAACGGCCACAACAATAGCCAGCTAGAACAGCATCAAAACAGCGGCACCTGGCGAACGGCTTCCTGTGCAGTGGACAGAACCCCACCTCCCCCTCACCAACAACGGGACTTCCCCCCGTCTTCACACCTGACCTGAAGGAAAGAAGCACAAAGATATCCCTAGTACGCGAGAATCCTTAGCGTCTTTTCCCAGTTCAGGTGAGATGACCCCCACTAACGACAGATATTGGGATAGTATCCGTCGCTCCCAGTTTGAGGGTTATCTCTTTCCTCAGTTCCAGGCACGCAGAAGAAGGATTTGGTGACCTTTGGTGACAGGACTCAACGTACTGATCCGGAATGCCTTGAGGTGATTGGGAACTCCGCTCACCATCCGAATTGGAGTCTTCCGATTCGCTGTGATCCACGGAAGGCCCCGGCTTTGGCTTTTTGGATTATTCCGGCAGGGTCATGATGGGGTCTCGCCCGCGCCGGAAGGGGACTGCTATCCATCGGCCGTCGCGGTTGACAAGGCTGTCAGGGTGAGCGATCAGGCGGGCGATGTGGGCGTTGGCCGCCTGTTCGGTGGTGTGAACCGTTTGACAGCAGATGATCGTGTGCGGTGTATAGGGGATAACGCACTCCCACAACTTCCCGGTGTCTGTGCAGTCATCGCAGATCGGTAACTTGACGACCTTGGACCGGCAAAGATGACAGGCTGGCGCCGTCAAGTACGGACATTGATGGTGACAGCGCCTCGGGACGCGGTCAGGCACCTCTCCGTCAGCGTTGTCGCCAGCTACTGACGGTTGTTGTTCTGGGAGTGTTTTGTTGTGGTACGCCATTGTGTGTTCTCCTGTCGCCCGTTGGAGAGTGGTTGTTCTCTTCGCCTGGGATCCGCCACCTCAGTCGGGGTGTGACGGTCCCAGGACCTCTTGCACAAACAGATCTAACGACATTGCCCGGGAACGCCAAAAACAGTTTTCGGGAAACCGTGCATCCCCCCTGTGTCCGGTCGCCAGGTGTGCTTACCAAGGATGTGGTTCGGAACATGCAATGGGCGGGAAACTGGGCGGGCGCCTCGATGATCTACCTCGGATACCAACTGGTGTGGGCCTACCGCGAGATGACCGAAGAGGAACGCCAAGGTGGGATACATTTCTTCGCCCTCTCCACCGAGCGAGGGTACGACATGGAACCGAAACTCTTGCGGGGCGAGTTCGACCTGAGCAATACCCGTTTCTACGACTCGCCCGCCGACGGTGGGTGGGGGCTCTCCTGCCGCACCTTCGGCCGCTACGCCGAGGGCACAGATCATTTTGGACAAGCCCCGGGTTCCTGTGTCCCGATGACCCCACTTCGCCTTTCCCGACTCCCTCATATACGACGAGAACATCTACTCGTCCAAGAATCCCCGCTACTGCAACGATCCCAGACAGCGGGCATTCCAACACTCATACCACGACGGAGGATCACCCCGCGACAACACCGTGTATGTAGGAGTCCCGCCCTCATGAACCGCAGAGCAGACCCACCGACGCAGAAACACCAGAACCGTTCTGTGGATTGGGTGACAGGGACACCAGCCGGGTACCGGTGTGTATCTCCAGGGCTTCTCGGTTATCCGGACCGTTGCTGCCGTTCCCGGCCGACGGCAGGTGTCAGCGTCAGCCTGGCTGGTGACGCGTTGGAAATGGCTTTGGTTACCTGCCGGCGTGGAAACCCCCAGGAACTGGTCCATCATGCGGACCACGGAGGCCATAGAGAATGGGATTTGGGGCCCATCCGAACAGTTTCCAATGCCACCGGGTGGTGTAACCCACTCTGTATAGGGCTTCTTGGATGATGTCTTGGGACAGCAGCTTTATCGCTTCTATCACGGTGACCTTTTCACCTTGATAGAGCACGCCCGGTAGGTGGGCGTTTTGGTCTTCGCTGAGCCAAGCCTCAACGAAGGCGGTAACCAGGGTTCCCCTGGAAACAGAAGCGGCTTTTGTTGCAGTCATGAGGATGTTCTCCTTGTTGGTGGTGCTATCCGCCGTTTCGGCAGGAGACCGCACAGCGACGCAGCTACACTCCCGACACGTCCGAGGGAGGCCGGTCTCGTTGTGGGGGGCGCCATTGTGTGTCTCTCCTGTCGCGGTTGGCGAAGTGGTTGTTTTTTTCACTCCTGGGATCCGCCGGTTCCTGGTGGGTGCCGACGGTCCCGGGACCTCTTTCACTAACAGATCTAACGACATTGCCCGAAAACACGAAAAACTATTTTCGGAAAACCGTACATCACCCCTGCGTCAGCCAGAGATGGGCGTGTGTCTTTCGGCTGTTGGCCATGTCGACCGGGATGGTCGTGGTGGGACCGTTGGGCACGCCCCTGCCCTTCTGCGGGGGGAGCACCCGGCGGGACCGACAGGGGGTGTGTTGTCGGTTGGAACGGGTGGCAGGCGCCGGGTGGTTCCCCGCAAACACGTACCGTAACCGTCCTGCCCATCGGCCACCTCCCCAACACCCCGGCGAATCTTCGCGGTACAGCCACTCTTTCCCCAAAACACCCAGGATCCCCGCCGTAGAAGGAGGCGTTTACTTCGCATAGGGCACGCGTTGGCGTTTAGCAGCCTTCTTGGTGTTTGCCTGTTTTCTTTTGCGGTTGAAGTAGGCGGCGAGGATGAGGTCGGTGGCGGTGGGTGCCCACTGCTGTTTCCAGGTGTCGGCTTGGGTTTGGATGTGTTGGTTGAGGTCCGGTGGGATTCGGACGGTGACCCGTTTGGGGGTGGAGTTCGGGTAGGTGACCCTTCGGCCGGGGGTGGGGTCGGCTTGCAGGCCTTCGGTGAGGAGCTGTCGCAGCATTTCCGATTGAGACACGCCGGTGCGGTGGGCGGTGTGTTGGATCCATCGGGTAAGGGATGTGGCGAGGCGGAGGGTGCGGTGCACCGGTGCCGGGGGGAGGTGCCCTTGTTGTTGCAGTGTTTCTTTGAGGATGCGTTTTGCGGCGGCTGCGGGGGTGATGTTCCACCGGTCGGCGGCGGCCTGCAGCCCTCGGGCTAGTTGTTGGCTGAGGGTTATGTTCAGGTTGGCCATCGGAGTGAGTAGCGGCGCCACCCGCGGGGGTGCCGTTCGAGTGCTTCTGTGGTCCAGCCGGTGATGCGTTCGAGAGCAATGTTGAGTGCTTCGTTCCGGTCTTCTTCATAGTGGTGGTGGCTGTCGGACAGGAGTTGGCGGAGTTGGACGGTGGTGGGTCCGTTGTGGCGAAGTTCGGCCAGTTCGTTGCTGTGCACCCACACGCGGCATTTGGTTCCATCAGGCGTTTGAACGATTTCGATTTCTCTGTTCACGGTTTTTGTGTGCTCAGATGGTTTCGCTGTCCACAGGGGTGACCCGGGCGTTTGGTGGGCTTGACACGCCCATTTCTTTGATTGGGGTCCGGTATGCGCGCCCGCGTGCGCGTAGCAACAGCCCGGGGAGCACACCAACTGAGCGAGGGGACGGGGGTAGCGGTGGTGGGTGGTGGGCACACGGTTTATGGCCCGGTGGGAGTGTCGGTGTTGTGGGTGAGCCATTGTGAGATGCGCTCGGGGAGGGTGTCGGTGTGGTCAAGTCGGGTCTCGACCGGTTCCAGGCCGGTGTTCGCGGCGATCTGGGAGGTGATGTCCCGACCGGTGCGCAGATGCGCCCATGCCTTTTTGGTGTCGATTCCCTTGACCTGGAACCCCTCGGAAAGTTCCCCCTCGTGGGTGACTTGGCAGATGAAATGCCACCGGGCCAAACCGCGCAGGTCCCGGCCTTCCACCGGCACCCCGCCGCTGTTGTTTCGGTGGGAGAAGTGGCGGCCGCTCATGGCTTTGGCCATCTGCTCGGCGTCAGCGGGGCTGCCCAACCTCCCGCAGAACAAATGGGTGGCGTTCGCCAGGATGATTTCCCGCATTCTCTTGGACAGCACCGAGGGAGACTGGCAGAGAAAGTGGACCTTGGCGCCGAACTTTCTCAACTCCTGAACGATCACCCCCGCCTGAGCCTCCAACACTGCGGAGTAGGACTGGAACTCGTCCAGGAACAAGTGATAGGGTCGAATTTCACGGGTGGGTGACATTCCCCGTTCCTTGAACGCCGCCACCATCTCTCCCACCAGCAGTCGTGCCAGCAGGTTATCGGTTTCTGACCCGTCGTTTTCGAGCGCCACGAACAAGACCTTTCCCTCGTCGATAATGTCCCGCCACCGCAACGTGCTCACACTGGCACCCAACAAAGCCTGGATCCGGTCCTGGGACTTCCACTGCTCCAACGCGTTCAGAGCCGGTTTCAGCGCCACCGCCGACGCGCCCTTTGTTCCCACGATGGTCGGGTAGACACGTGTCCACCACTTTTGGTCTCTGACGGGCAGCTGGTCGATAGCCTGTTCTCTCCATTCTTCGTCCAACAGCAGGTCCTGCAGGCAGAAGATGTTGGTCTGCAACTCGGCGGGCAGGGCGAGGTTGAGGTGCAGCAGACATTCAAGGCTCTTTCGGATGATCGTCGATGTCTGAGGAGACTTGCTGTTGGGCCCGAAATAGGTGGGGAACAGCGCCACCGGCAGCATCCGTTTGAGGGTTTCGATCCGTCCTTTGCGCAGGCGGGTGGGTACCACGGTCAGATCAAGGGGGTTCCACCCCGCTGACACCGGCTCGCCCATACTGTTGGTGGCTCGCAGATCGATCTCGAGGATCCGGTCAGCGTGACCGCCCGCCAGGTGTTCTTTGAGGTCATGCACCGCCGTGCGGTGGGGGTCGAGCACCAGCACTCCCCGGCCCTGTTCCACCAAAGAGATCACCCTCGCCATAGCATGATACGTCTTGCCGGAACCGGTCCCACCCACGGTCAGGTCCACACCAGGATCAGTGGGCTCACCCGAAGAGACTCCCACCATCCGCCCTCCCGGGAGCACCCCGACCGGCATCAAACCCCCCGGAAAACGAGGCTCGAACGTCTCCAAAGCAGGCGGGTCCGGTAACCGCCGGCCCACTGTCTTGCCCACTCCCGGCGGTGGAGGACCCAACAACGTGTGCAAACAGTCCCAATGCCAAACCGGCAAATCCCGCTCCAACACCCCCGTCTCCCAAACCCGGTCGAACAACCCGTCGCTCACATCACGAACAGTCAGGGAGTTGTTATCGGTGGAAAACAGCGAGTCCAACACACCACACACCCGATCAGCCACCCCCACACACTCCCCAACATGCCCCGCACCTTCACGGGCCACCCGCAACAACACCCGCACCCCGGCCAGCATCTGCCGCTTCTCCGCCGTTTCCCACACCTCCCGATCAGGGTCGTAGTCGTCCAATGTCTCCAAACGCTTGGCGCACACCCGCCCGCGGGCGGAGGGTGTTATAGGAACCAAATCCACACGCAACCCGAAATCCACGTCCGGGTGGGTCTCCAACACGTCCGCCACCCGAGCCATTGGATGGTCCGGAGTGCCCGACGGTGTGAACAGAGGACGGGACAACACCGCCGGCATCAGATAGCGGCGCTCCACCGCACCCCCGCCGGTGGGGGTCTTATCGGAAACCGTCACCCCCCGGGGCCAATCCTCGACCACCGCGTCCGGCCACAACGACCCCACCGACCGGCGCACACTCGGACCCAGCTGTCGATCAACCGACACGCCCGAAACCAACTCGCCCCCTTCATCACGGGCCCACAACACCCGGACCACCGACCGAGAACCACCCAACACAAGCGACTCGCGCAACACTCCCGGCCACAACTCCAACGCCGGAATCTCCACCCGGCGCCTCCGACCCGTCACAGGCGCCTCCCGCGACCACTCCCCGCACCAGGAACCACCGCGAACACATCACGCTCCCCCCCAGACCACCCCTCACCCACCAGCCCCCGGGCGGCCCGGGCCGACCCACGCCTCCACCGCCACCTCAAAACAAAAAACAGCAACGCCCCGACCGCCGCCGCCACACCCACCCGCGCAGCCCACCACCACACGGACGCCTCGTTCGCATCCCACCACTCTTGGAACCACAACACCGCGCCCCAACCAAACACGGCGAACACAACCACCCTCACCCAATCGATACCACCCGAACCCGAAGCATTCTCCTTCTCCGCCATCAGCGACGCTCCTGTTATCGATCGTCAAGTCGTCTCTATCAGCATGATAACCCGTCGCCAAACCTGTGCGAACAGCTTCACCGACATCTCAACCCGCGTGTGAACGCTCACCAACTAGCAGGTCGACCGCCCGCGACAGTCGACCCCCTGACGGTTGCAGCCACCCTCAAGCTCAACCCCGAAAACCATATTCAGTCTCACCCCGGTGTGGCTACATCTCAGAAAACAGGACACACAAGCCCGTGGGAGGGGAACCTAAGGGCCAACTGCGGCAAACGGGTGCTCTGGACTAAACGACAGAAAAATACGAACACCGGGTCGGCTAACCGAACACGACACTATGTGTAGGCAATCAACGAGACCTCCCACTCACACTGATTGAAAACTCGACTCGGACGCCTGCAAACAGCAAAGACCAAGAGCCCACACATCCTCTTGCGGTTTTTCGGCCAATTGCTACGTAGGGGCCCTTAGATAGCCGAACCCGACAAACGCGACCCTCGCCCGATCAACAGGCGGTCCGGCGCCAGCGCCACCAGGTCCCAAATGGGTCCACCCTGACCCCACACTGACGCCACCGGCCCCCATTTTGGTCAACCCGCCAACGCAGAAACCCGCACAGTAGCTAACGGGGATCGCTCTGACACAGATGCCCACCGAAGGGACCCCGGGCTCGTCAGAAGAAGAAGTCCAATAGCAAGCTACGGCTAAAAGGAGCCCCGGAACAGGGTTGTCGGCATTGACCAAATGACAGGCTAGCTCAGTTCTGGTCGAGGTCGTACCAGCGGGAAACACCCTCCCTTGTTGAGCTGGATGCTGCGACAGCGCAGCAATTTCCGTCCCCGCGCGCACTCGCCGTAAAACTGTTTTTGGGCCCTAGACGACCAAGCCCTAAGTTCAGAAAGTGCCCGGTCCTCCAGAGACAATGGAGAACCCGGGCGAAACAACCGATCCTCACCAAGAAGAGAGGGAAAGGTCAGACACCAACAATGCTAACCCCAAAAACCGGGAGAGACAACCCGGCACGCGCAGCAACCATTGCGAACCCTTCACTCTCCTACTTCGGTGAACAACCAACACCGCGCGCACTCGCCGTAAAACTGTTTTTGGGCCCTAGACGACCAAGCCCTAAGTTCAGAAAGTGCCCGGTCCTCCAGAGACAATGGAGAACCCGGGCGAAACAACCGATCCTCACCAAGAAGAGAGGGAAAGGTCAGACACCAACAATGCTAACCCCAAAAACCGGGAGAGACAACCCGGCACGCGGAGCAGCCATTGCGAACTCTTCCCTTTTCTCTTCTTCGGTGACCGAGCAAGAGAAAGGAGGATGGCTATGAACACTCAACCTGAGCCCATGGGAACCCCATCGTCCCAGCCCTGGCTGCTGCGAATGGGAGAAATTCTGGAGAACACCAGGCTCTGCAAGTCACAGCTGTACCGGCTGATGGCCGCCGGGGAGTTCCCAAAACCTGTCAGGCTAGGACCGCGGACAGTTCGTTGGACGAACAAGTCGGTCCGTTGCTGGGTCGAGAACCTCCCCCAGGAGGAATGATCTCGGCCAACCCGGGGCGAGGACAACACCCTCCTTGCCCGTGGGGAGGGGCCACACCCGGCCCCTCCCCTCACCGGCCTACCTATGACACCCCTCCACAAGAAGTGGAGCGAGTCACCAATCGGGGACATCCCGAACTGATTAGAAAGGAAATGAGAGCATGGCTACTTTAAGAAAATTGTCTGAGACGTTCGTAAAGAAAGTGCGGTCTCCGGGAACGTGGATCGACCGCAACCAACATGGTCTGGCTTTGCAAGCGCGGCAGACCAAGATCAGGGGTCTTTCCAAGAGGTGGATACAGCACCTTGAGATCGACGGGAAAGCTATCACCCTGAGGTTGGGAACCTACCCGAAGGTCACCCTGGATGAGGCCCGAAGGCGGGCAAAGAAGAACTGGAAAGCGGTCAAGGAAAACCGCCATCCACTGACCCGGAACCAGCCGACCTTCCAGGAAGCAGCCGAACAGGTGATCGAGCTTCGTTCGTACTCTTGGCGGCCCGGTGGTGGCACCTTGAAACGATGGGAATACAACCTTTCAAGGTTCGTGTACCCGCGGATCGGCATGAAAAGGGTCGGGATGGTGACCAGCAGCGATCTGGTGGCTTGTTTGGAGCCCATATGGCACACCAAACCAGAAACGGCTCGGCAGGTGCTATCACATATCCGGGCTGTCATGCAGTGGGCGGATGGTAAAGGCTATCGCTCGGATGACCCCACCCGGGTGGTCCACGTTGCGTTGGGACCGATCAGGAACGGGGTCAGGCACATGCCAGCCGTGCCTTACAGCCAGGTATCCCAGGTTCTGCGGATCATTGAAGCATCGAAGGCCTATTGGGCGACCAAAGCCGCGTTCAGGTTCATGACCTACACCGCCGTCCGGAACGGCATGGCCCGCGGTGCCCGGTGGGAAGAGATCGACCTTGACACCGCCACCTGGACTGTCCCGGCCCACAGGGTGAAGTCCGGGCAGGCGTTCAGAGTTCCTCTCAGCCAAGCAGCCCTCGCGGTCTTGGAGGAAGCCTGGGAGCACACCGGCGGCGTGGGGCTAGTGTTCCCCTCTCCCACAGGACGGCCCCTGTCAGACGGCACCCTGTCAAAGCTGTGCCGCGAGAACAACGTGGGCTGTGTCCCTCACGGCATGCGCTCCTCGTTCTTTGATTGGTGCGCCGAAACCGGTGTGCCCAACCACATCGCCGAACAGGCCCTCGCTCACACGCCCAGAGGACTCCGAGCAACCGGTATCGGTACCGAACTGCTCGAAACAAGAAGAGAGGTCATGGAGATGTGGGCCATCTACCTAACCGGAACCACGTCTCCCAACTGACCAAACGAATCGCCTGTGGCACAACGCAGGGAACGGGAGGAGCGCCCACCACATCGCTCCTCCCGAACCCAACATGACAGAGAAAGGAACCCAACGACCATGAAGAAGAGAGAACCGATAAACCTAGAGTCGATCTTGGCCCAAACCGCTCCCAAACTAGGGCGACACTATTACGGTCCCGGTGGGTACGGTTTGAACCTCTACATCAAGGAAACCAAGACTCCAGGTGTGCTATCGAAGACCTGGAGCGTACGGATCAAAATCAACGGCAAATACACCAGCCGCGGACTCGGTAGTTACCCCAAAGTCAAACTGTCCGAAGCCCGACGTCGGGCGCTCGCCTACCACCAGGCAGTGGAAGAAGGCCGAGACCCAAGAACCGACAAACACCCAACCTTCCGCCAGGTAACCGCCGACACTATCCAGTTTCGCTCTCCCGACTGGCGTGAAGGGAGCCGAAGCCGCCAAGACTGGGAAAGCAGCTTCGAAAACCATGTCTATTCCCACATCGGGGACATGGAGATCGACACCATTGACCACCGTCACATCTACGCCGTGTTAGAGCCCATATGGAGGACCCAACATCCGACCGCTCGAAAACTCCGGTATCGGATCAGCGCCGTCATGGACAGGGCTGAAGGAAAAGCCTATATCGAGTCCAACCCCACCCCAAGAGCCATAAAACTGCTGGGAAAGGTCAGACACCGACCGCAACACCACAACGCCCTCTCTACCAGCCAGGTGAAGGAGGCCATCAAGATCATCGAGGCAACCAACGACACCTACCGGATCGCCGTCAACGCGTTGATATTCCTCACCCTCACAGCGGCCAGAAGCGGCGAAGTCCGAAAAGCGACATGGGACCAGATAGACCGTCTCGAAAAGGAATGGACAATACCAGCCCACAACACCAAAAGCGACAAGCAACATCGCGTGCCGCTCAGCGGAGCAGCCCTGCGGATCCTCAAAGAAACCGAAAGACTCACACGCGCCCTCGGACTCTCAGACGGGATCACAGGACTGGTGTTCCCATCACCCACCGGAAAGATCATGGGATCCAGCAGCCTCCTCAAACTGCTCCACGAAAACGGATTCCACGACGCCACCGTCCACGGGATACGATCAACCTTCACGGACTGGGCCGCTAAAGAGGACGTGAAAAGGCGAGTGGCGAAAGCTGCCCTAGCCCACGGAAAAGACGACCCGTACTACCGAACCCGTCACTACCAAGAGAGGATCGACGTCATGTGCGATTGGGCCGAATACCTAGGCATCTGACACCCGACAGGAACCCTCACAACAAGATACGGCGATTCCCCCAACCACCAACAAACGCCCAATCGATCACTTCTGACCCTAAACTCTCGAGACATAACCCTATCCACCAACTCCGCGATTCTCCGATGACAATCCAACCCAACTGCCAAGAGAACATAGCCAACGTAGTAACCCAACAAGACACCCCAGGTAGATACCCCTGTTCCTGTGGAGCTGACGGGACTTGAACCCGTGACCTCTTGCATGCCATGCAAGCGCTCTTCCAAGCTGAGCTACAGCCCCCGGCTTCTTGGATTATAGATCAGGCCGATGTGAGTTCGGATGCGGTTTGGGTTGCGGGAGCGGTCCAGGAAACTTGGGGCGCATCGCCCCACAGCCGCTCCAACCCGTAATAGAGGCGGTGGTCGGAAGAAAAGATGTGCACTATGAAGTCACCGTAATCCAACAATACCCACTCCGCTTCGGTCAGCCCCTCCTCTCCCGAACGCTGACGGCCTTGCTCCCGAAAGCGTTTCTTCAATTCCTCGACAAGACTCTGTATGTGGGGCCGGGAACGACCGGTGGCGATCACGAATACGTCGGTGATGCCCATCGCCTCTCCCACCTCGAGCAACACGATGTCAGAGGCGTTCTTCTCCGCCAGCACATCGGCTGCGAACCGAGCAGATTCCAGAGTCTTTACTAAACCACCTCCTGAGGATCGGATATGCCCCTCATCATAAGCCATCGCCCTACCCGTAGAGCCGATTTTCCCGGATGTATTCCAGCACCGGTTCCGGGACCAGGAACCGGATGCTCTGACCGGACCTACATAGACGCCGAATCTGCTCGGAGCTTATGTCAAGTCGGGGGATCTGCAGCCAGGCAGGTGCATGACCCACGGCTTCCTCGACCTTGGCGAGGTCGGTTCCCGGCCGGGCGGCCACCACCAGGCGGACCCGTTCCACCACCTCTTGCCAGCGCATCCAACTGCGGATCCCCATGGCGGCGTCGGCGCCCAGAACCAGGTATATCTCGTCGGTGGGCGCGAAAGTCTGCAAAGTGTCCACCATGTAGCTGGCGCCTTCCCTGCGCACTTCGCAATCGTTGACCGTCCAATAGGGGACCCCCGCCGCGGCCCTCCTGACCATCTCCAATCGGTGATGCGCCGCAGAAGGGGAAGGAGATGACTTCCACCACGGGTTTCCGGTGGGTATGAGTTCCACCACCGAGACGCCCAGTTGGCGATACGCTGCTTCCGCCAGCACCAGGTGAGCCAGGTGGGGGGGATCGAAAGTACCGCCCAACACTGCCCTTCTCACACCGCCTACCTTAGCCTCCTCACGGAGGTTGATTCGAGGCCGGGACCGAACCGGGAGCCGAACTGGTTCTAGCCACCAAAGCGGGCGGGCAGGAGCCTGAGGATACCCCGAATTGGAACGGATGGTGGGCGACATTCCAACGAGGGGAGAGGATCGATGTATTCCCCGGCCACCCGCACAGACAGATGCACCGCGGAAAGCCCGTGATCCGTGCCGGACCTTCCCAGGGGCTGTCGGACCGCCAACTGCTGATTGGGGACCACCCATATCTCAGACAAATACGAAAGGCTCACCCTCACCCTTGACTGAAGAGCGATGGTCACCGATTGCATTCCGGCCACCCTTCCAGCGAAGGTAACCCTGCCCGCCGCCGGAGACCGGACCACTGCGGCCGGAGAAGACGCCAGATCCACACCCCAGTGGCCTCTGGGGTGGGTTGGTTGAAAGGGGCGAACAACCTCTCCTGATACTGGGGGTCGTAGGGACAGGGAGCAGGTCGCCACGGTCCAAGTCGGGATTGTCAACGCGATCCCGAAGACCACAAGGGCGACCGCCCACCGCCCGGCAGTTCCAAGGTGGAGTCCTCTCACCATTACAGAATGCGAAATGCAACCGCGAACTGTCAAGCGTCACAGGGGAATTTCTTTCGGATCCGCCAAGAGTCGGATTGCGGTTTGACTGAGGAATGGGCTAATTTTCCTGATGGCAGGAGACGCCCACGCAGAGGGAAGCCGTTGAAGAAAACAAGAGTAGCCCTGATGGGGTTCGGCAGGGTTGGCCGCAACCTCTTCCGGATGTTGAGAGGTCATCCCTTCCTGGAAGTTGGCGCCGTGGCCGACGTGGCCGACCCGGTGGGCTTGGCCTATCTGCTGAAATATGACTCCATATACGGCAGGTACCCCGAACCGGTGGTTTACCGGGACGGTTCCCTCTTGGTGGGTAACCAGTCGACGCCTCTCATCGCCGCCCAGGACGCCGGCGATGCAGCCTGGAGGGACTTCGGAGTCTCCCTCGTGGTTCAGTCCACCGGACGCCACCACACCAAAGAGGAGTGCCGACGTCACATCGCCGCCGGGGCACGGGGGGTCGTTCTGGCCTCGACACCCCAGGTCCTGGGGGAGATTCCCATTCTTCTGCGGGGAGTGAACGATCAACTCCTCCAACCCGACACCGAGGTGATCGCCCTCGGTTCCAACACCTCCAACGCTCTCGCTCCTGTGCTGTGGACCTTGGCCGACAACTTCGGATTGCGGCGAGGGTTCTTTACCAGTGTCCATGCCATGACCAATGCCCAGCGGTTGGCCGACGTGCCTACTTCCGGTTTCCGCTCGAGCCGTGCAGCGGCAGACAACATCATCCCCTCCCCCACCAACACCACTGAGATACTGGTGGCGGCTCGGCCGGAGTTCGCCGGGAAGTTGAGTTCCCTGGCACTGAACGTCCCCGTAGTGGACGGCTCAACAGTGGACCTGGTGACCGAATTGGAGACCCCCGTGGACGTCGAGCAGGTAAACCGGGCAATCCGCCAAGCTTGCCAGACCCACTACCGGGGAATCGTCGAGTATTCCACGGATCCCATCGTGTCTTCCGACGTCACCGGGGCCTCCGAGTCGGCGGTGTTTGACAGCCTGGCCACCATGGTGATGGGCGATTATCTAACCAAGACCGTGACCTGGTACAACAACGGGTGGGGGTATTCAGCACGCATCGTGGAGGTGCTGGAGAGGATGAGTGGTTCATGAAGTTCAAGGTGGCGATCAACGGGTTCGGCCGGATCGGACGGTCGGTGCTGCGCATTCTGATCGAGCGGGATCTGCCGGACCTGGAGGTGGTGGCGGTCAACGATCTCGCCGACGATGACGTACTCGCCTATCTGCTGCGTTATGACTCTGTGATGGGACCGCTTGAAGAGAAGGTGACGCTGTCAGACGGCGTGATGGAGGTTCGCGGTTATCAGATCCACATGCTGTGCGAACGGGACCCCTCCAAGTTGCCATGGGACGAACTAGGGGTTGATGTGGTGGTGGAGTCCACCGGGGTATTCCGGACCCGGGCTGCCTTGACCAAGCACCTGGAGGCCGGAGCAGGGCGAGTGGTTCTCACCGTGCCACCCAAGGACCCCTTGGACCTGACTGTGGTCCTGGGAGTGAACGATCACCTGCTGGGGCCGGACGCCACCCTCATCTCCAACGCCTCATGCACAACCAATTGCCTGGCCCCTGTCGCCAAGATCCTCAATGATCACTACCGGATCGAACGGGGACTGATGACCACCGTCCATGCCTACACCAACGATCAGCGATTGGCCGACGTCCCCCACGCCGACCTGAGGCGCAGCCGAGCGGCCACCGAGAACATCATTCCCACCACCACCGGGGCAGCCAGAGCGGTGGGGAAGGTCCTTCCCGAGTTGGAGGGCAAGTTGGACGGAATGGCCATGCGGGTTCCGGTGGCCGACGGATCCATAGTGGACCTGGTGGTGGAACTCTCCGAGGAAGTCACCGCTCAGCAGGTCAACGAAGCGGTCCGCGCCGAGGCCGCCGGCCGGTTTGCCGGGATAGTCCAATACACCGAGGCGCCCGTGGTCTCCTCCGACATAATCGGAAACCCGCATTCCAGCGTGTTCGACGCCGGCGGCACTGCGGTGCTCGGCGCCAACCTGGTGAAGGTCCTGGCCTGGTATGACAACGAATGGGGGTATTCGAATCGGGTGGTCGACCTTATCGAACGCTTGGGGCAACTGACGGTCTGATCCGCCGGGCGGGCGGGCGACGCCGGTGGTCGGCAAGTTCCTCCACGAAATGCTCCAATTGGGAGAGGTTCCTCACCTCGTACACCTCGGCGCAAAAGGCGCCCATCCGGGCCATCAGCGAGTCGCCGGTGTTCCAATAGGCTCGAGGCTCGGGATTCAACCAGTAGATGGCTTCGGCGGTATCGGCCGCCCTCGCCAGAGGTTGCGCATCAAAGTCACGGTAGTTATTGCGGGCATCGCCGGCGATGATCACCGTGGACCGGGCGGTGAGTTCGCCGGCGTAGCGGTCCGAAAACCGCGATAGGGCGTTTCCGTAGTCGGAATGGCCGTCCAACTCCACTACCTCGGCCTCCGCAAAGATCCGCTGGGCCACATCCCCAAAACGCAGGCCCGGAGAGAGCAGATGGGTAATCTCATCCACCCCGTCCACGAAGGCAAAGGCCCGCAAACCAGAAAACCGCGCCGACATGGCGTAGGTGAACTGGAGAGTGAAACGGGCGAAGGTCGCCATGGATCCGGACACATCGCAAAGCAGGAAAATCTCAGGACGAAACCGCCGCAAGGATCGAAAACGCAAGTCCAGAGGAACGCCACCGGTGCCAAGAGAAGCCCTGACGGTACGGCGAAAGTCCAGACGGCCCCGATGCCGGTGCAGGTCGCGGCGGGCCAGACGGGCCGCCAACTTGCGGGTGAGCGGCCCGATCAACTCTTCGATCCGGCGCAGTTGCGACTCTGAGGCGTGCATGAGATCGACTTCTTCCAGTGGCGGAGAGCGCAAGGTGGCGGCCACGGGCTGTCGACCTCGGTCGGCAACTAATCGCCGACGGATTTCGGCCATCAATTCTCTTCTCAATCGCTCCAGGAGGTCGTCGACCTGTTCGGAGCGGAGACGTTCCGCCAGCGCATCCTCACCGATGCCGGGATGGGAGCCTTCCATCTCCATCATCTCCACCAGCATCTCCCTCATCAAGTCGAGGTCGAGACGGCGCAGGGTGCGATACAGGTAGTAGGCCCCTCCCACGGGGCGGCCGGAAGTCATGCCGGCCAACTCCTCCACAGCCTGTTCCACCAACCGGCTCAACGCCCCCCAGTCCTGACTCCCCAGCGCGGCGGCGAGGGCTTCGGCCAGTGATGCCCCTCCACCTGCAGACCCACCCTCCGAGGAAGCCTCCGATGGCAGGACCGGGGAAGACTGACTCTCCTGGGGAGGTGGCGGACGGTCGAGAGCGAAGAACACCTCGAATGCGGTGTCGAAGGCTTCCAGGTGTCGGGCGGACTTCACCATGGTGGCGCCCAAAGCTGTCTTAAGGGCCGACCGGTCGGCCAGGTCGATCACTGCCAGGGCCTCGGTGGCGTCGATCGTTTCCACCATGGAGACGGGGACCCCGGCGGTTCTCAACTCCTCAACAAAGTCAGTGAGAAGACTCAGCACCGACTATCACTCTCCCGCAGCCAGTTCCTTGCAGGCCAGTTCGATATCGGCTTGGTACTTGAGCAGGACGTGGGCGGTGTCTGAGAAGAACTCCTGGTCGATCCTCTCCACTCCCAAGGTCAATAGTGTCCTGGCCCAGTCGATGGTCTCCGAGACCGAGGGGGGCTTCTTGAGAGCCATGCCTCGCAGGCTGCGGGCCACCTGGGCGATCGACTCCGCCAAGGCATCTGGAAGATCGGGGCACCGGGCCAAGAGGATGGCCTTTTCTCGCTCGGGACTGGGATAGGGAATGTGCAGAAACAGGCAACGGCGTCGAAGCGCTTCCGAGAGTTCCCGAGTGTTGTTGGAGGTCAGGATCACCAGGGGCTGCGATCCGGCCCGAACCGTGCCCAACTCGGGAATGGTGATCTGGAACTCCGACAGGACCTCCAACAGCAGCGCCTCGGTTTCCATCTCAACCCGGTCGAGTTCATCAACCAGCAGCACCACCGGATCTGAAGAGGTGATGGCTGTCAGCAGGGGACGCGAGAGCAAGAAGCCCTCGGAGAAAATGTCCTCCTCCATCTGGCCCCACTGTGACGAGGGATCCGCCGATATTCGCAGCAACTGCTTGCGATAGTTCCACTCATATAGCGCCTTGGACTCGTCGAGGCCCTCGTAGCACTGCAGTCGCACCAGTTTCCGACCGGTGGCGGAAGCCACCGCTTTGGCCAGTTCGGTCTTTCCCACCCCTGCCGGGCCCTCGGCCAGTACCGGTTTGTTCAACCGGCCCGCCAGATAAACCACCTGGGAGATCCGCTCGGAGGCCAGATAACCCTGGTTTACCAGGGCGGCAGCGATTTTCTGAGGAGATTCGAGCTGATCAAGAATGGGGGTCTTCCCCTGTGACGAGGAGCCACCGAGTTTACAACTGCGCCGGCTGTCAAAACAATCGCCCCCGATAACGCCGTCGGCCATTCCGGTATTCTTAAATCCAAGCAATGAAAATCATTATCGTGGGGGCCGGAGCGGTCGGTAGCTACTTGGCCGAGCGTTTCTCATCAGACGGCCAGAATGTTGTGATCGTCGAGAAGGACCCCCGCCTATCTGATACCCTGAACTCCCAACTGGACGTGTTGTCAATTGCTGGCAACGGCGCCAGCCGGGGCGTGCTCAAGAAGGCGATCTCAGCGGTGGGTGACCCCGTGGATCTGCTCATCGCGGTCACCGACCAGGACGGGGTCAATGCCCTGGCCTGCCATTCGGCCACAGATCTGGGTATCAAACAGACCGTGGCCCGAATCTCCGACTCCAGCCTGAGGTCCGGCCTCCACAACATGGGTGTCAAGGTGGTCATCGACCCGGACGAAGCCACCGCCGACGAGTTGGTAAGGCTGGTCCGTTTGAGCGGGATGTCCGAGCATTGGGAGTTTGCCGGTGGCAGACTCCTTTTGGTGGGCGCCATCGCTCAACCGAACTCTCCGCTGCTAGGCAGGCCTCTGACGCAGGTGGCGGCAGCCTACAAGAGACGGGATTTCCTGGTGGTGGCCATCATCCGAGACGGCGACACCATGGTGGCCAAAGGGGCCACCGAGGTTGAGGAAGGCGACCACGTGCTGATGATGGTGGCGCCCCGGGACGTGCGGTTCGCCGCCAAATTGCTCGGGATAAGAACCCGTCTGGCCAATCGGGTGGTGGTGACCGGCGACTCCCGCCTGGCGAGAGTGGCAATCCGAAAGATGCGGGAGGCCTGGCTGTCGGTGGTGTTCATCAGCAACGACCACATGTTCTGCCGGTCGGTGGCCGACGCCGACCCCAAGGTCCTGGCCATCTGTGACGATCCGGCCGATCCGGACACCCTGGGTGGGCTTGACCTGGGAGAGCGGGATGCTCTGCTGGCCCTGTCCGAGGACGACGGCGCCAATACCCTGGTTTGCCTGGTCGGCAAGGCTCTGGGGGTCCCCATGTCGGTGGCCAACCTGACCAATCCCCACTATGTCGGCCTGCTGGAAGGCAGAGGCATCGACGGCGCCGTCTCTCCTCGCCTCCTGGCCGCCAGCAGCATCCTTCGCTATGTCCGCCGAGGGGTAGTCCACTCCGTGGTGACTTTCAGCGACTCTGATGCTGAAGCCATCGAACTGGACATAGCCGCAGACAGCCCGGTGGCAGGCCGACAACTGATGGGCATCAATCTTCCCAAGGGTTCGATTGTGGGCGGGATCGTTCGGAGAATGACTCCCATCCTGCCCCGGGGGGACACCGTGATCCGACCCAAGGACCGCATTGTCGTGTTCACTCTCCCCGATCACATAACCGAGATCGAGAACCTGTTCCACGGAGAAGATACTTGAAATTGACCGCCGCGGTGGGCTGGCTGGGTCGCCGCGGGATGCTGGTTTCCCTCCTGCTGGTCACTGGGGTAACCCTGTTTGCGGTGGGTCTGATGATGTTCGTGGCCGCCGGGGTCTCGCTGCTCTACAGCGAGTTCTCCGATGCCAGGGCCATAAGCGCCGCCGCGGCGCTGACGGCTGCGGTGGGGGGTCTGTTGTGGTGGTCGGTGGAGACGCCCAACACCCTGACCACCCGGGCGGGATTCGCCGGAGTTGGTATCGCATGGCTGATGATGTCGGTCTTTGGCACCCTCCCCTACCTGTTCACAGGAGCCATACCCGATGTCACCGACGCCTTCTTCGAGACGGTCTCGGGTTTCACCACCACCGGCGCCTCCCTGCTGGCAGACCCTGGCCAACTGGCTCACGGGATGCTCTTCTGGCGATCCCTCACCCAGTGGCTGGGGGGCATGGGCATCATCGTGATGTTCGTGGCCGTCCTGCCGTTGCTGGGAGTCGGCGGCGTAGAACTGGCAAGGGCCGAGTCTCCCGGCGCCAATCCCGATCGTCTCACCCCTCGTTTTCAGGACACCGCCAAGCGGTTGTGGATGGTGTACGTCATGCTGACCTGTGTGCAAGTCCTAATGCTGTTGTGGGCGGGAGACATGGACCTTTTTCAGGCTGTCAATCACTCGCTGACCACCATGTCCACGGGCGGGTTCGGCACCGAGGCCACCTCTATCGCCGGGTTCAGTCCCTACACGCAATGGGTGATTATCGTCTTCATGGCTCTGGCCGGCGTCTCGTTCTCGCTGCATTATCGGGCCCTGCTGCGACCCACTGAGTATCTGCGGCAGGAAGAGTTCAGGGTGTACTTTGTGGTGGTGCTCGCCTCGGCGGCGTGGCTTTCAATCGCTCTTGCCAATCAGGGATCCGCCTGGGAGCAAGCGGTGCGGGACGGGGCTTTCACCGCCGTGTCCATGGTGACCACCACCGGCTACAGCACCGCCGATTTCGGATTATGGGTGCCTCCCCTTCAGGTGCTCCTGCTAATCCTCATGACCCTGGGAGGCATGGCCGGGTCCACTGCCGGGGGAATCAAGAGCTTTCGTCTCAAGGTGCTTGCCAACACCGCGTTCACCGAACTACGCAGGGTGATCCATCCCAGGGGGATGTTCCTGATACGGCTCAACCGCCGCCCTCTCACCATCAACATGATCAGGGGAATCTTCTCCTTCTTCGCCCTGTACGTCTTCCTGCTCTGCGCCGGAATGGTGCTGTTCACCAGCATCGAACTCGCCTTTGGGTCTTCCGATCTGGTCACCTCCATCTCGGCAGTCGTGGCCAGCCTGGGGAACATCGGTCCGGGCCTGGGGGAGGTGGGACCCACCGCCAACTATGCGATGGTCTCCATTCCCGGCAAGTGGTTCCTATCCCTTCTGATGATTGTGGGACGTCTCGAGATCCTGCCGATCCTGGTGCTGTTCGTCCCGTCCGTCTGGCGAAGGTAGGGGTCGGTCCCGGGAGGTAGAGGGAGCTTTGGAAGGGCGGGGTCGGGGGGTGGCCCATCGAGGCTGACGGCAAACACATCCTGCAAGCCCCACCCACAATCGCCGGTCGCTTCCCATCAAAACCCCACACCGACAACCCGTTAGAAGCAGACCCCCACCAACTTGAAAAGCGCGTAACAGCCGCGGCGAAGTTGGGAAACATTTCCCTTTCTGGTGGTTGACTAACCCCCGGTCGTTGGTACAAACTGAACACCAGCAACCAAACATCCAACCGGTCAGGGAACCAAGGGCTCAAACCCGACCGGAACAACCCAACAAGCAAAACACCCGCCGCACCCGAGCGCGGGAGTTTCGCGAACAACAACGGACAGGAGGTGGCGGGGGACGGGCCCAAAAGACCCCCACCCAAAACCAAAAAATCGCGACATAGGATCGAGATTCGCGAATTCAACTGTCACCGTGCGGACAGGGGATTGGTGATGGGATAACTATTCGACTAGGACTACTAGATCGTCGCGGTGGATGAGTTCTACTGTGGGTTGGCCGCTTCGGGTTAGGTCGCGGCATTCGGCGGCTGCGATCCGTGAGATGCCTTTGGCTATCACTCTTCCTTCAGGGTTCAGCACTTCCACGGCCTCCTTGGCTTGGAAACCCCCGCTGATGTTCTGAACTCCAACCGGAAGGAGGCTCTTCTTGAACTGGGTTATGGCTCGTACCGCCCCCTCATCAACCGTCACCCGCCCCTGGGTTTCCAGGCCGAAGGCTATCCACAGCTTCCGGGCACTGAGCTTGCGGGAATTGGGACTCACCCAGGTTCCGGTTGGGTCTCCTCGACAGATCCGAGCCACCACTTGCGGCTCGGAGGATGAGGCGACCACAGTGGGAATCCCTGAGAACGCCGCCATCCGGGCCGCAGCCACTTTGCTGGACACCCCTCCGGAACCGAGCTGGCCGCCCGGCAGTAGGGCAATGGCGTCGAGTCTTTGGTCATCAGACGACAGTTCCTTCATCAGTTCCGCATCCGGAGACGAGGGATCGTCCGAGTAGAGACCGGGAGTATCGGTCAACAGGACCAAGAGGTCGGCAGAGACCAGGTGGGATACCAGCGCCGCCAGCCGGTCGTTGTCACCCACTCGCAATTCCTCCACTCCCACCGTGTCGTTCTCGTTGACCACCGGGACGATTCCCCGGTCCAACATTCCCTGCAGAGCCATTCGGGCATTGAGATATGGGGTCCGGTCCGCCAGAACTCCTCTGGTCAGCAGCACCTGGCCGGCCACCAGTCCCCGCTTGGCGAATTCCGCGGTGTAAAGGCCCATGAGACGCCCCTGTCCCACCGCCGCCGCCACTTGCAATCCGGCCAGGTCGGTCGGACGGGTGGAAAGCCCCAAAGCCGGCATTCCCGCGGCCACCGCCCCAGAGGTCACCAGAACCGTGGGATGTCCCGATGAAACCGCTATGGCCACATGCTCGACCACTCTCTCCAAGGCCACTGAATCGAGACCGTGTTCCACCTGGACCAGGCTGGAGGACCCGATCTTGATCACCAGGACGCCCCCGGACGGTACCGGCCGCCTCACTCCCATCCTCCAGCGTCCGGATCGGTGTAATGGAGTTCTGTCTCTCCGATCAAGACCGTATCGCCGTGGCGGGCGCCCGCTTCTCGCAGCGCCCTGCTCACTCCGATCCTGTCCAACCGGCTGGATGCCAATCGGGCCGCCTCCGGAGCATCGAGATCCCCGAAAGCCACCGCTCTCTCCGCCGCAACCCCCTCCACAGACCATCCTGCCTTGGTGCGGGAAACCACGAAGCCTCGCTGGTGGGGGCGATGCAACATGAATCCTTCCCGCGGAGCGGCGGTTTCCCGAGCCCGGACAATCAACTGCTTCACGCCACGCAAGAACGCACGAAGCCCCTGCCCGGTTACCGCCGAGATCAGAAAGGACCCCGGGATGGCGTCCGCCACCTCGCCGGCTTCTTCCAGGTCGGCCTTGTTGACCGCAACCACCCTGGGGCGTTCTGCCAGTGCAGGGGAGTATCGCTCCAGTTCTCCCAGCAACGCATCCAGTTGCCCTTCGGGCTCCACCTCGGCCATCGGCGATGGATCGAGCAGGATCACCAAGACCGACGCTCTCTCAACATGACGGAGAAACGTGTGCCCCAGGCCTCGACCTTCCGCTGCCCCCTGGATCAAACCGGGAACATCAGCCATGGTGAACTCGTCACCGTCGATCCCTACCACTCCCAGGTTGGGAGTGAGAGTTGTGAACGGGTAATCAGCGATCTTGGGCCGAGCCGCCGACACCCTGGACAGCAGCGTGCTCTTGCCGGCGTTGGGAAACCCCACCAGGGCAGCGTCGGCCTGCAACTTCATCTCCAGGCGGAACCATCCGCCCGGTCCCTTCTCCCCCTTTTCGCCAACTGCCGGCACCCGATGACTGGGACTGACCAGGGCCGCATTTCCCCGTCCACCCCGTCCGCCCCGGAGCAGCGTTACCTCCTGACCCTCCGCCACCAGGTCGGCCAACAGGACACCAGCCTCGTCATACACCGAGGTCCCCGGCGGCGCCAACAACACCAACGGATCACCCCTGCGCCCGTGCCGGACACGATCAGCGCCGTTAGCGCCTCTTTCGGCCGCATGGTGCGGACTGCGCTGGTAGCGGAAAAGCGTTCCGATCGAAAGGTCGGCTCGCACCACTACGTCTCCGCCCGAGCCGCCTGAGCCACCCATCGGTTTGCCGCGCGGCTTACCTCTACGACGCTCGAAGCTGACCATGCCGTTCCCCCCGTCCCCGGCGCGAAGATGCACCCTGACCGAGTCAACGAACACCGCGACCGGCCCGGAAAGACAATCAGTCGGTTAGCACACTCACCAGGCGGCGACGGTTCCGAACACCGTATTTGACTACGCCAGAGGCGCGCGCAAACAGCGTGTCGTCACTGCCCCGGCCGACATTGAGGCCGGGATGGATCCGGGTCCCTCGCTGTCGAACCAACACCGCTCCGGAATGGACCAACTGCCCGTCGAAGACTTTGGGACCCAACCGCTTGGCGTGCGACTCCCGTCCGTTTCGGCTGGAGCCTCCTGCTTTGGTCTTGGACATCTCGGCTCTCCTTCTAAGACTTGCTCGGCAGATCGATGTTGAGAATCTGGATCTGGGAATACTTCTGGCGGTGACCCATCCGGCGACGATACCCGGTCTTCGACTTGTACTTGAAGATGCGGATCTTCGGCCCCTTGACTTCGCCCAAAAGGCGCGCTGAAACCGTCGCACCCTGCAACGCAGGGCCGGTCAGTACCTGCCCATCGGCATCCACCACCAGCACCGGAATGAAACTGATCTGATCGGAGTCCGAGTTCAACAGTTCCACACTCACCACATCGCCGGGAGCGACCTTGGCCTGCTTTCCGCCACTGTCAATTACTGCATACATGCTGAAACAGTCATTCTATGTAATGCGAACCCATAATGCCAAGGTCAAACACCGGCGGCTACCCGTGGCTGGGACGACATGGTCGGGTCTTGGACGATCAAACCTTGCCCGCTGCAATGGTCGCAAGTCTTGGAGAACGACTCCAAGAGCCCAGCCGATACGTTCTTGCGGGTCATCTCCACAAGACCCAGGCGGGAGACTTCGAAAGCCTCCGTTCTGGTCTTGTCACGGGCCAGGACCTGCTTGAGCCGACTCAGGACTTTTCGCTGGTTGGCTTCTCGGCTCATATCGATGAAGTCAACCACGATGATTCCCCCGATGTCCCTCAATCTCAACTGGCGGCCTATCTCCTCGGCCGCCTCCAGATTGTTCTGCAGGATGGTGTCCTCAAGATTGGACCGACCCACGAACCGTCCGGTGTTGACATCCACCACCGTGAGCGCCTCGGTGGTATCAAACACCAGATGACCTCCGGACGGCAATGGCACTCTACGTTTCAGGGCTTTCTTCACCTGATCGTCAACGTGAAACCTCTCGAAAAGAGCGATGGGATTGTCATAGCGGCGGACCCGTGAAACCAGATCGGGATCAGCGGAGCGAAGGTAGTCAACCACCCGTTTGTGGGACTCGGCATCGTCGACCTCCACCCTCCTCGTCTCCGACGACAGGTGCTCACGAATTACTCTGATCAACAGGTCGGAGTCTTGGTGGAGCAACTTCGGCCCTCCGCCCTGGGAGGCGTCCTCGGTAATGCCCTTCCACCGGTTGGCGAGCTTGTCCACCTCGGACTTGATCTCTTTGGCAGTGGCAAGCCGGGCGGCAGTGCGCACTATCACCCCGAACTTGGGGGGGACCAATTCCGTCACTACCTGCCGCAACCTCGAACGCTCCGCTCGGGATAGCTTCTGGGAGATGGCCACGTTGGAAGAACCCGGCTGCAACACCAGGAACCGTCCCGCCAGTGAGATGTGGCCCCGCAACCGCGGTCCCTTGGCGCCCATCGCGTCTCGTCTGACCTGGACCACCAACTCATCGCCCTCCGAAAGCACCTGTTCCACCCGAGGCCGTCTACCCTTACCGAAACGCTTGGGATCGACATACACGTCATCGGCATACAGAACGCCGTTCTTGCCCTCGCCGATGTCCACGAAGGCAGCCTCCATTCCTGGCAGCACGTTGCGCACCACAGCCAGGTAGACGTTGCCCACCAAAGAACGACCCTCGGGGCGCTCGGAGTAATACTCCACCAGATCCGGGCCCTCCATGATCGCCACCCTGGTCTCCTCACGCACGCTGACCAGAATCTTGCTGCGTAACGTCTTGATCGGCGCCTTCGGCTCCTCGGCTCCGGCGTCGGGACGACTCCCTCGGCTCCGGGCCGACGACGACCGGCTCCGGGCCGACGACGACCCTCGGCTGGTGGAGACGCCCGAACGCGCCTTCTGAGAACCGGACGGCCGGGCCTTGGTCTTCTTCTTCTTGGAAGCGGTTTTGGGTTTGGGCGGGTGCTTGGGGGCTACCCGACGGATCTCTACTTCCGACCCGTTTACCTGCCGCTTCTTACGTTCTTCTACAAAGTCGCCGCCGACCCGGCGGATCACCTCCGTTCGGCGGCGCTTAAGCCAACCCATAAACAACCCTCCTTATTCAATCGCCAATGGGAAGTAGAGCCTCTCTCTCTGGTTCAGCTTCTCCCCTGTCCCCTGGCTGAACACCACCCCGAAGGCAAGATCAAAAAGATCGACTCCAAGCTTCTGCTTTCGGTGGGACGGAACAATCTCCGGCCGTTCCCACCCTTGGTGCACCATTTTACCACTTTCTGGATACAACACGAAATCTTCGCCAAATCGCCCACCGGGCCCTCCCATCCCCTCCTATCCCGTGACACCGCTCCCGCCCCTGGTGATACCACCCAGCCAGACGTTGGGGCGTAGCTTCCAAATAGCTATACAAATTCCGATTCCTGCCGTAACGGTCAAATAGAAGGACCCTCCCTGACTCAGGAATGGGAGGGGCAGACCGGTTATGGGCACCAACCCCAGGGTCATCCCCACACTGATGAATACATGGAACATGACCATGGCCGCCACCCCCGTTGCCACCAGTGAGCCGTAATGATCTGGAGCGGTGACTGCGATCCGGAGCAGGCGCCAGAGCACAAAGCAGAACACCGCCAACACCATCAAACCGCCTACGAATCCCAACTGCTCACCCACGGCGGTGAAAATAAAGTCGCTCTCTTGTTCGGGGACCAGACCTTGGTTGGTAATGGCGCCTTCAAACAGCCCCTGACCGGTCAACTGACCCGAAGAGATTGCCAGTCTGGCCTGTCGGATGCTCCAGCCCAGGCCTTGAGGGTCCAATTCCGGATCGACAAACACCCTCAATCGGTCGATCTGATGCCCTGCCAGGAAACCGAGTCGCCACACCACCACCACCGAGCCGACGGAGCCCAGAATCAGAGTCGTCAGTTGCGCCCTGGTGGCGCCGGCCACGAACAGCATCACTAAAACAATGGCAGGATAGGACATCATGGTGCCCAGATCCGGTTGCAAGAAGATCAGCACCATGGGAACCACCGACAGGCCCAACGCATACAGGACCTTCCTCCAAGGGAGTTGCTGGGAGCCTTCGTCGGGATCGCCGGCCAACAAAGAGGCCAGAACCATGACCAGCACCAGTTTCGTGAACTCCGCAGGCTGGATGTTGATCGGGCCCAAGCTGATCCACCGTCGTACCCCGTTCACGGGATCGAAGAGAAACGCGATCCCCAAACCCGCCAGGCAGGCCACATACAGAAGCGGCGCCAGGAACCTGTAGTCCCGATAGTCGATGTAGCTCAGCAGGAACATGACCGCCAAGCCAAGCAGCATGAATACCAACTGCCGTTCGGTTGATGCCGATGGCAGCAGTTCCCGGCGCTGCAACGCGGCCCTGGTAGCCGAATAGATCATCAACAACCCGAACCCGGACAACACCACCACCGCACCCATCAGACCCAGATCGGGCCGGGAGACACTCTCTCCCTTGCCGATCCACCAACTGCCCTGCCGTCTGGTTAGAAACGCCATCAGTCGGTCGCCTCCCCCGCTTCGATCGGATCCAACTCTTCTCCCATCAGATGCTGCATTATGTAACGGCCCATCGGCGCCGCCACACGGCCTCCCGAGCCACCCTCATCCACCAACACCACCACCACCCATTGGGGGTTGTTTATGGGCGCCACCCCAACAAACCAGGCGTGGCTGTCCCGGTTGGCGGAAGACTGTCCGGTTCCAGTCTTGCCTCCCACATGAGTCAGCGAGGTTCCGAATCCGGAGAAGGCCCGGCGGGCCGTTCCGCTGACCACCACCCGGTTCATGTCGGCCAGCAGGGAGGAGACCGCTGATTGGGGGATATCTATCTGGTTCTTGGCCTCGGGTATGGCTGCCCATAACAACTCTCCCTCCGGTGATCGTACTTGACTCACCACCCGTGGAGTCCACACGGTCCCGCCGTTGGCGAGGGCCCCGTAGGAAACTGCTACCTGAAGTGGAGAAGCCAGCATGTCACCCTGTCCGATCGCCAGGTTCATCAGGTCACCCCCCACCCAGGGACTGGCCAAAGCCAGACGCGCCGGGTCCAGACGGACGGGAGCAGCAGGGTCTTCAAGCTGGGTTCGCTTCCAGCTTTCGAACAGATCCCGGTCGGGAACTATGCCCGCCTGATCACCGGTGAGATCCACGCCGGTGAAGGAGCCATACCCTATGGAACGGGCCGTTTCCTGAAGAACGTTCTCCCGACCGGTGTTGCGCCAATTGCGCCAAACTCCCAAAGCCAGGTTGTAGAAATAGATGTTGCAGGAGTGTTCGAATGCGCCGTGAATATCCAGCCAACCCAACTCCCGCGGGTAGTACCAGTCTCGGAAAACCTGGGGACTCCCTTCGTCGATCTCGGTCAGCACCAGTTCACCGTCGCAGTTGATCCTGCGGTTGACGCTGTCCACACCCTCGATGGCCTGAGCGAAGGGTATGTTGTTGAGGAGGGCGGCAGTGTACGTGACTGCCTTGAATGTGGATGCAGGTGGATACAGGCCCCCCACAGCCAGATTCAAAAAGGCCTTCTCATCGGAGAGCCGGGCAAACTCGAACTGGTCGATACCCCATACGAACTGCTGCGGATCGAAGTCGGGATAGCTCGCCAGGGCCAGGATCTCCCCGTTGGTGATGTCCATCACCACGGCGGTAGCCCGTTCGGTGGGATTGAGAGCCGCTCGGGTCTCTCTTTCCTCCAAGGGCAGTTCTCTCTCCTCATCCTTTATCAGATTCGAGAGTGCAATCCCCTCCAGCAGGGCGGTCTCCACCACCTCCTGCAGCCGTTCATCAAGAGTCAGGTAGACGGTGGCGCCCGATACCGGAGGGACCTCTCTTCGCTCTTCGGTGATACGGCCGGCCTGGTTGACCCTATAGACACGCTCGCCGGGCATCCCTTCCAGCCACTCGTCATAGAAGCCCTCCACACCGAGTTTGCCGATGCGAACGTTTGGATCCAGATAGGGCCGCTGCTGCAGGTCTCCGGCGGAGGGAAACCCCAAATGTCCTATCACATGCGACATGGTCCCACCCGTCAGGTAGACCCGCTCGGGATAGTTCTCCACCACCACCCCCGGAAAGGAACGCAATTGCTCCTGCAATTGATACGCGGTCAGCGCGTCCACCACCGCTAGGGGAAAACGCTGGTTGACCCCCGCATCCTCATAGAGAGTGGCTATCCAGTCGGCCGGTATTTCCAGCCTGGCAGCCAATCGAGCGACCGCTTCCTCTCTTTGCGAGGACTGCAGCAGTTGCCTGTCCAGCACCACCATGGGAACTATCCGACTGGTAACCAGCAGTTGCCCGTTGCGATCCCGGATGTCACCTCGGGGAGCGGGGATGGTAATGGAGACCAGTCCCTCCTCATCAACGATGGCAGCCGCCGCCACCCCTTCACCGACCTGCAGAAACCACAGCCGGATCCCCAAAAACCCGAAGAGCAGGGCAAAGATGCCCGCCACGGCCGCGATCCGATAGGGCCTCTTCACTTCAAAGAGGGCACCCACAGCCGACTTGACAACGGAAACAGCATAACGGCCATCAAGAAGTTGAGCACTGGCGTGAGGGTTATGCGCCGCAAGGCTTCCCAGATAACCAGAGACCAATCTCCGAAGGCGATGCTGATCACCGTGTGGGCGACCATTCCAAGAAGGGTCAGGAACAAGATGCGTAAAGCGTTGACCGCCACTCCCCGACCTCCTTGTTCACGGGTGAACATGGCAACCCAGGCCACCAAGGTCAATGAGAAGGACCACAGCCCCAAGACGGCGGTCCCTGAGGCGTCCAGTAACAATCCACCGGTAAAACCGAGAAAGAGAATGCCGTTGTCCCTCACCCTGAATGCCGCGTAGGCAATCACCAACGTCACCAGATCGGGGGACACTCCGGCAACCTGGATCCTCCCCATCACCGACATCTGCAGGACAACCGCCACCACCATCACCCCCAGCCAGGCAAGTCCATGCCCCCAACGGATGGAACGCTGCAGAGGAAGAAATGAACCCCGGCGGGACAAGGAACCGGTCACGGTCCGAGCCGATTCTCTGCGGGCCCGGTACCGACGGGAGCGAAAACGACTACTCATTGGGACCGGGGGGCCATGACACCACTAGAACCGCCCTCACCCGCTGGGGGTCCGAAAAGGGCTTCACCGAGCCTCGCAAAACCGACCCGACCACTTCCGCCTCTCCCTCCAGAGCCCCCACGGGCAGGCCGGGTGGGAAGTTCACAGACAGTTGGGAGGTGACGACCTCCTCGCCTTCCGCGACTATCGGAGGGCGGTCGATAATCTCCAGGCTGAGCAGGTCCGACCCGACCCGGGGTCGGAGGATTCCCACACTGCCCGCCACCAGCACCGTCAGCCCCTCCACATCGGCCGTGATAGGTATGACTGTGGCAAAATCCTGGGCGGAAGCGCCGACCCTGCCCAACAGATACCCGTTCTCGTCCAACACCGGGTTGCCGGCAATCACCCCTTCCTCCAAACCCTTGTCGATCCTCAGATGGAACTCGAATCCAACCTGCCGACCCACGACATTGGCCAGAGTCGTGGCCTGCTCCACATCGGGGAGGTCCAGTCCCGCCAGCCGTTCCAGGGACTCGAGTCGAGCCAACTGGTCTTCCACCGCGGCCATCTCGGCCAGGGTCTCTGCCAACTCCGCCCGTAGAGCCGCATTCTCCGAACGCAGCGAGGCGATGCCTACCAGACCTTCCACGGTGTCCACCATCGGATCGAAGATCTCCGAAGCCACTCTCTGCAGTGGGACCAGCCAACTTCCCAGCCCGACCCGCATTACTCCCCAGCCTCCTGCCCTTACTTCCAAGGTGGCCGACAGCACCGACACCAGAAGCAGTACGGTGAGCACCATAGTCCGGCCTCTGGACCTGAACTCGTACACGGCCAGCCGTCGTTTCAGTTCAAACGCTGGACGTGATAGAGAGGACGTTCTTGAATGATTGCCGTTCTTCCAAGCATTTACCGGCCCCTAACACCACGGAAAGCAAGGGGTTGGCCGACACCCTGACTTTGATCTTGATTTCCTTTTCCAGCAATTCCTTCAGTCCCGGCAGCAGAGCCCCTCCTCCGGTTACCACAATCCCCTGCCCGATGATGTCGGAGGCGATGTCCGGATTGACCACTGTCAGGGTCTTCCTGACAGCATCCACAATCTCGTCCACGGGTTGCTTGATGGCCTCCCGGATTTCCGAGGTTGACACCACTACCTTGTCGGGCTGACCGGTGTGAAGGTTGTGCCCTTGGATTTCGGCCCTCCGGTTTTCCCGAGGCCAAGCCGATCCAATGGCTATCTTGAGGTCCTCAGCAGTACGGGTTCCGATCCGCAGGCCCTTCTCATACTGGATCCACTCGATAATCGCCTGATCCATGGCGTATCCTGCGGTCCTGATGCTCCGGCCGGCCACCACTCCTCCCAGGGACAGCACCCCGATCTCAGTGGTCCCGCCTCCGATATCCACCACCATCGAACCCTTCGCCTCGGAGACGGGAAGATCCTCGCCGATGGCGGCGGCCATACTCTCCTCGATCACATAGGCGCGGCGAGCCCCCGCCTTGAAAGCCGCATCCTCCGCGGCTCTCCGTTCGACCGTGCTGCTCTCCGAGGGGACACAGACCACGATTTCCGGGCGATAGAACCAGCGAGGCTGGACCTTCTTGACAAAGTAACGAATCATCCGGGCGGTGGTGTCAAAGTCAGCGATCACCCCGTCACGCAGGGGACGTATAGCGGTGATCTGTGCGGGGGTCCGGCCGATCATGTGTTTCGCCTCAGCACCCACCGCCAAAAGCTCACCCGAGCGCGAGTCAATGGCCACCACCGAGGGCTCTCCCAGCACCACCCCTTTGCCCCGCAGATAGACCAGGGTATTGGCAGTTCCGAGATCTATTGCCATAGCCTGGTTGCCCAGAATCATGGAGAACATCTCATCTCCGAGCGCAACCGATGCGAACTCTTCAGAATGCTAACCAAACCATAAACCTATTTCCCGTGTGGCGCTGGTCGAGGAGTCAGAACCATGCACCAGGTTCTGAGTCGTCTCCAAACCGTAGTCCCCGCGAATCGTCCCGGGGGGAGCCGTAGCCGGGTTGGTCGGACCGATGAGCAATCTCGCCACCGACACCGCCGACTCTCCTTCCCACACCATGGCCATGACAGGCCCGCCGGTGATAAAGGAGATCAATTCCGGGAAGAAAGGACGTTCCCGGTGCTCGGCGTAATGCTCACCGGCCAAGTCTTCGTCGACTGTTCGCAGGCGCGCCTGCACTAAACGCAAGCCCTTCGATTCGAGCCGGCGAATGATCTCACCTACAAGACCACGGGCAACCCCATCGGGCTTGACCATCACGAAAGTTTGTTCACTGGGCATTTCTATTTGATTCTATTGAGCCGGAGAGGGGATTTGAACCCCTGGCCTGCTCATTACGAGTGAGCTGCTCTGCCTGGCTGAGCTACTCCGGCACTTGCCACAAAGGTTAGGCGTCAGACCCCGCTCACAAGCCAAGCAACGTGCGGACTGCCCCGACCAGGTAGAGCGAGCCGGTTACCAGGACTCGGCCATCGTCTCCCGCCAAACGGCGCGCCTCACGAACCGCCTGAGATGGATCCGGGCACTCCATGACATCCAGGTCACACACCGCCCTGATCCGCTGAGCAAGCCGGCTGGTGATCAAGGCCCGGGAGGAGTCGGCCCGGGAGGCCACCACCCGGTCCAGAACCGGCGCCAGACCCACCATCATGGATTCCAAGTCCTTGTCATCCATCACTCCCAGAACCCCCACCCACTTTCTTTCCCCGAACTCCTCCAGGAGCGATTTGCCAAGCACCGAACAGGCTTCGGGATTGTGCGCCCCGTCCAAGAGCAGGGGTATCGAGCCGTACTCGACCAATTCCATGCGGCCCGGCGCGGTGACCTCTGACAAACCCCTTCGAAGTCGCTCGACGTCCAGGCCTTTCTCCAACCATGCCTCCGCCGCCGCTATCCCCACCGCCAGGTTCCGCACTTGATAGCGGCCTCGCAATGGCAATTCGAGGTTCTCGTAGGATCCGTACAGACCATCTACGGAAACCGTCCAACCCCCCTGTGGCCTGGGAAGAATCGACCTTATCCCGAAGTCCTTTCCCAGCCACATCACATCGGCTCCCACCGTCCGCGCCTTCCTCTCCACCACCGGGGCAGCCTCGGATGGAATAGCCCCACACACCAACCTGGCGCCGGGCCCCACGATTCCCAATTTCTCTTCGGCGATCTGGGGAATCGTGTCTCCCAAGTACTCGGTGTGATCGAACCCGAGACCGGTGAGCACTGCCACTTCGGCTGAGACCACGTTGGTGGCATCCAACCTTCCTCCCAGGCCAACCTCCAACACGATGGCGTCCACCCCTGCGCTGACAAAATGAGCCAGAGCGGCGGCGGTGGTCAATTCGAAATACGTGAGAGGTCGGCCCCCGTCGGCCACCTCCTCGGCGACAAACCCCGCAACCTCGGTGATGGCTGCTGCCAGGTTGTCCGCAGACACCGGCCGCCCGTTCACAGCGATTCTCTCCTCCACCTTCTGCAGGTGGGGAGAAGTGAAGACACCGGCGCTATAGCCTTGCGTCAGCAACACCTGCCCTGCTATTCGGGAAGTCGAGGTCTTGCCGTTGGTGCCCGCCACATGTATCACCCGGTGTCGAGCATGGGGGTCGCCCATACGAGCCATGACGGCGCGCATGGGCTCCAGTCCGAACTTCTTCCCCAAGCCTATGTGGGAGAAGAGATAGGAGATTGCCTCGGCGTAGTCCATCAACTACAGGGCTTCTCTTTGGCGCTGCAGGGAAACCAACCGATCGGTGGCTTCAGCCAGCCTCTGGCGCTCCTTCTCCACCACTGCCTCCGGGGCCCGCTGCACAAAGTTGGGGTTGTCCAGTTTGGATGAGGAACGGGACATCTGCACCTGCAGGCGGGCTATCGCCCGATCTATTCGTTGGCCCTCGGCATGGGGATCCACCAGTCCGCGCAGTGAAATGAACCCCTCCCAACGGCCACCGGCCACCGGTGCATGGCCGGCGGTGGTCGCTTCCGTCCACCTGTGGATCTCCACGCCCGCCATCTTCTCCACCAGATCGGTCACCCATCGGTGAGGAGAGCCGGTGACTCCCAGTGACAGGGTCTGTCTGTAACTCAAGCCTTGAGCGGCCCGGAATTGCCTTATCCCCGAGATGAGACCCTTCACGTCTTCCATTTCAGGCACAGGATCGTAGGCGGGAACTTCGGGCCAGTCGGCGCCGGCCAATAGCCCCTCCCCCACGAGATGAGACCACAGTTCCTCCGTCAAGAACGGTATGGCAGGATGAAACAGCCTTAGAAGATCCCGCATCACCACTCCCAGAGTTTGCCGAGTATCTTCGGTTCCGGACCCGGCCAGAGCTGCTTTGGACATCTCCAGGTACCAATCGAACACCTCCGCCCAGGCGAAGTTGTACAGGAGGCCGTAGGCGTCGGAAAAACGGTAACCATCCGACAATTCATCAAATCGGTCGGTCACCTCCCCCAGGGCGGCCAGCACCCAGCGATCCACCGGGCCAGGATGGTTGGGATAGCCGCCCGTTGGGGGAACGCTTCCTTCCGGCAGGTGACGCAAGGCGTATCGGACCGCGTTCCAAAGCTTGTTCCCGAACTTCCGGGCTCCTTCTACCCACTCCATGTCGAGAGGCACGTCCTGGCCGGGATTGGCCGCTTGGACCAGGGCCAGGCGAAGCGGATCGGCCCCGTATTCCTCCGCCACCACCAAGGGATCGATGGTGTTGCCCAAGGACTTGGACATCTTCTGCCCATTGCTGTCCCGGACCAAGCCGTGAATAACCGTCTCCGCGAATGGGACCTCTCCCATGAACCGCAGCCCCATTTTCATCATACGAGCCACCCAGAAGTAGATGATGTCGAACCCGGTGATCAACACCATGTTGGGATAGAACCTGGCCAGATCCTCGGTCTCCTCCGGCCATCCCAAGGTCGAAAACGGCCATAACGCCGAGGAGAACCAGGTGTCCAAGACATCGGCGTCCTGGTTTAGCTCGCCGGCGCCGCAGTCGCCACAGACTCCTGGGTACGCACGAGCCACCGTCACATGACCGCAGAAGCAATACCAGGCAGGAATGCGGTGCCCCCACCAGATCTGGCGAGAGATGCACCAGTCCCGCAGATTCTCCATCCAGTGGAAATAGCTCTTCTCCCAATGGGCGGGGATGAAGCGGTTGTCGGCCGATCTCACCGCCTCTATAGCCGGGCGGGCCAGTTCCTCCACCTTCACAAACCATTGGGTGGACAGGAGGGGTTCCACCACCGTGTCGCAGCGGTAACAGAGTCCCACCGAGTGTCGGTATGCCTCCCTGCCGACCAGCACACCCTCCTCTGCCAGAGCGACGATCACCGCCTGCCGGGCCTCGAACCGGTCCAATCCCTGGAAACGGCCTCCCGCTTCGGTGATCACGGCCTGCTCGTCAAGCACCAGGACGCTTTCCAGACCGTGACGCTCGCCTATCTCGAAGTCGAGGGGATCGTGGGCGGGTGTGACCTTAACCGCTCCGGTTCCGAATTCGGGGTCTACCCCGCTGTCAGCCACCACCGGAACAACTCTGCCAACCAGGGGAAGCCGGACTGTCCTGCCGACCATGTCGCGGTAACGCTCATCATCAGGATGCACGGCAACGCCGGTGTCACCCAGCATGGTCTCAGCCCGGGTGGTGGCCACCGTCACCGCGGCGGACCCATCTGTGAACGGATAGGCGATGTGAACCAACTCCCCATCCTCGGGTTGGTGCTCGACCTCTATCTCGGCCAGGGCGGTCTCACAACGCGGACACCAGTTGATGATGCGCTTACCCCGATAGATAAGACCGTCTTCATAGAGACGAACAAAGACCTCCAATACGGCCTTTGACAACCCCTCATCAAAGGTGAACCTCTCCCTTGTCCAGTCACAGGAGTTGCCCATCCTCCGGATCTGTTGAGTGATACGCCACCCGTAGACATCCTTCCACTCCCAGACCTGGTCGATAAAGGCCTCCCTGCCCAGATCAAACCGGTTCAGTCCCTTATCTGCGAGGAATTTCTCCACCACATTCTGGGTGGCGATCCCGGCGTGATCGGTCCCCGGCAACCACAGTACCGCGTATCCTTGCATGCGGCGCCGGCGCGCGATCACATCGTGGATGGTGTGATTGAGGGCGTGTCCCATGTGGAGCGACCCGGTCACGTTGGGAGGCGGAATAACGACGCAGAATGGTTCACCGGCCGGCCGGTATTCGGGTTTGAACACTCCCGCCTGTTCCCAGCGGGAGTACCAGCGCGGTTCTATCTCCGCCGGATCGTAAGCGGATCTCATCCGGTCAGTGGATGTTGCCATAACCGCCCTGGTGGCTCAGGCGGTCTGTTCCCGCTGGCGTTTGCTTGATCGCGCGTCCCTGATGGAAGCCACGTTCCCTTCCCTCACCATCAGATGATCCACTACCACTCTTCGCATGTCCGCACGAGTCGGCGCCTGAAACATCAGATCGCGCAGCAGGTCTTCCATAATCGCCCGCAGACCCCGGGCGCCGGTGCCCCGGGCGAGGGCCTGTTCCGCTATCTCGCTGAGGGCCTGGGGAGTGAAAATCAGTTCCACATCATCCAGATCCAGGAGGTGACGGTACTGCTTCACCAGGGCATTGCGGGGCTCTTGCAGGATCTTCACCAGGTCGTCCACGTCAAGAGGATGGACGGCGCTCAACACCGGCAACCTGCCGATGAACTCAGGAATCAACCCGTACTTGATCAGATCGGCGGGGACCACCTGTCGCAGCAAGTCCCCGTTGTCCCGGTCGCTGCGGGCCTTGATGTCGGCCCCGAACCCCACCGAGCCACTTCCGACCCGCCTGGAAATAATGTCCTCCAACCCATCAAATGCGCCACCGCAGATGAAAAGCACATCGGTGGTGTCCAGTTGGAGGAACTCTTGGTGCGGGTGCTTGCGCCCTCCCTGAGGAGGCACCGAGGCAACAGTTCCTTCAAGAATCTTCAACAGAGCCTGCTGGACTCCCTCTCCGGAGACGTCCCGCGTTATGGATGGGTTGTCCGACTTGCGAGCCACCTTGTCGATCTCGTCTATATAGACGATGCCGGTCTGCGCCAACTTGATGTCATAGTCGGCGGCCTGCACCAACCTCAGCAGGATGTTCTCCACGTCCTCTCCCACATAACCAGCCTCCGTCAACGCGGTGGCGTCGGTAATGGCGATGGGAACGTTCAATTGCCGGGCGAGGGTTCTGGCCAGAAGCGTCTTCCCTGACCCCGTGGGCCCGATCAGCAGCACATTGGACTTCTCCACCTCGACCTCCGAGTGGGCGCGAGCGGCCAGACGGAGACGTTTGTAGTGGTTGTAGACGGCCACCGCCAGCGAACGCTTCGCCGTCTCCTGTCCCACCACATAGGAATCGAGGTATTTGTAGATGTCGGCAGGATTGGGGAGTTCCTCCACCCGGTATCCGTCGGAAGATGTCTCCTCATCAATGATCTCGTTGCACAGATCAATGCACTCGTTGCAGATGTATACGCCCGGACCGGCGATAAGCTTCAGGACCTGCTTTTGCGACTGGCCGCAAAAGCTGCACTTGAGGAGATCTGTTCCTTCCCGTGCCATCGGGAGACCTCAGTCGCCCACCGCAGAGAGGGTCTGGCGGCTGAGAACTCTGTCGATGACTCCGTATTCTGCAGCTTCCTCGGCCATCATCCAAAAGTCGCGATCGGTGTCATTGGCCACTTTCTCCAAGGACTGGCCGGTATGCCGGGAGAGTATTTTGTTGGTCTGCTCCCTCATCTGCAAGATCAGCCGGGCCTGGATCTCGATATCGGTGGCCTGGCCTGACGCCCCACCGTGTGGTTGGTGGAGCATTACCCGGGCGTGCGGGAGCGCATACCGCTTTCCCTTGGCGCCTCCCGACAGCAACACCGCGGCCGCCGAGGCTGCCATTCCCATGCAAACAGTGCTGATGTCGGGCCTGACGTACTGCATGGTGTCGTACAGGGCAAACAAAGAAGTCATCTGCCCTCCCGGCGAGTTTATGTACAGGAAGATGTCCTTGTCGGGATCCTCGCTTTCCAAGTGCAACATCTGGGCCATGATCAGATTGGCCACTGTGTCGTCTATGGGTGTGCCGAGAAAGACGATGCGATCCTTGAGCAACCGGCTGTAAATATCAGAAGTCCGTTCCCCCCTGCTGGTTTGTTCCGTCACATGAGGGACCGGGATGTAGCCCTCGGGTCGGGGGATTGAAAGGAGTTGCTCAGTCAAGGTACGGGTCATCTATTACCTCCGCTTCGTAGAGGGCTTCTCCCCCATTGGCCCCAGGTTCTAAAATCTCGGTCGAATCGGTCACGGGGGCGAACCACGCTTTCACCCAAGCGGGCGCTTCAATCTGCACCGTCTGGCCGCTTTCGTCAACCGGTTGCACCTGCATCGCCATGAAAGCTTGTGCCCTGGCTCTGAGCATATCACTTCGGATCTGCTCTGCGTGGACACCTTTTTCCATCTCCCGCCGGAACTCCTCGGGATCCTCGGCCTCTTTGGCTGCCCTACGCAGGACATCCAGCACCTCGTCGTCCTCCACTTCCAACCCCTCCTGTTCAATAACCGCGTCGATGAGAATCCGAGCCTTCAACCCTGCCACCGCCTGACCTCTCAGACCCGCCACGAACTGCTCGTGGTCCAGACCGGTCCTCTCCAGGTAGGTGGCGTAGTCCATATTCGAACTCTCCAATTGGGAAATGTGGTTGCGAAACAAAAGTTCCACTTGTGCCGACTCCAACCGCTGTGGCAAGTCCAATTCCAAGTCGGCTGTCATCTCCTTCAATGCTTCGGCGACCAATATCTCCCACTGGGCGGAGTTGCGCTGCTCTTCCACCTCTTCCTGCATCTCCGCACGCAAGTCTTCGAGGGAATCGTGACCGGTGTACTCCGACGCCCAATCATCGTCCAATTCCGGCAAAGAGCGGGACTGCACCTCGGCTATCCGGATTTGATACAAACCTGCGGCCTGCTCCCCATCATCGTCATCGGCACTCTCATCCTCACCGCCGGCAGGACCCTCGGGAAACAGCCATTGAGGCAGGGGTGCGGTGATCTCCAATCGCTCACCTGGCCGTCTGCCCAGCAGGCTCTCGTCAATCTGGGGGGTCAGTCGTTCCGAGCCCACTTCATAGCTGAAGCCGTCCAACGCCAGAGACTCTATGAGCCGTTCTCCCTCTTTGACAGTCATATCGATGATGACGAAATCGCCCCCCTCGACCGCACGCTCCACCGTCTGTAGGGGAGCGTACATGTGCCGAAGCTGCGTCAACCGATTCTCCACTTCATCGGACACCGGAGGGAGTCCCTGTACCTGGACCGTCCTGCCGCCGTAACTGGGAACCGATTCCAGCCGGGGCCAGGTGGTCACTCTGACCTCCACCCTCACCGCTCCGTTTAGCGAGTCCGTGACCGACTCCAAAAGGGGAGGAACCACCGGGGCGATCTCGGTCTGGGCAAGGATGGCGCCAACCCGGTTGGGAACCAGGTCATCCAAGGCATCGGCTCTCAACCGCTCAACTCCCACGCGGCGCTCCACCAGTCGCCGGGGTGCTCTTCCCGGGCGGAATCCGGGGAAGCTGACTTCCCGTGAAATCTTGCGGGAAGCCCGGTTCATGGCGTGGTTCAGATCCGAAAAAGAAATCTCAAAGGAAACCATCTTCTCGAACGAGCCGAGGTCGGCGAAGGCAGCCTCGGTGTTCACAGGATCGGGATTTGATTCATATAGACCTGACAAGAGGGTATGTGGGACGACCGAGGGGACTTGAACCCCCGTCCTCCAGGGCCACAACCTGGCGCTCTAACCTGACTGAGCTACGGTCGCCATGTAGGGGGACCTCCCCAGCGCCCCCGGGAGGATTCGAACCCCCGGCCAAGAGCTTAGAAGGCTCCTGCTCTGTCCTCTGAGCTACGGGGGCTCTGGCGCTCACCAGGGAAAGTCCCTCAGAGCGGGTGAAGGGAATCGAACCCTCACCACCAGCTTGGAAGGCTGGGGCTCTACCATTGAGCTACACCCGCCAGTGACACCACGACAAGGGTAGCGGCCCCTGGTCTTGACAATCACCAACGTTTCCATCGCGTCGGGCTGGTCGGATTTGAACCGACGACCTCCTGCTCCCAAAGCAGGCGCGCTGCCAAGCTGCGCCACAGCCCGTACCGGTCCCATTCTGGCAGGGAACAGTGACAACGCGCCAGTCCATTTGGCCAACAACAGGACAATCGCACCCGCTATACTGGGAGTCGGGTCGCTAGCTCAATTGGCAGAGCAACGGGCTCTTAACCCGCAGGTTCGGGGTTCGAGTCCCCGGCGACCCACTTTCGCGCCGTGGCGTGCCCCTTTTTTCACTCACGCCTCGGTCCGCGGTGTTCCCCGTTCTTGAGGGCGGAGTTTCATGGCGGGCGGCGAAATCCATCAGTCGAGGGGAAGCCGGATGGCCACGACGGCGCCCTTTCCCGGCCCCTCGCTTGCCACCGAAACTGTGCCCCCATGGGCTTTGACAATGGACCGGGTAATGGCCAGTCCCAAGCCCTTTCCGCCTGCGTCGCGGCCGCGGGACTGGTCCGTGCGGTAGAAGCGGTCGAATAGGCGGGGAAGGTCCGCTGGGTGGATGCCGATCCCGTCATCGGTGATCGATATGGCCAACCACTCATCGCTTTCTGTTTCCGCACCGATCGCGATACACCCACCCGGCTCGGCGCTGTGAATGGCGTTGGCCACGACGTTACCCATGGCCTGACTCATGCGTACCCGGTCCAAATCCACGTTCGGAAGGTCATCTGGGACCTGCAACGACAATGCGACCCGTCGAGCCAAGGCTCGTGACTGCCATCGGCCCAATTCGGCGTTGAGCAGTTCGGTAACAGAACTTCGTTGAAAGGTGAGCCTCAACTCCCCGTGGTCCGTTTCCGCAAGCCAGTTCAGATCGGTCACCAGGCCGCGCAGCCGGTCCACTTCCCCGATGATGTGTTCGGATGCCTTCTCAGGTGTCTGAAGTCCGTCGCTCAGCCCCTTCGCCTCCAACTGGATGACGCTCAAGGGCGTGTTCAACTCGTGGGAGACGTCGTTTATGAGCCGCTTCCGCAGATCGCGCTGGGATTCCAAGGCAGAGGTCATCTGGTTGAAAGCCGTGCTCATCCGTCCCAACTCGTCCGAGGACGTGACCGGCAGCGGCGCCGCCTTCCCCTGGGCGATTGCCTGGGTCGCCTCCGTCAGGGCGGTCACCGGCGCGGTGATCCGCTTGGACAGCCAAGCGGCCAGCAGGATGCCGGCGCCGGCCGTCAGGAGGCCCCCGATCAGGCTCACCCACAGGATCGTGGTGAGAAATCCATGGGACTCGGTCGACAGGAACTCGTGGTTCACATCCAGGTAGACCCGGCCCACGGCTTGATTGCTGTCCAGATCGAAAACCGTATCGCTTCGTCCGTCCAGGTCGGGCGCCGCGGCACCCGGTGACAATTGGGCCAGATTGTCTTTCACGACCTGCCCATCGGCACCAATGATGATGACCCGCACCAGGTCCTCGTGAGACTCGGAGGACTCTGCCCCGCCGCCTTCGGACCCTCCCCTCGGCAGAGCCTCGTCGTAGACATATCCCGCTTCCGACAACGGCCTGTCCACTGTTTCCCAGCCACCGGTGGCGGTGTATTCCCGGCTCAGATTCCTGGCCAACCGGCTAGCCTCATCGCTGCCTATCCGGTCCACGAATGCGTCCAGGCGGTTCTGCGTGGTGAAAAAACCGATGCCGACGCCGATCAGGATGGTGAGGACGATCACCACGACGATCGAGCCCATGATCCGTCGGCGAAGCGACATTACTTATGCTCTGCCACGAACTTGTAGCCCGCGCCGTAGACAGTTTGAATGACCTGGCCGCCAACTTCGCCGAGTTTTTTTCGCAGGCGGGCCACCTGACTGTCGATGGCTCGTTCGAAGCCGTCGAAGTCGTAGCCGAAAGTCACCGTGATCAGTTGATACCGGGTGAGGACCTGGTTGGGATGGCGCATGAACGTCGACAACAGAGCGAATTGGGCCGAAGTCAACGGCGCTGGTTCTCCATTGACTGTCACGCTGCGGGTGGTCTCATCCAATGTGATGCCGCCGCGTGTCAGGACCTGCTGGACCCGGTCGTTGACGCGACGGAGGACCGCTTTGGCGCGCGCCACGACCTCCTCCGGATCGAAGGGCTTGATAATGTAATCATCGGCTCCGCTGTCCAGTCCGATGATGCGTTCAGCAGGGGTCTCCCTGGCGGTCAGCATGATTATCGGAACATCCGACTCGCGACGCAGGGCTCGGCACACCTCCACTCCGTCGAGCCGGGGAAGGTTGAGGTCGAGGATCATCAGGTCCGGAAGCAGGCGGCGGGCCAGGGCCAGGCCGGACACACCATCATGAGCCGCCGCAGCCGTGAACCCGGCGCGTTCGAAGTACACCTTCACCCAGTTGGCGATCCGCTCATTGTCTTCGACTATCAACACCAAGCCGCTCATCATCAATCCTCTAAGAAGCTAGCGATGGAGGCGATGTCTTTTGGGGACGTCGCCTCCATCCGCCTGTTGGATGCGGTCGGATTCTCTCGACCGACTCCGGTTGCTTCTAACCGCCTCCTCCCTCACCGCCCGAGCCGTGTTCTCCGCCGGAGCCGTGTTCTCCGCCGCCGGATTCGCTGCCTTCACCGCCGCCCTCGCCGCTGCCGACCTCGGCGTGGGGTACCCAACCGGTGAACGGTTCAGCCGTGGCCTGCAGGTTGACCGTCAGAACCTGGCCGGGGGCCATGTCCACGGGGGTGGTGGGACCCAGTTCCGTCCCGTTGGAGAGATGGACCTCGATCCTCACCCGGGTGAGAGTGTTGTTGGTGGTGTTCTCCACTGTGCCCCGGAATGTGTTCGTTGAGGCGTCGTAGTTGAGGACCAGCCGGGCGCCGGCCCGGACCTGGTCGAAGGTCTGATCGGGCGCCAACATGTTGCCGCTGCCTTCTTCGCCGCCGGCACCGCTCTCTCCGCCGGTCTCGCCGCCACCTTCGCCGCCGGTGTGGGGCACCGGGCCGCCGCCGCCGCAGTCAAAGACTTCCATGTGGACGACGTACCCATCGAACGAGACACCTGCCATTGCGGGTTCACTGGCGACCGCCACACTGGAAGTCGCGGTCTGCCCCGGGCTCAGATGCGCCAACACGTCGGGACCCAGTTCCCCGACCGTGGTGGTTCCCGACTTCAGGTGAGGTTCGGCCTGCACATAGCACAGAACCCCGGAGGTGGTGTTCTGTACCGTGGCATGGGCAGTCTGGGTGACCGCGTCGTACCAGGCGGAGACAGCCAGACCGCCGAGGGTGCCGTTCCACTGCTGGTCCAGAGGAACGACCGGGCTCGACATGGCGGCTTCGCCAATCTCGGCGCCGCTGCCTTCGGAGCCTTCCACGCCGGTCTCATTGCTGCCCTCGGCGCCGCCTTCACCACCGCTGCCTTCGCCGCTGCCGACCTCGGCATACGGTATCCATCCAGTGAACGGCTCCGCGGTGGCTGCCAGGTCCACCGCCAGGATCTCGCCCGGCCCCAAGTCAACGGGGGTGGTGGGACCCAGTTCCGTCCCGTTGGAGAGATGGACCTCGATCCTCACCCGGGTGAGAGTGTTGTTGGTGGTGTTCTCCACCGTGCCCCGGAAGGAGTTGCTCGGGGCATCGTACCCGATGATCAGTCGGACGCCGGCCCGCACTTGATCGAAGGTCTCATCCAACCCCATGGTGGCCCCACTGGCCTCCTCGCCACCTGAGCCGCCACCCTCACCACCGGCCTCGCCGGCGGCGCCGTGTTCCCCGCCGCCTTGTTCGGTACCGCCCTCAACCCCGGTCTCGGGCCCTTCCGAACCCTCGTTGCCGCCTCCACAACCGATCAGCACGCCCGCGGTGAGCACCGTCCCAAGAGCCGCCCCTATCAGGCGGTTCCTGGTCAAAGACCTCAGACGATTCATGTCATCGCTCCTTTCGTGAGAAACTGTGTTACTCCTCACAGTGGCAAGCGAATATTGCTGAAATGTGTCAGCGGTGACCTTTATCCAGCGCCGGTACCAGGCCACGCTCAGAACAGGGCCGCTCTTGGATCCGGCGGGGAGGATCCTGGGCATTGCCACGAGTCCAGAGGGGGTTGGCGGCCCGGCTGACCGAGCAGGGGCGCCACCCCTGAACACTGGCCCTCCCCCAACGTGGCACGCCTCCCCAGCGATCAAATCCGCATAGGAACGGAAACCGCAAGCGGCGGATCTATGGGGATGAATACGCTGCAGCCCAGGAGGGGTCCCGGGGACTTACTCCCAGTCGTAGTGGGACTGGGTTCGACAGAGTCCTATTCCGATGGAAGGCCTGCGGTCTGATTGCTCAAAGTTCTGAGAGTCGGTGGGCGTCGGCCACCGCATAGGCTGTGAGGTTGACTATCTCCGCGACGGAGGCGTCTCTCTGCAGCACCTGCACCGACCGGGAGAGGCCGGTCAGAATGGGTCCGATCACTTCGGCGTCGCCCAGTCGTTCCAATAGCTTGTAGGCGCTGTTCGCTGCGGTGAGGTTGGGAAACACCAGGATGTTGGCCGGATACTTCAGAGGACCGCCGGGACGCCGATTGTTGAGCAGAGCCTCCACCACCGCGGTGTCGGCCTGCATCTCTCCATCCACCGGCGTCTCGGGCCAGCGATCCCGGAACAACTCCACCGCCTGGCGAACCCGAGCCGGTTCGTCTCCGGCTGCCGATCCGAAATCCGAATAGCTGATGAATGCAACCCGGGGATCTCTCCCGAACTGGTGCTGAGCGACATCCACCGCCGAGGCAGCTATCTCGGCCAACTCACCGGCAGAGGGTGATATGTTGACTGCGCAGTCGGCGAAGAAGTAAGCGGCTCGCCCGGTCACCACCACGTAAAGGGCGCTGGCGATGGAACGACCCTCTCTCACTTTGATGATCTGCAGAGCGGGGCGAACGGTCTCGGGGAAGAAGGTAGTGAGGCCGCCCACCAGGACATCAGCGTCACCCGACTCGACCATCAAAGCGGCAAACACGTTTGGATCAAAGACCATCCGAGCGGCGTGGACTCTTGACACTCCCCTATGACCTCTGAGTTCCAGCAACCTCGCCGCGTAACGGTCTCGCTCTTTGGCTTGGCTAATAGGGTCGACCACCTTGATCCCGTCGAGGGAAATGCCTAACTCCTCCGATAGTTCGGTGACAACTCCCCGGTCGGCCAATAACACCGGGTGAGCGATACCGGCATCCAGGACCCTGCGGGCGGCGCGCACCAGTCGGAGATCATCACCGTAGGGAAACACAACCCTGGCCGGGTACTGGCGGGCACGGATGGTGACGGCTTGAATCAAACCCTGGGAAGGCCTGAGGCGAGCGCTCAATTGCTGACGATACTCCTCAATCCTGCAGGGCAGCCGAGCCAGGCCCTCTTCCGTGGCGGCGACCGCTACCGCCGGGGCTACGGTGGTCAGCACCCGCGGGTCGAAAGGCTTGGGAATCAGGTAATCGGGACCGAACGACAGTTCCTTCAACTGATAGGCCTCCAAGACCGACTCGGCCACCGGTTCCCTGGCCAGTATCGCCAGCGCCTCGGCGGCAGCCACCTTCATTCCTTCACTCACAGCCGTGGCGCGGACATCCAGCGCCCCACGGAAGATGAAGGGAAACCCCAAAACGTTGTTCACCTGGTTCGGGTAGTCGCTGCGCCCGGTACCGACGAAAGCATCCGGCCGAACTCGCTTCGCATCGTGATAGGGAATCTCAGGATCGGGATTCGCCAGGGGGAAAACGATCGGCTGGGGGTTCATTCGCTCCAGCATGTGGGGGTGGACCAACCCGGCTTGGGCCAGCCCGATCAGGGCATCGGCCCCCACCAGGGCCTCAGTCAGGGTTCGGGCATCCGTATGGCGCGCGAACTCTTTTTTGTAAGCGTTGAGATCGCTGCGGGTTGAATCCAATACACCCCGTGAGTCGACCATCAACAAACGTTCGGGGTCGAAGCCCAGGCGGATCAGGAAGTGACCGGTTGCCACCCCGGCGGCGCCAGCGCCCAGTATCACCACTTTCATGTCTTCAAGGCGGCGGCCGCTCAACTCTGCAGCGTTGATTAGACCGGCGCCGGCAATGATGGCCGTACCGTGCTGATCGTCGTGGAAAACCGGAATGTCAAGTCGATCCCGCAGGGTCTCCTCTATGTAAAAGCAATCGGGGGCGCGAATGTCCTCCAGATTGATACCCCCCACCGTTGGCGCCAGCAACTCGCAGAACCGGATGACATCATCGGGATCCTGGGAATCGATCTCCAGGTCGTAGACGTCGATGTCGGCGAATCGCTTGAAAAGCACACCCTTTCCTTCCATGACCGGCTTGGAAGCCAGTCCCCCGATGTTGCCCAACCCCAGAACCGCGGTGCCGTTGGTTACCACCGCCACCAGGTTGCCCCTATTGGTGTACTGGAACACATCGCCGGGATTCTCGTGTATGGCCAGACATGGTTCGGCCACTCCCGGGGTATAGGCAAGACTCAGATCGGCCTGGGTCAGCGTGGCTTTCGTCGCCCGGATCTCCAGCTTCCCAGGTCGCGGATGGGAGTGGTAGCGAAGAGCTTCACTGAATCGGGGCATGTCAGAATCCTATGTAGATCTACAGATCGCGATAGGCCGGAAGGGTCAAGAACTCCACGAATTCATCCTCGAGGGCCACCTCGGAGAAGATCTCGCAGGCCCTCTGGAAACGGCCCGTCCGGTACATGTCCTCCCCGACCGCCTCCCGGATCCGGGACAACTCCTCGGCGGCTATCTTCTCCACCATCGGCGCGGTTACCGGCATTCCGTTGTCGAGGCGAGCCCCGTGCCGCACCCACTGCCAGATCTGGGAACGAGAGATCTCCGCGGTGGCCGCGTCTTCCATCAGATTGTCGATGGCGGCGGCGCCTGTCCCGGACAGCCATGAGGCCATGTAGCGAATCCCGACCGAGACGTTGGTCCTGACCCCACCCTCGGTTATGGCGCCGCCTTCGATTTCGGGGTTCAGCAGATCCTCCGCCGTCACCGCCACATCGTCTCGCTGTCGGCCGATCTGATTGGGACGGCCCCCCAGGATCCGATCGAATTCGGACATCGCAACCGGGATCAGGTCGGGATGGGCGACCCAGGTCCCGTCGCAACCGGCCTCGGCTTCCCGGCGCTTGTCTGCCGCCACCGCGGCCAGGGCTCGCTCGGTCACCTCGGGATCGCGCCGGTTGGGTATGAAGGCTGCCATGCCACCCATCGCATGAGCGCCGCGGCGGTGGCAGGTGGCCACCCCCAATTCGGTGTAGGCATGCATGAACGGCGCGGTCATGCCGACCTGGGACCGGTCCGGCAACACGTACTGGGCATGGTTGCGGAATTTCTTGATGAAGCTGAAGATGTAGTCCCACCGACCGGCGTTCAGGCCCGAAGAATGATTCCGCAATTCATAGAGAATCTCTTCCATCTCGAAGGCAGCCGTAATGGTCTCGATCAGCACGGTGGCCTTGACCGTGCCGAGTGGAATCCCCAATCGATCCGACACATAGCAGATCACGTCGTTCCACAGGCGAGCCTCGAGATGGGACTCGAGTTTGGGAAGGTAGAAGAAGGGACCGCTGCCCATCTCCAGGGAGGACCTGCCGCCGTGGCACATATAGAGGGTGAAATCGAACAGTGCCCCGGATACCGGCCGGCCATCCACCAAGAAGTGCTTTTCAGGAAGGTGCCAACCCCTGGGCCTGACCAGGAGAGTGGCTGTCTCCTCTCCCAACCGGTAGGACTTGCGGGGCGTTTCAAGCTGCAACGTTCCTAGTTGGGCCTCCAGCAGGTTGTACTGACCCTCCACCAGGTTTTCCCAGGTAGGAGAAGTGGCGTCCTCGAAATCGGCCATGAACATCTTGGCGCCGGAATTGAGGGCGTTGATCACCATCTTGGCGTCCACCGGCCCGGTTATTTCGACCCTTCGGTCCGCCAATGCGGACGGGACCGGATCCACCATCCACTCCCCTTCCCGGACAGAACGGGTCTCGGGCAGAAAGTCGGGACGAACCCCGTGGTCGAATTCCGCTTGGCGTTCTTCTCTGAGGGAGAGCAATTGCCGACGGCGCTCATTGAATTCGTGATGTACGTCGGCAAGAAGGGAGGCTGCTTCCTTGGTGAGAACGTCGGCGGAGTGGGGAGTAGCGGGTCCGGTGATGTCGTATTTGGTCATGATCTCCTCAGGCTAGAAAAAGGGCCGGTTCAGAAAGATTCTCGATCACCATGTCCATGAAGAGACGGCTAAGCGCCCCATCGATGACTCGGTGATCAAAGGAAAGGGACAGAGGCATCAGCGGCCTCACCACCACCTCACCACCCTCCACCACGGGCCTGTCGGCAACCCTCCCCACCGCCAGTATGGCAGTGTTGTCCGGGGGGATTATGGGAGTCCCCAAGCCACCTCCCAAGGCGCCGATATTGCTGACGGTGAAGGTCTGTCCGGTGAGTTCACCCACACCGAGTCGGCGGGTCTTTCCCTGTTCCGCCAGCCTTGCAGTGGCCTCTGCCAATTGCATGATCGACATCTCCTCGGCGGATCGGACTACCCCAACCAACAGGCCATCTGCGGCGTTGATCGCCACCCCCATGTGGCAGGCGGCGTGAACCACCAGCGAATCTCCCTCCAGGGTGGCGTTGAACTCTGGATAGCGGCGTAGAGCGGGGATGATCGCGGCGATTACCAGGGCATCAACCTGGATGGTTGCGCCGTGTCGCTCCGCCAGAGCCCTCCGCACCCCCAGCAAGCGGGTCGCATCCACCTCGTCGAAGGTGGTCACATGGGGAATCTCAGACCAAGACCGGGTCATGTTGGCGGCGACGGTCCTCTGCAGTTTGGTGAGGGGGCGGCGTCGGGGGTCCTCATCCGGCAGGGACTCCGGTTTCCTGGGGGCGGTCGGCGGCGCGGCGGCCTGGGCGGCAGCCAACACATCGTGGCGGGTAATCCGACCCCCAGGGCCGGAACCGGTGACCGTCGTCAAATCCACCCCCCTTTGCCGAGCAAGGCGACGGACCACCGGCAAGGCCTTGACCTCCACCGTGGGCTCCCGGGTCTCCGATGCCGGCGGGCCGTGAGTCGGGCGAGGCTCTGCGGCCCCCGGCCTTCCGGGCGGGGAAGGATGCGTGTTTCCCCCACCAGGTGGTGCAATGACAGCCAGCACCGTCCCCACCGACATGGTCTCGCCCTGTCCGGCCCCATGCCGGAGGACGATCCCAGCCACCGGGGACGGTATGACCACCACTGCCTTGTCGGTCTCCACCTCAACCAGAGGCTCGTCGCGGTCCACCTGGGCACCTTCAGGCACCAACCATCGCACCACTTCCGCCTCGGTCAGCCCGTCGCCGATGTCGGGTAGGAGAAACTCAGTCACCACCGTTCCCATGTTATCTCCTGCTCCCCATCCGGCCCCAAGCCGCCGGATGGCGACGTCGGCCCGGACCGCTCCTCCTCAGTGCGGCTCTAAATGTGGACCCCTTTGAGGATCTTGGCCAGCAACGCCATCCGCACCAGCATCCCGTTTTCCATCTGCTGAAAATAGACCGAGCGAGGGTCGGCATCCAGCAGATCGTGATCTCTGGGTCCTCCCATCTCATGCTTGCGGGGCAGGGGATGCATCAGAATGGCTTCCCCACGGGCTCTTCGCATCACGCTGGGAGTCATTATGAAACCTTCCTTGACCTGGTCGTACTCGGCCCGTTCGTCGAACCGTTCCTCCTGCACCCTGGTCCAATAGATAACGTCGGAGGAACCCACTACTTCATCAAGATCCTCGGTCTCCTGCACGGATATGTTCGCTTCATGCAATCGTTGGACAATGGCGGTCGGCATCTTCAGCGAGACAGGCGACACGAAGTTCACCTCGGTCCCGCAAGCTCCGTAGGTAGCCAGCAGTTTGGCCAGCGAATGGACCGTGCGACCGTGTTTTAGGTCCCCGACCATGGTGATGGCCAACCCATCGACCGTTCCCTTGGATTCCAAGATCGTAAACAGGTCCAGCAGAGCCTGAGTGGGGTGTTCCCCCACTCCATCGCCAGCGCTTAACACCACGGACCGACGACCGATCTTTTCGGCCAGCAAGTCCAGATAGTGGGCTGCGAGATAGGATGCCCCCACTCGGGGGTGCCGCAGGGCGATTACGTCCGCGTAGCATCCCGCCGCTCTGACAGTGTCGGGAAGGTCCTCGCCCTTGTAGACGGAAGAAAACTGGATGCCATTGGAGGCTCCGATGACTTTGCCACCCAACCGGAGCATCGCAGCCTGGAATGACATGTCTGTCCGGGTGCTGGACTCGAAGAAGAGCAGTGCCAACACCTGCCCGGTGGCGATCTCCACAACCCCCCTGTCCCCGGACCGGATCCGCTTCTTCAGGGTGGAAGCCACCTCGAAGAGAACTCTCAGATCATCCCGAGCGAATTGTTCAACCGTGACTATGTGCTTGTCCCGGAAATCCCCGTCAATAGCCGGAGGTTTGTAGGAATCCACGAACTTAGCCGGCTCAACCTCCACATACCCGTTCTCGTTGTACTTCGCCGTGTTGGCATCGCTGTCAACCTGCTCCGGCGAACCGTCTTGAACCGACGCCACGTCCTGGGGACCCTCGATCTCAGGATGAACATCGAATACCGGTTCGTCTTCGAAAACGCCTTCGAACAACTGCCTTTGGCTGGCGAGCGTGGCAGTCACTGTCGCGGCCATTCCACCTCCCCCATCGGATTGAAACTGGAAGCAAAAAGGCTGAGCACCGCAACGCGTGAAATGTCTGTGGTCTGAATTCGGTTGCTCAAATTATCCCCTTAGGATATCACCCCCGAGCGCCGAAGGTAAAGAACCTTCATGTCCACCAAGGTGTAACTAATCCAATTCAGTATTAAACCGAAATCACCATAGGCTCGGTAAGCGAGCCACCATGTACCCGGCAATGGTGGCCGGAAGGAGTGAGATCCGATGAGAGCCTTCGTCAAAGCCTTTGCCTCCTTGGTTTCCAAAGCGCCCTGGGCGGTGGTGATAACCACACTGGTCCTTTTCGGAGTCTTCGGATCACTGTCAACCCAGGTCGAGATAGGCCAGGGCAACGAAGGCCTTTCGCCCGACAACGCCGAATTGCTGGCCGCCGACAGGATCAGGGACTTGTTCGGTCAGGATTCCCAGGAAGGCATCCTGCAAGTCATCGTCCGCAATGAAGGAGGAGACGTCTTCACCAAGGAGGCCTTTGAGACGGTAACTGCTATCAACTCCGTCCTGGGGAGCGAAACCCTGTCTGACAATCTCTCCTCTGTTCCGGGACGGGGAGCATCGTTCAGCTATCTCGACCCGGCCATCTCCCTGGCAGCCCAAAGGGGCACTCCGGTAGCCAGCGATGAAGACGTGAAGAACCTCTACATCGAGGCGACGGCGGGACCGGGCGCCAACCCACAGTTCACCTCTTTGATCAGCCAGGACGGCAACGCGTCCTCGGCCACGGCCCAGGCGGGCTTGGTGCTGGTGTTCACCACGCCGCCGGCCGTGGAGGGAGAAGAGGCACTTGATGAGGCCATCGACAACGACCTGGAGGTGGCGGAGGCCCTGCGCGCCATACCGACCCCAGATGGGCTTGAGGTTATCCCGTTCAGCTTCAACCTGCTGTTCGAAGACTCCGGAGACGGCAGCAGCGAGATCGGGCGCCTCTTCGGAATGGCCGCCCTGATCATTTTGGTCATCCTGTGTTTCGTCTACTGGCTCAAACCGGCCGGCAAGGGCGCCTTGATCCAGTCGGGGCGCCGGACCCTGGCCGACACACTCCTGACGCTCTTCACCATCTTCGCCGCCATCACTTTCATGCAGGGCATCGGGGTGTTGTTGGTGCGAGCCGGAGTCATCGCATCGTTCAACAACATAACCCAGATCATTCCCATCCTCCTGATCGGGCTGGGAGTGGACTACGGGATCCATGTCACATCCCGCTATCGCGAGGAGATAGGCCGAGGTCAGGATGTGGACGGCGCGGTCCGCACCGCCATAGGCACCGTGGGAATAGCCCTGGCGTTGGCCACGGTAACCACCGCCATCGGTTTTCTCACCAACGTTCTGAGCCCGGTGCCGGCCCTCAAGGACTTCGGCATTCTGGCGGCAATCGGAATAGCTGTCTCCTTCATCCTGACGCTCACGTTCTTTCCGGCGGCCAGGAGAATCTTGGACCGGAGAACGGAAAGAGAAGGCAGGCTGTCCTGGGGCTTGCTGCGCGTACTGATCATGGCCAGGAGAGTGGACCGCCAACTCGAGTCCAAGCGACCTCTGCCGGTGACGGGAATGAAGACCTCCTCGAACCGCCTGCTTCCCCGCCTGATAGCCAGTTCTTCGGTGTTGGCGGAGAAGGTCCCGTTTCTTGTGGTGCTGGTGGCCCTGGTCTTGGGAGGCATGGGAGTGTGGGGATTGAGCCAGTTGGAGGTGAGGTTCTCGTTCACCGACTTCCTGCCCAGCGATGCCCCCGGAGTCCGGGCGGTGAATATCCTGCAGGAGGAATTCGGTGGTGGCCTGGGCGAATCCACCCAGGTCCTGATCGAAGGAGAGGACCTTTCCTCTCCCCAGGTTCACAACGCTCTGGTCTCGGCCAACAGGGGATTGGCGGAAGTTGGGAACATAGTGGTCTTCGAGACACCGTTCGGGAAGACCCCCTCATCCACCTCTCCGATCTCAGTGCTCAACTCTCTCACCAGGGGCGGCCCCCAGGGTCCTCCCAACCAGGCTGTCGTCTCTGCCGCTCAAGCCGCCTCTCTGGACGTGGATCTGCGAGCTGTCCCCGACTCTGACGTCACTGCGCTGTGGGACACCATGCTGGTGGCGGCGCCGCAACAGGCAGGGAGAGTTCTACACCAGAGTGGGTCGGGATACGATGCTTTGCTCTTTGACATCAGCACCCAAGCGGGAGAGACTGAAGCCCTGCAATTGAGGCGGGACCTCTTGGAGAACTTCTCGGAACTCTCAGACTTGGGGATCAGTGTGATAGCGACCTCCACGGAGATAATCACGAACCTGATCATTGTGGAGTTGGCGGACTCACAGACGAGGTCGCTCCTCTTTACCCTGGTCGTCGCCACCCTGGTGTTGATGATCAGCTTCTGGTTCGAGAATCGCCGCCCGCTCATAGGTGTCATCACCATGATCCCCGTGGCGCTGGTGGTGTTCTGGACCTATGGCTTGATGTACGCCACCGGCATACCGATCGGACCGGTGACCGCCACCCTGTCCGCCCTGTCGATCGGGATAGGGGTGCCCTACACCATCCACATCGCCCGCCGGTTCGGAGAGGATCGGACCCGCTTTGAGCAACTCAATGACGCTCTGCGCTCCACGTCTCGCCACACGGGCGGGGCGTTGGCAGGATCCGCATTCACGACCATGGCCGGATTCGGGATCCTTATCACGTCGAGGCTGACGCCCTTTCAACAGATGGGTCAGGTCACGGTTTACGCGGTCGGATTGTCCCTGGTGGCAGCGATACTGGTGTTGCCCTCCATGCTGGCGCTGTGGGAAAGGTGGCATCTCCGCCGGGCGCGGGCCGTATAGAGGTTGGACTAATGGAGACGAACCGGCTGCCAGGGAGGAGGCGCCACTGTGACAGCCCTGCGCAGGAAATGCCCTTGGCTTCAGCTAACCAATAGCCGGGAGAGTCGACGGTGGTCTTCTAGGTGTGGCTCCAGGTCCAACCCGACCAGTTGTCCGTCCACCACCACGTTCCGGCCGTGGACGATCAGCCGATTGGCACGGTAGGGGCCGGACAACACCAGGGCAGCCACCGGATCGTAGGCCCCTGCCATTGGCAGGCCATCGGTGCGAAAACAGGCGATGTCGGCAGCCTTCCCTGCCTCAATAGACCCGATGTCGGTTCTGCCCAGCACCTCGGCGCCTCCCCTGGTGGCAACTCTCAACGCCTGCCGGGCAGTCAGCATGGGCGCCTTCGAGCCCTCCAAGGCACGTGCCAAGCGGGCAGCAAGCAGTGCCTGGCGGGCTTCCGCCAACATGTGTGAGGAGTCGTTGGACGCCGATCCGTCCACTCCCAGGCCCACCGGTACGCCGGTCTCCAGGTAGCGCATCAGCGGAGCGGCGCCGGATGCGAGTCGCATGTTCGAGGTCGGACAGTGGCCGACCCCTGTCTTGGTGGCGGCCATGACCGCGATGTCCCGCTCCGAAACGTGGACGGCGTGGGCAAACCAGACATCGGGACCCATCCAATCCACTGTCTCGGCATACTGCATAGGTCGCATCCCGAACAACTCCTGGCAATAGTCCTCTTCGTCAAGCGTCTCCGCCAGATGAGTGTGGAGTCGCACCCCCAGTGAACGAGCCAGGGCGGCGGATTGCCTCATCAGATCGGGGCTCACTGTGAAAGGCGAACAGGGGGAGATCACCACCTGGACCATCGCTCCGGGTGAAGGGTCGTGATACCGGGAGACCACCCGAGTGCAATCGGCCAGAATCGCGTCCTCGTCTTCGACCCACTCATCAGGGGGAAGACCCCCTTGGGAGCGCCCCACGCTCATCGAGCCGCGGGAAACGTGGAACCGGATGCCCACCTTCCGACCTGCCTGGACCTGATCTTCAAACTTCGAACCGTTGGGCCAGAAATAATGGTGATCAAAGGCGGTGGTGCATCCCGACAGGGCCAACTCCGACAGGGCGGTGACAGTGGAGACCCGGACGTGCTCGGGTGTCAGATTGGACCACACGGGGTATAACTCCACCAGCCAGTCGAACAGTTCGGCGTCCTGGGCCATGGCTCGGGTGAGGGTCTGGAAGAAGTGGTGGTGGGTGTTCACCAGACCGGGAATCACTACCAGCCCGCCACAGTCGATCACCTCATCGGCGGTGTCGGGGAGGTCGCAGGTGGGCCCCACCTGTTCTATCCACCCATCCCGGGCCAAGAGTGCTCCGCCCTCTATCTCGGCGCCGTCGTCATCCATGGTCACCAATCGGTCTGCGTTGCGGAGCAGGAGTGTCCTGGATGAGAGCATGACGGTCTCCTAAGCAGTCAGCTGGATTCGGACAATTCCCCAGGGAGACTAGGAGGGCGACGCCACTCCTCGTTCGCCAAACCCCTCCTCGCTAGCTCCCCCATTCCGCTGTTGTCGCGAAACACGACTCTAACTTGTGAAATCAGAGGGCCTCATTTCAACCACTGGGCCCACCCCCGCCTCCACCGTGCCGTTGATCAAGACGCGTTGGGTTAGCCCCAAGAGGCGTATCGATTCCTATGATCCCTGGCTTGGCCCGACGACGTCCAATCGAACCCTAACAGGTGTCTTTAGCTGGATATCAGTATGCATTGGGGGTGAGACAAAACGACTCCAATCAGCCGGGGTTTCTTCGCGACCCCCGGGATGTTGGAACCACCCGACCCTGGAAAGTCAACTTGCGGACCTCCGTCCCACTATTTTCAACATGATTATCGACCACCGGCCCATCGACCTGGAAGAACACCCCAACTGGGTGTTCTGCGCCGACAACTCGGAGATCCTGCCCCGGCTACGCGGCGAGTCCTTTCGGCTCATCTACATCGACCCACCCTTCAACAGTGGAAAGGTGCAGCGAAAAAGCACCCTGAAGACCGCCCGCAGCGAGCAGGGTGACCGCACCGGGTTCGGGGGCCGTCGCTATCGGACCGTCCGGCTGGGCTCAACGTCATTTGTTGACGTCTTCGACGACTACCTTGACTTCATCGAGCCCCGCCTGCAACAGGCCCACCGGCTGCTCACCGCCGATGGGACCCTGTACTTCCACATCGACTACCGGGAGGCCCATTACTGCAAGATCCTGCTGGATCAGATCTTTGGACGAGAGTGTTTTATCAATGAGATCATCTGGGCCTACGATTTCGGCGGTCGTTCCACGAGACGATGGCCCGCCAAGCATGACACCATCTTGGTCTATGCCAAAGATCCCAACCAGTACTTCTTCGACCAGGGGGCCATCGAGAGGATCCCCTACATGGCGCCCGGTCTGGTCTCCAAGGAGAAGGCAGCTCGGGGCAAACTCCCCACCGATGTGTGGTGGCACACCATCGTGGCCACCAACGGGAGAGAGAAGACCGGCTATGCAACGCAAAAGCCGGAAGGCATCCTGCGGAGGATTGTGATGGCATCATCGCAGCAAGGAGATCGGGTGTTGGACTTCTTCGCCGGATCCGGAACCACGGGTGCCGTGGCGCAGCAACTCAACCGCCGGTTCGTGATGATCGACAACAACCCTCAAGCAGTGGCGGTGATCTTAAAACGCATCGGGGAAACGGGCGTTCAATACGTGGTGTGAAGCCAACAACCCTTTTCAGATGGGCCGCACAACCGGCCGACGGGACCTTCCAGTCATCTCGCAAGTGAGAAGACGCAGGACCAGTGGGACACCATCCACACGCTGCGACTCAGACCACCGCGTCGGATTCAGGGACCGGCGGGAAAATCCATGGCGGGGAGGCCGTCGAGGCTGTGGGTGTTGTGCTTCTTCTGGTACTCCCACATCGCATCGGGTCCCTTCTTCTCTGCCCAGACGGGTAGAAAGTCCCTCTGGGAAACCATCTCCATCAGGGGCACCCCGCCTCCGCAGGAAGTGCCAACCTTCTGAACGTCCACCCGGATGATCGATCGCGAACCCGGAATGTCCGGGAAGGTCAATGCCAGATCCGAGTGTCCCTGCGATCCCGGATACAGAACACTGCCTTCTCCCCAGATTCGCAGAATCCGCCGGGGTTGATCGAATCCACAGAACATCACCACGATCCGCCCATTCTGTCGCAGATGGGCAATGGTCTCCGCTCCGCTGCCTACCAGATCGAGATAAGCCACCGTCCGGGAATCGACTATCCGGAAAGTATCCAGACCCTTGGGGGAGAGGTTGATGTGCCCCACTTCACCCGACGGGGCGGTCGCCACGAAGAACATCGGCTGATCCTCTATCCAGGTAGCCAGATGGTTGGGAATGCTCTGGTAGTACGAACCCACGTTTCCCCGCTTCTAAGCAATCAGCCCGAGACGATACTCGGTGTCCCTTCGACCCGGCCTGCGACCCATAGCCGTTATGGTCCTCTCGAATTCCTCGGGTTCCATCTCCTGCCCGTGAGCAGCGCCGGCCGAACGGGTGATTATCTCTCCCATCAGGGTGCCGCCGAGGTCGTTGCACCCCGCATCCAGGAGACGACCGGCGCCGTCCAACCCGAGTTTCACCCATGAGGCTTGGATGTTCGGCACCAGGCCGTCCAGGGCGATACGTCCCACCGCATGGATCAACACCACCTCGTCCCAGGTGGGACCGGGCCGAGCCTTGCCGTTCAACCAGATCGGAGCGCCCATGTGGACGAAGGGGAGGGGCACCAATTCCGTGAAGCCCCCCGTGCGATGTTGTATTTGCCGGATCACCTCCAGGTGGTTGGCCCAGGAGCGGTGATGGTCGATGTGCCCGAACATGATGGTGGCAGTGGACTTCAACCCGAGTTCATGGGCGATCAACATCACCTGCGCCCACTGGGAAGTACGGATCTTATCCGGGCACAGGAACCTCCGGACGTCGTCATCCAGAATCTCAGCGGCGGTGCCGGGAAGCGTCCCGAGCCCGGCATCCTTGAGACGGATCAGAAAGTCCCTAACCGTGGATCCCGAGGTCTCCGCCCCCTGCCAGACCTCCAACGGGGTGAATCCATGGATGTGCATGTCGGGCAATTCGGCCTTGATCGCCCGGGTCACCGCCACGTAGAAGTCGCCGGTGAATTCCGGGTGGATACCCCCCTGAAGGGTCACCTCGGTGGCCCCACGATTCCAAGCCTCCCTCGCCCTCCCCACAATGTCGGCGATGGACATCAAATAGGGGTCGCCCCTCAGGTTGAGGCTGCGGGGTCCCTTGGAGAAGGCGCAGAAACCGCACCGGAAGTAGCACATGTTTGTGTAGTTGATGTTCCTGTTGATCACATAGGTGACCAGATCTCCCACCGCCCGCCTGCGGAGTTGGTCGGCCGTCCACGCCACCGCCTCAACTTGATCGCCGACCGCCCCGAACAGAGCCTCGGTCTCCGCCACGGTGGGACGTGATCCGTCAAGCGAGCGTTCCAGAACATCACGCAAATCTCCCGCGCCCTCCAATTCAGGAGGACCCGACGACCCAACCCACAGGTAATCGGGCCACTGCGCCGAGAACCGCTGGGCCGGAACAGGCGCCGCCTCCGCCCGTCCGGGGGCCCACCGGTACCGGGGACGAGCAGCGCCCGAAGCGTCTACTTGCTGAAGCCAAGCGCGAAAGGCACTCCTGGACAAGGCTCCCCGTACGGTGTCGATTTCCAAACCGGGCGGTAGGGCAGTTCTCTCCACCAGGGAAGACGGCGCCAGATGTTGACGCAACTCCCCGATGGCTTCGGCATCCCAGTCGCGAAGCAATAGGTCCTGCGCTCCTTCGGAGACCGCAGCCGCCGCCTGTTCTACATCGTCGACAAAGACCGACACCCCCGCCGGCACCGCCGGCAAACCACACAGAGCGGCCGCTTCCCCCACTTCGCTTCTGGCCGTGCGCAAGTAGACAGCCTCGCTTCTGGCCAGAGCATCCAGCACCATCTCATCGGTCCCGCCATGAGTGACGGTTATCAACCATCCTGGAACCTTCGACTTGGCCAGACGCAGCGCTTCGGACGGGTCGACGATCAGGGCCGCCTCCGATGGCTCGGCGTGGCGAGCCGCAACCATAAGCCCTGCCTTGTGGGCGGATCGAAGATCGACCGTGTCCGGAGCATCCATCTCCAAGGTGGTAGTCCCCTCCCGCGAACGAGCCTCGGCCACCGCATCGGTGGCCGCCTCCGCAGGTCGCGTCCGCAAGAAAGTGATGATCTCCGATGTTCTCAACGTCATGTCTTCTTGCTACCCCCGGCAGGTCCGCTCACGAAACACCTAGTCCCACCGCACGGGCGCCCAACTCGTCCTGAGGCGATCGGGCAAATCCCTGTGAATCGACCGCATCCAAAGCCTTGGGCAGCAGAGTCGTATCAATCCACCGGTCGGACAAAAAGGAAGGATAGACCGGCAACCGAGGAAGCAACCGGAAGCCGGCTGATTCCGTGCGTCGACGCAGGGCCTCCAAGTGAGGCCACGGGGCCTCCGGGTTGACCCAGTCGATGGTCAGCGGGGAGACCCCGCCCCAGTCATTGATGCCCGCCTCAAGATACATCTCGTAACGCTCGGTGAGATTGGGGGGCACCTGGATGTTCATCTCTGGCCCCATTATCCATCGGGCCAGGGCCACCACCCGCATGAACCAAGACGGTATCGGTTCGGCATTCAGCCGCATGGGTGTGTTGTACTTGGCTCGAAAATTCTGGATGATCACCTCTTGGATGTGGCCCCCCGCTTCAGCCAGCGAAGCCAAGGCCACCAGGGAGTCGACTATCTCCTGAGAATTCTCCCCTATTCCCACCAAGATACCGGTTGTGAAGGGAATCCGCAGACGCCCCGCATCTTCGATGACCTTCACCCGCACGGAAGGGACCTTGTCGGGACAGTTGTGATGAGGCATGCCCGGTTCGGTGAGCCGGGGGGAGATGTTCTCCAACATCAAGCCCATGGAGGGATTCGAAGGACGAAGGTCTTGCATCTGGGCCAGGGTCATGACCCCCGGGTTGGCGTGCGGGAAGAGGGCAGTCTCCCGGTTGACCATCTCCGACATCCGTACGGTGTATTCGATGGTGGTCTCGCAACCTTGCTCATCCAGGAATGCCCGCGCCGCCGGCCAGCGCTCTTCAGGCCGGTCACCCAGGGTGAACAGCGCCTCGGTACAGTGGTGCGCCTCCCCTGCCTGAGCCACCGCCAGCACCTGGTCGGGAGGCATGAACATCCCACCTCCTCCCGGGGGCTGGGCGAAGGTGCAGTAGGTGCAAGAATCTCGACACAGCGTCGTCAGCGGAATGAAGACCTTGCGGCTGTAGGTGATGGTCCTGCCTTTCCCCTCGTCTCGCAGTCTCGCCGCTTCGGAAAGCAGAGGGACCGCGGACCGGCGGCCCTCGAGATAGGAGAGAGCCAGATCCGGGTCGAATGCAGGATGAGCCATCATCCCATCCCGGGAGAGGCTCCCAACATTCCTCCATCCACCGGAAGGATCACTCCCGTGATCCAGGAAGCCTCCTTCGAACAGAGAAAGGCCACCGCTTGCGCCACGTCCTCGGGCTCACCCAGCCTTTGCATGGGGTGACGACGGGCGGTCCCCTCGGGATCCGATTGCCACAGCAGTGCGGACAGCCGGGTCTTGATCACCGCCGGGGCCACCGCGTTCACTCGCACCCGGGGAGCGAGTTCCATGGCAAGTTGGTGGGTCATGTAGATCATGGCTGCCTTGGAGATGTTGTAGGCGCCCAGGATGGGGGTGGGCCGGACCCCACCGATAGAGGCTACGTTTACCACACAGCCGCCGTGATCGGCCATCCACGGAGTCCATGCCGCCCTGGTCCACACCAGAGGGGCGCGCTGGTTGACGGCCCAGGTCTTGTCCACCGCCCCCTGCGATACCGTCATCAGATCGCCGGCTCCGGGATTGGTTCCGGCATTGTTCACCAGAATGTCACAACTCCCGTAGTGCTGGATGGTTTCATCCACGGCCCGGACGGCGTGCTGGTCGTCATCGGCCCGGGCCACGACCGGAAGAATCCTGCTCTTGTCTCTTCCACCCTCCACCAATTGTGACACCGCCTCGGACAAGTTGTCAGCCCGCCGAGAGGTGATCGTCACTCCCGCTGCCCCCCGGTCCAACAATTCGGCGGCGACCGCCAGACCGATTCCCCGGCTTGCACCGGTGACTATCGCTACCTTGCCCGAAATCCCCGAGCTCAAATCTTTTGCTCCTTGAGGTTTGCCGCCCCGAGAGTCTACAGGCGCTTCCCCTGTGCCACTACAGCCACCTGCTGACGGCGTTGTTCGGCCGAATTGGCATCGGGACGTATCTCCAGCAACTGGCGCCGGTCGGCCTCCGCCTGGGCTGCGGCAGTGCCGTCCGCCGCCGCCAGGCGAGCATCAACCCCCTCCTCAACCAAGCGGCGGCCCTCCTCAACCAAGGCCTCCACCATCTGCGACTCCGGTACCACCCTCACCACCTTGCCCTTGATGAACAGGTGCCCCCGGCCTCGGCCGGCCGCGATCCCCAAATCGGCAGACCGGGCTTCTCCCGGACCGTTCACAACACACCCCATGACTGCCACCTGGATCGGGAGATTCTCAGATTCCAGTGCCTCTTGGGCGACTTGGGCCACTTCGATGACATCCACCTCCGCCCGCCCGCAGGATGGGCAAGCGATCAGATCGAGGCTCCGGCGCTCCCGGAGGTCCAGATACTCCAGCAAACGCCGACCCGACTCCGCTTCGATGACGGGATCGGCGGTGAGCGAGAACCGGATGGTGTCCCCGATTCCTTCCATCAGCAACGTGGCGATTCCCGCCACCGACTTGATCAACCCGCCCGGTGGGGGACCTGCCTCGGTCACTCCCAGGTGAAGCGGGTAATCCACCTCCTCCGACAACAGCCGGTAGGACTCGATCATGGTGGGCACATGAGAATGCTTAACCGATATCTTGATGTCGTAGAAGCCGACTTCCTCCAGGTACTTGATTTCCAACAGCGCCGACTCCAACAGCGCCTCCGGAGTTGCGTCACCATGACGGTTGAGTATGTCCTTGTCCAAGGACCCGGCGTTGACTCCCACCCGGATCGGGACCTGCTTCTCACGAGCGGCCCGCGCCACCTCCTTGATGTGGCTGGGACGCCGAATGTTGCCCGGATTCAGGCGCAACCCGCAGACACCGCTTTCCAAGGCGGCCAAGGCCAGTCGGTATTGGAAGTGAATGTCGGCGATGATCGGCACCGGACTGCGGGGAACGATCTCCGCCAGGCCTTGGGCGGCCTCCACGGTGTTACAAGTGATTCTGACCAGGTCGGCCCCCGCTGCCGCCAGAGCATACACCTGAGCGAGTGTGCCGTCCACGTCATGGGTCTTGGTGGTGGTCATGGACTGGACGCTTATCGGTGCGTCACCGCCCACCTTCACCGCTCCTACCATGACAGGGCGGGTCTGCCTCCTGGGACGTTTGAAGAGCCGGGCGTCTCTCACAGGCTGATGGGGTTGATCACATCTAACACCAAGGCCGCCACTCCCAAGAAGATCACCAACACAGTCACCACCGCAGCAATGGAAATCAGCACCCTGGGCCGGGCGCGCCTGCGGAACACCTTCTCGTAAAGAGCCACCGCCACATGGCCCCCGTCCAGTGGATATGCAGGAATCATGTTGAAGACACCCAGGACAACATTCAGATATGCTAACAACCTCACCACATTGGCCACCCCGCTCTCACTGATCTGGGCGCCGATGTTCGCCAACCCGATCGGGCTGACCGGGCGGTTGTCCACCGAGACCTCTCCTCCGAACATTCCACCCGCCAACTCTGCAAGCGAGGAGGGGCTCACCAACTGTCCTACCGCTCTGAAAGTCAAAGTAACCGCCTCTGCTATGTCATCGGCAGCGGTGACCATGGCCTCCCACAGTCCCAGCGTTCTGCTCTCCAAGGCCGGTCCGATCCCCAGGAAACCCTGCCTTGGCCCGTCTCCCTCAACGCGGGAAGCGAGGACCGGTTCCACCTCCACGATCCGACCATCCCGGCTCAGGATTATCGAAACCGGTTGATCGGGCCGGTCTCTCAACAGCGTCGCGGTGTGTTCCCACCGTTCAGTCGGAACCCCGTCGATTTCCAGGATCACGTCCCCTGCTTGGATGCCGGCCAACCGGGCCGGCGTCGGCGTCCCGTCTGCCATCTCCCCCACCACCAACATCACCCGGTTGGTGAAGTCGGAGACCCCATCGAAGATGAAGAGTCCCACCATGATCACGAAGGCCATCAGGAAGTTCAACGCCACTCCGCTCAGCGCCACGGTTATCTTCTGCCAGGTCTTCTTGTGCTGGTAGGACCGCTCCGGACTGATCTCGTCGTCGCCGAAGGGCCCCATGCCGGCGATCTTGACGAAACCCCCGAAAGGGAGCAGACGGAACCCGTATTCGGTTTCTCCCCTTTTGACCGACCAAAGCCTGGGCCCGAACCCGAAAAACATCTCGGTGGCTTTCATTCCGGTGGCGCGGGCGGCCAAGAAGTGCCCCAGTTCGTGAACGGTTACAAAGAAGATGATGCCCAGCACCACCACCAGTGCACCGACCATCAGAACACCTCCCGACTAGACAAGGCGGAGCATACCAAGGGCGGGGAGTTACGGGACCTAAAGCAAGTCGAGGACGGAGAAGAGATAGTAGGCGCCCGGCAGAACGAGCAACAACCCGTCGATCCGATCAAGAATGCCGCCGTGCCCTGGAATGAAAGAACTCATGTCCTTGATGTTCATGGAACGTTTCACCGCAGACTCGACGGCGTCTCCCAGCGGAGCCATTATCGACACCACCCCCGCCAGATACAGAGCCGGTAAGAGCCTGAGAATCGACAACTGCGGGAGGGTGGAGAGTATGGCTGCCACGGCAAAGGCCCCGACAATCCCGCCCACCAACCCCTGGACCGTCTTCTTGCCCGACAACGACGGGGAGAGAGGCCGGGTGCCAAACGACCGACCCACCACATAGGCACCTGTATCGAACACCGAGTTCAACAGCAGCACCCACACCAACAGCACCACCCCATCGGTGGCCTGACCAACCATGATTCCATAGGACAGCAGTGAGATCCAGATCATTCCCAGGATGGAGAGTGTGGCGTTCTCCACCGCCATCCGGCGCCCTGACGCCACGTAGAAGAGGAGAGTCAAACCGACTGCCCCCGCCAAGACCGCTCCGGCCGCCGCCAGTCCAGCCATATGGGCAGCAACGCCCGCCCCCAGCGAACCCAACAAACCTATGAGCGCCATGGGCCGATATCCAGCCGAACGGACAGCCATGTAGAACTCGACCAACCCCACCAACATGGCCAGGGCGATCAATCCGGTCAGCCACGATCCGCCCAGGTAGAGAGCGAGCACCACCACCACAACCATCACCACCGCGCTGATTGACCGCTTCACCAGATCCGAGGAGTGGGCTTGTTCTGCCGCTTCCACCTCCTCGGTGGCCATTGCGGTCCTTCCGGTCACATCCTCAAAGCCCAGAAGGCCCGAGTCAACTCCCGGGATTGCGGCCGCCACCGCCTGCTGGCGATGTTCTCTGGCATTGGCCTCCATCACTTCCTCCGCCAAAGCCTGATGTTGCGAGGTGCGACTGTCAAACATGTCGTCGTCGGCCAAGGCGTCCTCGCCTTCCTCCGTGGGGGACTCCTCCTCAGTCGGAAGCGGCCTCAGCTTGGGGATGGTCTCCTCATCCGGCTCCCACTCGGGGACCCAAGTCTCGTCGGGCGGGTTCATCCCTCCTAAACCTCCAGGAGTTCCGCTTCTTTGCGCTTGAGCAATGTGTCCACCTGTTTGATAATCCGGTTGGTCAAGTCCTGCAGATTGCGCTCGGCGCGCCGCAGGTCATCATCGGAGCATAACCCCTTGAGGGCGTCAAGGTCTGACTTGGCTCTACGCCTGGCGTTTCGAACCGACACCCTGCCGTCCTCGGCCTGTCTTCTGACAATGCGAATCATTTCCATCCTCCGCTCCTCGGTAAGAGGGGGAAATGCCAGCCGGATCACCGCGCCGTCATTGGCCGGGTTTATCCCCAGGTCCGAAGCATGCAGCGCTTTCTCGATCTCGGGAATGGCGCTGCGGTCGAAGGGATGGATCACCAGCAGGCGAGGGTCGGGCACCGTGAAATTCGCCAACTGCTGCAAGGGAAGGGAGGCGCCGTAGTAGTTGACCCGCAGGTTCTGCACGATCTGAGGATTGGCCCGGCCGGTCCGGACTATGGCGAATTGCCCGGTTACGTATTCGATGGAATCCTCCATCATCAGACCGGCTTCTTCCAAGACCTCTTCTATCATCCTTCTCCCCTAACTCACCTCGGTCCCAAGCCGTTCTCCCATCAACGCTCGATAAACATTGCCCGGTTTGGTCATGTCAAATACCACGATAGGCAGCTTGTGCTCCCGACACAGGGTAATGGCAGTCATGTCCATCACTTTGAGGTCCTCTGAGATGACTCTCATGTAGGAAGCGGACGCCAAAAGCCGGGCGGAGTCGTCCAAGTTGGGATCGGCGCTGTACACCCCGTCCACCTTGCTTGCTTTCAGCACCACCTCCGCTCCGACCTCGATCGCCCTCAGCGCCGCGGTGGTGTCGGTGGTAAAGAACGGATTCCCCGTTCCCGCCACGAACACCACGATGCGTCCCTTCTCCAAGTGGCGAACCGCCCGGAGACGAATGTAAGGCTCGCTCACCTGCCGCATGGTGATAGCGCTCATGACCCGGGTAGTCATGCCACAATTCTCAAGGGCGTCCCGCAGCGCCAGTCCGTTCATCACCGTGGCAAGCATCCCCATGTAGTCTGCAGTGGCCGGATCCAACCCGCGAGCCGCCAGGACATTTCCTCTGAAGAAGTTCCCGCCGCCCACCACGACCGAGATCTGGGCTCCGTCCTCCCGAGCCCGGCTGATCTCCCGGGCGACTTCAGCCACCCTGCCCGGATCAATCCCAAACCCGCCTGCTTGTTCGCAGAAAGCCTCCCCCGAAAGTTTGAGAAGGACCCGGCGGGCAGAAGACATCTAAGAGTCCTGCTCTCCCACCGCCACCCGCGACACCCGGCGTACCTTGATGTTCTCCCCCATCTTCGCCGCCAAGCCCTTCACCAACTCACCCACCGTTCCCTCGAACTTCTGTGAATTGACGAATACCTGGTCGTTTAGAACATTCTCCACATAGAACTTCTCCATGCGTCCCTGGACGATCCGGGGAATGATCCGCTCCGGCTTGCCCTCCGAATGGGCCGCCCTGGCTATCAGGTCGCTCTCATGGGCCAGAATCTCTTCGGGAACTTCGTCCCTGGAAATCCAGCGGGGGGCTGCCCAGGATACGTGCATCGCGATGTCGTTGGCCACCTCATTGAATTCCTGGCTCTTGGCCACAAAGTCGGTCTCGCAGGCCAGTTCCACCAGGACACCCATCACCGGATGTCCCGATTGGTGGTGAAGGTAGTTCCCGATGGTTCCCTCGTTGGCCTCCCGACCTGCTCGTTTTGCGGCCTGCGCCAGTCCTCTCTCCCGGAGAAGATCGTGGGCCTTGTCCATGTCGCCGTCCGCATCCACCAGAGCCTTCTTGGCATCCATCATCCCAACTCCGGAGCGTTTGCGGAGCCTTTGGACATCCTTGGCTGTGAAGTCCGCCATGCTTACCTTCTCCTGGAGATCCGGGAAGCCGGTCTTCCAGGTGAAGCGCTCTTCTTCTTCTTCTTTTTGGCCGACGCCTTCTTCTTAGCCAACTCCCGTCCCTCCAAACAGGCGTTGGAGACCATGGAACAGATCAGTTCGGCCGCTCGAATGGCGTCATCGTTACCCGGGATGACGTAATTTATCGGCTCGGGGTTGCAGTTGGAGTCCACCAAGGCGACAATCGGAATCTCCAACCGAGTGGCCTCCCGGACGGCAGTCTCCTCGGCGTTCACATCAATCACGAAGACCCCGGCAGGGAGTTCGTTCAGGTCGCGCACCCCGCCCAGACTTTGGCGGAGCTTCTGCAGGTCTCTTCTGAGCCGAAGCCGTTCCTTCTTGGGGCGGGACAGCATCTCACCGCTGTTCTCCTCAGACTCCAGTTCTTTCATATAGGAAATGCGTTGCCGGATGGTCTGGAAATTGGTCAGCATTCCCCCCAGCCAACGGAAGTTGACATAAGGCATTTCCACGCTCTCGGCGTGCTGGGCGATGCTGTTGCGGGCCTGTTTCTTTGTCCCTACGAACAGGATCTTCCCGCCGTCACCCACCGCTTCCCGCACGAAAGTGAGGGCCTGCTCCAGCAGGACGACAGTTTGCCGTAAATCGATGATGTGGATGCCGTTGGACTGGGAGTAGAGGTAGGGTTTCATCTTCGGGTTCCACCGGCGCGTCTCGTGGCCGAAGTGGAGACCAGCGTCGATCAGATCCCTCATCGTGGTAGACGTCATAAAGAACTCCTTCCTGGTTTTTCCTCGGCCCGTCGAACGGTTTTCCTCCGTTCAGCGCTCGCAAATGAAGCGCCCGCCCCACAGGAAGATCCCAAAAACGACCTTACCCGACCAGTGGACGGAACGAGCCTGTGACGTTGCAGACCGAGTTTAGGGAGTGGCGGGAATTCCAAGAAAAGCGGCTCACCTTGGTCGGCTGTGGATCCCTACAGCGCCGACTCAGGCGCGGGGGTGGGTGCGGTGGTGAGTGGCGCGCAGGTGCCGATGGCTGACGCTGGTGTATATCTGGGTGGTACCCAGACTGGCGTGCCCCAGCAGTTCCTGAACGCTGCGCAGGTCGGCGCCCCCCTCCAGCAGATGGGTGGCGAAGGAATGGCGGAGGGCATGTGGGAAACTGCCCAACCGGTAACGCACGACCCTGCGGATCTGGCGAGGGTCCATCCGCCCGCCTCGCACTCCCACGAACAGCGCCTCCCCGGCGGACTCCCCGACCAAACCGGGACGACCTTCCGCCAGCCACCGGTCGATGGCTCGCTGCGCGGGGGCGCCGACGGGGACCGTACGGTCTTTTCCCCCCTTCCCCGAGACCACTATCAAGTCTCTTCCCTGCACCACGGGTACATTCAGGGAAGCCAGTTCTGACACTCGAAGCCCGCAGGCGTATGCCAGTTCAAGGATTGCCCGGTCACGCAGGTCAACCGGCGCCCCGCCATCCACCGATTCGATGGCCTGCGCCAGTTGGCGTTGCGAAAGGGCGACCGGAAGCACGTTCTTGGCCTTGGGAATCGGGACGGCCCCCACCGGATTGGCCGGTATGTCTCCCTCTTGGTGAAGGTGGTCGAAGAAGGAACGAAGCGATGATCCCTTGCGCACCACCGTCGACCGGGAATACCGCCGGGTGTGCAACGACGCAAAGAACCACGCTCGATCCCCGCCATGGAGCGGTGGCCCAGTTTGTCGCAGAAGGCCACGAACTGGGTGATGTCCCTCCGGTAGGCATCCACGGTGTGCGAGGACAGTCGCCGCCCCCTCTTCACCCAACTCAAATACCTTTCCACGGTCTGTTCCGCCCACTGCGGAAGGGATGGAATGGTCGCCATCACCTTAATGCTATGGTGCCCCGGCGCCCAGGCTCCGGGATTTACATGTGGCTGGCGCGCCATGATGTCCCCGTGGCCCCGCCGGTTGATCACACTCCAGGTCAGCCGACCTTTGCTCCCGTGGGCGGAGACAACCGTTCACCCCTTCAATCGAATCAGCCCACCCTCTCTTGCCACCCGTCCCTGCGATTCCAACTGGCCCACTTCAACCAGGACACGGGAAAGCGGCCATCCCAGCCGTTCCATCAGCGTCTCCACCGTCGCTCCGACCTCACCGATGGCTCCTTCGAGCCCGCTGAGCCTCTTCTCATCATTGGAATCGGGATCCCGGTCCACTTCGGTAGGGGGACCACAAACACCTTCGGCCTCCAAGAATTCCAAGAGTTCCGCAGTTCCCAGAACGGGCATCGCCCCATCGCGGATCAGTTCGTTACAGCCCCGAGAGGTCGCCCGGTCGATGTCGCCGGGTACCGCCAACACCTCCCTTCCCTGCTCCAAACCCAGTCGGGCGCTAATCAAGGCGCCGCCGCCAACGGCCGCCTCCACCACCAGCACAACCCGTGCCATGCCCGTGATGATCCGGTTGCGAACAGGAAAACGCCACGGCTCGGGGATGGTTCCGGGCGGGTATTCCGTCACCACCGCTCCACCGCATTCAAGCAACCGCTCTCCCAGGCTTCGATGGCCCACCGGATACCAACGGTCCGGACCGCAGCCCAGCACCGCCACTCCACAACCCTTTACCTCGACCACCCCTTCATGAACCGCTCCATCTATTCCCCGCGCCAGGCCGCTCACCACCGTGATCCGGCGCCGGCCCATCGCCTCACCCACTCTCCTGGCCAGGGTGAGCCCGTAGCGAGTGGCCCGTCGCGATCCCACCACCGCCACAGCAGCCCACACCGGCACCTTCCCCTTGACAAACAACAAATCCGGTGGATCCGGGATCGCAGCCAGCCAGGGGGGATACCCATCGCTGCCCAGCAACAACACCTGAATGCCGGCGGACGCCAGTTCCTCCATGCGCTGCTCGGCCGGGATGCTCACCGCTTCCCGGGCGGTCGGCTTTGCTTTCACACGCCCGGTCCGGATCATGTGAACCGCTCCAGCAGGGTCGCCGGCCTTCATTACCAGGGAATGGATTCTTTGAGGGTGCAGTCCCGAGAACGCCAGTTGCAGCCGATGGCAAAAGTAGGGAATCGAGTCCGACGGCATGCTCAAATGCTCATCCGAAAAGAAAGCGCCTCCAGAACATGGGTGTCCGTCACCAGTTCGCATCCCTCCAAGTCGGCGAGCGTCCTGGACACCCGGCGGACCCGGTCATAACCCCTCCCGGTCAGGTTTCCCCGGTCGAGATTGTAGGAGAGCACTTGTCTGGCCCCCCCATCCCACGGTAGGGCATCAAGGTCCGATGAGGACAGGTCTCCGTTGAGGGCGCCACGGGGAATCTGCATCTGGCGCGCCTGCTCCACCCGACGCCGCACCGCGGCGGTGCTTTCACCGGGAGCACCAGTCAATTCCTCGGTCTCCATCCGCCCCAAGAACACCCGGACGTCGAACCGGTCCAGCAGAGGTCCCGAGAGACGTCGTCGATAGCGGCCTGCCGCCGCCGGAGAACACTGGCATTGCTTTACGGTGTCGTTCCTCCACCCACAAGGGCAGGGATTGGTAGCAGCCACCACCAGAGCACGACATGGGAAAGTGGTCGAAATGCCCCGGCGGGTGATTGTCACCGTTCCTTCCTCCAGAGGCTGACGCAGAGCATCGACGAGGTTGGCGGGGTATTCCCCCAATTCGTCCAGGAACAGCACCCCATGGTGAGCAAGGGACAGGTCTCCTGGCACCGGGATGCCGCTGCCGCCTCCCAAGAGTCCCACCACCGAGGTGGTGTGATGAGGCGCCCGGAAGGGCCGGATCGAGACCGGCCGACCACGGTGGGCGGCCGCCCATACACAGGCCAACTCCATCTCTTCGGTCTGGGTCAAGGGAGGCAGGATCCCGGGCAATCGCTTGGCCAGCATCGTCTTACCCATTCCGGGTGGACCTGACATGAGCAGGTGATGCCGACCGGCGGCAGCTATCTCCAAACCACGTCTGGCGAGTTCCTGCCCCCGTACGTCTGCCAGATCCTGCACTGGAGATGCATGCGACCCGCTCGGCGGAGGCGCAGTCGGCTCAACGCTTCCCTCCATGGCCCTCAGGGCCTCCGACAGCTTGTCGACCCCGAACAAATCCACCTTCGGCACCAAGGCTGCTTCCGACATGGCGGCCCGGGGCACCAGGCAGGGAATGCCCTGTTTGGCGGCCACCATGGCGGCAGCCAGGACACCCCGGGAGGGGCGCACCCGGCCGTCCAGGGCCAACTCCCCCACAGCCACCAAGCCCCTGTGACCCATCGAGACCTTCCCGTCCGCCAGCAGCACACCCAGGGCTATGGGCAGATCGAAGGCCGACCCCGCCTTGGGGAGATCAGCGGGCGCCAGGTTGACGGTGACTTCGCTGCGAGGCATCTCATACCCCGAGGACGCCATGGCCGCTTTGACCCGGTATTGAGCCTCTCGCACCGCAGTGTCAGGCAGTCCCACCAGACCGAACTTGGAATTGGTCTTGCCCAGATGCACTTCAACATTTACCGGCCGGGGGTCCACACCGACCATCGCCGCGGAGAACATCCTGGTGCTCATCAAAGAACCTTGCACCAAGTCCTTCGATCAAGTCAATACACATCGGCAGGGTTTTTGGCGCGACTCAGTGGATTAAACCACACACCTCCCCACAGCCATGTCGGCTTGGTCAGGAACCGGTGAACCGGGGCGGCCTCTTTTCCAAAAAGGCCTTTACTCCTTCCCGGTGGTCATCGGTGCCCAGACAGATCGACTGGGACTGTCCTTCCCAGGCGGTGGCTTCCTCCAAGGAGAGTTCCCAAGACCGGTTCAACCCCTGTTTTATGAACATCTGAGCCACCGGCGCCCCCCGAAGAAAGCCTTCCGCCACCACGGAGGCGCGTTCTTCCAGGCGTTCCTCATCAACGACATCCCACACCAGGTTCCTCTCCCTGGCTTCGACAGCGGAGATCATCCGCCCGGACAGAGACGCCTCCTTGGCGAACTGAGCGCCCGCCAAACGGGGAAGCAGCCAACTGAGACCCATGTCCAAGGTCAGTCCCCGGCGAGCGAAGATGGCCGAGAACCGGGCGCGGTAAGTGGCAACCACTACATCACAACCCAGGGCGAGACCCATCCCGGCGCCAACCGCCACCCCGTCCACGGCGGCGACGGTCGGCTTGCTCAACCTGTGCAGGGCGACTGCGGCCTGCCCCACTTTCTTCATGCGGTTCTGGGAGTCCACCACTCCCCGGAAACGGGGACCCACGGAAGGATCAAGGTCGGCGCCCGCGCAAAAGTCCCCATCTCGTCCGGACACCACCAGCACCCGCTGGTCCGATCGCTCGAAGGCCTCGAATGTCTGCCCCAGTTCTCCCCATCCCTGTGGAGGGATGGCGTTCTTGCGATGGGGCCGGTTCAGCCACAGCCACCGCACCGGGCCCCGATCTTCAGTTTCCAGCCACATGATTCCCATAGAGTACGGTGCCGCGCTACTTTGAGGGCAAAGATGGGTTTCAATCCTTTCCGACCTCACCGTAAGACCGTTGCCGACATCGTGATGGTGGTCACTGCTCTGGCGGTCATCGTCGCCGCAGTCCTTTGGGCGTTGTTCGCCGGGTAGTCCTCAGACCACCCGTTGCGTCCAATGTATCTCCACCCGCCGATCATGAAAGCCGACCGCGATCAGGTCCACTCTTGAGGTGCGGGCCCGTGGCGAAGCAGCCAGTTTCTTGACCTGCTGCGCCTTGGCGGCGTCGAAAGCCTCCAACGCATCGCGAGGACTCCTCTTACCGACCGCCCAACGACTCCTCACCTCCACAACTGCCCTCTCGCCATTGATCAGTGCCAGGATGTCTATCTCTCCTCGACCTACCTTCACATTCCGCTCCAGCACCCGATGTCCCCTACTCTCCAAGAACAGCACGGCCAGGCTCTCAGCGGCGGCCCCGACAGCCCGACGGCCCGCAAGATGGTTGGTTCGCCGTTTCATGGATACAGGTTGCGGCGAAGGTGAGACAATCCAGACCCCGGGTACTCCTTCCTTCCTCGGATCCAGCCAGGGTCCTTAGTTGGGTCCCGCATGAAAGATGGATTGCCTGGTCCCCCGACATGAGGTCGGATTGCCATTCCATTTCATGAACGGCGCGGGTCCCTATATTCCTCCCAGGCGACCAAACGGCCAGATCCGGAACACCGCCTTGCCCACCACATTGTCGGTGGTAACCGTCCCGAAGACCCGGCTGTCGGAAGACCTGGCCCGGTGGTCCCCCATCAAGAAGAGATGGTCCTCCTCTACCACCACGGTTATGGATTCCTCCTGGGTGGAGGATCCCAGGTACGGCTCATCCAAGAGGACGCCGTTCACCCGAATCTCGTCCCTCCGAATCTCGACCAGGTCCCCTCCCGTGCCTATCACTCGCTTAATGAGGTCCGCTTCGGAGATGTCGTACCAGCCGAAGGCCTCCCGGACCTCGTGCCACACAATCTCCAGCACATTGCGGTCCGGCTGGAAACGGCCCGGGGGCGAGAAGACCACCACATCTCCACGACCCGGGTCACTGAAGAGATAACTCACCTTGGAGACCATTACCCTGTCTCCCACCTGCAAGGTGGGGTGCATGGATTGGGATGGAATCTCGAAGGGTTGGATCAAGAAGGACTTGATTAGCACCGCCAGGACGACCGCCCCCACCAGCAGCACCGCCATCTCCACCACCGCCGACCTGATCCGTCGCTTCGGACGCGACTGCTCTATGCCGGGTTCACCTGATTCTTCCACTTCCCTCAGCCCGCCCTCCATCGGGCCCGGCAACTGACTTTCAGAGGATGGTTCGGTCAGTCGCGTCTCTCTTTGATGCGAGCCGACTTACCGGAACGACCCCGCAGATAGTGGAGCTTTGCCCTGCGAACCAAGCCCTTGCGCCGGACCTCGATCTTGCTCACGATCGGGGCGTGGACCGGGAAGATGCGCTCCACACCTATCCCGAAGCTGATCTTCCGGACCGTGAAAGTCTCCTGAAGCCCTCCTCCGCTCCGTCCGATCACCACCCCCTCAAAGACCTGTATCCTCTCCCGGCCGGCCTCCATCACCCTCACGTGAACGCGAACCGTGTCCCCCGGCCGGAAGTCGGGTACGTCTTCGCGGAGGTAATCTTGTTCGAGCAACTGGATGTCGTTCATGGTGCAACCTGTGATATCTAGTGAAGGTGAAATGGTGGCGCCGTTCGCCAAACGCTCATTCTACCACCTCAGATCATCAATTCCCATCCCACAGGTCGGGACGGCGGTTACGAGTCCGCTCCTGCCGCTTGGCGTGCCTCCAGTCGGCTATGCGCTGATGATCCCCCGAGAGGAGCACCTCCGGTACCGACCATCCGCGGAAGGTGGCCGGCCGGGTATAAACCGGTTCCTCCAACAGACCTTCCCGGAATGATTCGAACACCACCGAGCAGGGATTGCCCACTGCATCCGGCAACAGGCGCACCACCCCCTCCAGGACGAGCAGGGCCGCCACCTCCCCTCCCGCCAGCACAAAGTCACCCACCGAGACCTCCTCATCGATGAAGTGCTCGGCAATCCGCTCGTCCACTCCCTCGTAGCGCCCGCATACCAGTGTGAGATGGTCCAGTTTCGACCATCGATCCAGCATGGACTGCCCCAGTCGCCTCCCCACGGGGGCAAAGAGCACTCGATGGGTCCCCTCCAAGGGGTCGAGCGCCCGAGCCAGTGGTTCTGGCGTCATCACCATCCCAGGTCCGCCGCCGAAGGGAGCATCGTCGACCGCCCGGTGAGTCCCCGAGGCGTACTCCCTCAAGTCGATCACATCCACATCTAGAAGACCGGCGTCCAACGCCCGCCCCAACACTCCCAACCCCAGAGCCTGGGGGAAGTAGCGGGGAAAGATGGTGACAATCGAGATCTTCATAGGCAAAACCAATCGGGACGGCGACCCGGTTACAGCGTGCCGAGGGCGTTGTGGCAAGGATGACAGAGCCCCGGTCAGCTACTGCAACTCAGAATATATGAACGCAACCGCAGATAGACCGGCACACCACCAGGATCGCGCAAGCCACCGGAGTTGAGAGGTCATCGCTAGACGGACCAAGGGTTAGTCACTCTGGCCGAGGTCGCAGACCCGACCACCACCACAACCGCTATCGTTATTTCTGCTCTCTGCGAGGAGAGCGGGCCTAATGCTAGCCCACGGCCCCTGCCAGGGTGAGGGGTGCGGTGTCCAACCACAAACCATCCAAACGAATTCCTACAGCGGATGAAACGTCGGCGGAAGAAGCGGACTTGCCCGTCGAATCAATCCTTGAACATGCTGACCCGGCGCTCGTCATGGCCCACGCCCCGGGAGAGAACTTCCCGGTTGCTTTGAGAGTGCTGCCGAGGCATCTGCAAGGGCACCTGAAAGCAATCTACGGGTATGCCCGACTCACCGACAACTTGGGTGACGAGTACCCCGGAGATCGCTCGGCAGCGCTCGACTGGGTCGAAGCACAACTCGATGCCCTGTTTGCCGACAATCCCTCCCATCCGGTTTTCCAAGAGTTGGCGCCCACGGTGTCCCGGTTCGGATTGTCCCGTGCACCCTTTGACGGGTTGCTGGCAGCCAATCGTCTCGACCAGCACCGCAAGACCCATGCCAACTGGGAGGAGTTGATGGAGTACTGCGAGTTGTCAGCCAATCCAGTGGGACGCCTGGTTTTGGCGGTATTCGAATCGGCGACGCCCGATCGCCTGGCCGCTTCCGATGCCGTTTGCAGCGGTCTGCAGGTGCTGGAACATCTCCAGGACATAGGAGAAGACGCCCGGGCAGGCCGTATCTATCTTCCGGGCAACGACATGGAGAGGTTCGGTTGCACACCTGAGGATCTGTTGGCTCCCGTAGCGGGACCGACTCTGAGGCGCTTGGTGGAATACCAGGCACACCGGGCCCGAGGAATGCTCAAGAGAGGACGGTGGCTGGTGGAATCGCTTCAAGGATATGCCAGGCTGGCTATCGCCGGGTTCGTGGCCGGGGGACTGGCGGGTCTCGACGCCGTAGAAGCGGCCCGCTTCGAGATCCTGGGGCAAACGCGCAAGGCCGGATCCGTAAGATTGCTGCGCCGCTACGTGCCTTTGTACCTCAAGGCAGTCATCCCGCCACGAGGGAGTTGAGACGGTGGACCCCAAGTCGGCCTTCCGGGCGTGCGAGCAGATCACCTGGGCGCATGCCCGCAACTTCGCCTATGGCATCCGGTTGCTTCCAACTCCCAAACGACAAGCCATGGCGGCTCTCTATGCCATGTCACGTCGGATCGATGATGTCGGAGACGGTGACTGGCCGCCCAACCGAAAACTGGAGGCCCTGGAACACCTTCACTCCACCATCGAACAATTGGAGTCGGGAGAGGTTTCCGAACCCTCTGATCCGGTGACGGTCGCTTTGGCCCATGCCGCCGACCGTTATCCCATCCCTCTGGCTGCCTTGCACGAAATCGTGGAGGGATGCGAGCAGGACGTGAGGGGCATGACCTATGCGACCATGAGTGACACGGTGCGCTATTGCCGCCTGGTGGCCGGGTCGGTTGGTCGGCTCTCCCTGGGTGTGTTCGGCGTCAACCGAAACCTCCGGGACACCGGCGAGGCCGACCTGACCCCGAGACTTGCGGACGATCTTGGAGTTGCCCTACAACTCACCAACATGCTGAGGGACATAGTGGAGGACCGCCAGATGGGACGCATCTACCTTCCCGAGCAGGAAAGGGACCACTTCGGCATCATTGCGGGCCAGTGGGCCCCACCCGACCGGGTGGGAGCGTTGGTTCAGCACGTCGCGGAACAGGCCGCCAACTGGTTCGATCATGGGTTGGGTCTCCTGGAGCACCTCGACTACCGGAGCCGGGCATGTACCGCTGCAATGGCGGGTATCTACCGCCGAGTCTTGCAGCATATCCTGTCCCAACCCACCCGACCCTTGGCCGGACGGGTCAGCCTTCCCGTTTGGGAAAAGACCTGGGTAGTGGCGCGCAGCCTGTCGGGGCTCAAGCCTTGAGTCACGACCGCAAGCGGGTAGTGGTGGTAGGTGGCGGACTGGCCGGGTTGGCCGCCGGTCTGGAAGCAGCCGACCGCGGAGCCGCGGTCACCCTCTTGGAGCGACGTCCCCGGCTGGGTGGCGCCACCTGGTCGTTCAAGCGAAGAGGTATATGGTTCGACAACGGTCAGCACGTCTTTCTACGCTGCTGTACTGCCTACCTGAGCTTTCTGGAGCGAATAGGGTCGGCGAACAACGTCGTCCTGCAGGATCGGTTGGACATTCCAGTTCTTCGATCCGGCGGGCCGGCCGGCTCCATACGGCGGACTGCCGGTCCTGCTCCTCTCCACTTGGCCCCGGCGTTACTTCGCTATCCCCATTTGGGTATTCGCCAAAGATTTGACGTGTTGCGGGCCGGGTGGGCTCTCCGTCGGCTCGATCCTGACGATCCGTCACTGGATGCCACGTCTTTCGGGGACTGGCTCACCACTCACGGACAGGATTCGACGGCTATCGAGACATTCTGGGATCTGGTAGTGCTGCCAACCGTCAATGTGACTGCTGCCGACGCATCACTCAAGCTAGCTGCCAAGGTATTCGTGACAGGATTGCTATCTCGGGCGGCGGCAGCCGATATCGGGTGGGCCAGAGTGCCCCTCTCGGTTCTGCACGGAGACGCGGCCAGGCGAGCACTGGAGAACTCGGGGGCCGTAGTCAGAACGGGTGCAGCAGTTACCGGCATCCGGCCCGGTCCGGCAGCAGAACTCGAAATAGAAGTCAAGGGAGATGTCCTGAAGGCCGACTCGGTGGTGGTGGCGGTCCCCCACGACGCGGTTGATTCTGTGTTGCCTCCCGAAAGCGTCTTCGCCCAGCACAGGCTGCCGGAGTTGGGCAAATCCCCGATCGTCAACGTGCATCTGGTCTACGATCGCATGGTGACCGATCTGTCCATGTTCGCGGCGGTGCACAGTGACGTTCAATACGTCTTCGACCGCACCGAGGGGGCAGGGCTGAACGATGGCCGCCAATGCCTGTCGATCTCCCTGTCGGCGGCGGAGTCCTACATCGGAATGAAGGCGCCTGACCTGGTGGCTCACTTCCGCAGGGAACTGGCCCGCCTGTTGCCCGAGGCTGCCCACGCCACCGTCACCGAATCGATCGTCACCCGTGAGCACAAGGCGACCTTCTACGGCGCACCGGGGACCGATCCGCTACGCGCCGACGTGCAATGCGCCCTGCCGGGGGTGTTTCTGGCTGGAGCCTGGTGCAACACCGGATGGCCGGCCACCATGGAAGGGGCAGTACGTAGCGGCGCCAAAGCCGGACGATTAGCGGCAACACATGCCGGAGACCAAGCTGCCGCATGAAGGTCAAACCGCCCATCCCTGATGCAGTGGAAAGGGCCGGCGCCCTGCTGCAGCCTGCCCTCCGCGCCGCCGTCGACCGCCTCTCCCCCGGCCTGGCGGCGCCCGCCCGTTATCACTTCGGCTGGGCCGACGCCAGTGGTCGGCTCCTCCCGCAAGGTCGTCACGGCAAGGGAGTCCGTCCGGCCCTGGCCCTTCTATCTGCTGAAGCTGTGGGCGCCCGGCCCGAAGTCGCCCTCCCGGGAGCGGTGGCGGTGGAATTGATACACAACTTCTCCTTGATCCACGACGACATCGTAGACGACGATGCGCAACGCAGGCATCGGGCCACCATGTGGAAGGTGTTCGGAGTTGGCGACGCGATCATCGTGGGTGATGCCCTGATGGGGCTGGCTTTGGAGGTGTTACTGGGTGAACAGACCCCGGCTCGCGCCGCAGCCGCCGCCGACCTGACTCGGGCCACCATGGAGATGATCACCGGACAGAACATGGATATGTCCTTCGAACTTCGGGACAATGTCGACGTGCAGGAGTGTTGGGAGATGGTCTCACTCAAGACGGGGGCCCTCCTGGCTCACGCCAGCGCGGTGGGAGCAATTCTGGCCGAGGCACCGACGGAGACCGTAGAAGCCCTACGGAGTTTCGGGATGCAGTTGGGACTCGGCTTTCAAGCCCTGGATGATCTGTTGGGCATCTGGGGGGATCCGGCCGTGACCGGAAAACCCGTCGGCAACGACCTGCGAGAGCGGAAGATGTCGATTCCGGTTACTGTCGCCCTTGGTTCGGACACCCCAGCCGGAGAAGAACTTGCAACCCTGTACGCCAAAGACCATCTGGACGAGTCCGATCTGGCCAGGGCAGCGGCCCTCGTCGAGCAGGCGGGGGGTAGGGAAGCCACCGCTGCTGCTGCCCAGGAGCGACTGCACGGCGCAGCAGAGGCACTGTCAAATGCTGCCATAGAACCCAGGCCTGCCCGGGAGATGCTGGACCTGGCGCACTTCGTGGTGAACAGGGAGTTCTGAGGACCTCCTTCCCAATGGACAGGGCCTTCGCGCCCGGCAACAACCTCCTCCTGACAAGAGAAACCCGCGGCTGGTAAGTTGAGTGCCGGTGAACGAAAGAAGCCGGAACACTCCACCTGGCAAGGGCAGGTTCTGGGAAGTGTTTTGGGTGGCCCTTCGATTGGGCCTCACCTCATTCGGAGGACCCGTGGCGCACTTCGGATACTTTCACGACGAGTACGTGGTGCGCCGGCGCTGGGTCGATGAGAGTCTGTTCACCGACCTGCTGGCCCTCTCCCAGGCCTTTCCCGGAGCAGCCAGTTCCCAACTGGGATTCGCGATCGGCATGGTCCGGGGGGGATTTCCGGGAGGACTAGCAGCGTGGCTTGGCTTCACACTCCCCTCAGCCGTCATTCTCACCTCCGTGGGCCTGGGCGCCGTTTGGATCGGCGACCAGGCAGAGGGGGTGGTCCATGGCCTGGTGGTGGTGGCGGTCCCCGTGGTTGCTCTGGCGGTGTGGAAACTGTGGTCAAGCTTGGCCCCCGACCCGTTCCGAAGTTCCATGGCCGTGGCGGCCGCAGTCGCTCTGATCGCCTTCCCGTCTTCCACCAGAACCACTGCGGTGTTGGTCATCGTGGTAGGCGGCCTGCTGGGATGGCGGTTCTGCCGGGACGGGTACGTCAACCCCGACGAAGGGAGTTTGCCCTCGTTCACCCGACGATCGGGAGTAATCGGGGCCGTGGTGTTCTTCGGCTTGCTGGCGGCCCTTCCCATTGCTCGCCAGGCGACCGAGGCCGAATTCGTGGATGTTGCAGATGCCTTCTACGGCGCCGGGGCATTGGTGTTCGGTGGAGGCCCGGTGGTGCTACCCCTCCTGGAGGCCGAAGTGGTCGGACCAGGCTGGGTCGACCAGGATTTGTTCATCGCGGGCTTCGGCGCAGCTCAGGCCATTCCCGGGCCGGTGTTCACATTCTCCTCGTACCTCGGAGCGGTCATGACTCCAGAGCCGAACGGAATACCGGGAGCGGCGCTGGCGCTGGTAGCTCTCTACCTGCCTTCTCTTCTGATGGTGGTGGCCACCCTGCCCTTCTTCGCCGCCCTGCGAAGCCATGCCGGCATACAGGCTGCGCTGCGAGGAGTAAACGCGGCAGTAATCGGGATTCTGGTGGTGGCACTCTACGACCCCCTCTGGACAAACGCCATCCGGGAACCCCCGGACCTCGGACTGGCTTTGGTCGCGTTCGGCCTACTGGCCTTCTGGAAGATCCCCCCTTGGATAGTCGTGCTCCTCACCGCGGCCGGCGGAGGTATCCTGGCCGCTTTGTGATGTCTCCAGCCATCTCACCGAGAACGAGGCGTTAGCAGGGTGCGGACATTGTCAAGGTCAAGCCGGTTTGCCAAAGAGGGAAAGCTGCTCGGAAGCGGGCGAACCACTTGCGGGAAGCGGTTGCCCAAAGTCGTTATCCGGTCCCAGCACCGCTTCGAGTTCCCCTACAGACCTGATTGCCAGCGCTCCTCGCTCCTCAAGAACAGCATTGCCCGCACCCTCGCCTGAACCCCTCCACACTCCTACTCGTCCGAAACCTCCCTCAAGGGCCTCTACCGCCCCGGACCATGTACCACCCTTGCCAACTTCCCCCGTGACGACCAGGGTGATCCTGGAAAGGGCATAGATCAGTTTGTTGCGTCCCAAGGCATTCCAGACTTTGAACGGCATTTTCGGATCGAAGGGCGTGCACATCACAACTTGTTCGTCGTGAATGGCTCTGCGCACATCTCGGTTCCTGAGCTTGCGAACCAGGGAATCAGCCAGGATCCCAATCACATTCCCTCCCGCTTGGAAGGCAGCGTTCATAGCCAATTGGTCAACCCCCCGTGCACCACCGGATGTGACCGAGAGTCCCAGGTCCACCGCTTTGGAGGCGAAACCCTTCGCCACTTCCGCTCCTTCGGCAGATACGTTGCGGCTACCCACAACTCCAATCCCGGGCTGATCGAGCAAATCAAGGCAACCAGCAGCATGGATAAGGGCGGGCGCCTTATTGGCTAGCCGGTCTACCAGGGACCTTGGAAAGTGGTCGTCAAAGGGTGTCACCGTCCAGATACCGGAATGCTCAAGTTGCTCAATCTCGAAAGCCATGGCTCTTACGCGTTCCATAAGACCAACCATCCTCGTCGCCAGTCCCTCCGCCAAACCGTAATCGCCCATTAGATCTCTCTGGCTCTTGCCCAGCAGGACGCCAGGGCGGGGACAGCTTTCGCGAAGACTCCAGTATTCCAACGCCGACAAGGGCCGCATTCCCTTGCTGTGAATCCTGCTCACAAGCAGGATCGTGGCCAGGGAGTCCTCATTCCTCATGTGAGTGACCTTCCAACCCCATCGCCCCGCCGGTCCGCTGGACCAAAAGGAGGCGCTGGCGGCGGTTGACCAACTTGTGGATGGCGCTAAGCCTAGATCCACCGGTGGTTTGTGGGGTGGGTGGGGGTGAAATGCGGTGAAGTGCCTCTCTGACCTGGGAGAATAGCTGTTATGTAAGAACGGCTGTCACCCAAGCAGAG
>MKWU01000366.1_pt1 | contig 86028 bp, 82 predicted proteins | sample 809101 | NCBI WGS metagenome assembly MKWU01 (sample SAMN05860141, study PRJNA318959) | sponge metagenome | host: Aplysina aerophoba | place: Slovenia: Piran, Adriatic Sea, Gulf of Piran | collected 2013-05-07 | reverse complement strand
GCTTTCGGAGAGGGAGTTCACGGCGCTGTTGAGGGTGTATAACAATACGCCGCGCAAGTGCCTCGGCTACCTGACCCCGGCCGAAGTGCTACGAGAACAGGTGTTGCACTTCGAATGTGAATTCACCCTCCTGCCTGCGCAGGAACGACGGGGCTTAACGCACCAGCAACGAGATCGCCGCCCCGACGATGACGACCTCTACGATGTAGACGAACGCCTTGTCGGAGACGCGGTTGGTGATGGCGCCGCCGACGTACGCGCCTACGACCATGACGAGGCCGAGCGAGAGGGCGAGGATGAGGGCCTGCGAGTCGAGCAGGTCGAAGGTGCCGTAGATGCCTATCTTGACGACGTTGATGATGGTCATGCCGGAGGCCATCGTTCCGACGAACGCGCCGCGACGGAGCCCGTAGGCGAGGAAGAACGATGCGCCGAAGGGCCCCGCGCCGCCGAAGAGCGCGGAGAGGAAGCCCTGTCCCGCACCGACGCCGGTGAATGCCCGGGGGCTCATCCGCATCCCGCCCTGCGCCAGGCGCGTATGCCTGAAGGCGACGATGAGCAGCAGGAAGACGGCGAACCCCTTCTGCAGCAGGTCCGCCGGGAGGTTGGCGAACGCCGTCGCGCCGACGATGGACGTCGGGAACGCGCCGATGAAGAACCACTTGACCACGCTGCGGTCGATCAGGTGGCGGTTCACCCAGATGCGCGACCAGGTCTGCATCATCACGGCGACGGTGGCGATGGGGACGGCCTCGCGGATGCCGACAGCGAACGTGAGCGCCGGGATCATGATGATGGCGGAGCCGAGGCCCGCCATCCCGCCGATGACGGCGGAGAGGAAGGCGACGACGCCCAGCGCGGCGATGACGGTTGGGTCCACGGCTATCCCGTCGCCAGCAGCAGCAGGCCGGAGACGATCATGAAGAACTCCACCGCGTAGATGAAGAGCCGCTCAGGGACGTGCTTCACGATGTGCGCGCCGGCGTACGCCCCCACGGCCATGATGAGGCCGATGCCGACGGCGATGAGGAACGTCTCCATCGTGAAGAGCGAGAAGCCGCCGTAGACCACCGTCTTGACGATGCTGACGAGGAACGTGCCGACGGCGACGGTGCCGACAAACGCGTTCTTGGTGAGCCCGTAGGCCATGAAGAAGTGCGCGCCGAACGGGCCCGCGCCGCCGAAGAGCGCGGAGAAGAAGCCTTGGCCGATGCCGACGGGCAGGAAGGCGCGGAGGGGCATCGCGCGGCCTGCAAGGAGGGGTATGTGGCGGTAGACGACGAGCGCGAGCAGGAAGACGCCGAGCGCTCTCGCGAGCCAGTCCGTGGGGATGTTCGCGAAGACGACGCCCCCGATCGCGGCGGCGGGCACCGCGCCGAGGCTGTACCAGCGGGCGACGCGCCAGTCCACGTAGTCGCGGTTGGCGACAGAGCGTGAGAGCGTGTTGAGCAGCATCGCGACCGTGACGATGGGGACGGCGAGGCGTATGCCGAAGGCGAAGATGAGGATGGGGATGGCGATGATGCCGGTGCTCATGCCCGTGACGCCGCCGATGAGCGCGGCAACCAACGACGTTGCGACAACCGCCGCAGCGACGAGCGGGCTGATTTCTACTTCCAGCATCGGCGCGGGCTACAGCCGCTCGAGGATCATGTCGGTCATGTGCTGGGTGGTGGAGAATTCCGCGCCGGGAGGAGCGAGGTCGGCCGTGCGGTGGCCGTCGTTCAGGGCGCTCTCGACGGCGGCGTTGATGGCGGCGGCCTCCTCGACTAGCCCGAACGAGTACTGCAGCATGAAGGCGGAGCTGAGGATGGAGCCGACGGGGTTCGCTTTGCCCTGCCCGGCGATGTCCGGCGCGCTGCCGTGGCTGGGTTCGTAGAGGCCCTTCACCTTGCGGGGCTTGCCCTTCGCGTCGTTGCCGGGGAGCCCGGCGAGGCTGGCGGACGGCAGCATGCCGAGCGACGCGGAGAGGACGGCGGCCTCGTCCGAGATGATGTCGCCGAACATGTTCTCCATGACCATGACGTCGAAGCTCGTGGGGCGGGTGATGAGTACCATCGCGCAGGAGTCGACGAGCTGGTGCTCAAGCTCGACGTCCGGGTAGTCCTTCGAGACCTCGATGGCGATGTCGCGCCAGAGGCGGGACGACTGGAGGACGTTCGCCTTGTCGACGGAGGTGAGCTTCTTGCGGCGGGAGCGGGCGAGCTCGAAGCCGACGCGCAGGATGCGCTCGATCTCCTTCTCGGTGTAGAGGAGCGTGTCGACGCCCTTGCGTCCGGTCTTCGTCTCCCAGCGCTTCTTTGGCGTGGCGTAGTAGAGCCCGCCGGTGAGTTCGCGCAGGATGACCATGTCCGCGCCGCGCACGCGGTCGTCCTTGAGCGGACTTGCGCCCTCCATGCCGGGGAAGACCTTGACCGGGCGGATGTTGGCGTAGAGGCCAAGCGCCTTGCGGAGTCCGAGGATGGCGGCTTCCGGGCGCACCGGCTCGTTGTCCCACTTCGGGCCGCCGACCGCGCCGAAGAGCACAGCGTTCGAGCGGCGTGCAGCCTTCACCGTTTCGTCTCGGAGGGGCGTGCCGTAGGCGTCGATGGCGCCGCCGCCGACCACGTCGGTCTGGTAGCGGAAGTTGTGCTTCCAGCGCATCGCGACGGCGTCCAGCACCTGCTGCGATGCGCCGGTTACCTCCGGGCCGATGCCGTCGCCCGGCAGAACCATGATGTCGAAAGTGGCCATGTGCGTACCTCGGGATGTGCGCGGTCAACCGCGGAATGGGGTCGGGGGGTCAGGAGTTGGCGCCCTCGAAAGCGTCTATCGCCGCCTCGTTCTGGAGGGTCAGGCCGATGTCGTCCAGCCCCTGCACGAGGTTCTCTTTGCGGAAGGGGTCGATGTCGAACGACGCGGCGAGGCCGTGGCCGTCGGTCACTTGCTGGGCCTCGAGGTCGACGCTGAGCTCGTAGCCCTGGATCTCCTGGGCGCGGGCGATGATGGTGTCCACCTCTGCGGCGTCGAGCATCACGGGCAGCAAGCCGTTCTGGTAGCAGTTGTTGCGGAAGATGTCGCCAAAGCTCGGTGCGATGACCACGCGGAAGCCGTACTGCTGGATCGCCCACGGCGCGTGCTCGCGAGAGGAGCCGATGCCGAACTGCGGGCCGCTCACGAGGACGGTGCCACCGGCGTACTGCGGCTGGTTCAGGATGAAGCCGGGCTTCGGGGAGCCGTCCTCCTCGTAGCGCAGCTCGTAGAAGAGCAGTTCGCCGAATCCGACGCGGTCTATCTTCTTGAGGAAGCGCGCCGGGATAATCTGGTCGGTGTCGACGTTCGGCATGTCGTAAGGAACGACCTTGCCGGTGTGTTTCGTGAAAGCGTCCATCCGTCTACTCCTGCCCCGGAACCGCGTCCGGTCTCGTTAGTTGAGTTCCCGCACGTCCACGAAGTGCCCCGCGATGGCGGCTGCGGCTGCCATCGGCGGGCTGACGAGGTGCGTGCGTCCGCCGGGGCCCTGCCGCCCCTCGAAGTTGCGGTTGGAGGTCGAGGCGCTGCGCTCGCCGGGAGCGAGCCGGTCCGGGTTCATGGCGAGGCACATCGAGCATCCGGCGTCGCGCCACTCGAATCCGGCGTCGGTGAAGACCTGGTCGAGCCCTTCCGCTTCCGCCTGCTGCTTCACCGCCCATGAGCCGGGAACGACGAGCGCGCGGACGCTGCCAGCCTTCTGCTTACCCTTGGCCACCTCGGCGGCTGCACGCAGGTCCTCGATGCGGGAGTTGGTGCACGAGCCGATGAAAACCGTGTCTACCGCGATGTCCTGGATGCGTTCGCCGCCGTTCAGGCCCATGTAGGCGAGCGCCTTCTCGACAGCGCCCTGCTCCTGCGACGACTCGAACTCGTCCGGCTTCGGAACGCGTCCGCTAACGGGAAGCACCTGCGCGGGGTTCGTGCCCCACGTCACCTGGGGCTGGATGTCGGCGGCGTCCAGCGTGACGACGGTGTCGAACGTCGCGTCGGGGTCGGTGCGGAGGGCCGCCCACCGCTCGACGGCGGCGTCCCAGTCGGCGCCGCCGGGGGCGTACTCTCGTCCCTTCAGGTAGGCAAACGTCTTCTCGTCGGGCGCGACCATGCCGGTGCGCGCGCCGGCCTCGATGGACATGTTGCAGACCGTCATGCGGCCTTCCATAGACATCTCGCGGAAGACGGAGCCGGTGTACTCGATGGCGTGCCCGATACCGCCGGACGTGCCGATCTTGCCGATGATGGCGAGGATGACGTCCTTGGGCGTCACACCGAAGCCGAGCGTGCCGTCGACGCGAATCTCCATCGTCTTGGGCTTCGCCTGCCAGATGCACTGCGTCGCCAGAACGTGCTCGACCTCCGACGTGCCGATGCCGAACGCCATCGCGCCGACCGCGCCGTGCGTCGCGGTGTGGCTGTCGCCGCAGACGATGATCATGCCGGGCTGCGTGCGTCCCTGCTCAGGGCCGATGACGTGGACGATGCCCTGCTTCTCGCTGAACATGTCGTGGTACTCGAGGCCGAACTCGTCGGCGTTGCGCTGCATCGCCTCGAGCTGCGCTTTCGAGATCTCGTCTGTGAGGGGCTTGTCGCGGTCGTTGGTCGGCACGTTGTGGTCGGCTACGGCGACGGTCTTGTCGAGCCTGCGGATGCGCCGGTTGTTGAGGCGCAGGCCGTCGAATGCCTGAGGCGAGGTGACTTCGTGGACGAGGTGCAGGTCGACGTAGAGCAGGGAGGGCTTGCCCTCCTCCTCACGCACGACGTGCGTGTCCCATATCTTCTCGAACATCGTCTTGGGGGCCATCTGATCCTCCGCTTCTCTTCAGACGGCGAAATCGTCCAGAACCAGGTAGGGGAGTTCACTGTTCCTGGCGAATGCGCGGTCGTTGCCGATGATGACGTCGCAGCGGTCGGCCGCTGCGGTCGCTGCGATGATAGCATCCGGCGCCTTCAAGTTGGTGGAGGCGCGCACCTGCGCTGCCGCCTGCGCGATGTCGCTGCTCATGGGAGTGACGTACAGGTTGGGGTGGAGGGTGAAGAACCGGCGTATGGAGAACAGCAGGCCCCTGTCACGTATGCGGAGCGGGCGCACCAGCGTCTCCATCTCCACCATGGTCGATACGAAACCGACCGCTGCGCCGCTTGCGAGGAGCGAGAACGCCTGCGCCGCGTAGACGCCATACGGGTAGGTGCCCTCCAGGTAGTAGATGACAGCGTTGGTGTCGAACGCTATCCGTGTCCTGCCCGCGAGAGCGTCGCTCAGGGCCGACGTCATCATGCGGCCTTGAGCGACGCAGCTACCTCGCCGTCCAGCCGGTAGCGCTCCGGCTCCTCATTCTGCGCCGGGATGCGGCGCACCCAGCGGTTGGACGTGAGCCTTTCCAGCGTGTGAGTCAGGTCGGTGGGGTGGCCATTCTCGGGGATGAGCCACGCCAGGTCCGGGAAGGTGGCTACATAGTACGGGCAGTCCATGAGGGTGTCAGCGACTGCCCGCACGCCGCTGTCCGTGGCATAGAGGTCCTCGAACCGTTTGCACCACTCGCGCGGATCCGTATCGCTCATGTGTTCGGACAGCGGCTCGTACCAGCTCTCGCGTTCGCGGAGCACATAACGGTCGATGCTCTCTTTGGTGCCGCCGTATGCCCCTTTCATGCTCCCTTGAAAATACTGCACCCAGCTCTCCGGCTCCTTGACGAGCACGATGTCTCCATCTATGACGGCTGCGGCGAGCGTGTCGCCGGGATTGATGCCGATCTCCCGGAGGATTGCGACGGGGATGGTTATCTGGTTCTTGCTGCTGACGGTTATCGTGCGCATGGCGAGCCTCGGCTGCTTGGTATTCCTTACCAGTAGGACAAATGGTAAAGCGTACCAAGCAACCGGTCAAGCCCTTATAGTCAAGCCCTGCAACGGAAGAGGCGGAACCCCGTTAGACGGCGTTTGCTGCCTCCGGTGAGCGCGTGGTGTCGCCCATCGCGATCAGGCGGTTGAGCGCGTTCATGTAGGCGCGGGCGCATGCGACGATGATGTCCGTGTCCGCCCCGCGTCCGATGTATGGCTTGCCGTCCTGCTCGATGCGGATGCTCACCTCGCCGATGGCGTCGATGCCCTCCGTGACCGAGTTGACGCTGAACTCTGTCAGCTCGTTCGGCACACCGACGATCCGGTTGATGGCCTGGTAGACGGCATCGACCGGTCCGGTGCCCGTCGCCGCGTCGGTGCGGACCGTCCCGTCCTCGAGGGACAACCGGACGGTCGCCGTCGGAATCTCGCCGGTGCCGCAGGTCACCTGCACATGCTCCAGTGAGTACGTCTCCTCAATGGCCGTGCGCTCGTTGCCCATGAGCGCGATGAGGTCGCGGTCCGTCACCTCGCGTTTCTTGTCGGCGAGTTCCTTGAAGGACTCGTGCACCTTGTCGAGTTCCTCGTTGGTGAGCGCGTAGCCCAGCTCTTCCAGCCGCGAGCGCAGGCCGTGGCGTCCGCTCAGCTTGCCGAGCACGAGTTCGCTCCTGGGGACGCCCACGTCCAGCGGGTTCAGAATCTCGTAGGTGGTGCGCTCTTTAAGCACGCCGTCCTGGTGGATGCCGGAGGCGTGCCGGAACGCGTTGCGCCCGATGACCGCCTTGTTTGGCTGCACCGGGAAGCCGCTCACCTGGCTCACGAGGCGGCTGGTGTTGTACAGCTGCTTCGTGTCGATGTCCGTGTCTACGCCGAAGTAGTCGCCGCGCGTGCGGAGCGCCATGATGACTTCCTCGACGGCGGTGTTCCCCGCGCGCTCGCCGATTCCGTTGATGCAACCCTCCACCTGGCGGGCCCCCGCCTTCACCGCGGAGAGGCTGTTGGCCACCGACATACCGAGGTCGTCGTGGCAGTGCACGGAGATGCGGACGCTGTCGCCCAGTTCCGGCACCTCGGCGCGAAGGTAGGTGATAAGGCCGCCGAACTCCTCGGGGACCGCGTAGCCGACCGTGTCCGGGATGTTGATGGTCGTCGCGCCCGCGTCGACGGCCGCTCGCACCATGTGCGCGAGGAACTCGCGCTCCGTGCGGCTCGAGTCCATTGGGGAGAACTCGACGTCGTCGGTGTACTGGCGCGCACGGGAGACGGCCTTCACCGCGATCTCCACGACCTCTTCCCGGTTCTTGCGCAGCTGATGCTGGATGTGCTGGTCCGAGGAAGAGATGAAGATGTGGATGCGCGGGTGCGCCGCGTCTTTCAGCGCCTCACCGGCGCGGTCCACCGCGGTTTCGTTCGCGTGCGCGAGCGCCGCGATGATCGGCTTACGCACCTCGCGAGCGATCTTCTGGACGGCTTCGAAGTCGCCGGGAGAGCTGACGGGGAAGCCCGCCTCGATGATGTCGACGTTCAGCCGCTCCAGCTGCCTGGCGATCTCCACCTTCTCTTCCACTGTCATCCCCGCCCCGGCGGACTGCTCTCCGTCCCGGAGCGTGGTGTCGAAGATGAGCACTCGGTCTTCCATGTCATTCCTCCGCAAACAGGCCGCTCGCGGCCTCCGCTGTGCCGGCGGTTACTTCTTCCCCAGGAACGTCATCATCCCCCGGAGCTCTGCCCCGACGGTTTCGATCTCGTGACCGGCAGCCGCTTCCCGCATCGCCTTGAAGCGCGGCTGCCCTTCGTGGTTCTCGGCAATCCACTCGCGGGCGAACGAGCCGTCCTGGATCTCCTGCAGCACGGCCTTCATCGCCGCGCGGGCGTGCTCGTCCACGACCCGGGAGCCGCGGCTGTAGTCGCCGTATTCCGCCGTTTCGCTCACGGAGTAGCGCATGTACTTCATGCCGCCCTCGTAGAGCAGGTCAACGATGAGCTTCAGCTCGTGCATCACCTCGAAGTAGGCGATCTCCGGCTGGTATCCCGCCTCCACGAGCACCTCGAAGGCGTTCGTGATGAGGCTGGTGACGCCGCCGCAAAGCACGGTCTGCTCGCCGAAGAGGTCTGTCTCCGTCTCTTCCTTGAACGTCGTCTCCACGATGCCAGCGCGGTCCGATCCGATGCCTGCGCCGTAGGCCAGCGCGTTCGCCAAAGCGTTGCCCGAGGCGTCCTGGTGGATCGCCACGAGCGACGGCACGCCCTGGCCTTCGACGAACACCTCGCGAACACGGTGGCCCGGCGCCTTCGGAGCGATCATCGTGACGTCCACGTCCGGGGGAGGCTGTATCTCTCCGAAGTGGATGTTGAAGCCGTGCGCGAACATCAGCGTCTTGGAGCTGTCCAGGTTCGGCTCGATGGACTCCGTGTAGATGCTCCGCTGCGCGGTGTCCGGCGCGAGCACCATGATGACATCGCTCTCCTTCGTGGCCTCCGCCGGAGTCCCGACCCGGAGTCCCTCTGCCTCCGCCTTCGCGCGGCTGGCGCTGGTCTCGAGCAGGCCCACCATCACGTCGACGCCGTTGTCGCGCAGGTTGAGCGCGTGCGCGTGTCCCTGGCTGCCATAGCCGATGACGCCGACTCGCTTGCCGCTCAGCAGGCTGATGTCGGCATCTTCCTTGTAGTACACCTTCGCCATATCGCAGTCTCCTCCTCGTGTTCTGGTTCGCCCCTCAGGGGACGACTTCCGTATCCGGCGCGCTCTCCGCGGCGGGAACAGCCGCCTGCCTCGTGCTCGCGGCCACGCCGCCACGGGTCATCGCTATCCTTCCCGTACGCATCGTCTCGCGGACACCGAAGGGCTGAAGGAGCTTGATGAGTGCGTCTATCTTCCCCTCGTCGCCCGTCACCTCGACGATGACCGTGTCCTTGCCCACGTCCACGATGCCTGCGCGGAAGATGTCCACTATCTGCATGATCTCCGCGCGGTTGTCCTTGTTCGACTTCACCTTCAGCAGGGCCATCTCGCGCACGACGCTGCTCTCCGAAGAGATGTTCGTGACGCGCACGACGTCTATGAGCTTGTAGAGCTGCTTCGTCACCTGCTCCACGACCCAATCCCCGCCCTCCACGACGAACGTCATGCGGGAGAGCCCTGCCGTCTCGCTGTGGCCGACCGCCAGGCTGGAGATGTTGAACCCGCGCCGCGAGAACAGCCCCGCGACGCGCGCCAGCACCCCCGGCTTGTCGTGGACAAGCGCCGTGATGGTGTGGACGTGCCCGTTCAGGCTTATGTCAGCCATGACAGCGCTTCATGCCCCGCGGGCGATTCGATCATCTCGAACACGCTCTCTCCTGCGGGAACGTGCGGGTACACGTTCTCCTCCGGCTCCACGTGGAAATCGATGATGGCAGGCCCATCGACAGCCGCGGCCTCTTCGATGGCAGACCGCACCTGCGGCTCGTCCGTCACGTGCTTCGCCCAGATGCCATAGGCCTCGGCGATCTTCACGAAGTCCGGGTTGCCGGTGTAGCCGGACGCCACGCGCGAGCCGCCGTAGAACAGGTCCTGTAGCTGCCGCACGAGGCCGAGGTTGTTGTTGTTCAGGACGGCGAACTTCACCGGCACGTTGTGCTCCACGATGGTCGCCAGTTCGGACATCGTCATCTGGAAGCCGCCGTCTCCGGCGATGCTCCACACCTGCCGGTTGGGCTGCGCGAAAGCCGCGCCCATCGCCGCAGGTACCTCGAAGCCCATCGTCCCCAGCCCGCCGGACGTGATCCATGAGCCCGGCTCCTTGAACACGTAGTGCTGGGCCGCCCACATCTGGTGCTGTCCCACGCCGGTGACGACGATGGCACGTCCGTCCGTAACCGTGCACAGCTCGCGCACCACGTGCTGCGGACGAAGCCCGCCGCCCTGGCCGGGACCGAGCGGATGCTCTGAGCGGAGCGCGTCTATCTCCGCGATCCACTCGGGGCGGGAGACCTGCTCCACCTGCTTGGCGAGCGCGTGCAGCACGCGCTTCGCGTCGCCGACGATGGGCACGGTGACGCGCACGTTCTTGCCTACCTCGGCGGGGTCTATGTCTATGTGGATGACCTTCGCGTTGGGCGCGAAGGCGCTCAGCCTGCCCGTGACCCGGTCGTCGAAACGCATCCCGACCCCGATGATGAGGTCCGCGCGGTCGATCGCCCAGTTGTTATACGCCTGGCCGTGCATCCCAGGCATGCCCATGCTCAGGATGTGCTCGCCGGAGAAGCTGCCGATACCCAGCAACGTCGTGATGACGGGGACCTGCGCCTTCTCCGCTATCTCCCGCACTTCCGCGAACGCGCCGGAGATGATCGCGCCGTGCCCGACGAGAAGCAGGGGCCGCTGCGATTCAGCGATGAGCTGCGCAGCGCGCTTGATCATCTGCCCGTGGCCCTCCATCGTCGGCTTGTAGGAGGGAAGGTCGACCTGCTCCGGGTAGTCGAAGTCGGCGCTCTCGGTAAGTACGTCGCGCGGCAGGTCGATGAGCACCGGGCCGGGCCGCCCTGTGCGCGCGATGTGGAAGGCCTCGCTCATGATGCGGGGGATGTCCGCCGTATCCATCACGAGGTAGTTGTGCTTGGTGATGGGCAGCGTGATACCGGTAGTGTCGGTCTCCTGAAACGCGTCCCGTCCGATAGCGGCGCGCGGCACCTGCCCCGTTATCGCCACGACGGGCACGGAGTCCATCATCGCGGTTGCGAGCGGCGTGACCAGGTTCGTGGCCCCGGGCCCCGAGGTCGCGACCGCGACGCCCACCTTGCCGGACGCGCGTGCGTAGCCGTCCGCCGCGTGGCCGGCGTTCTGCTCGTGCCGCACGAGGATGTGCCGCAACTGCGGGTACTCCGGCAGCGTCTGGTAGAGCGGCAGTATCGCGCCCCCGGGGAGTCCGAACATGATGTCCGTCCCCTCCCGCACCAGGCTCTCACAAACCATCTGCGCGCCTGTCAAACGCAAGATCGACTCACCTTTCCCTTTCGTTCGTCCATCATTCCGTAACCGGAGCGCCTCTCCGAAGGTAAAAAAAGACCCGCCCCATGAAGGGACGGGCCGTTAACCCGCGGTACCACCCTAGTTCCCCGGCTCACGAAGGGCCGAGGCAGCTTTGCCTGCGCGGTAACGGCGCGCTCCGCTGGCCCTACTCTTGCTGTTCAGGCCAGCCGCTCGGGGACGAGTTCAGGGGGGCTTGTCCATCGCCGGTCTCGCACCAGAACGACCGGCTCTCTGAGATGCGCTTGCCCCGTACTACTTCCCTTCCCAGCGGAACGGATGTTAGAAGCGGCAACATGATAGTACAAAGTCTCACGTCGAGTCAACTTTCAGGCGTGCGTGGTGCAGTTTCACGCATCGTGGTACTGAACACGCTAAACTGTCCGCCATGTTGGACCGTCTGGAAAGCGCCCTGTCCCGCGCACGGGACGAAGGACGCATCGCTGTCGCTCCCTACGTCACCATCGGGTTCCCTTCGATAGAGGACACCCTCGCGATCATCCCCGCCATCGAACAGGCGGGAGCGGACATCATCGAACTCGGCGTGCCGTACAGCGACCCGCTTGCCGACGGCCCCACGATACAGGCCGCGAGCTACCGTGCGTTGACCGGCGGCGTGGACACCCACGCCTGCTTGGAAACGGCACGCCGCCTCCGGGACACCGGAGTAAGCCTGCCGCTCATCTTCATGGGCTACTACAACCCCATCCTGCGCTACGGCATCGCCGAATACGCCACAGACTGCGCGGAGGCGGGAGTAGATGCGCTCATCATCCCCGACCTGCCGCCGGACGAGGCGGGCGAACTGCGCGAGGCGCTGGAGCAGCACGGTCTGGGCATCGTGAGCATGCTTGCGCCCACCAGCACCGAGGAGCGCATCATGCTCGGCTGCGAGCACGCGCGCGGCTTCGTCTACTGCGTCAGCGTCACCGGCGTCACCGGCGCCCGGAGCGACCTGCCGGACGACTTCCCGGACTTCGTCGCTCGCGTGAGGCGGCACACCGAGCTGCCCGTCGGGGTTGGCTTCGGCATCGCCGAACGGCGGCACGTGGAGCGCGTGGGGCAGGTCGCGGACATCGCGTTCGTTGGAAGCGCGCTCATCGACGTGATAGATTCCGCCCCGCCCGGCGAGGCCGCCTCGCGGGCTGGCGCGTTCATACGGGAGCTCGCTGCGGCGCAGTGACGCCGGCGCAGATGCGTTCGGCAATGCCGTTCCCGCCGTAGGAGTGAGTGGAGAGAACACCATGCCGACCTTTGGACTGCGCGGCGCAACTACAGCCGACGCCAACACGCCCGAGGCGATCCTCGACGCCACGGAGGAGTTGTTACGCGAGCTTACGGCAGCTAATGACCTTGCCGAAGCAGACATAGGCGCAGTATTCTTTACCGTAACTCCAGACCTCACCGCGGAGTTCCCGGCCAAAGCGGCGCGCTTACGGCTGGGCTGGGAGCAGACGGCGCTCATGGACAGTTGCCAGATTCCGGTGCCGGGTGCGCCGGAGTCCGTGATTCGAGTGCTCCTGCTCCTGAATACGGAGAAGCGGAAAGAGGACCTGCAGTACGTCTACATGAAGGGCGCCCATGCATTGCGGTCGCCCGACAGCGAATGAACCGGCGGAGGGAGATGCGCACAACGCTCGCAACCGAGCCTCGCATCCGTGGCGTCCGGGCCCTCGACGGGACCCGGCGGTTCTTTCTGTTTACGCGGCGGGGCAGCGCCAGCTACAGCTATCGCTAGGCTCCGCTTTCGTTCTTTCGCCTTCCGCATTGCCAGACAGAGAAAGGGGATTGCGTCATGGCGCGTTCCGTTACCGACCTGCATATCAAATCGATAGAACCGCTAGCTCCGCCAGAGGAGCTCCAGCGCAAACTGCCGCTCACGCCCGCGATGGCGCAGACCGTCGCCGAAGGGCGGGACCAGGTGGAGCGCATACTGACCGGCCAGGACCCCCGCCTGCTCGTTATCACCGGGCCGTGCTCGATCCACGACGAGAAGGCCGCGCTCGAATACGCCGGCAGACTGGGCGAACTTGCTGCGGGGATGAGCGACTCGCTCCTCATCATCATGCGCGTCTACTTCGAGAAGCCCCGCACCAGCCTCGGTTGGAAGGGTCTCATCAACGACCCGAACCTCGATGGCTCGTTCGACATCTCGAGCGGCCTCTACCGCGCGCGAAGGCTGCTCATGCAGCTCGCTGAGATGGGCGTGCTGGCCGGGACCGAGTTCCTGGACCCCATCACGCCGCAGTACCTCGCCGACCTCGTGTCCTGGGCCGCCATCGGGGCGCGCACGACCGAGAGCCAGACGCACCGGGAGATGGCCAGCGGCCTGAGCATGCCCGTGGGGTTCAAGAACGGCACGGACGGCAACTCCCAGATCGCCATCGACGCGATGAAGACTGCCCGCGCGCCGCACTCTTTTCTCGGGATCGACCGGCAGGGCCGCACCTGCATCGTCAACACGAACGGGAACCTCTACGGACACCTCATCCTGCGCGGCGGCACCGGCGGCCCCAACTACACCGAGGCCAGCGTGCGGGACGTGCAGGCGAAGCTGGAGGGGGCGGGACTGCCCCCCCGCATCATGGTCGACTGCTCCCACGCCAACTCGGAGAAGGACCACAACCGGCAGCCCATCGCCTTCCGTGACGTGGTGCGCCAGCGCCGTGCCGGCAACGACCTCATCGTCGGCCTCATGGCGGAGAGCCATCTCTTCGGCGGGCGGCAGGACCTCGGCGACGACCCGTCGCAGCTCCAGTACGGCGTCTCCATCACGGACGCCTGCATGGACTGGGAGGAGACTGCGGCGATGCTCAACGAGGCGCACGAGGCACTCGCTGTCGAGCCCGTAGCCTGACCTCGCATGGAGCGCCTTCGTGCCCGACCTCTGTGAGGAGCTGACCGCATACCGGCCGGACCGGCCAGTGGCTGTCGCGTTCGGCGTGTTCGACGGCGTCCACCTGGGGCACCGGCACGTGCTCGCCACGCTGGTCAGAACGGCGGAGGAACGCCGACTCGCACCTGTGGCCGTGACGCTTGCGAATCATCCGTTCTCCGTGCTCCGCCCGGACGTGCAGCTGCGGATGCTCACATCGCTGGAGGAGCGGCTCGGTCTGCTCACGGACTCCGGCGTGGCGGCGGTCGTGCCCGTCACCTTCACGAAGGAAGTGTCGCTGCTCAGCCCGCGCGAGTTTATGACCGCCCTGCGGGACTGCCTCGGCATGGCGTACTTCGCTGCCGGGCCGGACGTGACGCTCGGGCACAACCGGGAAGGGACGCTTCCCGTGCTCGAAGCGCTCGGGGACGAACTCGGCTACACCATCGAGAGCGTCGAGCAGTTCACGCTGGACGGCGATTCCGTGCGCAGCACTGCCGTACGCCAGGCGTTGGATGCGGGCGACGTTGCACTTGCCGCTCGGATGCTGGGGCGTCCATTCGCGCTCGATGGCCCGGTCGTCGAGGGTGAGCACAGGGGAGGTGGGCTCCTCGGTTACCCCACGGCGAACGTCGGCGTGGGGCCGCACCAGGCGGTGCCCGCGGACGGCATCTACGCTGGCTGGCTGCTGCACGGGACGGACCGACTGCCCGCAGCCGTGAGCATCGGGCACAAGCCCACCTTCCACGAGAGCGGGCCGAGCGTCGTCGAGGCATTCGTCCTCGATTTCGACGGCAACCTCTACGGCGAGCAGGTGAGGCTGGAGTTCATCGAACGCCTGCGCGGGCAGGAGAAGTTCGATGGCGCCGACGCCCTCATTGCCGCCATGCGCGACGACGTAGCGCGCACGAGGCATATCCTTGCGCTCCCGCAGGAGGCGTCCTGACCATGCCCGCACTCGACCAGCAGACCATCGACCGCATCACGAAGCGCGGCGTCGCGCACATCATTCCTGAGGACGAGTTCATCAAGCGCCTGCAGGAAGGCAAGCCGCTCCGCCTCAAGATGGGGTTCGATCCCAGCAGGCCGGACCTGCACCTCGGCCACTACGTCGGGCTTCGCAAGCTGCGCCAGCTGCAGGACCTTGGGCACGAGCTCATCCTTATCGTCGGCGACTGGACGGCGCAGATCGGAGACCCGTCCGGCCAGTCCGACACGCGAACCATGCTCAGCGCCGAGGACGTGCGCGAGAACGCCGAGACGTACATGCGCCAGTTCTTCAAGGTCGTCGACCCGGACAAGACGCGCGCCGTCTACCAGAGCGAGTGGTTCGGCAAGTTCACCCTGACCGACGTCATACGGCTCACGGCGCACTTCACCGTCAACCAGTTCCTGCACCGCGACGACTTCGCCACGCGCTACGCCGCGCAGCGCCCCATCGCCGTCACGGAGATGCTCTACCCGCTGTTGCAGGCGTACGACTCGGTCGCTATCGAAGCGGACGTGGAGTTTGGCGGCACGGACCAGCTCTTCAACCTGCTGGTGGGACGCGAACTGCAGGAGAAGGTGGGGCAGCGGCCACAGCTCGTCTTCACCATGCCCATTCTTCCGGGCACGGACGGCGTCCGGAAGATGAGCAAGTCGCTCGACAACTACATAGCCCTCGATGACACGCCGCGCGACATGTTCGGCAAGGCCATGTCGCTCCCGGACGACCTGATCCCCCTCTACTTCGAGCTGTTGACCGACGTACCGGACGACGAACTCGACGCCATCCGCGCAGCGATGAGCGGGGACACGGGTGCGAACCCGATGGACATCAAGAAGCGCCTGGGCGAGGAGCTTACCGCGGTTTTCCATTCACCCGAGGCCGCGACCGCCGCCCGCGAGGAGTTCGAGCGGGTCTTCCAGCGACGCGAGAACCCGGAGGACATCCCGGAGGTCGCCGTCGACCTCACCGGCCCCGCCGTCGCCTCTCACGACGCCGACGGCTTCGACGCCGACCTCTCGCACCTGCTGCCCGCACTCAACCTCGCCGCGAGCCGCAGCGAGGCGCGGCGCCTGCTGCAGCAGAACGCGGTGCAGATAGACGGCGAACGCCCCGACGGCGAGCGCGTCCGCATCCCCTACGGTGCGCTGATCCGCGTCGGCAGCCGACGCTTCGCCCGCGTCGTCCGCGGCTAGTCTGCGCCGACGCTCCCTACAGCGGACCGAACCGCCGAACGACCAGCTTCCCGGTGACGATCGTCGCGGCGAAGCCCACCAGCAGCCCTGCCAGCAGGATGCCCCACTGCTCCAGTCCCAGAGGCACAGTGTCGAACGCAGCGCTACCTATGGGCGTGTAGAGGATCACTGCCTGCATGAGCAGGCTTACGGTCACGGATGCCCAGAGCCATCGGTTCGTGCAGACCGGCATGCCCTCCTGAACGCGGATGACCAGCAGCCGCAGATACTCCTGTACGACGAAGCCGGTGAAGGTCATCGTCCGGGCGGTCTCCAGGTCCCACAGCCGCAGCCCGACGAAGAACGTGGCGACGAGGATAATCGTGATGATCACGCCGACACTGCCGACGAGCGCCGCCATCGAGCGGCCCAGCACCGCGCCGTGACGCGGAGGCTCGCGCATCGCTCCCTGCGGCGCCGGGTCCGACGCCAGCGCGACGGCGGGGCCGGAGTCCGTGACGAGGTTGATCCACAGGATCTGCACGGCGGTCACCGGCAGGTAGCCGAATACGGTCGCCACCAGGATGACGAGCACCTCGGCGAGGTTGCCCGTGAGCATGTAGTTCACGAACTTCTTGATGTTCCGGAATATCCGGCGGCCTTCTTCGACGGCGGCGACGATGGTCGCGAGGTTGTCGTCGAGCAGCACCATGTCCGACGTGTCGCGGGCCACGTCTGTGCCCTTGATGCCCATCGCGACGCCCACGTCCGCGTTGTGCAGGGCAGGGGCGTCATTCACGCCATCGCCCGTCATCAGCACGACGTCGTGCTTCTCCTTGAGCGTGCGGAGGATGAGCACTTTGTGGCGCGGCTCTGCCCGCGCGAAGATGCTCGTCTCGTCGATGACGCGCTTGAGCTCCGCCTCGTCCAGCCCGTCGAGCTCCTTCGCCTCGATGGCCTCCCCGTCCAGCCCCACTTCCTTGCCGATCGCCGCCGCGGTGAGGCTGTTGTCGCCCGTGATCATCACCACGCGGATGCCGGCCCGGTGCGCCGCCTCGATGGCATGCACGGCTTCCGGCCTTGGCGGGTCGCTCATCGCCCCCAGCGCGGCGAACGTCAGCCCCTCCTCGACTATCGGCGCGTCGGCGGGCTGCTCCTTGTACGCGAGTGCCAGCACCCGCAGCGCCTGTCCCGCCAGCCCGACGTTCAGCTCCAGCAGCGCGTTGCGTTCGTCGTCGCTCAGCGAGGTCACGCCGTCCGGCGTCCTGATGCTCGTGCAGAGCGGGAGCACCGCCTCAAGCGCGCCCTTCGTCAGCAGCAGGCCGTCGGCTGCTATGGGGTGTTGGACGGCTACCGACATCATCCGCCGCTCCGAGCTGAACGGGACTTCTCCCGTCCGCTCGTACTCTTCCAGCGGCGCTCCGGCGCGCTCCGCGAACTCCAGCAGCGCCGTCTCCGTCGGGTCGCCCACGTAGCCGTGCTCAGGGTGCCGCTGTGCGTTGTTGCACAGCCCGGCGACCAGAAGCGACACCGCCAGTGGCTCCGCGTGAGCGCCGGGCGTGATGTCGTACGCGTCCAGCTCCCCGGAGAGCGTCGCCACGCGGCGCATCGTCATGCGTCCCTCCGTGACGGTGCCCGTCTTGTCGGTGCAGATGACCTCTGCCGCTCCCACGATCTCCACGACCGGCAGCGAGCGCACGAGCGCCTTCCGCTCCAGCATTCGCCGCGTGCCGAACGCGAGCGCGAGCGTGAGGACGACCGGCAGTCCCTCCGGTACCGCCGCGACGGCTAAGGCAACGGCAGTGATGAACGTTTCCAGCAGGCTCAGGTCGCCGGTCACCAGTTGCAGCACGACGACGATACCGATGAGCACCGCGACGGCCCAGCCGATACGCGTCGCCAGACGCGCGATCTCACGCTGGAAGACGGTCGGCTCGCTCTCCGTCGTCTGTACCTCGGCAGCGATGCCGCCGACCTCCGTCTGCATGCCGGTGCTCGCCACCAGCATCCGCCCCCGGCCGCGCATCACGACTGTGCCGCTGTACGCCATGTTGAACCGCTCGGCGAGCGACGCGTCGGCGGAGACGGGTTGCGTGCTCTTGCGGACGGGCAGGCTCTCGCCGGTGAGCGCCGCTTCGTCGACGCTCAGGTCGATGCTGCGGATGACCCGCCCGTCGGCAGGGATGCGCGAGCCTTCCTCCAGCAGCACTACATCGCCGGGAACGAGCACCTTGGCGTCCACCTGCTCCGCCACGCCGTCGCGCAGCACCGTTGCGGAAGGGGCGGCGAGGCGGTTCAGCGACTCGATGCCCCGGCTCGCGCGGTAGTTCTGCGTGAATCCGAGGCACGCATTAAGCACCACGATGAGCGCGATGAGTCCGGCGTCTATGTAGTGGTCGGACTCCTCTGCGATGAGCGCAACGCCCAACAGCACTGCCGCCGCGCCGATGAGCACGAGCACGAGCGGACTGCGGAACTCGTCCAGCAGCAGTTTGAGCGCGGAGACAGGAGGAGCGCCGGTCAGCTGGTTCGGCCCGTACGTGGCGAGGCGCGTTGCCGCCTCGCGGGAGGACAGCCCCGAGGCTGACGACGCGAGGCCTTCGAGGGCGTCCTCCACGGACGAACTGTGCCAGGATGCCTGGGGAGTGTCCTCGACGGGGGCCTGCATGCCCTGGATTATACCCGGGCGCCATTGACACGCTGTTGAAGGTTCGTTAAGGAGCTTTATCGAATATCGTCGGAAGAGGTGGCGCTGCGCCTCCTCCGGTTGACCTGGCGCCCGGCGATTGGCACACTCGCGGCTGGCCGGATGCACGGCCATGGAGGAACCCCTTGCGCATCGGCGTGCCCGACCTCGTCTCGAACTCCTACTTCCCTGCAATCGCCGCCGTCGACCTCGGTGCGTTCGCGGCTGAGGGCCTCGACGCCGATATCGAGCTCGTCTTCCCCGTCACACGGGCGATGGAGATGCTGCGCGACGGCGAGCTCGACTACGTGGCGGGCTCAGCGCACGCGGTGCTGACTGCGTTCCCCCGGTGGGAAGGCGCATCGCTGCTTGCCGCGCTCGCGCAGCACATGTACTGGTTCCTCGTGCTCAGGAGCGACCTCGACGCCCAGCGTGGCGACATCGAAGCGGTGAAGGGCCTCCGCATCGGCGCGGCGCCCGGCCCCCGTGACGGCCTGGAGCAGATGCTCCGCGAGGCAGGCATCGACCCGGAGCGCGACGGCGTGAGCATCGGCCCCGTGCCCGGCGCCACCGGCTCCGGCGTGTCGTTCGGTGTGCAGGCCGCGGGGGCGCTTGCCGACGGCGCGATAGACGGCTTCTGGGCGAACGGCATGGGCACGGAGGTCGCCGTGCGCTCCGGCGCGGGCAGCGTCGTGCTCGACGTGCGGCGCGGCGACGGCCCGCCTGCGGCCCGTGGCTACACGTTCCCTGCACTTGTCACCTCTAAGCGCCGGGTTGCCGAACAACCGGACGAGGTCGCAGCCGCAGTGCGCGCCATCGTGTCCGCGCAGCGTATGCTGAAGGCGGATCCGTCACGGGCAACTGCGGTTGGTGAGAAGCGCTTCCCCGCGCAGGAGGCGTCGCTCATCGCAGAGCTTATCGAGCGCGACCTGCCGTACTATGACCCGTCGATAACGGAGGAGACGGTCGAGCAGATGAACGGGTTCGCCCGGCAGATGGGACTGCTCGACGGCCCTGTCCCGTACCGGCAGGTCGTGGCGACCCGGTTCGCCGCGCTATGGACGTCTTAAGAGCTGTAAGAGAGGAGTGAACGTGGCGAAACCTGAGTTGGAGTTCTTCGATCCCTCGGGCATCCCGAGCGAGCCCATCCCGCCGGTGGAAGGCCTCAGTCAGCAGATACTCTCGCGCGACGACGTGAGCGGCGACTACACGCGCCTGCTGCGGTTCGAGCCGGGCACCGACACCTCAGCGATGGGCCCGCAGGTGCACGACTTCTGGGAGGAGGTCTGGATCATCGAGGGCAGCATCCACGACATCCCGCTGAACGAGACGTTCACTGCCGGCATGTACGCCTGCCGCCCGCCCGGCATGCCTCATGGTCCCTGGATATCGCCCGACGGATGCCGGACGTTTGAGGTGCGGCACTATGAACGCTAACGGGACAGAAGTAACGAAGAGACCCAGCCGGATGCTCACGTTCGACCACGCGGGGTCGCCGATGCGCTTCCTCGCTCGCAGGCTGCTCGCCGGTGGCTACACGGGCCGCGACCCTGCGGCGGTGGAGGAGCACATCGCCGAGCTTGCGCTCCTGGGCGTGCCGCGCCCGGCGCACGTGCCGTGGATATTCGTAGCGAACCCGCAGGTGCTGCAGGTGGACGGGACGGTCTACGCGTACGACGGCACGTCGTCCGGCGAGGCCGAGTACGTGCTGCTCATCGGCAGGGACGACATCTTCGTCTGCATCGGCAGCGACCACACCGACCGTGGCCTCGAGAGCCTCTCCATCGAGAAGTCCAAGCAGATCTACCCCAAGATACTCAGCAGGCAGATCTGGCGTCTCGACGACCTCCTGCCCCGCTGGGACGACCTGCGCCTCCGCAGCCGCGTAAGCGAAGGCGGTGAACTGGAGGACTACCAGGACGGAACGCTCTCCCAGCTAATGCGCCCCGAGCGGCTGCTCGAACTCATCGGCCCGGACCCCGGCGCGGGCACCGCCGTCTTCTCCGGCACGCTGCCCGTGCTCGGCGGCAACGTTCGCCCGGCCCCCCGCTTCGAGGCGGAGCTCTTCGACACGGACGGGATCCCGCTCGCATCGCTCGGCTACGACGTCGTGGTGCTGCAACAGCAGGTGCAACCCGACGAACGGTGAGGGGCCGCGTCCGATTCAGGCGCTGGCGAACTGCCGTCCGCGCTGCGGCAGGTATTCACCGCAGAATTTGCGGTGAATAAGGCCGCTAATCTCCGCATCCCGGTCCGCCACTCTTGTGACATCTGCCCCTTACGCGCCCACCCGCCCGAGCGGTACATTGGTGACAGGCTGAGGCTAGACCTGCGAGACCGCCTACCGGATGCAACACAATGCAACAGAATCTCGGGGAACGCCCCTCCACCACACTCCTGATGCCCTCCTCTTCAGGAGTGAATGGACTGTTGCATAGTGTCGCGACTGCGCTGCATCCGTGTTGCAGGGTGTCCGGGTACCCGTCGCATTCTGTTCGCATCCGTGTTGCAGCGTGCTGCCCAGACACCTGCCGCGCTTGACGAATCGCGCGCCGCGAGCGAGAGTCCACACAGACAAGCCTGACAGGCTCGGAGGAGAACTATGGCGCAGCAGACAGACGTAGCAACGATCGGGAAGGTCAGCATAGACACGGACGCTCGGGCGCCCCTGCACCCCTACGATCAGTGGGTCGAAACGCTCGACCTACCCGTCCACAAGGGCTACTACGTGGAGGACGTCCGCAACCTGGAAGTCGCCCCGTGGCCGGAGATGGGCTGCAATGCCGCGTTCATCCAGCTCGCCGGCATGGAAGGCGTCGCCGACGCCCGCATCACCGAGATCCCGCCAGGCGGCTCGACCAACCCCACTCGCTTCGCTCTGGACGAGGTCGTCTATGTCGCGGAAGGGCAGGGGCTCGCCACGGTCTGGGCTGAGGGCGTCGAGCGCAGGACGTTCGAGTTCAGCCCGCGCAGCCTGTTCGTCATCCCCCGCGGCGCGGTCCGCCAGTTCGCGAACGCGCGTGGCGACCGTCCTGCACGGCTCATCACCAACACGTACCTGCCGGTTGGCATGTCGCTCGTTCCCGACCCCACCTACTTCTTCAACAGCACCTACGAGGACCCCACACTGCTGGAGACCTCCGAGGACGAGCTGTACTCGGTCGCCAAGCGCTCGCCGGGCGGGCGGGGCGCGAGCTGGTTCGGCAACTTCTTCACCGACCTTGCGGCGTGGAACGGCCTCGTCCCGCACCGCCAGCGCGGGGGCGGCGGACACGTCGTGGACATCCAGTTCCCGCACTCGGAGATGGGCGGGCACATGTCCGTCTTCCCGCCGGGCACCTACAAGAAGGCGCACCGCCACGGGCCGGGCGTCGTCATCATCATCCCCGCGGGCGAGGGCTACTCCATCATGTGGCCGGAGGGCGAGGAGAAGGTCATCGTGCCGTGGCACGAGGCCAGCATGTTCGTGCCGCCGAACCGCTGGTTCCACCAGCACTTCAACGTCAGCGTGGAGCCTGCGCGCTACCTCGCGCTCTCCCCGATCCGCCAGATGCGCGGCCTCGCCAACCGCATGAACCCGCTGCTCGACCAGGTGGAATACCCGAGCGAGGAGTCCTGGGTCCGTGAGATGTTCGAGGAAGAGCTAGGGAAGCGCGGTCTGGAGAGCCTGATGCCGGAAGAGGTCTACACGGACCCCCACTACAAGTGGGAGTACGACGCCTCCGAGGAACAGGGTGCCGTCCTCGACGCCTCCGCAGGCCGCGGTCTGTAGAAGGAACTCGTCCGAGGAACGATGCTGCTGGCGCCGATTGCGGTCTACCTGCTGCTGGTCAGAGGTGACAGCATCCTGATGCTGCGTCGGTGCAACACGGGGTTCGCGGACGGCTCCTACAGCATGATTGCGGGCCATGTCGAGGCAGGCGAGAACCTCAAGACCGCCATGATACGCGAGGCGAGGGAGGAGGCGGGTATCGACCTCTCGCCGACGGACTTGGAGGTGGTTGGGGTTATCCACTCGATGAGCGACAGGGAGTATGTCAACTTCTTCCTGAAGGCCTCGGAGTGGTCCGGCGAAGTGACGAACATGGAGCCGGACAAGTGCGACGACCTGCGTTGGTTTGATATCGCCAACCTGCCGGGCAACACGGTACCGTACGCTCGGCAAGGCGTTGAGAACTACCGCAACGGCGTCTGGTTCGGCAGCATGGGAAGGGAAGAGGTCTGAGGTTCTTGGGAGGACAGATGAACTTGATTGACCTGGCTGACAAGCTGTCACAGTTTGATGAGTACTGGAGTCCCCGAATCATCGGGGAAGTCAACGAGTCCCTTGTGAAGCTGGCCAAACTCAACGGAGACTTCGTCTGGCACAGCCACGAGCAGGAGGACGAACTCTTCCTTGTGCTGAAAGGGCGCTTAACCATTCGATTCCGAGACCGGGACGTCCACTTGGAGGAAGGACAGATGGTTATTGTTGAGAAGGGAATTGAGCACCAGCCCGTCGCTGAATCCGAAACTCACGTCCTCATAGTGGAGCCGAGATCAACTCTGAATACGGGAAACGTAGTGAACGAGCGTACCGTCGCAGACCTCGAACGGATATAAGGGCCTGACCCTCGCGGTGCGCGGCCTAGGTTCGCGCAGGCTCGGCCTGCGGCAGCGCTACATTGCGCAGCGCCGCCCCGAGCAGGGCGATAGCCAGGGCGACAGCGACCAGGGCCACCCCTGCTCCGGCTACGGCGCTCGGCGCGCCGGTGCGCTCGGCGATGCTGTTCATCATCGCGCCGCCCACCGGCAGCAGCGCCCAGTGGACGCCGTACAGCGCCATAACGCGCCCGCGCAGGCTGTCCTCCACCAGCGTCTGCAGGATCACCTGCCCCGTCGTGATCTGCATCACGCCAACAGCCCCAGCGAGGAACAGCAGGACGAGCGCCGCCTCGAACCACGGCGTGAGCGCGAACGCGACCAGCATGGCCCCGAACAAGCCGGCCGAACCGAGCAGCACGCGCCCCGCGCCCCGCTGCCTGAGATAGCGCGAGTACACGAACAGCCCCACCATCGCTCCGACCCCCGCCGACGAGTACATGAACCCCAGCTCCCGCGGGCTGACGTCATACACCTCGACCTGGAACACCGGGAAGGTGAGCATGTATCCCTGCCCGAACGCCGAGCAGGCCAGCGCCAGCAGCAGCAGCGGGCGGAAGACCGGGTGGCTCCACACGTAGGAGGCCCCTGCCTTCAGGTCGCCCAGCATCGTTCCGTGCCGCCCGACGGCTGCCTGCTGAGGATGGACCATCCGCATCACCGCGGCCATCGCGGCTGCCCCGGCGGCTGCAACGAAGAAGCTCGGCCCCGCTCCGGCTGCCGCGATGACGAACCCGGCGACGGACGGCGCCACGATGCGCGTGGACGACCACGCCACCGACGTGAGCGGCACCGCTATCGGTATGAGCGACCGGTTCGGCAACAGGCGTGGGAAGAACGACGCCCGCGCCGGTTCGTCGAACGACTGCACCAGTCCGATCATCACTGCCGCTGCTGCCAGGTGCCACACCACCGCTTGGTCGGTGATCGCGAGCACGGCGAGGGCCATCAGCACGGCGACGGCGGTCGTCTGTGCCGCAACGACGAGTGTCCGCGGGTCGAACCGGTCGGCGAGCACGCCGCCCGCAAGGTTCACGACGAGGCGAGGCGCGGCGCTCACGAGGTTGATGAGCCCAAGAGCCAGCGCCGACTGCGTCAGGTCATACGCCAGCCACCCGAGGGTGACGATGGTCATCTGCTGGCCGGTGACCTGTGCGACCAGCCCGAACCAGAAGAGCCGGAAGTCCCGGTAGCGCAGCGCAGTGAAGAACTCGGCGAAGCCGCCGAACAGCCTCACGGCTTCTCCGGTGTCTCGTCGTCTTCGGCCGCTACTGCTGTCTCCGGTGGTGCAACACCCAGGTGGTTCCTGAAGAAGGCGAACGTCCGCTCCAGCGATTCCGCCGCGCCCGCCTCCCGCCGCGCCGAGGAGTCCTGGTTCGGGTTCAGGAACGAGTGCCCCAAGCCCTCGTACATGAACAGCTCGTACTGCTTCTCGTAGTGGTCGAGGGCCGCGCGGAAAGCCTCGATCTCCGCGATGGGCGTCGTGTGATCGTTCGTGCCGTAGTGGCACATCATCGGCACGCGGATGTTCTCCAGTTCCGCCGAATCGGGGAATAGGCTGTGGTAGTAGACCACGCCCGCTCCGAAGGTGTTCGTGCGCGCCAGCGCCAGCAGAACGAGCCCGCCGCCGAGGCAGAAGCCCACGACGCCCACCGGCGCGTCGTCCGGTGTCCACGGCAATGAGCGCAGGAAGTCGGCCCCGGCGCTCAGGTTCTCAACCGTCCGTTCCACGTCCAGCGAGTTCTTGTAGTGCAACTGCGTGGCGCGGCCCTCTGGCAGCGCGCCATCGAACAGGTCAGGGGAGAGAGCGACGAATCCGGCGCGGGCGAATGTCCGCGTGATCTCGCGCTGGAACCAGTTGAGCCCGCCCATGCCCGAGATAACGACAAGTCCCGGGTGCGGACCCCTGTCTGCCGGTCTGCCGACGTAGCCGTCCACGAACCCGTTGGGGCCGTCGTATCCCGCGTGGATCGAGAGGATGCGATGCGCCATGCCACACCTCCTGCGGCCTGCATCATAGGGCGGGTCACCTGCGGCGACAACCGCTGCGACCTGGAACGGGTCTCCCTAGGCCCCTGAGCGGCCGTTGTAGACGCGATGCTCGCTCAGCGAACGCTTGCCGACGGCGATGGCATTGCCTTGCCGAGCGCCAGTGGGGCGAGCGGGACCGCATCGTTCAACGGGTCACGGCTCTTCGCTGCTTCTACGTAGCGATCCGCGTCCTCTTCCAGCAGGAACCTCGCAGCCTGCAACTGCCTGGCAGCCTCGGCCACCTGACGTACGTAGTCCTCGTGGGACGCGTACCGTTCTTCGATGGAGTGGCGAGGGTCGCCGCTCGCCTCCCGCTCAGCGCGCGTTCGGGCGAAGGGCACGAAGCTGCCAGCCAGCGAGGCGAGGTCGCCCTCGGCGAAGCCCGCCCTGCGCAGGTTCCAGCCCGTGTGCGTGCCGACGGGGACCATGACCTCCGGCGAACGCAGCCCGCCGAGGTCATTGCCGTCCTCGTCCACCAGCGGCATCTGCACCGTGTATTTCTTGCCCGGCACCGGCTGCGGCGGGTGCTCGGTGACCAACCCCCGGTCGAAATCGGGCCCGTAGTCGTACAGCGGCAGACGGCTGGGGCTCGCTGGAGTGGGGAAGCCGGGCACCTTCGGGAACGCTGCAAGCGCTTCTTCGGGACTGACCAGCGTACCGTCTGCCTGCCGGGGCACGATGCTGGGCGGTGGCGGTGTGCCTTCGGTCACCCAGCGGTGCATCCTCGTGAGGACTGCCCGCATCAGGGGGCCATTGTTCATCACGTTGGGGCGCTGCTGCGACACGTCCTCCGGCGGTGGGTTCGCGCCCATGTGCTGCGCGCTCGCCAGGAAGTAGACACGCACCGTTTCGGGGAATTCGATGTCGTCGCCTGTCCTCGGGTTCGTGTGCCCGAGCGACGCGTGACGGTTCCAGTACTCGGTGTTCGTGTGCGTGTGTACGACCAAGGGGTCCGACTCGGAGCGTTTCATGACGCAGTCCAGTGAGTCCGAGAAGGCGTCCGGCGCGACGGAGTAAGCGAATGGGTAACGCTCCGACGGCCACTGGTGCTCCTCGTGCTGGCGCGGGTAGCGCCCGACCTGGGCGAACCGGGCGTTCGTGAACAGGCGGCCCGCGCCGGAGACGTGCGGGTAGGCGGCGGCGAAGACCCTCCGGCCCTCAGGGTCCATGTTGTACCCGTCATAGATGAACTGGCGGATGACGCGCGCGCTCAGCGACGCTCCATACATGTACGCCCGTTCGTGTCCCGCGAGCGGGTTCGGCGCGCCATCTGCGTCGACGGCGTCATGGAGCAGCATCGACACGAGGTCGCGGATGCTCACGATGCCGAGCCCCATTACGCGGGAGCCCTCCGTTTCGTAGACCAGCTCGTAGATCCAGCCGGGTTTGAAACCATCCTTCATGTAGCAGGCCGTCGACGACGGGCGCACCTGCAATGCGCCGTCGACCATCTCCGCCTCAGCGAAGGCCCAGGCGTCCGGCGGGAGAGGAACACGCGGGTCGCGCTCATGTTCGCGCAGGGTCATCGTTGCGTGGGACGTATCGAGGTCGAGCGTGGGGTAGGAACGGATGGTTGGCGCGCCGCTCAACGGCATCCAGAGCACGCCTTCCTGTTCGGCGATGAACTCCTGCCGCACCTTCCCCCGTACCGGCGCACCGTTCTCCAGGGCCTCCGGCAGATCGATGGTGAGGAGGCCGTCGCCCGCCAGGAGGTCGCCCTGCCAGCCGGACCAGACGATAGTGTAGCCCTGCCGCATCAGAAAGCCGTTGCCGGCGGCAGCGAGCGTGAGGGGATCGTTGTCCGGCGGGGCGTCGTTAAATACCCGCACAACCGTCTTGTTCCCCCGGTTGTTCACGCCGTACAGCAGGCATCCGTTGCCCCGTGCAAGGTCGACGGGCTTCAGGATGTCGAGGTCTGCTCGGAACTCGACGGCGCCGTTCGCGTTGCGGGGCGCCAGCGCCAGGTCGACGACGTTCGCGTTGGCGGGGTCGTCGGGGTCCAGTTCGAAGAACGCCGACCCGGTCAGGCGTTCGTAGGGCCCCGTATCTCCGAAGGGAAACCCCTCAGCGAAACTCACCTGTCGGTCGATGCTCAGTCGCACCCTGGTGTTCATGCTCTTCCTCGGCTTGGGATAGCGCCAAGCAGAGATTAGACGAGTCCGGGGCGTTCGTCGACGGCGAAAACCGAGAGGCCGACGGCAGCGTACAATCCCCACCATGCGGCAGAACGGTGAGGGGAGCCAGAGCGAGACGCCGGCCCGGAGGGAGCTTCATCCGCAACTCCGCCTGATCCTGGGGCTCCACGTTCCGGCGATCGCGCTGGGACTCGGGAACGGCATCGGACTGCCCGTGCTGCCGGAGCTGACCAAGCTCTACGGGGTCAGCATCGTCGAGGCCTCATGGGTGTTCGTCTCCTATCTCCTCGGCACGCTGGTCGCCTCGCTCCCTACGGGCATGCTCATCGACCGTATCGGCCGCCGCTGGATCCTGCTCGCGGGGCCGCTGATAGTTGCGGTGTCTTCCCTCCTCATCGCCAAGGCCGCGTACTCAGGCTCGTTCAACGAGTTGCTCGTGTACCGGTTCATCGCCGGGGTCGGCACGCAGATGTGGATGCAGAGCCGCATCACGGTCATCGCCGATACCGGGGCCGTACAGCAGCGAGGCAAGCAGGTCACGCAGATGTTCGGCGTGCAGCAGGTCGGCGCGCTTGCGGGCCCGCTCGTCGGCGGGTTCGCAGCGGTTACCTGGGGACTGTGGTCGCCCTTCCTCATCCACGCCGTGCTCACGCTCCTCTCCATCATCCCGACCTACTTCGTGATTAAGGAGACGGCTACGGCGGCGAAGCGTGCGGCCGACGCGGCCATGAAAGGACCACGTTGGGGGCTGCTGCTCAAGAACCCCATTCCCACCGTCTTCTCGATCCAGTTCCTGACGAACGTCACCCGAGGGGCTGTCTTCGAGGGCGGCGTGATCCTGCTCTACCCGTCCTACGCCTATGGCCTGGATCCCGCGGAGCTGGGCGTGCTGCGCAGCGTGATGGCGGTGGGGACCGTCCCCATCCTGTTCTCGACCGGATTCGTGATGGACCGCTTCGGAAGGAAGTACACCATCGTGCCGGGGCTGATACTGACGAGCCTTTCGATGGCTTCTGTGTCGGTCACTGCGTTCGCGGGGTTGTCGCTGGCCTGGTTCATCGCGAGCTTCGTGTTTGTGCACCTTGCCATCAGCATCATCTCCGGCAACATGCAGACGCTCGGCACGGACGTTGCGCCGCCGCAGGCGCGCGGACTCTTCTTCGGTATGTCGCGACTCGTCGCGCAGGGAGGCTCGACGGCCAGTCCGATGAGCTTCGGCCTGCTGTCGGGCGCGTTCGGCTTCGGCGCGGCGTTTGTGCTGCTTGCGTCGACCGCGTTTGCTGCCGCCATCGTCGTGGTGTTCTTCCTGGAGGAGACCCTCAGGAAGCCGGACAAGACGGCAACGGGCGGCTGATACGCCTAGCGACCGTAGGCGCTGCTGCGCAGGAGCCGGCCGGGCAGGGCCCCGGTGTGCTCGCCAGCCTCTATCAGCACCTCGCCGTTGACGATGGTGCAGGCGACGCCTTCACTGGGGCGGCGCATCCGCACGGCGTCTCCGGGGTAGTCCGCGACCTCTTCCAGCTCGCCTGCACCGATGGTGTCCGGGTCGAACACCGTCAGGTCTCCGGCCAACCCCGGCCTGATGAGGCCACGGTCGTGCAACCCGAAGGCGCTCGCGCCCATGAAGGTGAGCTTCCGCACGGCCTCTTCCAGGGAGAGCGCCTGCTGTCCCCGCACCCAGAACGACAGCAGGAAGGTGGAGAAGTGGCTGTCGCAGCGGCGGGTGACGTGCGCCCCGCCGTCGGAGAGTCCGGGCAGCACGAACGGGTCAGAGAGCACCTCCGCCATCGCCGATATGCTCACGTCGGAGCGGAAGTAGAAGAGCGTCTTGAGGTCCTCCTCAAGCGCAAGGTCGAGAAACGTGTCGAGTGGGTCCTTTTCGAGCTCTTGCGCGATGTCGTTCACGCTCCGCTCCACGAATGGCCGGTGCTCGTCCATGGCGACCCTGGCCACGTGCAACAGGTCCCAGCGCACCTGGGGAGAGCCGGGGTTCCGCTTGTCCGGCGCATCGGCGTCCGCCCTGAGTCCGGCGCGCACCGCGGGGTCCTGGAAGGCCACGCGCTTCTCCTCGGGCGAGCTGCTCATCACGGGGAGCCAGTGCGCGAAGCCGTCGAAACTGCCCACGGTGAGCAGCGTCCAACGCGCAGTGTTCTCCATGAAAGGCGACACCATCGCGTACATCCGGGCGTCGTTCCGGGTTGTGCCTGCGCGTCCCGCAAGGCTGGAGATCACGGGGCGTCCCGTCGCCCGCGCCGTTCGCGAGAGCAGGCCCTCCGACATCTCGATACGTTCTGAATCCCCGAACTGGATGGAACCGGCGCCGACCTCCGCAAGCGCTTCTGCCACGGCGAGGAACTCGTCGGGCGGCGCGGCATTCGCCGGCAGCAGGCGGTTCTCGAGGTCCATGTGGCGCAGGTTCCGCTCCGAGGACAACCCGAGCGCTCCCGCGCGGATGCCCTCGCGTACAATCTCCTTCATCTGTTCGATCTGCTCGGGAGTCGCGACTGCCGAGTAGGCCGCCTCGCCCATCACATGCCGCCTCACGGCCGAGAATCCGATGAGCGAGCCGACGTTCACGCCGAGCTCGCGGTCGATGGTCTCCAGGTACTGCGGCACCGACTCCCACGACCACTCGACACCGGCCTGCAGCGACTCGACAGGTATGGCCTCGACCCGGGACAGCATGGAGACGAGGTCGGCGCGCTCCTCGGGCCGGGCCGGGGCGAGTCCCAGCGAACAGTTCCCGTTGATGACGGTCGTTGCGCCGTGGTAGCAGGCGAACGTGCACAGCGGGTCCCAGAGCACCTGCGCGTCGTAGTGGCAGTGGTTGTCGATGAAGCCGGGAGCGATGACCTGCCCCTGCACGTCGATAACCCGCTTCGCGGACGAGCCGAGCCTGCCGGTCTCCACGATGCGTCCGTCTACGACGGCAACGTCACCCTCGTAGGAAGGCCCTCCAGAGCCGTCCACCACCCGCCCGTTCTTGAGCAACAGGTCGTAAGTCATCGTCATCCTCCCCTAGAGAGCTTCCGGTATCGCTATGTCGTACAGACGGCAGACGTTGGTGCTGAGGACCTTCGTGCGTGTTTCCGCATCCAGGTGCCCCAGGTGCTCCGCGATCACTCTTCGCGAGTTCGGCCAGGTGGAGTTCGCGTGCGGGTAGTCGTTGGACCACATGCAGGCGTCTGCGCCCCAGCTCGACAGGTATCGCGTGCCGATGGCGTCGTTGAAGAACGTCGCGTATATCTGGTCGGCGAGGTAGTCGCTCGGCATCTTGTCCGGCGCGGGGCCTGGTTCCCGGTCCCTGTGCCGGCCCAGGTAGTAGCCCCACTGCTGCAGCGCGAACGGTATCCAGCCTATCTCGTTCTCCACGATCACGATCTTGAGGTTGGGGAACCGGTCCAGCGCCTTGTAGAAGATCAGGTCGAAGAGGCTGTCCATCACTTCCGCGATCTTCAGGTTCACGCTGGAGCGGTAGTGCTCCGTGCCGTGACGGAGGTGGGCCTTCTTCATGTAGCCGTGCCCGGTGAGGATATGGAGGCTCACGGGCATCCCGAGGTCCTGTGCCGCAGCCCAGAAGCGGTCGTACCGGTCCGACGAGAACGGCATGTCCTCAGGCGGGTTCTGCCAGACCATCGCTCCTCGCAGCCCAGCGTTCCGGCAGCGCTCCAGCTCGGCGACCGCGTTGTCGATGTCGTACAGCGAGATGAGGCCGACGCCGAACAGGCGCTCAGGGCTCACTGCGCAGTATTCGATCAGCCAGTCGTTGAAAGCGCGGACGCACGCCTCCTGCAGCGGCACGTCCTCCAGGCGGAAGAGCGTCATCCCGCGCGTGGCGTAGAGCACCTCGAGGCTGACGCCGTCGACGGCCATCTCCTTCAGCCGCTCGGTCGGGTCCCAGCCACCGGGTTTGGACTGGTCGGATACCGCGTCTGTGAATGTAGGCGCCTGGTCGCGCATGGCCCTGGGCACGCGCGTTGTCCAGAGGTCGCCCGGCTCCATGACGTGGGAGTCGGCGGAGATCAACAGCTCGTCGACGGCCCCTTCCGTACCTGCACTCGCAATCGTGGTGGTCATGGCGGTCCTCCCCTCGCGCTCTACGCCCTGCAGCACTGTAACGGCACTTAACCACTGCACCAACCGCCTGTCAACGAACGGCAGGCCTACGTTCTCCACCGCCACGGATTGGGGTCGCCGCCCTCCGAGCGGAACCAGTGCGCGACGCGGTCCCAGTAGAGCTCGGGATCGACCCTCAGCACGTCGCCATCATCGGATCGCGCGATCACGAGTTGGCCCCACTCCTGGGGGTCGCGTTGGGCGTCGTCGACGATGCTCCGCTTGCTGTGGGCGTCGAGGCTGGTCATGAGGTTGAGGAAATCGGACAGCAGCGCCCTGTCGAGTTCCCAGACTTGCAGCGCAGTAGTGCCCTCCTCGTCGACGGTGAGGAGGGCGTCTTCGTCGCTACGGTATCGCCACTCGATGCGCATCGGCACGCTCCTCCTAGAAGAAGGTGTTGACCACCTTCGGGAGGAGCACGTTCTGGTCCAGGATGACATCGCGCTTGACGATCTTGAACACCGTGTCAGGGTCCCGCCGGAGCGTGTCGTACCGCCTGCCAACGAACAGGTTCACCTCGTCCTGCAGGCGGTTCTGGTAGCAGAAGAACTTACTGCTCACCCTGACCTCATCACCGTTCACTTCAAGCAGCAGGATATTGGAGATAAGGTGCGAGAACCGGGAGACTGGCTCTTCCGCCCAGTGCACACCTGAGTTGATCTGCCGGACGCGGCCGGTCAGGATGTCCTTCCCCTCGTCGAAGTAGGAGATCTCCGATTCCGGGTCGCTGTACTCCAGGTCCCAGTCGCCGAACTTGATGTTCCTGCGGATGGGCATCCAGTAATGGATGTCCTCTGCCAGTAGGTCGAGCCATTCGTTGAGCCTGCGCTCATCCAGGAGAAGTGCTTCCCAGTAGAGGAACTGTTCGATGTCTTTCAGCAGGACGACCCGGTCCATCCCCTCCAGAGCCGCGTTGGCGCGTTCCGTCATCCCATGACTCCCTTCGTGCTGCCTGCCCCGGTTCCCCCGGTTGCGCTCCTACCAGATCCGGTGCGACTTCGCTCGGTTTATCGGGTAGAGGTCGTCCCAGCTGGAGGCCTCCATGAAGGCGAGCCATCTGCTGAAGCGCGCGCGGTGCGCCTCCTCGGTGTGCGAACCGTTGAACACGACACCGGGGTGCTGGTCGCTCTCGATCCCGCGCCCCAGGCCATTGGCGAAGAAGTAGTTGCGCTTGCGAGCCCTGGCCCCCTGGCTGGCGGCGTAGACGTAGTTCCAGTTCTCCATGTCGTCCGACTCGGTGGCCCCGGTCGGCCCGTTGTACCGCATCACGTAGTGGCGAACGGCGTCCTTCACGTGTTTGGGCGCGTTCTTGTCGACACCGAACAGGCTCCACCGCTCGACGACTCCAACGGTGTGTGGGTGCCACCAGCGCCAGCGCCAGCTGTCCATGATGAAGTTGGGGAACACGCAGAAGTGCCCGCCCTCGTGGCCGTGGGGAGGGAGTATCCGGTCGGCGTACTTCGCTGCCTTGCGGTCGCGAGCCTCGCGGAAGTAGTCGTCGACACCGGCCTCGAACCAGGTGTCCACGTACTCAGGCACGCCGGGCTGCTGATACACGGTCCAGTTGCCGCCGTGGCCGAGATTGTGGTCGCCGGCAGCAAACCGGTCTGCAGGGAAGGGAGCGCGCCTCTTGTGGCGTTCGCCCCCGGACATGGTCCCGCGGTCGGGTCCTATGGCCGCTGCATTCACCGAGCGATGGGTCATCGCTGCGTGCGTCAGGTCGGTCGATGAGGAGAACGCAGGCACCTTCCAGTTCGTTGGCAGGCGCCACTTCTGAAATGGCCTGAAGACCTCGATGCCGGCCTCTTCTCCGTCGCTCGCCTCGCAGTCGTACCGGATCCCCTCGGCGAAAGGCCCGACGTAGTCCTCGAACGAGGGGGCCTTCGGGTCCCAGGTTGCCCACAGTGAGCCGTAGTAGTTCTTGAACTGCGCCACCGGCGTCAGCCCCCACTGCTCCCTGTCGATGCCACCGTCGTAAGCGTAGGGAGCGTACTGGTAGGCTGCTCCCACCAGGGCGCCGTTGCAGTCGTAGGTCCAAGCGTGGAACGGGCAGGTGAACACGAGAGCGTTGCCCTGGTCGTAGCGGCAGACCTTCATGCCCCGGTGCGCGCACGAGTTGAGGAAGGCGCGAATCTGGTTGTCCTTGCGGCCACGCACCACCAGCACTTCCTCTGTGCCCATACGCGTCACCATGAAGTCGCCTGGATTCGGCACCTGGCTCTCATGGCCCAGGAACAGCCAGCACCGGCCGAATATCTGCTCTTGTTCCTGCTCGAAGATGTCCTCGTTGACGTACAACTCCCGGCTCACCGTCCCGCCTTCGGTGTCGATGAGCGATCGAAGAGACCGGTCCCCGCGTGCCGTGATGAGATTCGCCATGGCGCTTCTTCCTCTCTACTTATGCGTGGGCGGAAGGGTGTCCGGGAGGTTTGCCGCAGATCTGCCTGATAGGAGGCACTAAACCACCGGGACTCCCGGCTGTCAAATGAGCGGTTGGAGGAGCGATCAGGTGCAAGCTGGGCCTGGGTGGCCCACTTCGGTCACTCCCACTCGGCGAAGGCCATCGCGCAGCCGACGCCGGCCAGGTTCCGGTAACAGGGTTGGTAGTCGATGACCCGCCCGGCGTTGTCGCTCGTGGCTGCGGCGATGATCCAGTTCCTAATCTCGGACGTTCCACCGACCAGCACGTCGGGGTCCATCGCCGCCATGTAGGCGATGTCATGGGCTTCCACCGCTTCGAGGTACTCACGGTCGATCTGCTCGTCGATCATCATGTGTGAGAGCCCGCCAGACGCGATGACCACGACGCGCCGCGACTCGTCGAACGACTCGATGGCCTTCGCAAGCGCGCGCCCGAAGTCCACGCACCGCCGCGGCGAACTCGTGGGCGGGTAGTACGTGTTGACCATGACCGGGACGATGCGATAGCGGGCGTCGTCATTCGTGGTGTGAAGCGGACGGCCGAACGCGTGGCCGAGTCCCTGCTCATGCCGGGTGGCGGTCGACCACGCGGGGTCGAACCCGGAATCGAGCAGCGAGTCGATGGTCCACCTGGCAAGCGGGACATCGACCTGGTACCTCGTGATCGTGTCGGTGAACTCGTCGCCGAGGCGGTAGTGCGAAACCCGGGTGCTCGCGTCCGCCTCATCCCCGATGTACACGAGGAATGGAGGCGTGTTGTCCGCGAGCAGGTTCTCTCGCTGGTCGTCCCCGATCAGCACGATCGTGTCGGGCGCGACCTCGTCGACCCTGGCGCGGATGGTGTCCATCGCTTTCATGCACGCGTCGTATCGACGCTGCATCATGGCCTCCGAGGTCTGCTCACGCATCCCCGGTTTCTCGGCGCCCATGTCGTCTCGGCGGAGGATGTTGGGCCACAGCTCGGGCGGCACGTAGAGCTGAGGGCCATGCGACATACCAAACCTGCCTGCGATGGTTGCCATTACTCCCCCTCTCGCTTGAGCCAATGGACGGAACGGCGCCATTGTAGACGAGCCGTCGTAGCGTCGCGCTTTCCCTATGTTTGGCTATCGGAGATGAGACTCCTAACGATTCCCACGGCTCGTTCGACATCGACATCGACCGCCACCTTCACTGTCCCGCCTCCGTATCTTGCGACGGTCCGCCCTCGTTCGTCTCCCTCCGTCACGACAGAAACCTGTGCCGGGCGGGACGTCAGGATGTCCGGGTCGATCGTCGCCGCCACGGCCAGCGGGTCGTGCAGGTAGAACTCCTGCAGGTCGGCCCGTTCCTGGAACCGATCCGCCAGGATGCGGTTGCCCAGTTCGGCTGACCTGGACTCGCCTTCGAACCACCGGGGACCGTCTCGCCGATGCATGGACGTCTGCCGAGTGACATCGAGGCCGACGACGGTCACTAGCACACCCGAAGCAAAGACGGCGTTGGCGGCTTCAGGGTCCTCGTGGATGTTGAACTCGGCGTGCGGAGTGATGTTGCCCGGCGCCTCGAACGCTCCGCCCATGACGACTACCTCTGCGAGCGCATCCACGAGGTCCGGGCGACTGCCCAGCGCAGCGGCAACGTTGGTCAGCGGCCCGAGCGCGATGACGGTCAGCGGCTGCACGGCCTGAAGGGCGCGGTCGCATATGAACTCGACCGCGCTCATCGCGTGCGGCTTCAGCGTGGGGGCAGGTAACCGAACACCGAGCCCGCCTGCCCCGTGAACGTGGTACGCATGGGTGAACGAGCCGTGCACCGGCCGGTCGGCGCCGACTGCCACGGGTATGGCGCCCCGCTCCTCGTCGAGGTATTCGACCAGCCTGATCGCGTTGTCGGTCGTATCCGTCAGGCTGGCATTCCCGCCGACCGTGGTGACGCCCTCTACCCGCAGGTCAGGGGAGTTCAACGCCATCATGAGCGCGAGGGCGTCGTCGGTGCCTGGGTCGGTATCGAGTATGACAGTACGCATGGCGAGGTACTCGCTTTCGTGGCAGTGGAAGAGACACTATCGTTCCTGAGTGCCGGACATCGGGGTCCCTCCCGTTGGGTAGTATCTCCGAGGGCCGTGAGGCCGGCGCCGGCGGGCGGCGGGAACCGCGCGGTGCGCACGTTCGCGGGGCTGAGCCTGGGGGATGCTAGGAGCCGCCCTCGGAGGCGTCAAGGTTACTCTTCGCAGCGTCACCACTCCTCATCCTCCGGCGGCGACGACTGATCTTCGCTGTCGTCGCCCCAGCAGATTGGAGCGCCGTCCTCTTGCAGCGCGCAGGTGTGCGTGTTGCTCGCGGCGACCGCCATGAACGTCGAGTCTTCCGGCGGCAACGCCCGCCCATGCGTATTGTCGCCCCAGCAGACTGGAGTGCCGTCATCCTTGAGTGCGCAGCTGTGTCGGCTCGCGCACGATATCGAAACGAATGTGTTGCCTGCTGGCGCGGACAACAGGTTCCATTTACTGGAGTACCCCCAGCAGGCTATGGAGCCGTCCGTTTTGATGCCGCAGGTGTGCAGGTAGCCCGCGCTCACTGCCTTGAACGTCTCGCTCTCCGGCGGTGTCAACTTATCGTGGTCGCCGTTCCCCCAGCACTCGACCTTCCCGTCCGCTTTCAGTCCGCACGTATGTGTTTCACCCCCGCTGATCGCCGTGAACGTCGTGTTCGCCGGCGGGGATGCCCTTTTGTCCTCATCGCTTCCCCAACAGACGGGCGTGCCGTTGCTCTCCAGCGCGCATGCGTGGATGTACCCAGCGCTGATGGCCGTGAACGTCTTGTCTGACGGCGGCGACGATTGTTCGTAGTCGTCGTCTCCCCAGCAGGCCGGCGTGCCGTCGTGCTCGAGTGCGCATGTGTACGCCCCCCTCGCAGTTATGGCCGTGAACGTCTTATCGGACGGCGGTGTAATCTGTCCCGCCCCATCGCTGCCCCAGCAGACCGGCGAGCCGTCTGATTTGAGCGCACACGAATGGACACCGCCCGTTGCGATAGCGGCGTAGGACGGAGTCGACGCAGGCGTAGGCGTGGGGGTAGGCGTAGGTGTGGGAGTTGGAGTCGGTGTCGGCGTGGGAGTAGGTGTAGGCGTGGGCGTAGGCGTAGGCGTAGGGGTAGGAGTCGGTGTGGGCGCAGGATTGGGCGTTGGTGTGGGAGTAGGCGTTGGTGTAGGAGTAGGCGTTGGTGTAGGAGTAGGCGTTGGTGTAGGAGTAGGCGTTGGTGTAGGAGTAGGCGTTGGTGTAGGAGTAGGCGTTGGTGTAGGAGTAGGCGTAGGCGTAGGCGTAGGCGTAGGAGTAGGGGTAGGGGTAGGAGTAGGGTCCAAACTGGACGGCGATGATTGCCCCGAGTCGTCGTTGCCCCAGCAAGCCGGCGTGCCGTCCTCCTGCAGTGCGCAGGTGTGCTTCTCTCCTGCGCTTATCTCAACGAACTTCGAACCGGCCGGAGGAGTGGACTGGCCATCATCGTCCTCGCCCCAGCAGACTGGCGTCCCGTCGGAAATCAGGGCGCAGCTATGGCGCCGCCCGCCCGAGAGCGACGCGAACGTCTGGCCCGTAGGAACACCGGACACCTGATTCTTGTTATCCAACCCCCAGCAGGCGATGGGACCGTCCGACTTGATGCCACAGGTATGGAGGTAGCCTGCGTTTATCGCAATGAAGGTGGTGTCCCCCGGTGGCGATACCTGGCCATGGTCGTTGTCCACGCCGCCCCAACAGACAGCGGTACCAGTAGCAGTAAGGGCGCAGGTGTGAGTCTCCCCTGCGCTGATCGCGGTGAATGCCGACCCTGCGGGAGGCGACGACTGCCCTTTCTCGTCGTCACCCCAGCAGACCGGTGTGCCATCGCTCTCCAGTGCACAGGTATGGATGAACCCGGCGCTGATAGTGACAAACGTCTTGTCGGAGGGAGGGGAGGCCTGTCCGCTGTCGTCCTCTCCCCAGCAGACGGGTGAGCCGTCCGCCTTGAGCCCGCAGCTATGGCTTGAACCGGCGCTCAGGGTAGCCAGTGTCGTGCCTGCAGGAGGCGATGCTTGACCGGCTCCGTCGTCACCCCAACAGACCGGCGTGCCGTCAGCCTCCAGCGCGCAGGAGTGGAGCCCGCCCGCTCCAACACCATGCTTCGACCCTTCTACGATCGGCATCGGGATTGGTGTCGGCGTGGGGGTCGGCGTAGGCGTGGGCGTCGGAGTAGCGGTAGGTGTGGGAGTAGCGGTAGGCGTAGGTGTGGGGGTTGACGTAGGAGTAGGTGTGGGCGTAGGCGTGGACGTTGGGGTCGGGGTCGCCGTGGGAGTGGGCGTGGAGGTCGGATTCGACCTTCGCCCGTGGCTGGGAGTCGGCGGTGGCCCAGGTGGAGTTGCATCGAACGGGGGCCGAGGCGTTGCCGTAGGCATAGGGGTTGGGGTGGGCGTCGGCATGATGGTAGGCGTAGGAGTTGGGACGCGAGTGGGTGTAGGGGTAGGAGGTGTAGCCGGGGTTGGAGTAGGCGTGACGGTCGGCGTGGGAGTAGGCGTAGGAAGAGGCTTAGTGGTTGGTACAGGCGTACTGGTAGGCGTGGGCGTAAGCGTTGGAGTCGGCGTAGGAAGCGAAGTAGGCGTTGGCGGAGCCTCGGGAATTCCCTTCACGGATGAGGCCGAGACGTCACCGCACCCGCATATCAGTACAACTAGGCTGATGCATAACAGTAGAAATGATGCTGAACGGACTGGTGCCAAAGCACATACAAGTACGGGGCAATGCTCCCGATAGGTAGGATAGCATTGATGAACATACTAGTTCTAGAGTACCTAATCAACCCATAGGGTCGCTTGCACCCATGGGCAGGCTGGGATAGGGCGAACTCACCGGGCAGGGTGTTGCTACGCAGCGGAGCGCTGCTGCATCGGCTTGGGACCGGGGCCGACGGTCTCGGTAACCTCTCTTCTATGCTGAGCGGAGGCTGCGGGGTGGGCTAGGCGCTGCTGTACTTCTCGAGCGCCTCGTCCGTGAAGTTGGCGTTGGTGAAGACCTGTTGGATGTCCTCCAGGTCCTCGATGTTGTCGAGCAGTCGCAGGGTCTGTCCGGCGTGCCCACTGTCCAGTTCGACGGTGTTGGAGGGGACCATGGTGACGGTGGCCTGGGCGGGCTCGACGCCGGCCTCCTTGACGGCGGCGGCTATGGGCTCCAGCCCGTTGGGGGCGCCGGTGATCTCCAGGACGCCGTCCTCCACCTTGAAGTCCTCCGCGCCGGCGTCAATGGCGGCGAGCGCGATCTCCTCCGCCTGCTCCTCGGATACTTCCTCGACGGTGACGACGGACTTGCTCTCAAACATCCAGGCGACGGAGCCAGCCTCGCCGAGGTTGCCGCCGCCGCGCGAGAAGACGGCGCGCATGTTGGAGGCGGTGCGGTTGCGGTTGTCGGTGAGGGCCTTGACCATGATGGCGGCCCCGCCGGGGGCGTAGCCCTCGTAGACGATCTCCTCGAACGAGATGCCGTCGCCCCCGATGCCGAGTCCCTTCTTGACGGCGCGGTCGACGTTGTCGGCGGGCATGTTGGCGGCGCGGGCCTTGTCCATCATCAGGCGCAGCCGGAAGTTCATGTTGGGGTCGCCGCTGCCGCCTTCACGCGCGGCGACGGCGATGTCACGGGCGAGCTTGGTGAAGAGCGCGCCTTTCTTCGCGTCCAGCGCGGCTTTCTTGTGCTTGATGGTGGACCACTTGGAGTGACCGGACATACTTGGGACTCCTCTCACATGGGTTGGACGGAATCAGGATAGGACAAAACCGCGCCTGCGTTCTACCCGCCAGGCGTGGGTTTCGGCCTGCGCGCCGCGCGTCGACGCGGCTTCTTCTTCTCGCGCGGCGGGTTCAGGGCGCGCCAGGCCAGCCCCTCCGGCACGGCGGCGGTCATGGTGTTGGTACCGACGTCAACGCTCACGACCACGTCCGCCACCGCAGGGAGGAGCAGTTCCGCGCTCTCCCCGGTGACGACGTACACGTCGTTCGCTCCCGTGGCGATGATCTCGGTGAGCGTGCCCAGGCGCTCGCCGGTCTCGTCCTCGACGCTCATGCCGACGAGCTGGTAGTGGTAGTACGTGCCGGGCGGGGCATCCGGCGCCTCATCCGCCGGCACGTAGAGCGTCTCTCCCTGCAGGGCCGCAGCGTCATCACGTGCGGCGATGCCCGCGAAGCGCAGGAGCAGGGAGCCGCCGGGCATCAGCTGTACGCGTTCGACGTGGAGTTCCCGCTCGCCCGCGAGGAGACGGGCCCCCTTGCGGAAGCGTTGCGGGTTGTCGGTCTCCGGTTGAACGCGGACACGGCCATCGCTGCCGTGCGCGCGGAGGACGACGCCGACGGCGACGAGGTTGTCAGGCTGGTTCTGGAACGTGTTGCCGGAGGTTGTCGGCACGAGGCGGGATCAGACGATCTCCAGGCTGGTGCGGGTGCCTTCCTTGATGGCAGCGACGCGGAGCAGCACGCGCATCGCCTGCGCCACGCGGCCCTGTCTCCCGATCACCTTCCCCTTGTCGTCAGGATGGACTTCCAGCTTGAGGATGAGCTGGCCGTCCTCTTCCTCCTCGGTGACTTTCACGTCGTCGGGATGAGTGGCGATGGCCCTGGCGATGTATTCCACCAGTTCCTTCATGGATTACCCCGCTTTCTCGACGACTCCTTGCGTCTGGAGGATGCGCTGAACGGTGTCCGTGGGCTTCGCGCCGACCCCGAGCCAGTGCCGGGCCTTCTCCTCGTTGACCACGACCGTGGGCGGGTCGGTCAGCGGGTTGTAGTGTCCAACCTGGTCGACGAACCTGCCGTCGCGAGGCGACCGCACGTCAGCCACCACGATGCGGTAGCTCGGCTGCTTCTTCTTGCCTACTCGGCGCAGTCGGATTCGGAGCATGAGAAGTTGTCGCCTCCAATGATTGGACGGTATAAGCCTACAGAGTCTATCACCGAGTCAAGGGCTACGGAAGGGGTGCAGGTCAACGCCCCGCGCTCAGACGTGAGATGAGCGGCTCCGGCAGACCGACCTGCTCCATCGCGCGCTGCGTCGCGGCGAAGTCGTACGCAGCCCGGCGCAGCGATAGCGCATCCACCTCGCTGTCGTAGACGGCAAAGGCGGCGCGCGGGTCGTGGTCGCGGGGCTGCCCCACGCTCCCCGGATTCACGACGAGACGCCCGCCGTCCCGCGTCACGGTGAGCCCGCCCGGCCCCGGCAATGCCGCGCCGCGCCCGTCCTCGAACGCGAACTGGTGGTGCGTGTGGCCGACGAGCACGTCGCGGGTGTCGATGCTTGCCAGCGCTGCAACGGCGTCGGCATGGCCGGTTAAATACTCCCAGAGCGGGTCCCTCGGCGTGCCGTGAACGAGCGTGAAACCGGCGACGGCCACGGTGTCGGGAAGACCCTGCAGGAACGACCGCGCGTCCTCGTCCAGCTGCGCCCCGTTCCACCGGCACGCCTCCCCCGCGGCGTGGTTGAACGTATCCAGGCTGATGCGCCCGATCGCTCCGGCGTCGTGGTTGCCCTGGATGCAGACCGCATCGAATGAGCGGATGCGCCGGACAGTCTCGAGCGGCCACGGCCCGTACCCAACGATGTCGCCCAGGCACCACACGGCGTCCAGGGGGCCCTCCGCCTCGGCCGCCGCGAGCACGGCGTCGAGCGCGGTGAGGTTGCTGTGCACGTCGCTGACGATGAGCGTTCGCATGAGGCCATGCTACTACCCGCGGACGCGAGGGGGTCCCTGTCCCTCCTGGCTACGCGACGCTCGTGATCGAGCGGCTCGCCTGGGGGTGCAGCCCTGCACCGTAAGCCGTCATAATGCACACCGCCGGTGAGCCGGAAGGAGCGTGGAATGACGACACGAGACGCAGGCGTGGAAGAGCTGACTTCGGTGTGGGCCCGGTTCGGCGCGGAGCTGACGTACGACGATCTGCCGGACAGCGTGCGCCGCACGGTCCGCTCGATCACGCTGGACACGCTCGCGACTTCCATCGCGGCCAATACGCTCGGCATCGGCATACCGGAACTGCTCGCGTGGGCGCGCAAGGCAGGCGGAGTGGAGGAGGCGTCGCTTATCGGCCTGCCGGACAGGCTCCCCGCTGCCGTGGCCGCGATGCTGAACGGCGGCATGGCGCACGCGCTGAACTTCGACGACACCACCGCCGTGGGCTCAGGCCATCTGGGGCCGGTGACGCTGCCGACCGCGATGGTGGCTGCCGAGCTGCAGGGCGGCGCCTCCGGCAGGGAGTTCATGACCTCGATGGCGGCAGGGATGGAATTGATGTCGCGCATCGGCATCGCCATCACCGCGACACAGGGCGCGTTCACCGAATCGAGGCCGCAGCCGACGCAGATGCCGGGTTGCTTCGCCGCGGCGCTAAGCGGGTCGCGGATGCTCGGATTCTCGGCGCATGAGACGCACAGCGCGCTCGGCCTCGCGTTCATGCAGGCGTCCGGCGGACGGCAACCGGTGCTGGAAGGACGCCCCGCGAAGGCCATCTACGCCGCGTTCTCCTGCCAGGCCGGGATGCAGAGCGTGCTGCTGGCGCGCGAGGGCTTGCTGGGCGACTGCGATGCGTTCGAGGGCGCGGCAGGCTTCTTCCCCACCTACTACGGTGGGGTGTTCGACCGTCCTGCGATGAGCGACGGCCTCGGCGAGCAATGGCGTCTGCTGAACGTGGGCATCAAGCCGTGGCCCACCACCGGCGTCGCGCACGTCTTCATCGAGGCCGCTTCGAGGCTGCGTGCGTCCCGCTTGTCCGATCCGTCGGCCGTGAGGCGCGTGCTGCTGCGGGGGGAGCCTCACATACAAACGTTCTGCGAGCCCCTGCAGACGCGGCGCAACCCGCTGGCGCCCGTCGAGGCAGAGGACTCAATCATCTTCGCCACGGCGCGAGCGCTCACCACCGGCAGCGTGACCCTCGCCGACCTCCAACCGACGCCGCAGGGGCTGTTCGAGGAGACGTGCTTGCGCATCGCCAACGTGACCGAGTACGAGGTGGACGAATCGCTCGGCAAGTCCGGCATCGTCGAGGTGACGCTCGCCGGCGGCGAAACGCTTTCGGAGCGCGTCGACGCCGCCCCGGGCCATCGCGACAACCCGCTCACGGACGAGCAGCGGCACCAGAAGTTCCGTGCCTGCGCCGTCCACGCCGGAACGCCCGTGAGCGACGCAACGATCGACGAGGTCATCGACATGACAGAGCGCCTCGACGAGGTGCCGGACGTCACTGCGTTTCTCCGTCTGCTGCGAGGAGGGTAAGCCGACTCGTTGACAGGCTCACCCTGCGGGGCGTACAACCATCCAAACTCAGGGATCATGCGAGGAAGCCCACGATGCTTTCGACCAGGGACAACGAACGACTCACCCGTGTGGGGCCCGGTACGCCGATGGGCGAGGTGATGCGCCGCTACTGGCAGCCGGTCCTCATCTCCAACGAGTTGCCGCACCCCGACTGCGACCCGCTGCGACTCCGCATCCTCGGCGAGGACCTCATCGCGTTCCGCGACACGTCCGGCCGCGTCGGCCTCATGAGCGAGTGGTGTCCCCACCGCCTCACGTCGCTCTGGCTGGGCAGGAACGAAGAGAACGGCATCCGCTGCGTCTACCACGGCTGGAAGTTTGACGTGAATGGCACGTGCGTCGACATGCCCAACGAGCCCGAGCAGTACGAATTCAGCCGCAAGGTGCACGTCACGGCGTACCCCACGGTGGAGATCGGCGGCGTCATCTGGACCTACATGGGACCGAAGGAACAGACGCCCCCGGTACCCTCGTTCGAGTTCACGCGCCAGCCCCAGACCCACCGCCACGCCTCCAAGGTCATCGAGGAGTGCAACTGGCTCCAGGCGCTGGAGGGCGGCATCGACTCGGTGCACTCGTCATTCCTCCACCGGAAGTTCGGCACCGGCGGCGCGATAGGGCTGGACGGCCTGCGAGCGAAGGGCATCGCCTCGAAGCTCGAAGTAGAGCCGACGGACTACGGCTACCGCTACGGCTCGATACGCGCTCTCCCCGGCGAGGACGCCAACTACGTCCGCACCTACCACTTCGTGATGCCCCACGTTCAGATCCGCGCGGCGCAGCTGAACAACGACGGCTCCTGGTTCAAGTTCAAGATCGCCGGCCACCACTGGGTGCCCATGGACGACGAGACCACCATGGTCTGGAACTGGTTCTACACGCTGGACGAACCGCTCACCCAACCCGAGCGCGACGAACTCGCCACGGGCAACGGCCCCGACGACGTCGACCAGAGGACGTGGCGCAGCCTGCGCAACCCGCGCAACAACTGGATGATCGACCGTGACCTGCAGCGCTCGGACACGTTCACCGGCATCAAGGGCATCAACGCGCAGGACCGGGCCGTGCAGGAGGCGATGAAGCCCATCGTCGACCGCAGCCAGGAACACCTCGGCCAAACCGACCGTGCCGTCATCATCGCGCGCAAGATGCTGCTGGAGGCGGTACGCACCGTCGAGGACGGCGGGACGCCCCGCGGCGCGAACGACGCCTACTACCACATCCGCGCCATCGAAGAGGTGCTACCCGACAGCGTCCGCTGGCAGGACGCCCTCATGCAGAAGATGTACGTGGGCGCAGCCTGAGCGCATGGGATACCTCGGGAAACTGACCTGTACGCGGCTCGCGGGACGCTTCGCGAGCCGTAACACTCCCTTAACGTTCATGTAACGGGGACGCAACACTCTGTCGGTAGTATGAGAGTTGAAGCGAACACCGACACGGACATGGGTGGCTCCGCCCTAGATACGCAGAGGAGCGACGGACAAGAGGTGTGCCGGGAACGCTGGCAGAGGAATGAATGGCGGGGAGACCCGCCTTCTTCCTTTTAAGCGGGGAGGGCTAGCTGCTCTCGTAGCGGGCGGTGTCCGGGTGGAACGAGAACCATCCGTGCCAGAACGACGTTATCGTCGGTATGCGCGCCAGCGTCTCGGCGCCGTCCGCCCGGTTCAGCGCATCCTCGCCGATGGTCCACGAGTTCCCATCCTGGTCCCGCAGGCCGTCGCCTTCCTTGGCGAACGTTCGTCCACCCCGCTCGTAGACCCTGCCCGTGCCCCAGGTGCTCGACCCTGCGATGACGATCTCCTGCCCGCCCACCACGTCGTTGATGACGGGCTCGTCGGCGAAGGCGGAGACGGGGTACGCCTTGTAGTCGTCGTTGATGCCCACGCCGATGACCGTCTCCTTGGGGAGCAGCGCCTCGTCCCGGTTGAAGACCGGGAACATCGTCCTGGGTGACGAGAAGTAGTCGAAGTAGATGGCCTGCGGCTCCCATTCGTGGGCATAGACGGTCGGTGAGTAGACGCCGGTATCGACGTTCAGGACCGTGGTGTCCGGGTGTTCTGCCAGCCACTCCTCCCACGTCGTCAGCACGGACGCGAAGAAGTCGAGCTTGATACCGCTGTCCGCCAGCGGGCCGACGACGGGCTCGCCGGTGAACTGGTTCCATATCGAGTTCGTCGTGCGGTCGTACATCAGCTTGTTGCTCTGGTAGAGCATGCCGGACGTGCCGAACGTGGTGGGTTCCCCGTCTATCTTTGCGGAATACACGATCCCGCTGAAGCAGAGCGTTCAGTAGGCGAGCGCTATCGGCTCGCCTCCTAACCGGTCGTTCGCCATCTCGTGCGGGTTCATGATGCGCAGCGGGTAGGCGCGGTGCTCGCCGTTGATGGAGACGCCGAATACGCGGTCACGCGGGTTGAGGTAGTCCGCCTCGTCCGGCGTGAGCGTGGGCGCGAACTGCAGGTCGGGGATGCCGTCGGTGCGCACGCCGCCCCAGACGGCCTCCGTGAGATCGATGCGCTCCGAACCGGGCGCAGAGGTGAAGAATGCCGCCATGCGCGGGTCGATGAGCCCGAGGATGTTCACCTTCCAGTCCAGGTAGTCGTCCGGCGGAGGGAACTCGTCCCGTCGGGGGCCGAGCCACTCCATCGCCGCGTTCCACGCAGGCGGATCGAGCCAGAAGTCCTGGCCGGTGAGGCTCACGAGTGCCTCCCGGTACGCGTCCATCACCGCCGGGGCGCCGCTGAAACGCATGATCTCCACTATGATCGGCACCTGGGAGACGTCGTTCGCCGCAACCGCGTCGTCGAGGGCAAGCTGCAGGGCCTCAAACGTCTGTTCGGTGGTGCTGAAGATGCGCCACATCGTGTTGTTCGGGTCGTAGGAGGCGTCTGTAGTGGAGGGGGAGACAGGGGTGTTCGTAGGAGTGGGAGTGGCCGTCGGCCCAGGGGTTGGCGTGTGCGTCGGGGTCGGCGTGGGCGGCTCGGGGGTGTAGGCCGTGGACGTGCACCCCGCAACGAGGAAGGCGGCGGCGACCAGGGTGGTGAGGGATAGTCGTGACATGTTGCCCTGCAACCAGTATACGCCCCGCCATAGCCGCTCGGTTTTGCGATAATGGCCCTATGACAACGGTCGGAGAACTGGGGGAGACGGCGCTCATCGAGCGCATCGTCGAGCGCGTGCGACGCGCCAGCCCGCTGCAGACGATGGGGGGACGCGTCATCGCCGCCATCGGCGACGACGCCGCGGCGTGGCGCGTTGCCGGCGTGCAGGCCGCCACGACCGATACGATGGTCGAGGGCGTCCACTTCCGCACGTCCACCATGTCGTGGGCGGACGTGGGCTGGAAGGCGTGGGTCTCCAACGTGAGCGACATAGCCGCCATGGGAGGCTCGCCCTTCGCAGGCCTGGTGACGCTCGGCCTGCCCGCTGACCTCGACGTGAACGACGTCGACGCGCTGTACGACGGCATGCTGGAAGCGTGCGCCGCCTACGGGACCGAACTGATGGGCGGAGACATCGTCGGCTCGCCCGTTCCGTTCGTTACTGTCGCCATGACCGGCGTGTGCAGCGCCACCCCGCTGTCCCGGTCGGCGGCCCGCCCCGGCGACGTGCTCGCCGTAACCGGCCCGCTCGGCGGCTCTCGCGGCGGACTGCTGCTGCTGGAGAGCGGCGCCGAGCTGGACACCCCCGCCCGGCAGGCGCTCGCGCTGGCGCATCGCAGGCCCGCGGCGCGGACGGACGCAAGCGCCGTGCTCCGTCGTGTCGGTGTGCGCTGTGCGATGGACCTGTCGGACGGGCTCGCCGCCGATCTCCCCAAGCTCGCGAAAGCGTCCCGCGTCTCGGCGCGTGTCGAGGTCGACCACGTGCCAGCGGCGGATGCGCTCCGGAGCGAGTTCCGCCCGGATGCGCTGCGGCTGGCGCTGGGCGGCGGCGAGGACTACGAACTGTTGTTCACCGGCCCGTCCGACCTCGTGCAGGACGTCGTCTCCGAGGTCCCCGGCAGCGTGGTTATCGGCGAGATCATAGAAGGGCCCGCAGGCAGGATCTCGTTCGTTGCCGGGCGCGGCGAGCCTGTCACTATCGATGTTGAAGGATGGGAGCATTTGCGGTGACGGATACACGGTTCGAAACCTACAGCGCCGAGGAGACGCAGGCACTCGGGCGCAGGCTCGGCGCGCTCGCGGAACCCGGCGACCTCTACCTGCTGCGTGGGAACCTCGGCGCAGGCAAGACGACGCTGACGCAGGGCCTCGCCTGGGGAGCGGGCGTGACCGGCTACGCGCACAGCCCGACGTTCGTGCTCGTGCACGAGTACGAGGGCCGCATCCCCGTCTACCACGTGGACCTCTTCCGCATGGATGGCGGCGACCTCGAGATAGACGACCTCGCGTTCGGCGAGATGCTGGAGGAGGGAGCGTGCGTCGTCGAGTGGCCCGAGCAGGCGCAGACCGTCTTTCCGGACGAGCACCTCGCGGTCGGCATCGCTTTCGGCGACGCGCCGGATGCCCGGGTGCTGACGCTGGAGCCGCACGGCGAGCGCTACGTCCGGCTGCTCGACGCGTTGCAGATGGAGGCGCGATGACGGCCTACCTCATCATAGACACCTCCACGCGCTACGGTGCGGCGGCGGTCTGGCGCGACGGGCTGGCGCGCTCCGTCTCGTGGCGTTCCCGCAACAACCACACGGCCGAACTCATGCCCGCTGTTCGCTCGCTCACGGAGGCGGAAGGCATCGCGCCGGATGCGCTGGACGGCCTCGTGGTGAGCGTGGGCCCCGGCGGGTTCAGCGCGCTGCGCACCGGCATCGGTGTCGCGAAGGGGCTGGCGGTGGCGTGGTCGCTTCCGGTTGCCGGCGTGAGCACGCTCGAAGCATCGGCGTACCCCTACCGGTTCACGGCGAATCGCGTCTGTGCGGTGCTCCCTGCGGGCCGGGGAGTGGTCGCCTGGGCCGTCTACGGCACGACTGACAGGTCATGGAATGCGCTGACCGAGGAGCAGGTCTCCCCCATCCCCGAGTTCACTGCCGCGCAGTCCGGCCCGACGCTCTTCTGCGGCGAGTCTGTCGTCGACGTGGAAGACGCATTGCGCGAGCACATGGGCGCGGATGCGCGGTCCGTCACCGAGTCCGCGCCGCTCGCGCGCCTGTCGGGCGCGGCGGAGCTCGGCGCCGCGCTCCTAGCCTCAGGCGAGGCGGGCAGCGCGACGGCTATCGCTCCGCGCTACCTCCGCTCACCGCGCATCACGCCACCGAACGCCCCGAAACCCGTCTCAGGCGGCTAGCGGCTTTCCCCGTCGTTCCTGCGCAGGCCCGCGCTTCAGTGCGCAACCTCATAGCCTAGGGGGTAGAAAGAGGGTGTCATGCTGAGAACCGGGTGGGGTTGGGAGTGTCTGATGAAGGGAGTGCAGAGGGAGAATCCCCTCTGCCACGGGCGCAGGCCGCGGCGTGGGGGTGTCCCCCAAGCCTGTCCTGAGCCTGCCGAAGGGCGTACCGGCGGGTGGGTGGGAAGAACTACGCTCCGCCGAACAGAGTTGCGCAAAGGAAGCGGGGGGAACGCGGGAGGACACGCCCAGCCCACCCTCGATCCCGTCAGTGTGATAGCCTACGGATTCCGCCGTATTGATACTGGCGAATCGCCATTCAGGCCTGCCGTGCTCCTGGCCGGCGGCACGAAGGAGTAACCAGCCTTGTCCGAGCGTACTCTCGTTCTGCTCAAACCGGACGCGCTGCAGCGCGGCCTCGCGGGCAGGATCATCTCTCGATTGGAAGACCGTGGCCTGAAGATCGTCGGCATGAAGCTCATGCGGATGGACATGGCCGCCGCGCAGCGCCACTACGCCGAGCACGTGGAGAAGCCGTTCTTCGCGGGGCTCTCCTCGTTCATGATGTCCCGTCCGATCGTCGCGATGGCGGTGGAAGGCAAGAGCGCGGTCGAGGTCGTGCGCAAGACGATGGGATCTACGAACCCCCAGAACGCCGAGCCCGGCACCATACGGGGCGACTTGGCGGTGGACATCGGGCGGAACCTCATCCACGGTTCCGACTCGCCGGAGTCCGCGGAGCGGGAACTCGCCATCTTCTTCGAGGATGCGGAACTGCTGGACTACGCCCGCGAGATCGAGCCCTGGGTCACTGAATCCTGACGAGCTCTCTGCCCGCCCGCCACACCTGCTCCAGCCGGTAGAAGTCCCGCTGCTCCTCGCTGAAGACGTGCACCACCACGTCGCCGAAGTCGAGCAGCACCCAGCCGGACTCCGCTGAGCCTTCCCGGTGATGCAGCGCCGGCCCCGCCTTCTCCACCGCTTCGATCAGGTCATCCGAGAGCGCGTTCAACTGGCGTACGCTCCCTGCCGTCAGCACCACCATGTAGTCGGCGAACGCCGACACCTCTCGCACGTCCAGCAGCACGATGTTGGAACCCTGTTTGTCCGACGCCGCGTCGACAGCCGTGCGCGCCGCCGCGCCCGCGTCCGGGGATGTGCTCTGCTGCGTTGCCATGCGGGGAGATTATAGGCGGCGCGCTGCTATCATGGACACCGGTGGACGAGAGGCCGCCGCAGCGAATGGGAACGAAGGACAGCACAACAAGGCATGGGAAGCGGGTCATCGTCGCGATGTCGGGCGGTGTCGACTCGTCGGTAGCCGCGTACCTTCTGCACCGGCAGGGCCACGACGTCATCGGCGTCACGATGCGCCTCTGGTCGGCGGACGAGGACGACGTATCGCCGGACCACCAGGGCTGCTGCTCTATCCAGGACATCGAGGACGCCCGCCGCGTCTGCCAGGTGCTGGGCGTCCCGCACTATGTCGTCGACGCCCGTCGCGAGTTCCGCGAGCACGTCGTCGCCTACTTCGTGAGCGAGTATGAGCGTGGGCGCACGCCGCACCCCTGCATCGCCTGCAACGACCGCATCAAGTTCGACTTCCTCATGCAGCGCGCCGCGATGATGGATGCCGACTACGTCGCCACCGGCCACTACGCCCGCATCGAACGCGACAGCGTCGAAGGCACGTGGACGCTCCGCCAGGGCGTGGACGCGGGCAAGGACCAGTCCTACGTGCTCTTCGGCCTCGGCCAGGAGCAGCTCGGCCACGTGCTGCTGCCGGTGGGCGCCTACGCCAAGGAGGAGATCCGCGCGCTGGCCAGAGAGGCCGGGTTCCACCTCGCGGACAAGGCGGACAGCCAGGAGATCTGCTTCATCCCCAGCGGCGACTACCGGCGGTTCATGCGGAAGGAGTCCGCGCCGGAACCGGGCGAGGTCGTGGACGCGGCAGGCCGCGTGGTCGGCGAGCATCCGGGCATCGAGTTCTTCACCGTCGGCCAGCGGCGCGGCATCGGCGTCGCGCCATCGGCCCTGGGCCTGCCCGAGGGTGAGAAGCTCTTCGTGACGGCGGTCGATCCTGCGACGCGGCGCATCACCGTCGGCGCAAGCCGCGACCTGCTCCGGCACGGCGTTCGTGTGGGGAACGTCCGCTACGTCGCGGGCGCGCGCCCCGCTGACCCGTGCCGCGTCGCGATCCGCATACGCTACAACGGACGCCCCGCCTCGGCCGTCCTTCACCACGACGGCGACGGCGCGGTGCTATGGTTCGACGAGCCGCAGCGGGCCATCACGCCGGGCCAGGCCGCCGTCTTCTACGACGGCGATCGCGTGCTCGGCGGCGGTTTTATTGAGGGTCCAGCGGAAGCCTGGCTGCCTTCTATCGCTGAGAACAACGGCCCGGCCGGAGTACCGGCTGCCGTCTGAGGCCGGACGACGAACGGACACCCCATCCCAACGCAGAGCGAGGAGCACCGCCTCCTGCTGGAGGGCTATGCGCGCGTCGCGGGCGTGGATGAGGTCGGGCGCGGCCCCATCGCCGGGCCGGTCGTCGCCGGCGCCGTCGTCCTCCCCGACCTGACCGGGTTCGAGCACGACGACCTGCCGCTCCTGCGCGACAGCAAGACGCTCAAGCCCGCCGAACTGCGCCGCGCCGACCGCCTCGTGCGTGGCATCGCCCTCGCCATCGGCATCGGCGAGGCGAGCAACGAGGAGATCGACAGCGAGGGCATCGCCCCCGCCTCCCGCATCGCGATGCGCCGGGCCCTTGAATGCCTCTCGGAGCCTCCCGACCACGTGCTCGTGGACGCCTTCCCGCTCGATTGGCGTCGCAAGCCGTGTACCGCCATCGTGAAGGGCGATGCCCTCTGCACTGCCATCTCCGCCGCTTCCATCGTGGCGAAGGTCTACCGCGACAGGCTTATGCGGCGGCTGGACAGGCGCTACCCCGGCTACGGCCTCAGCGCGCACAAGGGTTACGCCTCGGCCCGGCACCTCGCCGCGGTCGCGGAGAAGGGCCCGTCGCCGGTACACCGGCTCACCTTCTCGCCGTTCAAGCCGACGCTGTTCACCGATGCCTAGCCCACGCTCGAAACTCGGGGCGCAGGGTGAGCGCATCGCAGCCGCGCACCTGGGATCGCTCGGACTCGTCATCGAGACGCGGAACTACCGCACCCGCTTCGGCGAGGTAGATCTCGTCGCACGCGACGGCGAGGAGACGGTGTTCGTCGAGGTACGCACGAAACGCAGCACGACCTACGGCACGCCGGAGGAGTCGCTGACGCTGCGCAAGCAGGCGCGGCTCGTGAAGGCTGCGGAGCAATACCTTGCAGAGCGCGGGCTCGCCGGAGCCTCGTGGCGAGTAGACCTCGTCGCCATCACGCTCCAACCCGACGGCCCTGCCCACATCGCGCATATCGAGTCCGCGGTCGAGGCTCCTGACGGGTAGAGTTGTCCTGCGCCGGGGCTAGCTCTCTTTCACCACCGCGAAGCCGATGACGCCGGGACCCGCATGCGCGCCGATCGACGCCCCGATCGCACCGCTGACGACAGGGTTCGCCGTGAACCCAGCGAGATGCTCAACCATGGCGTTGGCTTCCTCGTCGGTGACCCAATGCATCACCGCTGCCTCGCGGTACGAACCTCCGGACGCGGCGATATCCCGCATACGCTGCACCGCCTTGCCCTTGGTGCGGACCTTCTCGTGCGGGTGCACTTCGCCGTCCATGAGCTTCAGGATGGGCTTCATGGAGAGCAGGGAGCCCAGCAGCGCCTGTGCCCCACCGATGCGGCCCCCGCGCTTCAGGTACTCCAGCGTGTCGGGCACGACGAAGACTTCGGTGTTGGCCGCCGAGCTGCGGGCGGCCTCCGCAGCCTCGGCCGCGTTCGCGCCCCCGGTGGCGGCGTCTGCGGCAGCCTTCGCCGCGAGCGCAACCCCCATCGACGCCAGTTCCGTATCCACTATCTCCACCGTGGTGTTCGGCAACTCCTCGGCTGCGAGGCGCGCCGAGTTGACCGTCCCGCTCAGCTTGCCCGAAACGTGCACCGACACGATGTCGTGGCCTGCCTCGGCAAGCGGCCTGTAGACGTCCAAGAAGTCCCCCACTGAAGGCTGCGTCGTCGTGGGCATGATGTTGCCCGTGGTCAGCCGGTTGAAGAACTCCTCCTTGGTGATCTCCACCCCGTCCTTGAACGCCTCAGCCCCGAAGAAGACCGTGCAGGGCACGACAGAGATACCGAGCCCCTCGGCGAGTTCTGTTGGGATGTCCGAAGCGCTGTCGGTTACGACCTTGACTGCCATGCTGTCCTCCTTCGCCGTTCCCGCCGTTCGCAGGAGACGCTGTCTCCCGGTTATTCGATGGAGACGAGGTAATGATAGTGCGGCTGCCCGCCTTCGTGTACTTCTACCTCGATGCCGCCGGGGCGCGCGCCGATGGCGGCTGCCGCTTCTTCCGCCGTCTCCTCGGCCAACCCCGCGCCGTAGAAGAGCGTCACCAGCGACCCGTCGTCGAGTTCGGCGGCGTCCAGCATCGCGGCGAGCGCGTCGTTCGGACTCGCTGCCGCTGCGGCGAGGCTGCCATCGAGTATCGCTATCGCCTGCCCCTCCTCGACGTCCACGCCGTCTATCGTGGTCGAGCGTACCGCCGTCGTGATCTCGCCCGACCGCACGCTGTTCAGCGCGCCCCGCATCGCCTCCGCGTTCTCCTCGCCGTCCAGGTCGGGATTGAATGCCAGCATCGCCGCCATACCCTGCGCGACGTTGCGCGACGCTACGACCGCGATTGGCGTGTCGGAGAGTTCCGCGGCCTGCTCCGCCGCGAGCACGATGTTCTTGTTGTTCGGCAGCACGATGGTGAACGCCGCGTTCGTCTTCTGCACTGCGGCGATGATGTCAGCCGCGCTCGGGTTCATCGTCTGCCCGCCGGGGACCGTCGTCGCCGCACCGAGGCTGCGGAAGACCCGCGCGATGCCGTCGCCCGGCGCGACCGGGATGACGGCCAGCGGCACAGCCTCCGCCTGCTCCGGCTCGTCCTCACCGTAGCCGTGAAGCGACATGAACTCCTGGTGCTGCAGGTCCATGTTCTGGATGTTGATCTGGTCGAGCGCGCCCAGCTCCGCGCCCATGCTCAGCAGCGGACCCGGGTCCTCCGCATGTGCGTGGATGCGCACGACGCGGTCGTCGCCGACCACGACCGTCGATGTCGCCATCACCATCACGCGCTCGCGCACCGCGTCCGGGTCGAGCCCTTCGCCCTGTACGACGAACTGCGTGCAGTAGCCGTACATCTCCTCTTCCGTGTGTTCGAGGAACTCGTGGCTCACGTTCGCCGCGGCGCTCTCCAGTCCGCCCTCCGGCGCGGTGATGCGCAGGACGATCTGTTCCTCGCTCACGAAGTTCACCATCCCCGCGAGGAACGCAACGACGCCCTGGCCGCCCGCGTCCACGACACCCGCCTGCTTGAGCACCGGCAGCTGCTCCGGCGTGTACGCGAGCGCGCGCTCCGCCGCCTCGTACGCCGTGCGCAGCACGTCCGGCGCATCCGACGTTCCATCCGGCGGGTGGACGGCCTCCGCCGCCGCGCGCATCACGCTCAGCATCGTGCCCTCGACCGGGTTGCCGACCGCCTGGTAGCCCGCGTCCGCCGCTGCCTGCAGCGCCGTTGCGAACGCTGCGCCGTCCGCGCGTTCGCAGTCTGCCAGCCCGCCCGCCAGTCCCTTCATAAACTGGGAGAAGATGACGCCGCTGTTGCCGCGAGCGCCGAGCAGCGCCCCGCGCGCGATCGCGCTGCTCATCGAGCCCACGGTCGCTGACGCGGCGTCCGGAGATTCGGCGGATGTCGCCGCGCGCAGCGTCAGCAGCATGTTGATGCCGGTGTCGCCGTCCGGCACCGGGAAGACGTTGAGTGCGTTGATGGCGTCGGCGTTGGCTTCTAAGCAGCCTGCGCCCGCGAGGACGAGTTGACGGAAGCCCTGCGCGTCGAACGCGGAAGATGTCTGTTCGTTCATGGGTTCGCCAGCGGCGCGAGAGTTTGCTAAACTATGCGTCTGCGCCTCGTTGAGAGTGCGCGTATTCTAACCCCGCCGGGCAGTCCGGCGACAGAGAGCGTCATGGCCAGCTGTGAACTATGCGGAGCCCGCCGCCGCGCGGGCAAGAACGTCAGCCACTCGAACCGGCACACGAACCGCTGGTTCTTCCCGAACATCCAGCGCGCGATGCTCACCATCAGCGGCAAGACGAAGCGGATGAAGGTTTGCACCCGCTGCCTCCGCACCGTCCAGAACAAGCGGATGATTTCCGCCTAGCTCCTCCGCCTTCTACCCCTCACCCAGCTCGAACGCGTCGTGCAGTGTCCGCACGGCGTCATTCACCTGTCCCTCGTCCACGACGCACGTGATGCGTATCTGCGATGTCGTGATCATCTCGATGTTCACGCCCGCCTCTGCGAGCGCGGAGAACATGACCGCGGCGACGCCCGGCGCGTTCTGCATGCCCGTGCCGACGATGCTCACCTGTCCCAGGTTGTCGTGCGAGACGCACTCGCCCGCGCCGATGGCCCCAGCGACGCCCTCCGTCACCTCGAGCGCCGCGCGAAGGTCGGTTCGGTCCACCGTGAAGGAGAGGTCGGTCAGCCGCTCGGCGCTCGCATTCTGGACGATGGTGTCCACGCTGATGTTGGACTCCGCCAGCGGCTCGAACACCGCGGCGGCGATGCCGGGGCGGTCCGGCACGGCGCGCAGCGTGATGCGCGCGACACCGCGCTCGTAGGTGACTCCCCGCACTTTATTTGCGACTTCCATCCCTTCTCCCTCCACGCCAGCCTCTGTTGGCGCAACCTCATGGATCAGCGTGCCCGGCACGTCCCGCGCGCTCGATGCCACCAGCACCGGCGTGTTGTACCAGGCCGCAAGTTCTATCGAGCGAGGGTGCATCTTCGCCCCGTAGCTCGCCAGTTCCAGCATCTCCTCGTAGCCGATCTCCGACAGCTTGCGGGCGTCCGGCACGATGCGCGGATCGGCGGTGTAGATGCCGTCCACGTCCGTGTACACCTCGCAACGCTCGGCCCCCAGCGCGGCTGCCAGCGCGACCGCGGTCGTGTCCGACCCGCCGCGACCCAGCGTCGTCACGTCCATCTCGTGTGTGACGCCCTGGAACCCGGCGACGATCACGATGCGCCCCGCGTCCAGCGCCTGCTGCACGCGCTCCGCGTCGAACTCGACGATGGAGGCGCTCCCGTGCGCCGTGTCCGTGCGTATGCCCGCCTGCGCCCCGCTCATGCTGACGGCCTCTTCGCCGATCTCCCGGAGCGCCATCGTGACGAGCGTGCAGGAGACCAGCTCCCCGGTGGAGAGCAGCACGTCCAGCTCGCGCGGGTCGGGCGCGCCGCTGACGGACTCTGCGAGTTCGATGAGCCGGTCGGTCGTGTCCCCCATCGCCGAGACCACGACCGCGATGCTGTTGCCGGCGCGCCGCGCCGCCGCAATGCGTCCTGCGACGTGGCGTATCTTCTCCGCGTCGCCGACGGACGTGCCGCCGTATTTCTGGACGAGGACTGCCATCTACTCCAGCCCCTTCGGGTGCGGTATCACTTCCGCGCCGCCCCATGCAGGCTTCAGCACCTGGAAGGTGCCGATGAGGCCGGACTTGTCGCCCGCGTCCGCCATCTCGTAGCCGATAGTGAACGCCCGGTTCTCGCCCTGTTTGGTGAACGCGACCACTGACGAACCCGCGCCGGAGAGGAACACCCCCCGAGCGCCCGCGGCAAGCGCGTGGTCGAAGATCACCTTCATCTGCCGGTACACCCCCTGGCGCTGCGGCTGGTGCAGCCTGTCCTGCGTCGCGAGCCGGAGGTACTCCGGCCGGTCCAGCGTGAGGCTCGCCACGAGCAGGGCAGTGCGCCCAGCGTTGAACACGGCGTCCGCGCGCGGCACCTCGGAGCCGAGTACTCCCCGCGCCTCGTGCGTCGCCATCGGCATGTCCGGGATGTAGACGACGCACTGCAGGTCCTTCGGGACCGGCACCGGCGCCGCATGCACCGTCGCGCCGTCCGCGACGACGATGCTCATGCCGCCCATGAGCGCGGGCGCCACGTTGTCCGGGTGCCCCTCTATCTCCGTCGCCAGTTCGAGCAGCCGGTGCGGCGACAGCGGGTAGCCGAGCAGCGCGTTCGCGGCGTAGAGGCCGCCCACGATGGCCGCCGAACTGCTGCCGAGCCCCCTGCTGAGCGGTATCTCCTGCCACGCCTCTATCGAAAGGCTGCTCCCGGCGTTGCCGGTCTCCACCAGCACGCGTTCCGCGGAGCGGTACATGAGGTTGCCGGGGTCGCGCCGCAGGTGCTCCGCGCCCAGTCCGTGCAGGGTTATCGTGGGCTTGTCGGCCCACCCCACGCGCATCGTGTTCCACAGCGACAGCGCCATGCCGAGGCAATCGAAGCCTGGCCCGAGGTTCGCTGTGGTCGCGGGAACGCGGATGGTGAGTACGTCTGACATGGAAGGCAGCGCGCCGTTTCCGGCTGCCCAGCGATTATACAGGCTATCCCCCGGCGTTCACGGTGAGTGGGAGTCCGGTTCCCCTCTCCCTACAAGGGCAGAGAGGAAGGATGAGGGAACCCAGGGTAGGGCTACGATGGCGCCATCGCCTGTGTCCGCGTCCTCGGCCACGCCGCAGACTCAACCGCCGCTGACGAATCGTGGCATCACCTTCGTCGCAAACGTCTCCAGGTTCTTCAGCGTCTTCCCCAATGGGATCCCCCTGTGCGTGAACTCGACGAGGAGGTAGTCCAGGTGGCATACCTCCTGCAGCTCCTGGAGCCTCTCCACCACGTGCTCGGGAGAGCCGACGAGCAGGGTGCGCGGCTCCAGGAAGTCCCAGTCCAGGTTCACGCTGGGGTCCAGTTCCTCGTCCGGGTTCGTGAAGACCTGCCTCCCGCGGAAGGGATCGTTGAAGATGAAGGAGGACATGATGCCCTCTTCGGCGTCGCGGCGTGCCTCCTCCATCGACGATGCAACGTACGTGGAACGCATGACAGCCTGGTCTTCCCCCAGGCTGAATGGTCGCCCATCACGTTCGGTCCGGACCTGCGCGTAGAGTTCCATCCGCTGCTTGATCCTGAGCGGAGGAGGCTGCCAGTAACATGCCTTCAGTCCGAGTTCGGCAGCGGTTGTTACGGAGCGGTCGGTGGAGACGGTCATCCACAGCGGGGGGTGCGGTTTCTGGAGGGGCTTCGGCGTCACCCGGAGCTTCGTTACCTTGTCTCCGTCCTGCCAGGCGGGGTTCGACGGATACTTCGGATGGGAGAACTCTGTGCCCTCGGCAGGGAAACTGTAGTTGGTCCCGTGGTATTCGAAGTACTCATTGGCCCATATCTCCCGCACTATCTCCACCGTCTCCTGGAACAGCTCCCTGTTCTCGCTGTCCTTCCGAGGGTCCGCGTTGGGATGGAACTGCGGGCCCTCGTATGGCCATATGCCTCTGCCGAAGCCAACTTCCAGGCGCCCCCCGGACATGTTGTCCAGTATCGCGAGGTCTTCGGCGAGCCGGATGGGATGCCAGTGCGGGGCGATGTTCGCCATCTGCCCGATCCGGATCCTGGACGTTCGCGCTGCGAGGTCTGCCCCGAGCAGGACCGGGTTGGGCAGATCGCCTACGCCATAGGGGCCGAAGTGGTGCTCTCCGAGCCATATCGCCTCGAAGCCGAGTTCCTCGGCCAGGATGGTCTGCTGCCTGAGGTTGTCGACCATCTCCTCGGAGTTGGTGGCTTCCCCGGCAGACCCTGCCACGGTGGTGAACGCTGCGAACTTCATCTCGCGTGTCTCCTTACGCCCCTGAACGCGTACTGCTACACTCGCGCATCAGCATATGGCAGGGAGCACGGCGATGCCATCAGGGCAGAATCAAGGCTTGGTCCAGACTGTGCTGGGTCCGGTGCCTCCATCGGAACTGGGCGCCACCACGACCCATGAACACCTCTACATCGACTTCTCCTTCATGTTTCGCCCGGCTCAGGACTCGCCGCGCCCGGAACTCGCAGACGCGTGCATCGCGCTGGAGAACCTCGGGTGGATTCGCCGCAACTACTACAGCAACCGCTTCAATCTGCACTTGATGGACCTCGACGAGACAATAGGAGAGGTCACCAGGTTCAGTGACGTTGGCGGCGGTGCGATGGTGGACGCTACCTCGAGGGGGATCGGGCGCAACCCGCACGCGCTGGCGCAGATATCTCGAGGGGCTGGTGTGCACGTCGTCATGGGCTCCGGCCATTACGTGGCTGCCGTCCATCCGGAAGACATGGACGATCGCACCGAGGATGACCTGGCGCGGGAGATCATCGTCGACGTCGTTGAAGGCGTCGACGACAGCGGCATAAGGGCGGGCATCATCGGGGAGATCGGCTGCACGTGGCCGTTGGCCCCGAACGAGCGCAAGTCGCTCACCGCTGCGGCGCTCGCCCAACGTGAAACGGGCGCGCCGATATCGATCCACCCGGGACGGAACCCGGATGCGCCTTCGGAGATCCTGGAGACACTGGCGAACAGCGGAGCGGACCTGTCCCGGGTGATCATGGGACATCTGGACCGCACCGTGTTCGATTTCGATGCGCTTCTGAGTCTCGCCGCGTCAGGCTGCTACCTTGAATGGGACCTGTTCGGCAACGAGGGGTCGTACTACCCCCTCGCCGAGCTCGATATGCCCAGCGACGCTCAGCGGCTGGGCTTCATCAAGCGAATCGCCGACGCCGGCTACTCCCACAAGATCGTTGTCGGCCACGACATCTGCACGAAGCACCGGCTCGTGCGGTACGGCGGACACGGCTACGGCCACATCCTCGAGAACATCGTCCCCAAGATGCTGCGCAAGGGGTTCTCGGAAGACCTCATCCGAGAGATAACCGTCGAAAACCCCGCCACGGTTCTCGCCTTCGCATAGGCCCTTCCGGGTTCCTTCTCCCTGCAAGTGGAGAGGGCTACGCGCTTCAGCGCGCGGTGAGGGTACCCGTGCGTAGCCCTACGCCCCGTCCTCTTCTGACTCTTCCGCCTCAGGGAAGAGCGGCGCATCCATGATGTGCCACATGGACAAGGTCGTGCCTTCGGCTACGTTTGCCGCCGGGTCGGAATCATCTTCGGCGACCTCGGCAACCGGCGATGTGCCGCTGGGCGTCTCATCGCTCTCGACGGCCTCGTCTGCATCCCCGGCTTCGCTGTCTTCGAGCGCAGTTTCAGCCTCGGGAGCGTCCTCGTCGCCGGCTGGCTCCTCGGGTTCGGGGGCCTCCTCAGCGGTTGTCTCATCGAGCACCGCGGCTGACGCGTGTCCGTTCGTGGACGCGGCGCGCGCCTTCTTCGGCTCTACCTTCGGTAGCTTCTCGAAGTCCTCCCACGTGCGCTCGCGGAACGCGCTCATGGAGATGACCACGTCGTCATCGGCGAGCTTGGTCATGATCTTCACGCCCTGCGTGTTACGGCCAAGCGTGCGTATCTCCGCGAGCGACGTGCGGTAGATTATCGCGTTGCGCGAGCCCACCATGATCTCCTCGTCGTCGGAGCCGGTGACGACGGCGCCCGCGATGGGGCCCGTCTTCTCCGTGATCTTCATGGCGATGACGCCCTGGGTGTTCCGTCCCGTGGTGCGGAACGTCTCCACTGCCGTGCGCTTCCCGTAGCCAAGTTCGCTCATGATGAGCAGCCGCGCGTCAGGCGTAACAACTTCCATCGCTACGACCTCGTCGTCGTCCAGCAGGCGCATGCCGCCGACGCCGCCCGTGCTCCGTCCCTGCCGCTCAGTTACCGCGTCCAGGCTGAACTGCACGCCTTTGCCCTTACGGGATATGAGCACTGCGGTCATGCCCTCTTCTGCGAGACGCGCTGTGAGCAGGCTGTCGTTCGGCTCGAGGTCGAACGCCGCGAGTCCAACCCTGCGGATGTTCTGGAACTTATCCAGGTGCATCTTCTTCACCTTCCCCTTGCGGGTGGTCATGAAGATGAACAGATCTGCCAGCGGGTCCGGGATGGCCACGACGGCGGTGACCGTCTCCTCGTTCGGGTTGATGGCCTCGATGAGGTTCTGGATGGGAGTGCCGCGCGTCTGGCGCGACGAGTCCTCGCCCACCTCGAAGACGCGCTTGCGGTAGACGCGTCCCTTGTCGGTGAAGAAGAGCAGGTAGTCGTGCGTGTCCGCCACAACGAGTTGCTGCACGGCGTCGCCTTCGCGGCGCTCCTGCCCGCGGACGCCCTTGCCCCCGCGCTTCTGCAGGCGGTAGAGCCCGATGGGCAGACGCTTGATGTAACCGCGGTCGCTGAGCGTGAAGACCACGTCCGCGTGGGGCGTCAGCTCCTCCTGCGACTGGTCCCGCGCCTCCTCGTCCGATATCTCGGTGCGGCGGGCGTTCCCGAACGTCTTGCGCAACTCGGCTGTTTCGGTCTTGACCACCGCCAGCACCTTGGTTGGATCGGAGAGCAGGTCCTGCAACTCCGCGATGCGCCTCATCAACTCCTGGTACTCGTTCTCGATGCGCTCGCGTTCCAGCGCCGCCAGGCGCCGCAGCTGCATCTCCAGGATCGCCTGCGACTGGGCCTCGGTCAGACCGAATTGCTGCATCAGGCCGTTGCGCGCCGCTTCGGCGTCGGCGGACGCGCGGATGAGCGCGATCACCTCGTCGAGGTTCTCCAGTGCGATGCGCAGACCTTCCAGGATATGCGCGCGCTCCCGGGCGCGGTTCAGGTCGTACTCGGCCCTGCGGCGGATGACCTCCTTCCGGAAGTCCAGGAAACGGTTCAGCGCGGAGCGCAGGTTCATCACCCGCGGCTGACCGTCCACCAGCGCCACCATGTTCACGTGGAACGCATTCTGCATGGACGTGTGCTGGTAGAGGTTGTTCAACACGACGCCCGCCGAGGCGTTGCGCTGCAACTCGACCACCATGCGCATGCCTTCGCGGTCGGACTCGTCGCGCACCTCGGAGATGCCGTCTATCTTTTTCTCTTTGGTGAGCGTGGCGATCTTCTCGACCAGCGCGGCCTTGTTGACCTGGTACGGCAGTTCCGAGACCACGATGCGCTGGCGAGCGCCCTTCTCCATGTCTTCGACGGTCGCCCTGGCGCGGACCATGATGCGCCCGTGCCCGGTCTGGTACGCCTGCTGGATGCCCTCCCGCCCCATGATCGTCGCCGCGGTCGGGAAGTCCGGCCCCTGCACGAACTGCATCAGTTCGTCGGGCGTCGCCTCGGGGTTGTCGACGAGGTAGTCGAGCGCGTCGCACACCTCGCGAAGGTTGTGCGGCGGGATGTTCGTCGCCATGCCCACGGCGATGCCGGACGCTCCGTTGACCAGCAGGTTCGGCACGCGGGCGGGGAGCACGGTCGGCTCGCGCTGCGAGCCGTCGTAGTTGTCAACGAAGTCGATGGTGTCGCGGTCGATGTCCTGCAGCAGCTGCTCGGAGATGGGCGCGAGCCGCGCCTCCGTGTATCGCATCGCCGCGGGCGGGTCGTCGTCCACGGACCCGAAGTTCCCCTGGCCGTCGACCAGCGTGTGCCGCATCGAGAAGTTCTGCGCCATGCGGACGAGGGCGTCGTATACCGGCGAGTCGCCGTGCGGGTGGTACTTGCCGAGCACCTCGCCGACAACGGCCGCGCTCTTCTTGTACGAGGATCCGGGACGCAGCCCCATGCCCTGCATCGCGTAGAGGATGCGCCGGTGCACGGGCTTCAGCCCGTCGCGAACGTCCGGCAGCGCGCGAGCAACGATAACGCTCATCGCGTAGTCCAGGTACGCGCTGCGCATCTCCTCTTCTATGCGTACGGGTCTGACGTTGTCGCGGTTCCCCGTTACCATGCGGCTCCTTTCGCGCTATGGGGGGAGTGGCCGCCGAACTACCACAACATGTGGTGGGCGGGGGGACTGCCGTCTCCCAGATGTGCCGAAATAGTCCCTAGCATTATAGCAGGTGCGCGCGCAACACCCAACAACCCCGCGACACCCGCTTCAACCCCGCCTCATCCCCTCTCCCTACGAGGGACCCTTGCATAACTCTCATCCCGCTCAAGGTTGAGCATCTCTCGGAGATAGACCGCTCATGGTGAGCTTGTCGAACCACGGCACAGACTGCCGGATGACGGGGGGAGTGCAGAGAGGGAATCCCCTCTGCCACGGGCGTAGGCCGCGGTGTGGGGGTGTCCCCCAAGCCTGTCCTGAGCCTGCCGAAGGGCGTAGGGGCGGGTGGGTGGGAAGAGCTGCGCTGCGCTGAAGGCAATTACGCAAAGGTCTCTACAAGGGGAAGAGGGCAACGCGCTTTAGCGCGCGGTGAGGGGACTGCGGGGGTTGGACATGCGCCCTGCGCACCAGCCAACCAGACACACCTATCCACCCGGATGACCCTTGTAGATCGCCACCGGCAACCGCGACCACCGCAGATGCTCGATCAGCAGCGTGTCGCCTTCCTCGAACAGCCGGTACGTCGACAGGTCGATCGGAAAGCGAACGCGCCCCAGCGCCGTTACGTACGGCTTCGGCGGCAGCGGGTTCATCGGATGCCGCTTCGCGATGGGCCCCAGCTTGCCCGGAACGAACCCGTGACGAGCGTACAACTCAAACCCGCCCAGCAGCGTCCGCGTGAAGAAGAGCACCGCGATCACGAGGAAGACCGACGCCAGTATCGACGCCCCCCCTATCGGGAACGCCTGCGCCGGCACGAGCAGGATGACCGCGATGATCGCGAAGATGAAGTTGCGCGTCGTCGGCTTGACCAGGTCGCGCCGCTCCGACGCCCACGCGAGCCGGAACTGCATCCCGCAGTGAACGCACTTCGCCTCGCCCGTCAGGTACAGGTGCCGGCACTCGCCGGACGCGTCCACCTGCTGCTGCGGCTGAACGTTTCGCCGTCTCATCTCGGCATGTCTCCTGCTTCGTATCGCTCCGCCCACCCCGCGAGCCACTCGAACAGCCTGGCGAAACTCTTCGGCACCTCGTCCTCGCGCTCGGGATGGCACTGCACCCCCACGAGCCACGGATGCTCCGGACTCTCCAGCGCCTCCACGATGCCGTCCTCCGGGTGGTACGCCGACGCCATCAGCGACGGCGCGCGCTGCGCTTCCTTCAGCCCCTGGTGATGACGGCTGTTCGTGCGGTAGATCGCTCCCGCGCCGATGATGGCCCCGAACCGGCTCCCCGGCGACACATACACCTGGTGCACCGCCGACTGGAATTCCGGCAGCGTGTGCCCCGGCAGGTCCTGGATGAGCCTGCCGCCCATCGCCACATTGATGAGCTGCATGCCCCGGCATATTCCCAGTGTGGGCATGTTCTCCTCTATCGCGTAGCGGAACAGCGCCATCTCCATCTCGTCGCGCTCCGGCTCGATGCCCATCGACCCGTCGAGCGCTTCGCCGTACAGCGCAGGGTCGACGTCTCCGCCGCCGGTCAGCAGCAGACCGGACACGCCGTCCATCGCCTCCTCGATCGAGGTGAAGTGCTCGGGAGTCAGCACCCGGGCCTGCGCCCCGCGCGACTCCAGCGACGCGACGTACCTGCCCGCGCTGCTCCCGTTGGACGTCGTTACCCCGATGAGCGCCACGCGTCAGCCCCCGAGTGCCGCGCTCAGCGCCGAAGCGTCGACGCACTCCCGCGCCATCGCGCCCGCGCGCTCCGCCTTCGCCGCGTGGTGCACGCTCACCGCGCCGCTCAGCGACTCCAGCGCCGCTGCGGTGTCGTGCGTGTTCGACCCCACCGCGATGAGCGGCACGTCCAGGTCGTCCGCGCGCTGGTACACGTACTGCGACGGCGTCTCGCACCCCGTCAGGAACAGTGCGTTCAGCGGGAAGTTCAGTGCGCTCATCTGGATGTCGATCCGCCCGCCGCGCACGACGACCGCCTGGTTCGGTAGACGCCCGAAGTAGTTGCCGCCCCACTCGGTGATGAGCCCGCCGATGAGGAAGTGCTCGATCAGTTCGCTGCCGCCTTCCTCGCCCGTGAAGTACGTGCCGCCCAGGTGCTCCGCCGCCTGCTGCACCGTCGGCGCGAGCAGCAGCCGCTCCTCCGGCAGCACCCCGAGCACCGGCATCCCCGCGTCCTCCAGCTCGACCGCCAGCCGTGCCGAGGCGTCGTGCTCGGCATACCGCGTGCGCTTGTTCACGACGCACCCCGCGAGCGCGTCGCCGAACGCTTCGCGCCACGCCCCGGATGCTCCGGCCCCCAGCGTCCGCTCGTACTCCAGCACCCCCACCACCGCCGCGCCCGTGCTCCGCGCCAGCTCCGCTGCCCCGTCAGCAAGCGGCGGCCCCTCCACCACGACCACGTCCACGCCCGCCGCCGCGCCCTGCACGATCTTCGCCGCCTCCGCCATCTGCTCCGCCGACGCCGCCCCCTCGACCGCCACCGTCTCTGCCGATCCCCCCAACGACGCCAGGAACGCCGGGTCAGCGTCGCCAACAGCCGACAGCGGCTTCACGAGTGTCACCCGCTTCCCCTCCGACCGCAGCACCGACGCCAGCCCGCAAGCGACCGTCGTCGCGCCCGCTCCCGGCCGCGCCCCTGCAATCTGCACCACGCTCATCCTAGTTCCAGCCCCTCTCTCACGGATCCCGGCGAGTATACCAGCGCCCTGCTCCCGGCCAACCCTCACTGTGCGCCGAAGGGCGTTCCCTCTCCCGCTCAGCAGGAGAGGAGGGCAACTCGACTGCGAGCGATGTGTGGACCGGATGAGTGACACCCGCCCCTTCCGCCGCCACCCCCCACCCGCGTACGCTGTTCGCATGACCGTCATTCCGGCAGCGCCCAATAGACCCCGGTATGGCTCACGGCCCAGCCACAGGTGCGTTCAATGGGCTGCAGTGTGCACACCCCTTTCTCATGCGCTCATTGACCAGAAGAACGCGGAAGCAGGCCACGGCCTTGTCGTTCAACTGTTCAATGAGGAGAATTCGCCCTGCATGCACTCCTGAGTGTCGACAATTGAAACGACCGGTTGATCGCCGGGACGTCGGACCTGCAGGGGCCCTCACCCGACGCGCAGGCGCGTCTACCTCTCCCCGAGGGAGAGGTAGGGGGCGAGGTTCCTGCGAAGGCAGGAACGACGGAAGGGGGTGGGGATGGCGGGTAGGGGTGCGGGAGTGACGGATGTAGCGCTCCGTATCCGACCTGCCCCCCTCACCCGCTGGGCGGGAGAGGGCAGGGGGCGCCACGCGTCCCCTTGCCCTCCGGCACTCCTATCGCTTAGAATCTCTTGGTTGCCATGAACTACGCAATCATAGAAACAGGTGGGAAGCAGTACCGTGTCCAGGAGGGCGACTCCATCACCGTGGAGAAACTCCCCGGCGAAGAGGGCGGCACCGTCGAACTCGACAACGTACTGCTCGTCTCGAAGGACGCGAAGGTAACCGTCGGCCAACCCCGCGTGGACGGCGCGAAGGTCGTCGCGGAGGTAGCGCGCCAGGGCAAGGCGGACAAGCTCGTCATCCTCAAGTACAAGCCCAAGACCCGCTACCACGTCAAGAGCGGACATCGCCAGCCGGTTACCAAACTCTCCATCAAGCAGATCGTCGCCGGATAGGAGGCTCACTCGTGGCGCACAAGAAAGCGGGCGGAAGCAGCCGGAACGGGCGGGACAGCCACGGCCAGCGGCTCGGCGTCAAGCGGTTCGCGGGCGAGAGCGTCCGCGCCGGGACCATCATCGCGCGCCAGCGCGGCACGAAGATCCACCCCGGCGTCAACGTCGGCATGGGCCGGGACTTCACCCTCTACGCCCTCGTGGACGGCCAGGTGATGTTCGACCACGCCAACAAGCTGCGCAAGCGCGCCAACGTGTCGCCGGCATAGCAGGAGCACGCGAGCGATGAAGACAGAGATACACCCCGACTACTACCCCGACGCCGTGGTGAACTGCTCCTGCGGGAACACCTTCACCATCGGCGCCACGAAGCCGCAGATCAAGGTCGAGATATGCAGCTCCTGCCACCCCTTCTTCACCGGTGAGCAGCGTATCGTCGACACGGAAGGCCGCGTGGAGCGCCTGAAGAGGCGCTTCAACCTCCAGTAGGACCCCACCGTGTTCATCTCTCCTCAGTACTATTCCCTCTCCCTTGATGGGGGAGGGCTAGGGCGAGGGTGAGAATGAGAGTGAAGGCCGGGTAATGGCTCAGGCGCAGCAGCATTCGGTCTACGGAGGCCAGGCGGTCATCGAGGGCGTGATGATCCGCGGGCGGCACGTCTACTCCGTGGCCGCGCGGCACCCCACCGGCATCATCAAGACCATCACCCGCCCCGTCCCCACCTGGAGCGTCAACCGCTTCCGCCGCATCCCCTTCGTCCGCGGTACGCTCGTCCTCTCTGAATCGCTTATCGTCGGCATGCGAGCGCTCACCTGGTCTGCCCAGGTCTCCTCAGGGGAGACCGAGGAAGACGAGCAGCCCATCCCGCCCCTGGCGATGGCCCTCACGCTCGCGACCTCCCTCGTTCTCGGCATCGGCCTCTTCTTCATCCTCCCGCTGCTCATCACCCACGGCTACGTCGACCGCTTCACCGACAACTCCATCATCAGCAACACGGCGGAGGGCGTCCTGCGCCTCGCCGTATTCTTCGCCTACCTGACGGTCATCGGCCTCATGCCGAGCATCAAGCGCGTCTTCGGCTACCACGCGGCCGAGCACATGACCGTCCACGCCCAGGAGGCCAAACTCCCGCTGGAGAGCGAGAACGTGCGGCTCTTCCCCGCCGCGCACCCGCGCTGCGGGACCGCGTTCCTGCTCACCGTCATGATCGTCTCCATCATCGTGTTCGCGTTTCTCGGCACGCCGGACCTGCCCATCCGCATCGCCTCCCGCATCATCCTCATCCCCGTCATAGCGGGCGTCTCCTACGAGGTGATACGCATGAACGCCGCGCACGCCGGCAACGCCCTCGTGCGCGCCGGCACCCTCCCCAGCCTCGCCCTCCAGTCGATGACCACCCGCCCCCCTGACGACGGCCAGATCGAGGTCGCTATCGCCGCCATGAACGCCGCCGTCGAGGGCGACGCGCAGGCCGAGACCGCAGCCGCGAACGCGTAGCCTCCTACCCGAGCGCCTTCCCCTGCGCCGCGCGCTCCAACATCTCCCGCGCGACCTGCCCCACCGCCGCCCCGCTCCCCAGCATCCCCGCGACCTCCCCGACGCGCTCCTCCTCGCTCAGCGACTCCGCCCCCGAGTACGTCCGCCCGTCCTCCACCGCCTTCCCCACCCGGAAGTGCGTGTCCGCCCACGCGGCTATCTGCGGCAGATGCGTCACGCACAGCACCTGCGCCCGCCTGCCGACCGTCCACAGCTTCCTCCCCACCACCTCCCCGGCGCGGCTTCCGATGCCCGCGTCTATCTCGTCGAACACCAGCGACGGCGCGCCGGACACTGTTTGCAGCGCGCTGTTGAGGGCCAGCATCATCCGCGACGTCTCTCCGCCCGACGCTACCTTCGCCAGCGGGCGCGACTCCTCTCCCGGGTTCGTCCGCGCCGAGAACGTGACCCTGTCTATCCCGCTCCCGGCGAGGGCGTAGCGCCGCCCGTCCGGAGCGGGCAGGCCGTCGCCCGCCTCGTTCTGCTCGACCGCGATGTCGAACGACGCACGCTCCAGCCCCACCTCCCGCAGTTCCTCCGCGACCGCCTTGCCCAACGCAGCCGCCGCACTCCTCCGCGCTTCGGACAACCCCCACGCAAGCGCTCCCGCGCTCCGAGACGCTTCATCCAGCGCGCGCTCCAATTCTCCCCGGCGTACGTCAGCCGTCTCGATGCGCTCCAGCTGCGTACGGGCATCCTCCCCGAACGCGAGCACCGCTGATTCGGAGCCTCCGTACTTGCGCTTGAGGCGCCGCAGCAGCTCGACGCGCTCCTCTATCTCGGCCAGCCGCGCCGGGTCCGACTCGACGCTCTCCGCGAGGCGTCGTACCTCCCGTGCCGTGTCGCCAAGCTGCACGAGCGCGGACTCGAGCGCCTCGATCTGCGCGCCCAGCGCGTCAGCGGCGCCCGGAGCGCGCCGCAGGTGGTCCAGCGCCTCCGCCGCGAGGTCTGCCGCGTTGCGGTCGCCCTCGCTCAGCGCCTCGTACGCGGCAACGCAGGCGTCGCGCACGCTCTCGGCATGCTCCAGCACGTTGCGCTCGCGCAGCAGCGCCTCCTCCTCCCCGTCCACCGGAGCGGCAGCCTCGATCTCGTCCACCTGGAATGCCAGCAGATCGCGCCGCTGCTCCGCCTCTCGTATCGCCGCTTCCGATTCGCCGAGTTCGCCCTGCACGCGGCGCACCTCTGCAACTGCGCATTCGACGCTGTCGCGGTGCTCGCCGAGACCGCCGAAATCGTCCAGCACCCGCATCTGGAAGCGCGGATCGAGCAGCGAGAGGTGCGAACCCTGCCCGTGGATGTCCACCAGCGCCCCGCCGACCGCACGCAGCGTGCTCACCGGCACGGCGCGACCGTTCAGACGGGAGACCGTGCGCCCTTCCTGGTGCACCTCGCGGTACAGGACGGCGACCCCATCCTCGTCGTCCACCTCCACTCCAAATTCAGCGAGCGCTTCCCGTGTGCGTGGCTCATCTAACGCAAAGACCGTCTCGACACTCATGGAGTCTGCACCGCGCCGCATCACCCCCCGGTCCGCCGTGCCGCCAAGCACGAACGCGAGCGCGTCCACCAGCAGCGACTTGCCCGCTCCCGTCTCGCCGGTGATGACGTTCAACCCCGGCCCGAACACGAGGCGCGTCTCCTCTATGACGGCAAGATTGCGGACGGTGAGTTCTGCCAGCATCGCCCGCCGATTATACGTTGGCCCGCCGCGTCTCTCCGCTCCGGACCGCGATGTAGACGCCCAGCAGCAGCAGAGCTCCGCCGGGCAGCACCGTCCACGGCGGTATCTCGCCCAGCACCGGGATCGCCATCAGCGTCGCAAGCACCGGCTCGGCGCGTACCGCGAGCGTCACGTTCACCGCGGGCATGTAGCCCAGCGCCCAGTTCAGCAGCGAGTGCCCCACCGCCTGCGGGAGCAGCGCCGCCATCGCCATCCAGAAGTACGACTCCGCCGGAAGGCCGAACATCGGCGCCCCGCTTCCCACCGCCGCCGCCAGCAGCACGACCGCTGTGACGGCGTACACGATCGTGATGTAGGGCAGGGTGGGGATGCGTCTGCGCACGCGGCGTCCCACCAGCAGGTAGCCCGCGACTGCCACCGCTCCCCCGAGCGCGAGTGCGTCGCCCAGCAGGTGCCGCTCGCCTTCCGCCCAGTCCCCGGCCGCGATGATGAAGCCTCCCGCTATGCTCACCGCCACGGCAAGCGCCGTGAGCCGCCCCACCTTGTCCGGCGAGGCGAAGTGCGCCCCGATCGCCACGAATACGGGCGTCGTCGTGACGAGCAGCACCGAACTCGCCACCGACGTGTGCGAGAGGGACGTTATCCACAGCGCGAAGTGCGCCGCGAGGAAGAACCCGGACCCCGCGAGGAGCGGAAGGTCGGAGCGGCGTACGGCGGCGAAGTCCTTCCTCCCTGCAATGGCGGCAGTTACGCCGACGATGACGGTGGCGATGCACATGCGGTACGCCGCCACCGTGAGCGGGGGCGCGTCTGCCAGCCTGATGAAGATGGAGGCGAGCGAAACACTCACCACCCCCACTCCGACCCATAGGAACACCATCGCCCGGACAGGTTACCTTTCCATCGGAGCAGGCGTCTCTCATCCATATTGAGCGGCTCCGGTTGTACGGGGCTATCCACTGGGCTGAACGCGCGGTACGCGAGAGGCTGGTAACCTTGACGCCACTCCATGCACGCGCCTCATCGATCCACCGAGCCGTCCGAACGTCCGAGGCAGGCGAGGGTCCGGGGCGGGACGTTCTCCGCGCTCCGCTACCGCAACTACCGGCTCCTCTGGTTCGGCACGCTCTTCATGAGCGCCGGTACCTGGATACAGCAGGTGACGCTCGGCTGGCTGGCGTACGAGATGACCGGGTCGCCGGTGCAGGTATCCATCGTCCTCGGCCTGCGCGCTCTTCCGATGCTTGGGGCGCCCATCGCCGGCGTCATCGCTGACAAGTTTGACCGCCGCGTCGTCCTCCTGCTGGACCAGTTCTACCTGGCCCTCCTTGCTGTCATATTCGCCGTCATCCTCCAGTTGGGATTCGTGGAACTATGGCACCTGCACGCCTTCTCGTTCCTCACTGGCGCCGGTTGGGCGCTGAACAACCCCCTGCGGCAGACGCTCGTGGGCAACTCTGTGCCGCGCGAGCGGCTCATGAACGCCATTGCCCTGAACTCGATGGCGTTCAACTCCATGCGGATGATCGGGCCCGGCATCGCGGGCGGCATGATTGCGCTGCTGGGCTCGGAAGTGAACTTCATCCTGCAGGCGGTGATGTACGGCGCGGTCGTTCTGCTCGTTCTCCCGTTCCGCGCTGAGTTCGCTGAGGGACGGGAAGGGCGCAAGCAGCAGTCGCCGCTCGCCGACCTGAGAGAAGGATTGGCTTACGTTGCGCGGGAACCCGTGCCCCGCTACGCCATCATCCTCAGTCTGATACCGACGCTCACGCTCATGGCGTTCATCCAGACCCAGATGCCCGTATTCGTCGCCGAGGACCTGGGCGACTCGGAAGGCGCGCTGCTCGGCTTCATGTACGTCGGCATGGGCGTGGGCGGTTTCGTTGGGGCGGTGTTCGTCGCGCGGTTCCACACCGTCGAACACAAGGGACGGCTCTCGCTCTTCGGCGTCGCGGGAGCCGCGCTGGCCGTGTTGGCGCTCTCACAAGTGGATATCTGGTGGCATGCCTGGGCCATCCTCGTCGTGCAGCAGCTCTTCTTCATCATGGTGATGACCACCAATAACACCATCCTGCAGTCCGTGACGCCGGACTACATGCGCGGGCGCGTGATGGGCATCTACATGCTGGACGTGGGGATGCAGCCGCTCGGAGGCGTCATCGCTGGGATAATCGCCGAGGACTACGGTGTGTCCACGGCCTGGTTGCTGGGAGGCTCGGTGGGATTGGTGCTGGTCGTTCTCGTTACCGCTGTCGCACCGTCGTTCAGGCGTCTGCGGCTGTAGCGAACGCCATCGAGACAGCCCTCGCCAGTTCCGTGTCACGCTCCGGGGGTACGGTGCGCAGGTCGAGCAGCAGCCGCTCGTCCTCGATACGTGCAACCACAGGGGGCGACCCGGCCCGGAGCCGCCGCGCGAGTTCATCGGGGCCGCCCACAGGCGAGGCGTCGACGCTCACGAGCCGCGACGGCAGTTCGTCAGTCGGCAGGCTGCCCCCGCCGAGCCTCGACGAGCCATCCACGACCGACGCCAGTTCTCCGATCTGCTCCGCTACTGCCCGCGCTCGCTCGCCCAACTCTTCCTGCGATGCCGCGATCATGCGCCAGACCGGTATCTGCTGCATCGCGTCGCCACGTATATAGTGGAGCAGCGTGCGGTGCAGCGCCGCGAGCGTCAGCTTGTCGGCGCGCAACGCCCGTGCGAGCGGGTGCGCGCGCAGCGCTGCCACGAGGTCTGCGCCTCCGGCTGCAAGCCCCGCCTGCGGCCCGCCGAGCAGCTTGTCGCCGGAGAAGAACACCAGGTCAGCGCCCGCCGCGAGGCTCTCTTGCGGCATCGTCTCGTGCCCGATGCCGAACTGCGCGGTGTCCAGTAGTGCGCCGGAACCGAGATCGTGCAACAGGGGCACGCCGTGCGCTGCACCCACTGCTGCGACGTCTGCCAGCGACGGCTCGTGCGTGAAGCCGGTCACGCGGAAGTTGGAGCGGTGCACCACCAGCAGCGCGGCGGTCCGCTCCGTGATGGCGCGCTCGTAGTCTGTCGCGTAGGTGCGGTTGACCGTCCCCACTTCCACCAGCCGCGCGCCGCTCTGGGCGAGCACGTCCGGTATCCGGAAGCCGCCACCTATCTCGCTCGCCTCTCCGCGCGAGACGATGACTTCACGTCCCGCGGCGACCGCCGCAAGACCGAGCAGCATCGCTCCTGCGTTGTTATTGACGGCTATCGCGTCTTCCGCGCCGGTCAACTGCCGCAATAGACGCGCGATAGCCTCGTACCTGCTGCCGCGCTTGCCGTCCTCCAGGTCCAGTTCGAGCGTCGAGTAGCCTTCCGAAGCGGCGGCGGCAGCACGGATGCTCTCCTGCGAGAGCGGAGCGCGTCCGAGGTTCGTGTGCAGGATGACGCCCGTAGCGTTGAGCACATGCACGGGCCAGTCCGCCTCGCTCTGCTGGGTCGCCTTCGCGACGTCGTGCGCTACCTCTGCTGCGGTCGGCGGGGCCGTGCCATCCGCCACGGCGGCGCGTGCCTTTGCGATGTGCTCACGCACGGAAGTAGTGATGATGTCCTGGCGGTACCCCTCGGCAAGCAACGTCGCGACGGCAGGCTGCGCGAGCACGTCGCTCACTGCTGGCAGGTTTCGGAACGCGTTGTCGGCCATGTGCTCATGTTAGGGATGACGCGAGAGTGCGGCAAGGAATCGCACGGCCCGATGTCTTCGAGCGTTCATCCCTTATAATCGTACGAGCGTGCCGAGGTGGCGGAATGGCAGACGCCGCGGACTTAAAATCTGCTGTCCATAAAGGGCGTGTGGGTTCGAGTCCCACCCTCGGCACCAATATCCAGCACGCATCGGAAGTGCGGCCTCCTCCGATAGCACGGCCATATCGGGAGCTCCGCTCGACGGGCATCAACCGGGTGGTCAGTAGGCGTAGCCGACCGCACACTTGGCGCCCGTGGGCTATGTAGTCCAGGAGGCTGGCGGGACGGCCCATCGCGTCGGCCACAGTAATTCACGCCCGGAGCTCCCCGCTTCCCGCACGCACCGTTTCCGAGTCGACAATGAAGAGCTTCTTCATCGCGTCGCTGTCGTTGCGCTCGATGCAGTCCAGGAACCAGCGGCTGAGGAACTCGTCGACGTACCCCAGCGGCAGGTTGGGCGGGCCATGGCTGTGCAGCGATGCGGTGTCCTTCGTGAGCGGCGACACCGCGGTCGCGTCGGGTGGCGCGACCATCCGCTATTGACGGCCGACAGCTGTGGACTCCCATGCTGGTTGACAGACGGCAGTAGAGTTATGCTGTATCCTGCCCGGAGCGGACGTGTCAGGGGGATTATTGGAACAAGCCAAGGAGACAACCACCCTTCGAGAGCGGTACCTTCTCCCCATGAGACGCAGCGAGGCGGGCTGATGGAAATCCCATCCGACTACAAGGCAGGCTACGAGAAGGCCCGTCTTGTCGACAAAGAAGCTGCGGACAACTACATCGCTCACACCAATATCGGCGACCCGGTCATGGACGCGGTCGTGGAAGAGTTGGCGTCGCTGCCTCAGGAGCAGGTCCACCGGTTCATCCGGGCCGGTATGGAGGAGGACCGTGACCGCTTGCGGAACGCGCCTCAGTTACTGCGGGACTTCTTCATCGACGCGCCACCGCCTGACCCAGACTGGCTCGATCACAATGCCTTCGGCCCAGGCATCCGCTCCTTCCAAAGGAATGCAGTCCCGATTCTTGCGGGTTTCGTCACCGGCGTGCTCATAGACGGCTTTTCGACGCTGATAAGCAAGTCGTTCGTGCAAACCGGGCGCATATTCGACAACGGGGTCTGGCGGCTCAAGCAGAACAACCGGCACCAGATGGAGATTTTCTGGCCTGGTGGACTGGAGCGGCATGGCGACGGATGGAAACTCTCTGTCCGCATCCGGTTCGTGCACGCCCAGGTCCGCCGACTGCTGGGGCAGACCGAAGAATGGGAACACGACGCCTGGGGAGTGCCGATCAGCGCCGCGCACTTGGGCTATTCGGTTGCCTGTTTCGCTGCGCGCGCCGTCAAGCACTCGGAGTCGTTGGGAGCAAGTTACAGCAGAGAGGAGCGGGCCAGTTTCCACGATGTCTGGCGCTATGCCGGGTACCTCATGGGCATCCCCGAAACCATCCTCTTCACCGACGAGCGCCACGCCCTGCACATATACCGTATCGGCTCTATCTGTGAGCCTCCCCCTACGCAGGAGGCGATTCTCATGACGAATGCGCTGATCAACTCCGCCCCGCTGGTCGCGGGCATCACGGACCCAGCGGCGCGGAAGAGTCTGGTGGAGAAGGTCATCTACCCCGTTTCCCGCGGCCTCATAGGGAGCAATCTCGCTGCCCAACTGCAATTTCCTGTGAGCGGACTACCTTTCGCGCTGTTCTGGTACCGGCTGGACCAGCGCATTCAGAAGCTGAGAACACGGTTGCGCAAGGAAGCTGCTAAGGACTTCTCGACGCTTCTGGTCGCGTCTGCCTACGACGACGCCGGTCTGACATACCGGTTGCCTGACCACGCGCACGATGAACAGTCCGGCAGGTGGTAAGGGCAAGCTCTTCCCGAAGCGCGCGGCCCGCATGAGATCGAACGATTTCACCGGCCTGCTCGGGGCGTCTGCGTACGATGACGTTGGGATCAGCTACGCAACGCCTGACCAAGCTCATGCGGAGGAGTCGGCGTTCTGGGGCTCCTTCCGGTCCTACCGTCGCACTTTCGCCCACGCTACCACCAGCACGCCCAGCGCTGCGAGTCCGCCCAGCAGCCACGGGTCCAGACCGGTGACGATTCCCAGCACGGCGTAGAGCGCGAGTCCAAACCCCGCTCCTACACCCGTGTTCCGCAGGATGAATATCATCGCGACTCCGACCGCCGTCGACGGTAGCGCGATCAGCCACGCGGCGCCGAAACATCCGCCTGCGAGTGTCGCGAGCCCCACGCCGCCCGGCAGCCGCGACAACCCCAGCAGCGGCCAGTTGTGTCCCGCCATAGCCGCGGCGAGCGCTGGCAGGGCGAGCGCCTCCTCCGCGCCGATGGCGTTCGCCAGAGCAACGGCCGCCGCCCCCTTGCCTGCGTCCCCCACGAACACCAGCACTCCCCACCGGCGCCCGACCTGCCGGAATACGTTAGCCGTCCCCGCTATCCGCGTATCCACGTCACCGATGGCGATGCCCTTCCGTCGTGCAGCAAGGTACGCCCACGGGAGGGAACCGAGCAGATAACCGGCGGCGATGGAGACCGCAACCGCAGCATAGACCGGCATGGGCGTAGTCTAGCGCACGCTCAGGCGCTTCTTGGCGGCGCTGCGGAGGAGCGCACTGCCCGTCGCGTGCGGCCTGTGGTAGTCTCCGACCGCTAATCCCTACTGACACAGGACCGAGATGAAGGCTATCGCAGTAGATACCGGCGGCACTTTCACGGATATGGTCGTCCTGGACCAGGACACCGGTGCCCTCTCCGTGCTGAAACTCCCATCCACGCCCGACGAGCCCGGCAGGGCCATCATCGACGGCATACGCGAGACGTTCGTCAATGGCGTCGCCCCTGCCGACGTGCTCTCCCTCTCCCACGGCACCACAGTCGGCACAAATGCTTTGCTCACCGGCGCGGGCGCGCACGTGGGCCTGTTCGTTACCGAGGGATTCGGCGCGATCAACGACGTCTGGCACCTCGCGCCCAGCGAAGACTCCTCGCGCGCCACGAGCGTCTACGTGGAGAAGAAGCCGCCCGTGCTTCCGCGCTACCGCCGCGAGGCGAAGGAACGCGTGAACTACAAGGGCGAGGCCGTCGTTCCGTTGGACGAGGACGCTGCCGTGGAAGCCGTGCGCTCTCTCGGACGGCGGGGAGTGGAGTCCATCGCCGTCGTGCTCCTCTTCTCGTTTCTCAACCCGGCCCACGAGGAGCGCATCGCCGAGATCATCGAGCGCGAACTCCCGGGAACGACCGTCTCGATCTCCTCGAAGGTGCTCCCCCAGATGCGCGAGTTCCCGCGCCTCAGCACGACGGTCGCGAACGCCTACATATCGCCGAAGATGGGCACGTACCTCGCCACGCTGGAGGAGCGCATCCGCGCCGAACAGGTGACGAGCGACGCCCTTTACGTGATGCAGAGCAACGGCGGCGTCGCCCGCATCGGCAGCGTCACGCCGGTAACGACCGTCCTCTCCGGCCCCTGCGCCGGAGCGATGGCGGCGATGGCCGTCGCATCCACGGCGGGCTTCGATAACGTCGTCTCGCTGGACATGGGAGGGACGAGCACGGACATCGCCCTTGGCCAGCAGGGACGCGTCCTCGAGACGACGAGCGGACGCATCGGCGATTGGGAGCTCGCGGTCCCCATGCTCATGATCAACACCATCGGCGCGGGTGGCGGCACCATCGCGACGGTCGAGTCCGGCGGCGGCCTGCGCGTTGGGCCGGAGAGCGCCGGCGCCGACCCCGGCCCTGTTGCCTACGGCAAGGGCGGCGTGCAGCCGACCGTCACCGACGCGAACCTCGTGCTTGGTTTCCTGAACCCTGAGTCGAAACTTGCCGGACGCGTCAGCCTCGACCGCGACGGTGCCGAGCGCGCCATCGCGGAGATGGCCGGACGGCTTGGACTCGGCACGCTGGAGACGGCAGAGGGCATCATCCGCATCATCAACGCCAAGATGGAGGAGGGCATCCGTGCCGTCTCCACCGAGCAAGGCTACGACCTCCGCGATTTCGTGCTCGTGGCCTTCGGCGGAGCAGGGCCGGTGCCGTCCGGCAGGCTCGCCGCCGACCTCAAGATGTCGAAGGTCATCGTCCCGCCCGCACCCGGCGTCACCTCGGCGCTCGGCCTGCTCATGGCCGACCCCCGCCACGACTACGTCCGCTCCCGCCTTCGCCTCATGTCGGAACTGGACGCAACCGAACTGACCGCCACCATGCAGGACCTCCGTGCGCAGGCTGAAGTCGAGTTCACGTCCGAGGGCTATGCGCTGGACCAGCTGGTGCTGGAATTCGGCATAGACGTCCGCTACCTAGGCCAGGGCTACGAGCTCACGATACCGCTGGGATCGGAGAGCGAAGTCTCGCAGCAGGACGTAGCCACCGCGCGAACGCGCTTCGATGCGATGCACGAGCAGATGTTCGGCCACGCTGCGGCGGACGAGGAAGCCGAAGCCGTCAACTACCGGCTGCGCGCCTCCGCCGTCGTCCCCAAGGCGACGCTCAAGCGGCAGGCCCACGCCGACACGGACTCCCGCGTTGCGCGCGTGGGTGAGCGAGACGTCTGCTTCGACAGCGCGCAGGGCATGGTCCCTTGCCCTGTCTACGACCGCGCCCTCCTTGCACCGAGCCACCGATTCGACGGCCCCGCTATCGTTGACCAGTTGGACTCGACGACCGTCGTCTACCCCGGCCAGCGCGCCCTCGTGGACGATTACCTCAACATCATCATCGACGTGACCTAGGAGGTTCCGCCATGGCACGCGTAGACCCCATCACCTACGAGGTCCTCAGGGCACGGCTGGACGGCATCGTCCGCGAGATGGAGAAGGCGGTCTTCCGCACCGGCTACTCGACCATCGTCCGCGAGTCGCACGACTTCAGCTGCGGCGTGCTCGACAGGCAGGGGCGGCTCGTCGGCCAGTCGTTCCACCCTGGGCACATGGCCGCCTACCCCGAGTCGATCAAGGGGCTGCTGCAGTTCTACAGCCTCGACGACATGGCCGAGGGCGACGCCTTCCTCGCGAACCACCCCTACTACAGTGGATGCCCCCACGCCAACGACATGGTCATCATGACCCCCATCTTCCACGAGAAAGAGGTCATTGGCTTCGCCGCGAGCATGGGCCACACGCCGGACATCGGTGGGGTGTCCGCGGGCAGCCGCAACGCCACTTCCCGCGACATCTTCGGCGAGGGCCTGCAGATCATGCCCGTGCGCTACATGCGCAACTACGAACTCGTGCAGGACACCGCGTCGTTCGTGCGCGCCAACAGCCGCGTGCCCGAGATGATGATCGGCGACCTCTCGGCAAAGGCCGGCGTCTGCTTCACCATCGGCGAGGAGCGCGTGAAGGACGCCCTCCGCACCTACGGCAAGGAAACCCTCCTCCAGATGTTCGAGGACCTCGGCGAGCGGACCGAGCAGCAGGCCCGCGAGTACATCTCCCGCTGGAAGGACGGCGTCAGCGAGTCCGAGACTTGGGTGGACGACCCCTCCAACCCCGGCAAACCCATCCGCCTCCACGCGGCCGCCATCAAGGAGGGCGACCGGCTCATCGTCGACTTCACTGCCACCGGCGACCAGGCCGCAGCCCCCATCAACGTGCGCGAACCATTCATCCGTGGCCTCGTCTACAACGGCGTCATCTGCATGACCGACCCCTACCTCCCCATCAACCACGGACTCGCCAATGCCATCGAATGCCGTTTCCGGCCGGGCAGCATCATCTCGCCGGAGTTCCCCGGTCCCGTCGGCTTCTACTCCAAGACCATGGCCATCGCCGAGAGCGTCATCATGACCGCCGTCGCGAAGGCCGCCGGACAGCCCACGCTCGCCCACGGCTCCACGCAGAGTTCCATCGTCATCGGCTACCAGGGCGACGGCGACCGCCAGTACGTGCAGTACGAGTTGATGTACGCCGGCGCCCGCGCATTCGACGGCGGCGACGGCTTCTCCGGCGTCGGCGCGCGAGCTAGCGGTGGACGCTTCACGAGCGTCGAGATCATCGAGTCCGAGTTCCCGGTCGACATGACGCGCTTCGAAGTGCTCCCCGACACCGGCGGCGACGGCAAGTCGCGCGGCGGCCCCGGCTACGTGCGCGAGTACAAGGTCCGCTCCGGCGGCCGTCTCTCCGGCGGCGCAGCCAAGCGCGAGGCCGCGGGCATGGAGGGCGGAGGCAACGGCTCGAACGCCTACGTCGTCGTGCACCCCGGCACCGACCGCGAGGAGCGCTACCCCGGCATCGCCTCCAACCTCGGCATGCAGCCCGGCGAGGTCTTCAGCATCGAGACGGGCGGTGGCGGCGGCGTCCTGCCCCCCGCCGAGCGCGATCGCGAACTGGTCAAGGGCGACATCCAGGACGGCCTTGTCACCCCGCAGAAGGCGATGGAGGTCTACGGCCTCACCGAGGCGGAGGTCGCCGAGGCGCTCGCGGACTGAGCCACTGCGTACTGCGCGTCGTACCTGCTCCCACAGGGTGTAACATACCCCCAACGCTCCAGCGGAGGTGTGCGATGGCGTTCGACCTGCTCATCAAGGGCGGCCTCGTTGTGGACGGCACGGGCGATGCCCCGCAGGTTGCCGACGTCGGCATCGCGGGCGGCCGCGTCGCTGCCGTTGGGCAGTTGGACGGCCCCGCGTCACGCGAGATCGACGCCAGCGGCTGCGTCGTCACCCCCGGCTTCATCGACCACCACACCCACTACGACGGCCAGGTGACGTTCGACCCCCTCTGCACATTCTCCTGCTACAACGGCGTCACGACCGTCGTCAGCGGCAACTGCTCCCTGACGCTAGCGCCCGTGCGCGAGGGCGACGAAGCCGCGCTCGCCGGCATGCTGGCGAAGGTCGAGGCCATCCCCTACGACGTGCTGATGAACGGCGTGCCGTGGGGCTGGCGCACGTTCGGCGACTACCTTGGCTCGCTCGACAACAACCTGGGCATCAACTATGGCGTGATGGTCGGCCACTCCGCGGTCCGCCGCTGGGTCATGGGCGCCGACTCCCAGGAGCGCGAGGCCACCGGCGACGAGATCGAGGCGATCCAGGCCGCGGTGCGCGACAGCGTCGAGGCAGGCGCCCTCGGCATATCGTTCGACCGCAATCCTCGGCACGCTGGCATGGACGGCAAGCTCCTCCCTGCGAACATCGCCTCCATCGACGAGTTGTACGCCGTCGCTGGCGCGCTGCGCGACCTCGACACCGGCGTCATCCAGGTCGGCGACCCGACGGACCTCGAGCTGACCGAAGGCATCTGCACGAAGATGTCGGAGATCAGCGGTCGTCCCGTGACCTACCTCTCCATCACGCAGAGTGTGCTCCGTCCGGACAAGTGGCGGGAGCACCTCGCCCACCTCGCGGATGTCGCTGCACGCAGCGCAGCCCGCATATACCCGCAGATCAACCCGCGCCCCGGCCTGCGCTTCTTCCAGATGGACAGCGCGGAGTTCTTCAACTTCATGCCCACTTGGAAGCGCATCATGAACAGCAGCACTGAGGAGCGCGTCGCAGCGTTCGCCGACGCCTCGCTCCGCCCGCAGCTCGCGAAGGAGGTTGCGGAGCGCAGCGACACCACCGCGCTCGGCTTCTCCGGGCGGTGGGACCACGTCGTCATCGTCAAGCCCGCTCTGGAGAAGAACAAGGGCCTCGCGGGTATGACCGCCGCCGAACTCGGCGCGCAGCGCGGCATCAGTGCCATGGACGCATTCCTCGACCTCGCCGTCGAAGAGGAGATGAAGACGTGGTGCGCGCGCAACCAGCAGAACAACGACGACGATGCGATGGCCGCCATCCTCAACGACGAGCACACCCTCATCGGCCTGTCGGACTCCGGCGCGCACGTCGTGCGGGAGGGTGGCTACGGCTACGGCGTTCACTTCCTCAGCCACTGGGTGCGCGACAAGGGCATCATGCCGGTAGAGGAGGGCGTGCGGCGCCTCACTTCGTTCCCTGCGGACATCTTCGGCACGCCGGGACGCGGCAGGCTCACCCCCGGCAGCAAAGCCGACGTGCTCGTGATGGACTACGAGAACCTCGGGCTCGACCCCTCCGAAGAGGCCTACGACCTGCCCGGCGGCTCCATGCGGCTGAAGCAGGTGGCGCACGGTATCCCGTACACCATCGTCAACGGGCAGGTGCTGCTTGAGGACGGCGTGCACACCGGCGCGCTTCCCGGCCACGTAGTCCGCAACTCGCGGTACGAGGCGAAGAACGGGAACGGAGCGGCGGGCTAGATTTTGTCCTGGGTAGTCATCGCGCTTGCGGGTGCGGCGATCTCCGGGATCGTCAGCATCTTCGACAAGACCGTCATCTACCGCTATGCCACCACGCCCCACACGCTGCCGCTGCTCATCGGCATCGCGCAGACGTTCGTCGGGGTCGTCGTGCTGGCCGCCGTCCGCGTGCCGGACGGAGCGGAGTGGGAACCCGTACTCTGGGCGCTCGTCTCGGGCGTGGTGTTCGGCCTCAGCGCGCAGTTCCTGATACGCGTTCTCTACTGGAATGAAGTGTCGCGCACCATCCCGGTCTTCCAGAGCTACCCCATCTTCACCGCCATCTACGCCTTCTTCTTCCTCGGGGAGAACCTGGGCGTGGTCGAGTGGCTCGCGGTGGCCGTCGTTGTCGCAGGGGCGGTGCTGATCTCGTTCAGGCCCGGGTCCGTTTCCCTCCGCGGCATCCTGACGGATAAGGCCTTCGTGCTGCTCATGATCGGCAGCGCCATCCACGGCAGCGCACACGTCTTCGGCAAGGTCGCGGTGGACGAACTGCCGGTGTTGTTCACGCATGCCATCCGCTCGCTCGGACTCGGGGCCGTCTTCTTTGCCTTCAACCTGCGAAGCGGCTCTGTGGACGACGTGCGCACGTTTATCCGCACCCGCAGTCCGGCGCTCCGGTTCGTCGCCATGAACGAGCTGATCATTGCCACGGCGGGGCTGCTGCTTCTCCTCTGGGCGCTTGCGCTCGGCCCCGCCGCGCTCGTCACCGCGCTGTCCGGTGCGCGCGCCTTCTTCCTGGTGGTCTACAGCACGGCGCTTGCCCTCGTCTGGAAGGGCGCGCTTGGCGAAGTCACGACGCCCGGCGTCATCGCGGTCAAACTCCTCTCGACCGGTCTCATCGTGGCTGGCGTCGCCGCGATCGCTCTTGGGAGCGCATAGCGGATGTCGTGGGTAGCGTTGGCACTGGCGGGTGCTGCGGTCCTCTCGATTGTCAGCCTCATCGACAAGACGGTCATCTACCGCTATGCCAGGACGCCACACACAGTGCCTCTCCTCAGCGGATTCGCGCAGACCTCGGTGGGCGTCGTCATCCTTGTCGTCATCGGTGTGCCGGAAGGCGCGACGTGGAGGCCAGTGATGGGGGCCCTCGTCTCCGGCGCGATCCTTGGGATCAGTGTGCAGTTCCTCATGCTGGTGCTCTATAGCAATGAGGTATCCCGCTCCATCCCGGTATTCCTGAGCTACCCCATCTTCACCGCTATCTACGCCTTCTTCTTCCTGGGCGAGGGGTTGGGTGCGGTCGAGTGGACTGCGGTGGCCGTCGTCGTCGCGGGGGCGGTGTTGATCTCGTTCCGACCCGGGCGCACATCCATCCGCAGCATCCTGCTCGGCAGGGCGTTCGTCCTGCTCATGCTCGGAAGCGCCATCCACGGCAGCGCGCACATCTTCGGGAAGGTTGCCGTGGACGAACTACCGGTCTTGTTCACCCACGCTCTCCGCTCATTGGGTCTCGGCGGAGTCTTCCTCGCTTTCAACCTCAGGAGCGGCTCCGTGGACGACGTTCGCACGTTCGTCCGCACCCGCAGCCCGGCGCTGCGGTTCGTCGCCGTGAACGAGCTGGTCATCGCCACGGTAGGGTTGCTGCTCCTTCTCTGGGCGCTGGCGCTTGGCCCCGCTGCGCTCGTTACCGCGCTGTCCGGTGCGCGCGCCTTCTTCCTCGTGGTCTACAGCACGGCGCTTGCCCTTGTCTGGAAGGGCGCTCTCGGTGAAGTCACGACACCCGGCGTCATCGCTGTCAAACTCCTCTCGACCGGTCTCATCGTGGCTGGCGTCGCCGCGATCGCTCTGGGGAGTGCATAGCGGATGTCATGGGTGGCAATCGTGCTGGCGGGCGCGGCGCTTGCCGCCTGCATCGGCATCCTCGACAAGACCATCATCCACAACTACGCGCGCACGCCGAGCACGGAGCCGCTCGCCATCGGCTTCACCATGCCGCTGGTCGGGACCACCCTGCTCCTCGTCTTCGGCATACCGGAGTCGGCCACATTGGAAGCCGTGCTCCTGGCGCTGGTCTCCGGTGCGTTCTATGGCCTTGGTGCCCACATCCTCATCCACTCGCTGTATACGCGGGAGGTCTCCCGCGCCATACCCGTCTACCAGACCTACCCCATCTTCACCGCGCTCATCGCTTTCTTCTTCCTTGGCGAGCGGCTGGGCGCTGTCGAATGGCTCGCCGTGCTCGCCGTGGTCGTCGGCGCGGTGCTTATCTCGTCGGGCTCCGGCACGTCCCGAGGCTTCCTGCCGGACAAGACATTCATGCTGCTCATGCTCGGCAGCCTCATAGAAGGCAGCTCCTTCGTGTTCGGCAAGTCGGCGTTGAACGAGTTGCCGGTGCTCTTCGCGCACGCGCTGCGGATGCTGGCCCTCAGCGGGGTCCTGCTCGCCTTCAACCTCCGGCGCCCGCCGCTGGACGACCTCATCTCGTTCTTCCGCACTCGCAGCCCCGCACTCGGGTACATGGCCGTCAACCAGTTCTTGGTGGCCAATGGGAGCCTCTTCCTGCTTCTCTGGGGACTCTCGCTCGGCCCCGTCACGCTCGTCACCGCGCTCTCGAGTCTGCGGACGTTCTTCCTCGTCGTCTTCACCATCGGCCTCTCGCTCGTGTGGCGGGGCGCGCTCGGCGAAGTCACGACGCGCGGCACGGTAGCGGTGAAGCTCGCCTCCACCGCCCTCATCGTGGGAGGCGCCGTCGTAATCGCCCTCGGCAGTGGGTGAGGGGCCAGGGGGGTGCGGCGAGGGCGCGCTCTCGGCAGCGGATGACACATGTCGCCGCTGTGACACTTGCCTCTTACCCGGTCGACCTTGCGTCGGTTACGCTGGGAGCATGACTACGCGCTCGGCATCACCCATAGACTGCGTCTATAGCTCACGCCGCTGCCATAGACAGGCTCTATAGTCTCCGGCCGCAACTTTTGAATTCGTTGGACACCTTGATCACCTTGATGCGGGAAGCAGGCCACGGCCTGGCGGAAGCCCATATCAAGGTGATCAAGGTGTCCAGAACCAGGGTTCGATTTACTCGTAAACCCACCATCAAGGTGTCCAGATTTCCATGAGGTTGGACACCTTGATCGACCCCGTTCCGCCTCGGCCTCTGCAACCTGTGCAAGAATGAGAATCCCGCCGATGAGCAGCAACACACCCGCACGACGCTTCACTCTCTACCCGTCCTACCGCGGATGGTGGATCGTCGGCGTCTCCTTTCTCGCACTCTTCACCCACGGCGCGGCCACGAGTTACCTCTTCGGCCTCCTCGTCGTCCCCATGGAGAACGACCTCGGCTGGAGCCGCACGACGCTCACGGGCGCCCTGACCGTCGCCACGTTCGTCTCCGCGGGGCTTGGCATGGTGCTTGGCCCGCTGTTCGACAGGAGCGGCGCCCGGCTCGGCATGACGCTCAGCGCCCTGTTCGGCGGCGCATGTCTCGTGTTGCTGGCGTTCACGGACGTGCCCTGGGCGTACTACCTGCTGCTCGGCGTCGGAGTCGGCGCGGCGCGAACGGGACTGGAGATTGTGGGCCCGCGCACGGCGATCGCCAACTGGTTCATCCGCCGCCGCGCTGCCGCGTTCGCCTGGTCCAGCGGAGGGCGTGCCGCGTTCGGATTCCTCATGGTTCCGGTCTTCGCCATCCTCATCGAGCAGACCTCATGGCGTTCAGGATGGGCTGTTCTAGGCGTCGTCGAGATATTCATCCTCGCCCCGCTCGTCTGGGTCATCGTGCGGCGCAGGCCCGAGGACTACGGGCAACTGCCCGACGGCGACCTCCCCGGCACCGTGCGGACTTCGGCGCGAGAGCGGTCGCGCACCGTCGCTGACGAGGACAGCTGGACGCTGCGGGAGGCCGTTCGCACGCGAACGCTGTGGCTCATCGTCATATCGATCATGCTCACCGGGTTCCCCGCCACCGGCGTCATCGCCAACATGGTGCCGTACTTCATCGACGAGGGCCTGAGCTCGACCTTCGCGTCGAGCGCGTTCGCCTTCTTCGGCTTCGGCGCGATGCTGGGACGTCCGTTCTGGGGCTATATCGCCGCCCGCTTCGGTGTGCACGCCGGCCTCACGCTCTGGGGGTTCGGCTACTCCCTCTCGATCGCGCTTTACGTCCTCGCGGACACGCCCGCCACTCTCTTCGCCGCGGCGTGGCCTATAGGCCTCGTCATCGGCGGCTCGCAGCAACTGCAGTCGCAGGCATGGCCGGATTACTTCGGGCGAAGGCACGTCGGCGCTATCACTGGCCTCACCGTCCTGCTCGTCACTCCAGCGATGGCGCTCGGCCCGCTCGTCACCGCGGCCGCCTTCGACCTCACAGGGAGCTATGAGCCCGTGCACACGGCCTACGTCGTAGGCGCATTCTTTGCCGGGTTCTTCTTCCTCGCCGCCCGCCGCCCGCGGCGGAAGGAGGGGCTGGGAGGCGCCTGGTGTAGGGGCGACTCCCGTGGTCGCCCAAGAGCGTAGAGCGGCTTGCTATGCCTGCCGCCCCCCGCGACGCCGGAGCGCCAGTACGGCTATCGCCAGCGGGATTGCGATGACCACCACTGCGATGACGGTGACTATCACCACCGGCCCCTGTCCGAGGATCGAGTCCAGTGTGTGGACGAGCCACTCCACTCCGGGGTCTCGCCGGCGCACCCCCACCCCCCCCCCCCCGGGGAGCCGCATGGGCACGTAACGGGCCGAGACCTCGCGCTCACGCACCAGCCAGGCCATTAGCGATGCCCCGCCCAGCATCGCCACGGACACCACCCACA
>MKWU01000365.1_pt1 | contig 86060 bp, 74 predicted proteins | sample 809101 | NCBI WGS metagenome assembly MKWU01 (sample SAMN05860141, study PRJNA318959) | sponge metagenome | host: Aplysina aerophoba | place: Slovenia: Piran, Adriatic Sea, Gulf of Piran | collected 2013-05-07 | reverse complement strand
GGCTCTTCCGCCGGCTCAAAGGCTACCGCCGTGTCTACACCCGCTACGACAAATTGGACGTCATCTTCATAGCATTCATCACCCTCGCCCTCGTACACGACTGGCTCAGAAGTGTCAACACGCCCTAACACCAGTCGCTCAATGAGGGCCGGGACCGAAGTCCCGGCGACACCCCACACTGTGGGGGGGCCTATGCGGGATGGATGCGCCCGCTCAATGAGGGCCGGGACCGAAGTCCCGGCGACACGCACGAACAGGTATTCGGCGGCTACGGAGTCGTAGACCGCTCAATGAGGGCCGGGACCGAAGTCCCGGCGACACAACGGGCAGGCCACCTTCGACATATGGCCGTCCGAGTTCGCTCAATGAGGGCCGGGACCGAAGTCCCGGCGACACGTCAAAACCGTATGGGTGCACGATATCAATTCGGCCGCTCAATGAGGGCCGGGACCGAAGTCCCGGCGACACTGGGCTCGGCGGCGTAACCGCCCAGGAGGTTGATGAGCGCTCAATGAGGGCCGGGACCGAAGTCCCGGCGACACCGATCATGTCGGTGGGCAGAACCACTTCGACGACGCCCGCTCAATGAGGGCCGGGACCGAAGTCCCGGCGACACTGACCGCCGAAGTGGCCACCCGCAGAGTCAAGCACGCTCAATGAGGGCCGGGACCGAAGTCCCGGCGACACCGGCGCCGCAGTGCCGACAGGCGTAGACCGCGAAGCCCGCTCAATGAGGGCCGGGACCGAAGTCCCGGCGACACCCATGCGGGCGATCCGCTCACCTCGAAGCGGGATGGGCGCGCTCAATGAGGGCCGGGACCGAAGTCCCGGCGACACGCCAGCATGTTATGGGCGGTGCCCAATAGCCGGGCCATCGCTCAATGAGGGCCGGGACCGAAGTCCCGGCGACACCAGGATATCGCTGTGGCGTGTCCAGGTCTCGGGGTGGTCGCTCAATGAGGGCCGGGACCGAAGTCCCGGCGACACCCGCACCTGGTTCGCCTCGTCATCCTCCAGCACCCGCGCTCAATGAGGGCCGGGACCGAAGTCCCGGCGACACGCCTCGAAGTCCCCGTCGCCGACTCCGTCACCTGCGAGCGCTCAATGAGGGCCGGGACCGAAGTCCCGGCGACACTCGGTGAACCTGGGCAACTGGGGACTGCTTGAGACCGCTCAATGAGGGCCGGGACCGAAGTCCCGGCGACACTCCCCCACCTCGACCAGGCCGCCCGCTGGGTAGACCGCTCAATGAGGGCCGGGACCGAAGTCCCGGCGACACCAACGATCTGTTCCTTCCCCACCTGTGCCTCACCGCGCTCAATGAGGGCCGGGACCGAAGTCCCGGCGACACCTCGCCACACTCGCAACATGACACCAGGTGGTAGCGCTCAATGAGGGCCGGGACCGAAGTCCCGGCGACACCTGCGTCACCAGCGAAATCTCGTAGAGGGTCGCCTCCCGCTCAATGAGGGCCGGGACCGAAGTCCCGGCGACACCAGGATGTGGTTTGTGTACCAATACCTTGACTTCTTCGCGCTCAATGAGGGCCGGGACCGAAGTCCCGGCGACACGATGGTACCGTTGTCGATCAAGGCGATAAGCGTAGTTCCGCTCAATGAGGGCCGGGACCGAAGTCCCGGCGACACCGGCGTTTAGCTGCGGAGCTGTTGCACCTTGTGGGCCGCTCAATGAGGGCCGGGACCGAAGTCCCGGCGACACTGCTTTTGTTGTTTACTGGGCGCGATCTGAGGGCCGGAACCGCTGGCGGGGCGCCGACGGTTCGTATTCTATCGGCACCGGCGGGTGTTGGGAGGGATGCGGCCCCGTTCGTGATTGGGTTGTCAAGGATCATTGGGGGTTCGCAGGCAACGCCGGTCTCGTTGATTGGCCGTCCTTGCGGTGGCTGTACGGGCCTGGTGTTGCCGTGCCCTGGTCGTCAGATTAGATGATCCAGGTGGTTCCGAGGTGGTGCCCTTTGTCGATACCGATGGTGGTGCGGTGTTCGTGGATGGTTCCGGGGAATCTGTAGATGAGTACGCTGTCGGCGGTCGGGTTGATGTGGTCGTGGAGGTCTTCGAGGAGTTGTGTGTAGCGGGTTGGGGATAGTCTGCATTCGAATACTGACCATTGGATTCGTTGACCGTAGCTGGAGCAGACGTCGGCTATTCGGCGTAGTCGTGCTGCTCCTTGTGGGGTGTTGGTGTCGGCTATGTCGTACGCAATTACGATGTCCATGGGTTAGCCGTCCAGGACGAAGGGCGGGTAGGCGTCTAGGTCTCCTCTGAGGTGCCGTGCCATGAGTGTGGCTTGTACGGTGGGAAGCGCCCAGCGGCCCACGTTGCGTTGCAGGATGGGGTGGGGGTATTCAACGTTTTTATGTTCCTCCCAGTGACGGAGCAAAGTGCTGCGACCGTTGTCGTTTAGGTATACGGCCCCTCCGGGTGTTGTTGTGAAGTGGGTGAGGGTGAGTTGTCGGCGTCGGACTAGGCCGACAACAAACCTGTCGACAAGGGGGCGTAGTTCTTCGGCTAGGTCCAATGCTAGGGATGGGCGTCCGGAGCGGGCTCTGTGTAGGAACCCTATTTGTGGGTCTAGTCCGACTGTGTCGCACGCTCCTGATTCTTCTGTTACGAGGAGTGCGTAGCAGAAGGACAGGACGGCGTTGACCGGGTCGCGTGGGGGTCTCCTGGTGCGTTTGTTGTATGTGAGTGATCCTTGGTTGAGGATTCGCGCGATTCCACCGAAGTGGAGTCGGGCTGCGTCTCCTTCGATTCCTCTCACATGGTCGGGTGTCGGCGCTTCGGCGAGCCGCTGTATGCATTCGCTGACTTTTGTGGCTCGGCGTGAGAGGTTGGTGCCAATATCAAGGTCACGGTGGTCCCTCGACCAGCGGCCGAGGACATGTGCGGTGCTGCGAAGCTTCGCGGCCACTGTTATGCGGCAGAGGTTGAGTGTGTGGTCGGGGGCGGTGGAGGCGGTGTATTGGCCGATGCGTAGGTGTACGTTGCCGGTTGTGGGTCCGCCTATCACGAAGCGGATCCGTCCGCTTTTGGTTAGGGCAGCAATTCTGATACGGCGGCGCACGCATTGGGCGATCGCGTCTGTGGTGAGTTGGCCTGCGAACAGGATGACGGAGTCGAGTCCTTCGATGGGGATCCGTTGCGGGCTTTGTGGGTGTGTGACGATGAGGGAGCCCCGTCGGTATCCCACTTTTGCTCGGTGTTCGGTTATGTAAAGGGTGTTCAGGTAGCGCATGGCCTATCGTCCCCACACGTCACGGCGGATATAGGTCGCGATGAGGGTGGGGGCGGATACGACTTCGGGTAGACAGTGTTCCCGTAGTTGGCATTGGTTGCATCGGGCGTCGTTGGGCGCGGCTGGGAGTTGTGCGGATATCAGTTGAGCGCGGATCTCGGCTACAGCGTTGAGGGTCTCAGTGCGAAGGTGGTTGTCGAAGGCGACTTGGTTCCGTCTGCGTGTCCCTCCGTACCAGACGTATCCCTCTGGTACTGGTGTTTGGAGCATGTCTTCGAGGCAGATAGCTTGGGCGCAGAGTTGGAGGTCGGCTGTTCTGCCGTGGGGGACGCCGGCTTTGTGTTCGACAGGGATGATGGTGTTGTCGGGGTGTATCTCTATAACGTCTGCACGGCCGGAGAGGCCGTGGCGTTCTGACCAGAGTGGTACGGCGCGCAGAACGTGACGGCCTCGTTCGGTGCGGCTCGTAGCGGGGTTGTCCACTCTACGGTGGGCGCGGTGACCGCGGATGGTGTGGGGGTTGTCGGCCCATACGCCGTCGCTGTGGATGAGGGCACATTGGCGAGGGCAGTAGGTGTGGTGTTCGATGGCTGAGATCGCTACGGTCGGTTCGGGGGTCAAGGAGTTAGGCGCCTGCTCCCGAAACCGCGGTTTGTTTCGGCTCGGGCAGTTGGGGTGTATTGGGTGCTGTTCCAGCCTGCGTGAACGCCGAGGCGTTCCCACGCTGTGTAGTCGGGTTTCCATTCGTGTTTGTTCCGGTTGCGTACTTTGCGGTAGCGCCAGCTGCTGTGCCATGTGTCGAGGAGCGCGTCGATCCCGTGGCAGTTGAGTGGCTGGGTCCACGCGGGCCAGAGGAACACTTTGCGGCCGTCTATCTGCCATCCGCGTTGACTGGGATGCGGATACCGTCTTATGACACCGTCACCGCGGACGGGTAGGAGAGCCAGACCGAAGAAGGCAAGAACCTCGACAACTGGATGAACCAACCGAGGGCCTTCACCGAGCCGGGAGAGGTCGAAACCGAGACCGTTGCCGGCTACAGGTGCGGCTAGTCCTGCCAACGTGTCGGCTATTTGCTTCGATGGTTCGGTCACGCAACTGTGGGTTTTGACCAGCCGATGGTGTAACCATTTGGTGGATCCGGGAGCGGCCGGGTCGAACGGGGCGTGGGTCACGAGTTCTTTGTCGACAGCTAGGTCGGTCATAGTTGAGGTCAACATCCACGCGTCCCGGTGTTGGCCGGTTGCGCGGATCCGTTCGGTGAACGCGGCGACGGGAACCCTGCGCTCGATAGGGTGTTCACAGCCCGGGTGGTCTCGGGCGAGGGGCATCGTGTTGAGACGTTGGGCGTCCGGCCAGGCTTCGATCAGCTGGGCTAGGGGATCGCCGTCGGGATGGTTCAGTCTCGCAACAGGAAGAGCGTCGGTTGTCCAGGAGAGTCGCAGACCTGGGACGAGTACCGTTGCTCCCACCGCGGCGAGCCATCCGTTAACCCAATCTGCGGGAAGGCCCGGGCAGGTGTGGGTGTTCTGGTCGGGTGTCATTGGACTTCCACGGCCGAGGACGCGATATGGTCGGATTGGCGGACTATGGCTTCTAACAGCGCCAGTCCCCAAGGTCCGTAACGGGCGTTGAGAGCAGCGAACCGGGTCGGCTGGTTCCAGTCGGGGGTCGCCAGATCCGGGGACACCGAAACCGGTGTCCCCTCTAACTGGTAGTTCAGAGTGGTTCCACAGGTGGTGTCGGCAACGGGTGGCACGAAGGGTCGGCCTCGGCCGTGATGTGAAACAACGAGATGCTGGAGCAGTTCGGCTTCTTCGGGTTCCATGCCGTGTTCGGTTTTGGTGAGCCATTCCTCGATCAGGCGCCGGGAGAGTTCTTCGTGGCGTCCGCCGCGGGGCCATCCGGCTTTGGCTTGGTTGGTTGCCCATTCCGAACGTGGCTGCCCGGACTTGGCCAGTGGTTCATCGCTGGTGTCCCGTCCAGGGTTGAGGGAGCGTTGGAAGCGCTGGTCAGCTTTCCCTATGTCATGCCAGCGGGCAGCTTTGACCGCCACCTGGGACAGCGGGTCGCGGAGGCCCAGCGCTGCGGTGACACGCCGTGCCTCCTGCGCCGTGTACGTGCCGTGCCCGTCGAGGCTTGACGGGTCCTGCTCACCCAGCGACAAGGACAGTTCTTCGTCCTCGTAGTGGCGGCTGTCACGGCCGGGTAACGGCAGGTGTGGAACCTCGCCGCGGGGTTCCACCAGGCCGGGTTGGCCGGCCCTGATGCGTTCGTCGAGGCCGGCCTCGACGCTGGCTATGAAATCGGCCCATTCCCCAGCTTGGGACCATGGTGGGGGTTCGGTGCTGAGCGTGGCGCAGAGCCGACGGCATAGGTCGTCGACGTCGCTGGTATCGCCGTCGTGTCGGGCTTGGTCGATCTCTTTGAGGATTCCCACCGCCTTGTTGGGGGGCTGGCCGTAGATCTGTTTCAGGGCGCCGGGTTCGACGGGTAGCCCCGCTTCTGTAACCGAGACGTCGCGTACCAGGTCGCCTGCAGTCGGTTCCCAATGCCCGTGGGGGTCGAGCAGTCCGGCATCGGGACGGATCAGCACCGTGTCACCAGGTCGGAGTTCGTTAGGGGAGCCCGAAGCGGTGGCCCGGTTGGTTGAATCGACCGACAGCCAGCTGTCCTGTTCGCCTCGTTTCGTGAGGGCGTCCACAACTTGTGTCAAGGGGACGTCGACCGTTTCGTTTCCGCCGAGTCTGGGCCACAGCTTCTGGCCGGGCTCGGGGAGGTGTGCCCGCCAAGCGACTGTGACACGACGGTGCTGTTCTTCGTAACCCGAGAAGTACGGGTCGACCGGCGCCTCGCCAGGCGGCGGGGTTGTGGTCTTGGTCCATTCCCAGAGCAGGCCGGGGGCTACGACAGGTGCCGGGTCGGGTTTGTCACCGGGTTCGCCGAGAACCTTCTCCACCGTCACTTTCCGTGGTGACAGGTTCACAACCCCGGCACGGTCGTCGCCGCGTTGCAGCCGTTCCACCACGGCGGCGGGTTCTTCGCCGTAGACCGGCCATTCGCCGTTCTTGCCCGGTGTGTGAACGTAGACACCCTTCGCGTGGGGTCGCTCGCCCAGACGGTTCAGGCGGCCGAGCCTCTGCGTTAGGGCTCTGACACCGCACGCTTCGGTAACCAGGTAGTCGGCGTCGATGTCAGCGCCTACCTCCAGAGTCTGGGTGGCTACGACTACCAGATGTTTGCTCCTGACGGACGGGTTGGCCCCCGATCGGGCCTCGGCGAGGATCCGGGCGGTGACCGTCTCGGCTTCGTAGCCACGTATCTGCCCGGTTGCGATCTCCACATCGGCGTCTACCGAACCGAGCCGTTTACCGACCAGGCGCGCTGTGGTCGGGCTGTTGACGAAAACGAGGGTCACGGCGGGGTCGGTGCCGGTGGTGAGTTCTTTGACCGCTGACACGATCTCGGTGGCCACTTTTGTGGGTGTGGTCGCAGCGGACGCCGTTTCGACATGGACCGGCTTGGACGCGTCTAGGCGTTTGGCGACCGTGGGATGGTCATAGTCGGCCGTGCCGAGTTCGAATCGTTGAGCCTCGGGATCGCCGGTTGCGGTGAGCGCCACAACAACCGGCGAGCGGCGTCCAGGCGGCAACGGCGCCGACTGTGACCCTTCCAACTTGGCGAGGTCGGACAGGAGTTGCTGAAGGTGTTCGGCTAGGTGTGCCTCGTCGACGATGACGAGACTATCTGTGTATGCGAGGGCTGCGTCGATGGGACGCATCACACGCGAACTGCCGTAACCGCGGAACAATACCCGTGACCCGAACATGGGAATAGTGGAGCAGATCACAGCCGGCTGTGCGGGGGAGGAAGGACGCCGGTAGCGGCTGGTCGCCGTCCGCGAACCACCGCGTAGGTTCCCACCACGCAGACGGACCGTTTCCAACGGTGGGGTCATCACGTGGTCACCTCCACGGGACAGATCACGGAGCCGGGAGGCAACGGCAGCGATGGGACCGGTCTCCGTTCCGGCCAGGTGTGCGGCGATACGCTCCGCGTGGCGGTAGGTGTCGTCGACGAGCAGCCGCCGGTTGACCACCCACCACAGACGTGTCGGCGCGGTACGTTCCCGCGGGTGGAGATGGGCCTGGTAAGCAAGCGCCCAGATCGCGATGTCGACGCATGCGGTCTTGCCGAGTCCGGTCGGGATCCCCACCAGCTCCGGCCAGTCGGCACCGTCGGCGACTTGGCCGGCTAGGCGTTTCTGCCACGGGAACGGGTCTCGTCCATTGATAGCCTGATACCAGTCTTCGAATGTGGGGCACGCCGGCAGGGTTCGGGCGGTCACTTCGGTTTCTCCCGGCCCAGCGTTTCTGCCACCGGGGCGCACAGGCCGAGCCCGTAGCTGCGTGCGCCGCCGACCACGACCGGTCCCTTCACCTTTTGCGCGAAGAACATCTCCACATGTGCCCAGGACCGGGGCTGGTTGTGGCCGGGCCGGGCCGTCTCAGACGGTGACAGATCGACCGCTCCCGCGAGTAGGGGTGTCCTGCTGACGCGGGCAGCTACCGGCTCCGGCAGTCCTGCCTGGCGGCACCAACGGGCGACATCCGCGGCGCCTAGCCGCTGCACGGGGCCGTGACGGTCACTCACCGCAGGGAAAGCTGTCGCCCATTGGCGGGAAGGGCCGCTCCATCGGGAACTGCTGGTAGCCCGAACCCAGCGCCGTGTGTCTTGCTGGTCGGCAACTACCAGATGTTCCGTCATCCCAGCCAGATGCGTCACTGACAGGACCGATTCGGTGACACGCCGGGCCTCTACCTCGTCCACACCCGGGGGTATCCACACGGCGGTTCCGTGAATACGACCGTCCGAGTAGGTGCCACCCACGTTGGGCAGCGGAAGGAACCGTGCCAACTGCCATCCGCTACCGGTCTCAGACAGACCATGCCCGTGGAACCAGGCAGGTGGGAGATGGCCATGCGTTTCCGTGTATAGCGCATAGGCTGCTCTCTTGAACGCGTGAGCGACCGCCGCTACCCGCCGCCCGTGCACCGTGGACCCGAACCTCACCCACGCGACTACACGGCCCCCATCTGTCTCCGGTTCTGGCTCACAATCCGGACGCCGGTACAGGGTCTGGTGCCGCAACGCCGGGAACTGCCGACGGCTGACCCCACGCTCAGCCCAAGCTCGATATGCCCTGCACCATGCTTCCAGATGTCCTGCGGTGTGGGTGTTAACAAGCTCCGACCCGTTCGGGTCAGGAACAAAAGCCGCACCCTCGGGTAGTTCATCAACCCGGCTGACCGTAACCGCAACCGGGGAATCCGCACAGCCCAGGTAGCCGACACGGTCAGCCCGCCACCGAAGGGCAGCGAACGTCGCCTCGTCAGGATCGAAGTCCGGATACACGAAGGTCACAAGCCGGTCACGGAGAGCCATCCGCACCCCAGGTCTAACAAGGCTGCCGGTACGTGCCGGATACTCCTGATGTGTCTTCGAGCTCTTCTTGTTGACGACGACGTATCGACCGTGCAGACGCTGGGCGTGCGGATCCGGATCAGCGTAGATAAGCGGCGGTCCGGCCGCGGTAAACGCCTCCAACTCCGCGGCGTCGGCGCTAGACGCACCGTCTGCTGCTATCAACGCAGGAACCAGCCTCGCCGGCGCAGGCGGCCACTCACCCCTGCCCTGATCCGTGACGGAATCACCACTTGGATCAGCTCTGTAAGTGCCGAGAAGGAACTCCACGTCGACCGTGAACATCATCCCGCACCGCTGGCTGGCCCGTCCTGAACCGGCCAAGAACCAAGGATCGCCTTCGTCAACCCCTTGTTCGGGTGTAGAACCAGCTCGCTGCGTTCCCACCCGTCGAGCGGAACCGCGACAGCGCGTGCGTGGCGTAACGCACGGTCGAGAAGTTCCCCAGTATTACTCAACCCAGCAGACGCAGCGCCTGGATGGAACCGTGCCCGCATCGAATCGGCAACCAGATCCGTGCCGGAACGCAGCGCGAATCCCCGACCGAAAGCCAGATAATGGGCGTGCAGTCCCAGAGCCACCAAGACGGCCCTAGCCGCTGTGTCCTGCTCCGGCGTAAAGCCGTCGCCTAGCCTCACACGGCGAAGCTGAGCGAACGAACAGGTACTTACCTGGGTAATCCGCTGGAAGGACACAGCCATCGGAGCCAGCTCATTCTCCCGGAAGGGAACCTGGCCATGCCCGATGTTCGACATCGATTCGGTCTTCTTCCCCCGAACCTTGCCGGACTTTGTACCCTCTACGTATTCCCACCCGGCGAGCAGGTCCTCGCCATCGAAGAGGATCTTCGCCGTGTCCTGCAGATTCATGGGATCGCCTTTCGTGCCCAAACCTCGGCTGATGCTGTCTGGGTCGCCACCTGTCGCGGGACGCCAACCAACAATCTCCGATGTCCACGCTCGCGCGTGCTTGGCCTGGGACCGGTTGCTACCGAGATGGGACTGCCAGAACCCGAAGAGCAGGGCTTGCGGGAACCACGACATGAGCGCACCCGCATTATCCGCAGTGGCGTTCAGGATCCGTTGCCCCAGATCAGTCCTCGCTAACGGCTCGCCATCCACGAAGGAATCCCTCAAATATGCGTCACCATTCCGATGCGGAAACCGCAAACTCGATATCCGGCGAGGAAGATGCGCAGGCAAATGGTTGAACACTTCGCTCGTGAGATCAAGCACCAGACGCGGAAGCCCGATAGCCTCAGCGTTGCGGTCGAGGGCAGCTTCAAGCCGGTTCGCCTGCGAAGGAACGTTGTCGATCACGATCACATCGGCCGGTTCGTCCCCCGAGTCCTCCCAACGCTTATCATGCTGATACTTGAGACCGGAATAAACGGCAGGATTCACAGGAGACCCGACCCCCCCGATCGGGGAAAGCTCCGTGTCGATACAGAACGCCGCCACGCTCCCACCGTCCCCACAAGCATCGAGCAACTGCTCCACGGTGACGGCCACCACTACAGTCATAATCTGGTCTCCTCCCCAAAAACTGGAACTGCTCCCCGCAGTATGCCGCCGGGGTGTGACAAATCGTGGCGTTTCGGGACAGTAGGAAACTTCTGGCGGGTCTCGTCCTTCCGTCCCCTCTACCAGCAAGTAATCCAGGTGTCGGGCGAAACCCGCAGTACCCGACCACCCAGAACCCCCTTTACCATGTTGGGTAGCTCTGATGTGTGAGTAGCGGAACTGGTTGCTCGCCGGCCGCCTAGATAGCGGGCCACAGCGTGGTGCAGGGGACAGTCAGCTGGCGATAGGTGTGGAGCACATCGTCCGGTCGGGGTTGTCGTCGAGCTGGCAGTGGATGGGAGGGTCCTTCCCGAAGTCGGTATCCGCGTCCCGGACCTACAGGGACGGCGTAGAGGCTGCCTTCGTGTTTCCGTCTTCGCGGACCCTGGGTTCCACGGGATGGAGAATTCGTGGAAGTAGCCCATGGGAGCGTCCGCGCATTCGCCGCACACGTACAGGTGGGGTTCCTGTTGGGGTGTGCCACCCGGCGGTGTGAACGTTTCGAAGGTCAGATTGGCGAGAGCGGACGATCTCGCCAACGGCCGGCATCTAATCTCCGCGGCGCGGGCTATCGCCGACATTGACTCCCCGCGGCGGCGTCAAGCATGGCCACGATGCGCCTTTCCCTGGCGTGGCGGTACGCGTGAGCGGCCGCACGCACGTCTCGGAGATGCGGGTTGCGGGTCTCCGCCCGGTGGTCAACGAGTACCGGCACAATCCCCCGCTCGCATGCGGGTTACCAACCAGCCTCACGGTATTTACGCGCCGTCCGCCGTGAGCGTAAGCCGGATGGCTGACTCCGTGCTGGGCCGGTGGCGGTACGGGTGCCGAGAATGTGGCAAGATCGGGGGGATATGACTGGTTCTGGAAGTGTCGCCGGGGGCTTGCCCGAGGGTGCGGAGGAAGAGTTCACCTCGCTGGCGGGGCGGTTGCTGGTGGCCATGCCCGGGATGGTCGATGCCAACTTCAGCCGGACGGTGGTGCTGATGATCGAGCACACCCCGGAAGGGGCCGTCGGGTTGGTGCTGAACCGGCCTACGGAGGCCGATCTGCTGGACCATCTGCCCGGGTGGTGGACGGCGGCGGCGAACCCGCGGGTGGTGTTCGTGGGCGGTCCGGTGGGTGAGGGCGGCGGCTTGGGTCTGGCCAGGGGCGCCGGGACGGAGCCGCTGGAAGGGTGGCCGGAGGTGGTGGGTGTCCGGGTGGTCGATCTGGAAGCCGAGCCGGGCGTCGACGCCGGTCTGGAGGCTCGGGTCTTCTCCGGCTACAGCGGGTGGGGTCCCGGGCAGCTCGAATCGGAACTGGAGGCTCGGGGATGGTTCGTGGTCGACGGTGAGCCCGAGGATGTGTTCACCCCCCAACCCGAGAATCTGTGGGAAGAGGTGCTGAGGCGGGCAGGTGGCCGGTACGCCTTTTTCTCCACCTACCCGGAGAACCCTCGACTCAACTAGTGGTCTGCAGGCAGCTTTCCTCGCCCTGTCCCCCTGTCGTGTGGCCGAACGGCTACCGGTGGCGGCACTAGGGTATCCCGACAGTGCGTTCCACCGACCCGGACCTCCTCAAGGAGTACACCCTCAAGATCTGGCATTACAAGCAGGGCGAGGTGGTCAGCCTCATGGTCCACCTGGGGGATCGGCTCGGCCTCTATCGGGCTCTGGCCGGCGGCGGGGAGGTGACTTCCGATGAGCTGGCCGAGCGGACCGGCCTGTCGGAGCGCTTTGTCCGTGAATGGCTCCTCGGCCAGGCCGCCGCCGGGCTGATCGAGCGCTCGCCCGACACCGGGTTCTCGCTCAGCGCCGAGGCCGAAGAGGTGCTGGTCAACGACGACTCCCTCTCCTTCTCCGCCGGCGCCTTCATCGGAGGGTTCCAACCCGAACGCATCGATGAGATGGTCAACGCCTTCCACACCGGCATCGGGGTCACCTACCACCAGCTGGGCAAGCGGGTGGCCAGCCAGGTGGACCGCATGAACAGGACCTGGGTGGGCCCCTTCCTGCTGGAGCAGGTACTCCCCTGCGTGGACGGCCTGGTCGGGAAGCTGGAGGCCGGGTGCCGGGTGGCCGAGGTGGGGAGCGGTGGGGGCATCACCGTCCGAGCCCTGGCCGAACGATTTCCTGCCAGCACCGTGGATGGCTACGAACCGTCCGGCATCGCCTGCTCCCGGGCCCGCCGCCGGACCCGCGACCTGCCCAACGCCACCATGCACCAGGCCGGGGGAGAGGAGCTGGAGGGTGACGGCCGGTACGATCTGGTGCTCGCTCTCGACTGCATGCATGACGTGCCCTTCCCGGATCGCATCGCAGCCGCGGTCCGGCGATCGCTGAAGGACGGAGGGGTGTGGCTGATCAAGGACGTGCATTGCTCCGGCGTGTTCGAGGACAACCTGAAGAACCCCATGCTGGCCATGCAGTACGGCTACAGCCTGTCGGCATGCCTGCTCTCGGCCGCCTCCGAGGAGGGCGCGGCCGCGCTCGGCACTCTAGGATTCCACCCGGCCGAAGCGGAACGCATTGTCAGGGAGGCCGGTTTCACCTCCTTGCGGAAGTTCCGTCTCGACGACGATCCCACCCACAACTACTACGAGGTCCGTCCATGACCGCACCCGCCCGTGAAGCGAAGCGCCGCGCATGGCAGTAGACATCGCCGGCTTTATCACCGATATGAAGGCCCATGCGGTCGACCACGGGTTCCATGTGCACGCCGAGCGCCATTTCATCGAGTCAATCTCGCTGGGCCAGGCCTGGGAGGTGGACCTGCATCCGGAGGAGGCCTGCGAGGGACCGCTGGAGATGCTGATGGTGCTCGAGGTGGAACCCAGGGTGATCCTGGCCTTCGAGGATCTGATGGCGCAGCATCTCGAGATCGACGAGGAGCAGGAAAGCCAGCTGGAGCTGCCTTTGTTCTTCAAGTGGGCCTTGCCACCGCTACCCAACCCTCCCGATCTGCTCATCCTGGCCACCGAGCTGGCCGGGGTCTCGGGAACGACCCTGCCGGTGGAGGTGTCCGCCACCGACACGTTCATGTCGGTGACCGACCCGGCCCGGCGTAGCCTGTCGCTGGTGGGCCGGCTCGACTTCCGGATCCGGGACATGTTCCTGCGGGAGGTCAACGTGTGCGACGTCCTCGAATGCGCCCACGGTCTGAGCATGTGGCTCCTGGAACAGTCGGCGTCCTGGCTGGAGGGATCGGAACCCCCCAACCTCTGAGCCCACCGGGACCGGCCAGCAGGACACCGCCCGACTCTCGGTCCGGTTGGTCCTCGCCGAGAGTTTTAGCCTTAGAAGTCTCTTACGTCAGAATAAAACTACGAAAACCCTGACCGAAACCTCGGCCTGGTGAATAACCCGATGTTTCCGGAAACGCAAACTGGTTTTAGCCTTAGAAGTCTCTTACGTCAGAATAAAACTACGAAAACCCTGACCGAAACCTCGGGTCTCGCTCAGTAGCCTCCCGGTAATCCTTTCTGGGTGGTCATTCGCGGTCCGGGACCGTACTCGACCGAAGGCCCACGGCTCGCGTCGCTAGTCCGCGTGAGGACCTGGCTCTCGACCAAACCGCGGAGGATCGCCGACGCCCGTGGGGTACCGACTCCGAACATTTTCCGCACGACCCGGTTGGTGATCCGACCGTGCTCGCGAACGTGCGCTACGACCGCGGCCTCGATCTCATGACCGGCGTGCCTACGATGCTGCACCGCGGATCCGAGTCCAACGGATGCGCCTTTCGAGAGGCGATAGCGGATAGGGCGCCCGCGCGCGATCGGGTGGACGGGCTCAATGAGGGGAGGCGAGGCCCCGGCTATCCGCTCCAACACCCGGCCGGTTTCGGCCGGCACTCGCTGGAACAGCGGGGCAACATCGGCGGCGGCCACACTGCTGGTGCTGCACAGGCGCCGGAGGACGAGCAGCATCTCGACATCATCTCGAATGGACCTGTCGAGCGAGGCGACATAGCGGGCAAAGTCCTTACCGGCCTGACCACCGGCTATGGATACACGTACGGAGTTGGCCGATTCCTCGAACCGGGGCGGTGACTTCCCGACACGCAACATCGATCGGTACATCCTGGCGATCCCTGTACCTAGCTCCTCTATCAGCCCCAACTGGCGGAAGGCCCGCGCCAGCAAGCGGTTTCGTGGCCGCGATGGGGTTGTCAGGACGTTGTCGACAGTAACACCACTCACCAGTGGCCCCATTGAGGTGATGGCCAACGCATCATCGAAGTGCTCCACTTGCACGGGGTTGGAGAGGTCGAGCCTGCGGTGCACTAGTGCGTTGGCCAAGGCCTCCCGCACCACATCCTCGGGGTAGCGCCACAACTCCAGCTGCTGCCCGCCCGGTAGCAGGAGAGGCTCGATCTGGTTGCGGACCGTGATGTGCTCAAGGGTCCGGTCGAAGACCGTTATCAGAGGTGCGGCAAGCCGCTCCACCGCGTCGGGGGGGCTTCCGGCACTGACCCGATGCTGGTAGCTCACGAACTCGGTCGGAGGCGCGCAGAAGAGTTGCTCGCCTGCCACCAGCAACTCGCCGTCCGAGGTCACCACTCCCAAGGCTTGGCAGAGTTCACGATCGGACAACGCCGCCCACCGGGAGCGATCGTCGTTGAACTGGGACAGGTAGCCCCGGGCAAGGTCCACCGCGCCCCGGTTCACCTCATCGACGGACCGTCCACTCGACTGCTCCGAAGGATCCCGACCCTCCCGCTCGGCGTGAAGTGCGGCAACATGATCGGGTGGCATCGGCAGGCAACTACGTCCCACCCTGCGCTCGATCCGGCCGCTGACGCCATGCACCGCGGCCCCGGTCGGGACCCCGATCAGCAGGAGCCTCGCCCCGTCGTGCCAGGACTCATCGACAGACACGGTGAGTGGCGGCTCCACAGTATCGAAGATGTAACGACGGGCCTTGAGCGCATCTAGCGCAGTGCCCACTATCGCCTCGGATCCTCCGGGGCGGTCCTCGATTCCGAGCACTACCGCCCCGCCCTGACCGTTCGCCAGGCAAGCGGCGGCTTCCGCCAGGATACGGAGCGTCTTCTTCGCGTCGCCGCGCTCGGACTTGAATTCGAGCGTTTCGGATTCGAGATCGTGCGGCGATGCCCCGCTGTCTATCCGGGCGAGCGCCTTGATCACTTCTTGTGGTACCGGAAAGGGCGACATGAGTTTTAGCCTAACCAACCCTGCACGGGAAGGATAAAACTGGAAAAACCTTTCTGAAAACTCACGACTCGCCTGTTTCCTCGCCCGAGCAAAGCTCCATCCGGGATGATTCCGGCGCTGGAGGTCAGGAGCGGCGCTGCCTCAGGCACCGGGTCGAGGTCCTCGATGAAACGGTGGTTCTCGGACTCGGTGCCGATCGACACGCGGGTCCACTCCTCGGTGCCCTGGCGAATGAGGTGCCCCTCTCCAGAAGCTCCCCGAACAATGCCCGGGGTTCCGGGGCTGAGGCGCCACCAGGATACGGGTGTCGTGGCCGGATGCAGTTCGGTGTGTCGGGAAAACACGAAGGAAGAATCAGGGTTCAGAGTGCGCGTGAGATAGATGTTTTGACAAACATCTATTCTAGGCCGTATAGTCTGCATCCAATGGAGCAGACGTCGAAACACAGTCCCCTTTCACCGGAGGAGGACCTGTGCTATTGGATAAACAGCCTTTCCAGAGCCTCCCTGAGATGTCTGACCGGGCGGCTCATCCCCTACGACCTCACGATACCCCAGTTGGGGATCCTCATGATGTGCTCAGAGGGTTGCGCGGACACTGTCAGCGGTCTCGCCAGAGTGATGCCTATAGATCCCGCCGCCGTCAGTCGGAACGTTCATAGCCTCACCCAGCGGGGCCTCCTGAGGAAGAAGCCGTCGCAACGCGACAGGCGCTCGGCAACCTTGAGCGTCACGGAGAACGGGACAGTTCTCCTGGAGGAGGTAGCTGTGCTCGTTGAGGCGAACAACCAGATGCTCCTGAAGGGAATCAGCGAAGCGGAGAAGGATAGGTTCGTTGCCACCATCAAGAGGATGCTGGCAAACACGGCAGCCTACGAGACCACACGACTTGGAGAGCCAGTATGAGACCCGGCTAACCAATCCCTGAGATGTGTAAAGCCCGGCCTTCGGGGGGCCGGGCTTTACGGGACTAGAACGCGTACCAAGCACCCCTAGCACGGGAAGCTGTATCTGCGCCCGTCTTGCTAACGGTACTCCCCGGCCAACTGATCTGTCGAACTTTGAATAAGAAGAAGGGGCATGCATGCAACACGAATACATGATCGAGGTCAGGGATCTCGTGAAGGTCTACCCGGGCGGTACTCAGGCCGTCGCGGGAATCGACTTCGACGTCCCCAGGGAGGGCTTCTTCGGATTCCTAGGCCCCAACGGGGCCGGCAAGACCACAACGATGAAGATCCTCGCCACGCTGCTCAGAAAGACATCGGGAACCGTCCGAGTAGCGGGGCGCGACATCGACACCGACGCGAAGGCCATCCGCCACAGCATCGGGTTCGCTATGCAGGAAGTGGGTGTCGACGACCTAGCCAGGGGCACGGACTTCCTGCAACTCCAAGGCGTCCTCTACGGACTCTCCCGACGCGAAGCCCGGCGGAGGGCCGACGAGTTGCTCGAACTGGTGGGACTGGCGAACGTGGCCGGGCAGCGAATCGGCACCTATTCCGGCGGTATGCGCCGCCGGATCGACATCGTCGGCGCCCTCATGCATGACCCTGACATCCTCTTCCTCGACGAGCCGACAGTAGGTCTGGACCCCCAGAGCCGGATCGCAATGTGGGAGCACCTAGACGGTCTGAACGCCAAGGGGGTAACCATCCTGCTCACAACCCAGGTTATGGAGGAGGCCGATCGCCTTTGCCGCGACATCGCCATCATCGATCACGGCAAGATCGTCGCCAGTGGCTCGCCTGAGTCACTCAAGGCCGAGGTGGGCGGCGATGTGGTCCAGGTCACCCTCAACGGCGGCGGCCCCGACGATGCGTTGAACAGAAGGACCGAGGGGCTCGTCCGCCGGCGGGGATACGTCCTAGGGGTTAACACAGTCGACGGCGGCATCGCTGTCACCGTCAAGAACGGGAGCGCGGCCGTCCCGGACCTTGTCGGACTGCTTCACGCCGAGCAGGTACCTGTCGGCAGTCTCTCGGTCGTCAGGCCGACTCTCGACGATGTCTTCCTCAAGCACACCGGCCGCGCCATCCGAGCCGAAAAAGCCACGGGCGAACTCAGGGACACGATGCGCCAGTCAATCCAACTGAGAAGGAGGTAATCCCGATGAACCTTGTCCGAGAGACCTATTTCATCTACATGCGCAACCTAAAGGCCTGGCTGGGACAACCCGCGCTGGTCGTATCCACCGTGATGCCACCCGTGTTCATGTTCCTGTTCTTCGGAACGCCTCTGAGGAGCATGACCGGTATCGCCGGCTTCCCTGCAGACGACTACTACGCCTACTTTGCCGCCATGATCATCGTGTTGTCCGTGGTAATGAACGGCGCCGATGTCGCCTTCGGCCTGCTCACGGACATGCTGTCCGGCTACTTCGACAAGCTGCTGCTGGCGCCCGTGAACCGTTTCTCCCTGCTCATGGGCACGTTGCTCACCTCGGGCACCCGCGCCCTGCTGCAGGTAGTGGTCATCGTCGCGATGGCCCTGGTTTTCGGCGTCAGGTTCCAGGGCGGCGTAGTGGGCATAATGGCCGTCATCATCGCCGCCGCGGTCTTCGGGATAGCCACCGCATGCATAGGCCTGATAATCGCCCTGAGAACGAGGAGCGTCCAGCTGACTCAGAACAGTTGGCTCATGTTCATGCCCTTGGCCTTCCTCACGACGGCATTCATGCCGAAGGAATTCCTCACCGGATGGTTCAAGTGGGCGGTGACCGTGAACCCGGTCGACTATGTGCTGGTGTCCGTGCGGACGATCATCATCACCGGATGGGAATGGGAATCGATACTCCCTGGTATCTGGGTCCTTGCCGCGTTAACTGCGATCATGCTCACCGCGGCTACCTGGACCTATCGGGGTGCCACCGCGTGAGAGACCGGCTCCGCCCTAGCGACACCATCCACCAGTAGATCGACGAAAGGAGTAGGACCGCGTTCGGCGATCAACCGAGATCGCACCAGCCGATTCCGCCAAGGCACAGGTTCTGGTTGTTCTGGCACTCGGTGCGAGGGTCAGTTACGAGGATGCCGCAGGATGCGAGTTGCCGGCGTTGCTGAAGCCGTAAGCAACTCGGAGTAGGACTTGGGGGGCAGCGGTGTTGCGGTCAGGAGTGGCGTTGCCGCAGCACCAGGTCGAGGTCCTCGACGAAACGGCGGTTCTCGGACTCGGTGCCGATCGACACGCGAGTCCACTCCTCGGTGCCCTGGCGAATGAGGGTGCCCCTCTCCAGGAGCTCCTGGACTATGCCCAGGGTGCCGGGTCCGAGGCGCAGCCAGATGAAATTGGCCTGGGTGGGAACGTAACGAATGCCCCGGTCGGACAGGGCGCCCTCGAGGTAGTCGACCCCTTGCCGGTTGAGCTCGAACCGTTCCCTCACCCGTTCGGGGAAGCGCAGGGCGGTGACGGCGGCCACCTCTCCCAGGGAACCGACCACGAACGGGCTCTGGGCCTTGCGGAGGGACCGGAGGGTGGGCGCCTGGCCCACCATATACCCGACGCGGAGGCCGGCCAGCCCGTAGATCTTCGAGAAGGTGCGAGCCACGACCACGTTGGGTCGCTGGACGGCGAGGGGGATAAGGCTGGACTCCTCTTCGGCAGCCACGAACTCCCCGTAGGCCTCGTCCACGATCACCATCGTCGACTCGGGCACCCGGTCGATGAAGTCGATGACCTCGGCCCGAGACACGTAGCTCCCGGTTGGGTTGTTGGGGTTGCACACGATGACGAGCGTGGTGTCGCCCCGGATAGCCTTGTAGAGGGCTTCCAGGTCAGTGCGGAGGTCGGGGTCGAGCGGCACTTCGATGCTCTCCGCATCGGCGTACACGGTGTTGATCCGATACATGCCGAACGAGGGCCACGGGTAGACGAAGCTGGTGCCCGGCCCTCCCAGGGCTCGGGCGGCGGTGGTGAGGTTCTCCGAGCTGCCGGCGCCGGTCCAGATGCATCCGGCAGGGATGCCCAGGGTCCCGGCCAGGGCCTCTCGCAGCCGGACCGTGTCCGCGTCCGGGTAGCGGTTGATGCCGGCCGCCGCCCCGGCGATGGCCTCCAGGACCTCGGGGAAGGGGGAAGTCGGGTACTCGTTGCCGGCCAGCATGGCGATTCCGCGGGCGCCGAATCGGCGGGCGAACTCCTCGAATCCCGGGCCACCGTCGTAGGGTACGAGGCGATCGATTGCGGCTCGGATGCGGACCACGGACGCGAAGCTTAGTGAGACAGGCGCGGACCGGGCCGGGGCCTCCGTGTCGGACCCTGCGAGAAACGTTTGTCGTGTCCCGATGGTCATAACGGAGTCGAGTGCATGGGAGCCCGGCCGTACAGTCGGCGGGTAGCGGGCCGGAGGGCTTGCCTCCTTACAATGCCGCCAGCAAAGCGGAAGGAACAGTTCGGTGTTGCAGATCCTGGACCCGGCGGGGCAGCTGGTCGGCGAGCCGCCCGATCTGGACAGCAAGGACCTCTTGGAGATGTACCGGTTCATGGCGCTGGGGCGGCGCTTCGACCGGCGGGCCATGAGGTTGCAGCGCCAGGGCCGTCTCGGAACCTTCCCGCCGGGGGAGGGACAGGAAGCCACCCAGGTCGGTTCGGCCTACGCACTCGATCCCGACGACTGGGTCTACCCCAGCTACCGGGAGCACGCGAGCCAGCTGGTCAGGGGGATGCCGTGGTCGGTGATGCTGTCCTACTACCGGGGCCTCCCCAACCGCGACTGGGACGTGCACCGGTACCGCATGAACATCCACACCATCCCGATCGCCACCCAGATGCCCCACGCCGTGGGCCATGCCCACGCCGCCCGCCTGGCCGGGGAGAACCTGATCACCATGGTCTATTTCGGCGACGGGGCCACTTCCGAGAGCGACTTCCACTCCGCCATGAACTTCGCCGGGGTCTGGAAGGCCCCGACCGTGTTCCTGTGCGCCAACAACGGCTGGGCTATCTCGATGCCGACGCGACGCCAGACCGCCGCCACCGATCTGGCCGACAAGGCGATCGGCTACGGCATGCCAGGCGTCAAGGTGGACGGAATGGATGTGCTGGCCGTCTACTCCGCCACCAGGGAGGCGGTGGATCGGGCTCGCCGGGGAGAAGGACCCACCTTCATCGAGGCCATCACGTACCGGTTCGGTCCTCACGCCACCGCCGACGACCCGAGCCTGTACAGGAACGAGAGCGAGGTGGAGGCCTGGAGGGCCCGTGACCCGCTCGATCGCATGCGCAGGTACCTCGACAGCATGGACCTGTGGTCGGACGATATCGACGAGCAGGTGGCGGACGAGGCCAGCGATATGGACCTGGCTCTGGCGGAGATCGAAGGACGGGAGCCGCCGCCCCGGGAAGAAGCGGTGCGGCATGTCTACGCCAGGGTGCCCGACGCGCTGTACCGCCAGTACGAGACGGCCCTGAGACGCGAGGAGTCCGGCCCATCCGGGCTGGAACCGGGCGAGCGATGGCGGATCGGGCACGACCCGGTGCTCGAGGGCCCGACCGCACACTGGAACATGGCGGAGGCGATCAACGCCGCTCTGGCGGAGGTCATGGATCGCCATCCGGAGGCGATCATCATGGGCGAGGACGTGGGCCACACCGGAGGCGTCTTCCGCATCACCGCCGGCCTCATGGATCGATTCGGCGCCGGCCGGGTCATCGACTCCCCACTGTGCGAGACCGGCATCGCCGGCACCGCGGTGGGAATGGCCATCGGCGGAGCTCGGCCCTTGGTGGAGATCCAGTTCGACGGGTTCGTATACCCGGCCTTCGATCAGATCGTCAGCCACATGGCCCGGTTCCGTTTCCGGACCAGGAGCAACGTGTCGCTCCCCATCGTGGTGCGCTGGCCCAACGGTGGCGGTATCGCTCCCCACGAGTTCCACGGCGACAGCCCGGAGGCCTACTTCGTCCACACTCCGGGCCTGACAGTGGTGATCCCGTCCACCGCGGTGGACGCCAAGGGCCTGCTGGCCGCGGCGGCGGAGAGTCCGGATCCGGTGCTCTTCCTGGAGCCCAAGGTGCTCTACCGGGCAGGACGCGAGGACGTCCCCACCGGCTACTACACCCTCCCCATCGGACGGGCGCGGATCCGCCGAGCGGGCGACGACGTGACGGTGGTCACCTACGGGGGCATGGTCCGCGTGGCGATGTCCGCCGCCGGGGAGTTGGAGCGGGACGGGGTGTCGTGCGAAGTGATCGACCTACGCACCCTGAAGCCCTGGGACCGCGAGACCGTGCTCGAATCGGTGGTCAGGACCGGGCGCCTGGTGCTGGTGCAGGAGCCCCCCCGGACCGCCGGCGCGGCCGCCGGGGGGGCGGCGCACGCGGGCCCGGGGCGCCGGACGAGGCGCCCCCCGGGCCCCCTGGCGCGGCCGCCGAGGTGGCGGCCACGGTGGCGGAGGAGGCCCTCTACGATCTCGAAGCCCCGATAGTGCGGGTGGCCGGCTTCGACGCCCCCTGGCCGCAGTTCGGCGTGGAGGATCACGCCATCATCACCCCGCGCCGGGTGGTCTCGGCCATCAGGGAAACCCTGGGATAGCAGGGCTCGCGGTTATCCGCGGATAAGGCCCTTTCCGGATTAGAGGCGGCGCCCTACCTCAAGCGTCGGTGGCGACGCGGTCCTCCTTGAGGTATCTGGAGCCGAGGATGATGAACCAGATCACCCACGGGAAGTAGCAGGCCCGCCCGACCGTGACCATCGTCTCGCTCGGGGCGGAATGCCCGATGATCAGCGCCGCAATGGAGATGGCCGACACCACCACGATCACCAGCGCAGCGGTCCTGTGGAAGCCGCGTGGTTCCCGAGCCGCCAGGCTCAGGCTCAATACCAGCAAGCCCAGCGATATGACCATGCCCGATATGAGCGTGATGCCCTGCCCGGTCTGGTAGAGCGGTATGGCGGCTTCGAGGGCCTCCGCCGATGAGACCCGGGTCTCGGCGAGGAGGTGGTCGAGCCCGTTGACGAGAATCCATCCGAAACCGCCCATGGTGACGCTCAGGAGGCCGAAACGCGTCCCGGCGGCGGCGCTGTCCGTCCCGGTGACAGCCCGGTTTATGCCGGCTATCCCGTAGAGCAGGAGGATCAGGCCGAGCGGGACGAAGAGCCCGGAGAGATGGGCCAGCAGGGGATTCGAGGCCAGGGCGGTGATCTTGCCGGCGGAGTCGGTCGAATCCACCGGGTCGATGAGCAGCGCGCCCGGTTCGATGAGGAAGAAGACCAGGGCCATGGCCGGCCCCACCATGAGCGCCCAGGCCTCCAGCCTGTGAATCGAATCGGTTTTCATGGTCCACCCTTTCCCGGCTGTGCCGTCCCGGCTGTGCCGAAGGAGAGCCCCTCCCCTGCGCCCGGATGGTAGCTGCCGTCCGTCGCGCCGTCCGGGGTTTGCCGACCGGCGACCCGCTGTGGCGGAGGGGCGCAGACGGGCGGGCTCTCGGCTTCCAGACCGATTTGTAACACCCCCAATGAAGGTGGTCCGGCACGACGGATCGGTGCCGGACCGCTACTCGCCGGAACAGCCGTTCAACGGTCGCATTGCGGCCAGAGGCGATCCCGCCCTACCAGAACGCGAAAATCACGGGAGCCTGCCTCCGGCCCAGGGCCCGGCCCCCGCCACCACCTGTCCTGCTCGGAGCGTGGTCGGCCATGCCCGGCTGGATGCCGGGAGATCGGCCCTCGCTCCTAGAAGCTCGTATGTACCCATGGCCGGCAAGCCGATCGGTCGGTAGCTGCTCGCCGGTGCAGGTGCTTAGCGGTAGGCAACGTATCGCGAGGTTGTGACAGCTTCAACCTGTCTCAACGAGAACGCGAACAATCACGCAGGTGCCTCGGGGCGTCAGGCCAACTCCGCGGTTGTGAACACCACATGGAACGGCACGCAGTAGATCACCAGGGTCAACTGATCGGGGATCACGTAGTCCGCCGGCACCTCGTAGTTCTGCGAACCGATATTCCCCTTGAGGGCGCCCAGGTCCACGTAGCCGGCCTCCTGAAGGTGATCGCGGCCGGCCAAGCCGTGGACCGGAGTCAGGAGGACATGGAGTTGGGGACCGTTGGTCACCTCGATGTCCTCCAGGCGGATGATCCTCGACCCGTCCTCGAGCCGGTACAGGACAACCTGGCCGGATCCCTGGTGGAACGAGTCCGCGTCCATCAAGTTCCCGGAAGCCAGGGCCACCGGGCCGGTGGGCTCGGGCGGCAGGGTCGTGGACGGCCCGGGCGGTACGGTCGTGGTTGGCTCGGCCGCGTCCACCATCGTGGTCGCCGGCGCCTCGCCATCCGGAGCCGCGGTCGTGTCCGGGGAGGTGGTGCCGGCGGCTGCGGACGTCGCGGTCGTGGCCATCTCGGGCATCTCCTCGTCGGCCGGCGTATCCGTGGATGCGGCATCGAGCATGATCTCCTCCACCTCCTCGGCGGTCATGTCATCCGGGACGACCGCCATGGCGGCCAGGGGGAAAGGTTCATCCACGACTCGATCGATGAAGAGCGGCGAGCCGAGCCACCAGGCCAGGGCGAGTGCCGGTAGGGCAACGATCACCGCTGCCACCTGGATGGACCGTCGCTTGTAGAACGGAGTGCGGTCGCTGCTCATGCCGGCCTCCTCGTGTGCCTCTTATTGATGACAACGCCTGGCCCCGCAGAATTGTTCCGTACGCACGAGCGTCATCCGGGGTGCTGTACCCTGCCTTCCAATGGGAGACAGGATCGTTGCAGTCTACGGCTCGTCGCGGGCCCTCCCCGGTGACGGTGTCTACGAGAAGGGCGTCGAGCTGGGCCGCCGGCTGGCCGAAGCCGGGTTCGGGGTCACCAACGGCGGCTACTCGGGCCTGATGGAGGCCGTATCGAAGGGCGCGGCGAGCGTGGGTGGACGGGTGGTCGGAGTGACCGCCCCCGTGCTCTTCCCGCACCGGCCGTGCGGGAACGGGTTCCTGACCGAGGAGATCCAGGCCGCCGGGCTGCTCGATCGGATCAGGACCATGTCTGAACTGGCTAGCGCCTACATCGTGATGCCGGGCAGCATCGGAACCCTCACCGAGCTGATGATCGCCTGGAACGACGCCTATCTGGCCGCAGGGCGGGGAGCGGCACCGACGCCGATAATCGCTTTCGGGAACGCCTGGAGTGAGGTTGTCGATCGGCTGACCGGGGATCTCCGGACCACACCCGGCCTGGTCACGATGGTGGACAGCCCCGCAGAGGCAGTGGGGATACTGCGGCGGCGGCTCGGAAACGGGGCGCCATAGCTACCGGCCGTGCTGCGACGGTCGGTGAGCCCGATAAGATGTGGCATACCTCGATGATCCGACCTGCTCACCGGTGCCCGCCCGAATGAGGGATTCTCCTGTCGAACAGGCGGCCGGTGGCGTGGTGTGGCGCGAGGGACCGGTAGGGATCGAGGTCCTCTTGGTCCACCGGCCCGGATACGGCGACTGGACGTTTCCCAAGGGCAAGCTGGAATCCGGCGAGTGTCTGGTGGAATGCGCCAGGCGCGAGGTCCGAGAGGAGGCCGGAGTGTGTCCGCTGATCGGGCGCTACCTGGGCCACATCTCCTACCTCAAGCGGGAGGGCCACCCGAAGGTGGTTCACTACTGGGCAATGGAAGCCGATGAAGTCGATTTCGCGCCCTCCTCCGAAGTGGACCGGATCCGTTGGGTCCACGAAGCATCCGTGGCGGATCACGTGTCGTACCCGACCGAGCGCATACTGAGCGAGCGCCTGACAGACGGATGGAGGGATCCGGCCGACCGTATCCTGCTGGTCCGGCACGCAGACGCCGGCAAGCGAGACCGGGGACCGAATCCCGACAGCGCCCGGCCCCTGTCGGAACGGGGCCGCGCCGAGGCTGTCGGTCTCATCGAGGGCTTGGAAGGCTTCCCGATCGACGCGGTGCTCACCAGCTATGCGGCGCGTTGCCGCCAGACCGTCACGCCCGTCGCCACCGCCCGCAAGCGCGTACCGCAGTTGGCGATCGAGCTCTGGGAGGAGTCCCGGCCAGCCGAGGTGAGGGCGATGCTGGGTGACCGACCTGAGGGGACCAGCCTGCTCTGCTCCCATCGTCCGATCGTGGGAACGATCCTGCGGACGCTCATGGGCGAGGACCAGGCTCCCGTCCTCAAGAAGGGCTCGACCTGGGTGCTGGACTTCGCTAACGGTCAGCTGGCCACCGCCAACTACCTGCCACCACGCCGTTAGGAGTCGGAACTCGCCAAAATCCGGTGCTCCGCACCGGGCCCTCCCCCACCACCACCTGTCCTGGTTCGGAGCGTGGCCGGCCATGCCCGGCCGGCGGCCGGGTAGTGGGCCCTCGCTCCACGAGTTGTCATGTTCCCTCAGACCCGGCCGTTCCGATCGGCAAGAACTGTCCGGCCGGTATTGGTGCTTGGCGATAGCCACCGTATATCGGGGGCGTGACAAATCCCTCCGCCGCTCCTGAGGCACGGGCTGTCCGGCCCTGCCAGGAGGATCGTGCCGGTTGGCAACGGGCTGGGTCGATTGGCCGGGCGGGGGGATATGCTGGGTCCTCGAATGGGTACAGGTCACCTAACCAGGAATGCGCCGGAACGCTTGCCGGCGCTTCGCGCCAGCCGCATGGCGTGGCTCGGGATCCTGGTAACGGGGTCGCTGCTGGTGGCGGCGTGCGGGGCCGCCGAGGACCGATCCGAAGACCCGGCGGAGACGCCCGCGACCATTGCCGAGCCTGCCGTGGTAGAAGATTCGAGCACCGCCCCCGCGTCCACGCAGCCGGCTACCACGACCGGCGCGGTGACTGCTCCTTCGTCCACGACCACACCGGCGCCGGAACAGGAGGAGACGGAGCGGGCAGAGACGGAGCCGGAGGCCGAACCCGACCCGAAGCAGGGTCTGGACCCGGTGGTGGCCTATGCGACCGAGCCGTGGCCCACCGACTGGGCAAGCCGCTCCATCGACCTGTCGGAACTGCTGCTCGGGATCGGCACGATCGATCCTCGCGATGCCATCCCGCCCATCGATGACCCGATCTTCGAGTCCGTTGGCGAGGCCACCGAATGGCTCGACAGCAGGGCTCCCGGGATGCTGGTCTCCATCGGTGGCGAGTCCCGCTTCTACGCGCTCAGCATCCTCCACCGCCACGAGATCGTGAACGACCGGATCGGGGACATCCCGGTTGCGGTCACCTACTGCCCGCTGTGCAACACCGCGCTGGCGTTCGACCGCCGGGTGGGCGGCGAGGTACTTCGCTTCGGGGTGTCGGGGCTCCTCCGCAACTCCGACCTGGTCATGTGGGACGACGGGACCGTCTCGCTCTGGCAACAGGTCACCGGCGAGGCCATCGTGGGCACCGCCGCGGGAACGTTCCTGACCCACATCCCGAGCGCCATCGTGTCGTTCGGGGAGTTCGCGGCCGCATACCCGGACGGTCAATCACTTTCCCAAGACACCGGGTTCGGCATTCCGTACGGGTTCAACCCCTACGAGGGATACTCGAGCCGGTCGGCGCCCTATCCGTTCTTCAGCGGCGAGGTCGATCCCCGTTACGGAGCCTTGGAACGGGTGGTGGGCGTGACCATCGGCGGCGCCGCCACGGCCTACCCGTTCCCGTTGCTCACCGAGGCCGGGACGGTCAACGATTCGGTGGGCGGGATTCCGATCACGGTTTTCTGGGGAGGGGACACCGCAGATGCTCTCGACAGCCGGGTGGTGCGCGACGGGCGGGCTATAGGGACGGGGATCGCCTACCTGCGCCAGGTGGACGGGCGCCCGCTGACGTTCGTCAAGGAAGGCGAGGTGTTCCGGGACCAGGAAACTTCGTCGACATGGACCCTGCTGGGCGAGGCGATCAACGGCCCGCTGGCAGGGACCAGGCTGGAGATCGCCGTCCATCGCAACGAGTTCTGGTTCGCGTGGGGCGCCTTCTTCCCAGACGGGGACGTGTACGAAGGGTGACCAGGGTGCCGCCTACGGCCTGAAGGTCACCCGGATGGTATCGGTGTCGGGCGCGCTCGACACGACCTCGATACGGTATTGCCCGCCCGGGCTGCCGGGCTCACCCAGCCACCACGTGGACCCGGGAGTCATGATCGGCGGCTCGTCCACCTCGCCGTCGCCGGGATCGGTCGAGAGGAGTAGCGGAAGCTCCCCGCTGTCGCGGTCGGCCCGCACCAGGTAGACCATGATCCCTTCGGCCGGTAGAGGGTGGTCGGTGTACTGGTACGGAACGCCGCTCACGATGCCCGAAACCGTTTCGGGACGGTCGTAGCCCACCGGACGGCGGCTCTCGACCACGATGACGAGACGATCGTCGGCGTGATAGGGAATAGCCACCATCGCCAGGTCATCGCCTGTGGCGGCGGCCGGTCCCAGCTCCACCGTCACGTCGATCGGGTTGGCCAGGCAGGCCACCCTCGCCTCGTCGAGCCATCCCAGTTGCCAGCGCGACCAGGCCAGCATCTCCCTAGCCTCGAGATCGCGGTCGTATCCCGTCTGATCGACAAATCCGGATGGGAAATCGACCTTGAAGGCAAAGGCGCGCGGCGGAACGGGAAAGTTCACCTCCAAGCCCATTAGCCCCACCTCGAACCTCGCCCACTGCCTGTTCCGGGGCGGGTCGGGGGTTTCCCGTGTCTGGGCGTCGTAGGGATATAGATCCGACAGTCCCAGATTGTGTACCAGCTCGTGCGCGGCCACGTACCACCAATCCCGAACACGGGACTCCGTCGCCACCTGGTTTCTCATCTGGTTGTTGATCAAGGCCCAGCGGGTGACGCCCGCCGCGTTGCCGATGCTGTCCCCGGTGCTGGCCAGCCCGCCACCGAACCCGGAACGGGGAAGCACCACCATCAGGCTGTCGTAGGAGCTGCCGTCGAAGCCGTGCAACTGCTCGGCGCTGAGGGCCGTTTCCTCGACGATCCCTTCGGACAGCCTCAGATCGCCGGTGACATCCCGATCGAGGTACTCCTGCCAGCCCTCGCGGGCGGTGAGCCATCCAGGGTAGGGGTGGAGCTGAACATCCAGGCGACCGCCGCTCACCGTCTCCAGATAGCGCTCCGTCTCGGCCAGGTTCCGACCGATATCGGCCTTGTCGTCGTCGGAGGCGGGCGCGTCGGGGAAGTCGGCGAACAGGACCGCGACCCTGAACGCCCCGGTCGACGGCGCCGCCCACGAAGGCAGGGGAAAGCCTGCGGTCGTGTCGTCGGAGGGACCGGCGTTGGGTCCGTCCGGGCGGCAGGCGTCTGCGGGGGAATATCCGGTGGTGTCACCGAGGGCCACACCGGCACAGTCCCCGAAGGCGTCCTGCCAGCCGTCGGCGGCGCCGAATACGATCCAGGCCCCAGTGTCAGGGAACTCCAGCCGGAGCTCACGCCGGCTCAGGGCGTGGTCGATGTAACCGGCCCAGTCATATCCGGCCACGGAGCCCGGCCGTATGTCGATGTACGCCGCCGGGTCTCCTTCCGCGGAAGTGTACATCCGGACCGGGAACCGTCCATCCCACGCCAGGCCGGGATAGCCGGGATCCGTGTTGATCGATACGTAACCCTCGGCGTCCTGCTCGATCTGGCCGAGGTCATCCCAGGCCAGCGTGTAGTGCCAGGCACCGCCCTCCCAGCAGACCAGCGATAGCTTGGCGTCCCACCAGCAATCCTCGCCCCGACCATGGCTGGGACGTTCCCAGCTGACGCTCGCGGACGAGAGATCCCAGACATGGGCTACTCCGGATTCCGAATCCTCCCACGTGCCGTAAGACCAGTCCCCCACCGTGGCCAGCCCGCAGTCCTCGCCCCGGGCGGCGCTGCCCGGGCGGAACGGGGGCGGCGGCGGAGCGCCGCGTCCTGTGGCCTGATGCCATAGGCCGATCATGTAGACGGCCATCTGGGAGCGGATCACCTCTTCACCGGATGTCGCCTCCGGTGCGCCGGGCGTGACGCGCAGATCCGTGAGGCAGGCGCCAGCCCGGGCGAGTTCGCCCCCGGCGGGGGGACATGCATAGCCGAGTCGCTCCCACAAGCGTAGGAGGAACCGGCTGATCTGCGACGCCTTCAGGTGCGCGGACGGTTCATACGTGGTGGGACCGGTGCCCTCGGTTATTCCGAGCCCGAACAGGCAACCTATGGCGGCGGCATGCGTCGACGAAGACGCCACGTCCTGGAACGGGTGGTCGACCTCCGGACACTCCCGACCCAGAACGTCCCGCCAGAGCCGGACGAGGAAAGACGCCGCCTGGGCGCGGGTAAGGAGATCGTCGGGGCCGTACTCTCCATTGCCCTTGCCCACGGACAATCCCAAGGCCCTCATGCACAGGATGTAGGCGGCTCCGTAGTCGCGCTCGCCCACGTCGGAGAACTGCGCACCGTCACGGGGATCGCACAGATCGCCGGTCTGCGCAGTGGCCGCACCGGTGGTGACGTACTGGACCGCCATGCTCGCCACCAGCGTCACCACCAGCATGGCGACCGGTCGTTTGCGGACAGGGCCGGCGCCGGGCCGGGAGTGGGGTCGGAATCCCCCGGACGGCGGCGGAGCTACTTCAGGAGTTGGGCTGGGACGATCCCGGCGCCATTCCTCCGTGGCCCCCACCCCCTTTCGCCACAGGCGGACGCGAGAGATCCCGCTATATGAGGTCTTGCTCGCGGATCCCGAACGAAGGGTGGCGCAGCCGGCAGAGGGCCAGTTTCTCCAGCTGACGGATCCGTTCCCTGGTGAGGTTGAACTCCTCCCCGATCTCCTCCAACGTCCTCGGAACGCCATCCAGGAACCCGTATCGGAGCGAGAGGATCCGGCCCTCCCGGTAGGGGAGCCGGTCGATCGAGCGGCGCAGGCAGTCGGACACATCCAACTCCACGGTGACCTGCACCGGATCATCGGCGTCCTGGTCCTCGATGAAGTCCCCGAGCTGGGCGCCGTCCTCGCCGACGGGCTTCTCGAGCGAGGCGGCATCCGAAACGCTCAGAGCCAGCTCCACCTTGTCGAGGGTGACACCGGCCTCTTCGGCGATCTCGGCCGGCTTCGGATCGCGGCCCAACTCGGCCTTGAGGCTGGCCTGTGCAGCCCGGACCGCCGCCAACGTATCGTGGAGGTGGACGGGGATGCGGACGGTACGGGACTTGTCGGCGATAGCGCGGGTGATGGCCTGGCGGATCCACCAGGTGGCATAGGTGGAGAACTTGAAGCCCTTGCGCCAGTCGAACTTCTCGACTGCCCGGATCAGGCCCAGGTTTCCTTCCTGGATCAGATCGAGGAAGTCGATTCCGGAGGTGTTGGCATACCTCCGGGCGTTGGCGACCACCAGCCGGAGGTTGGCGGTGAGGAATTCGTCCTTGGCCCGGCGGCCCCGGTCCCGCTTGCGCTTGAGCCTGAGCCGATCCTTCTGGAGCCGCTTCCGGTCGTCCTTGAGCCTGCTCCAGGACTTCTCGAGCTTGTGCCGCTCCTCTTCGGGAAGCTTCATCTCCCGGTTCCGGAGCCGGCGCTCCCTGGCCCTTAGCTTGGATTCCCTCTCGTCGAGATCACCCTCCTCAAGCGCGGCGCCGGCCTTCAGGCCCTCCTCGATCGCCTGAGCCAGCTCGACCTCCTTCTCGGCGTTGAGCAACTCGTACTCGCCTATGGCGGCCAGGTACTGGCTCACGAGGTCGGTAGTGAGCCGGCCCTTATCGTCGGTCAGCTTGTTGCTGTTCCGGTCCCGCCCTCGCTTGGTTGGCGAGCCGGCAGCTACCGGTTTCTGCCGGGTCGGGTTTGCGACAGCCATGCGGTTCCCTCCACTCATCGCCCGCCGGCAGTTCCGGCGATTCAGTCCTTTGCGGTACGCCTCGCCCCTGGGCCAGTTTTCCGGAGACTACTCAACTCCTACCTACCGAGGGTCCGGCGCGTGGAACCGGACCCCGCCGGTCCCCGTTACATCGAACACGTCTGATGCTACGCGCACCGGCCGGCTAGTGAGGACGCGGCCGTCAGACTCCTGCGTCCAAGATGGTCCCGCGCCGACATACTCCAGAACGCCCTACTGTCCGGGTTTCTTCCGTTTTTCTCGGCCGGTAGGAAAATTTGGTCACGGCCGGCCCCGGATGGCAGGCATGGGCACCTACGTAACATGACGGTGACGACCCTAGGGGGATATTCATGCGCCGATACCGTGACCTGCCATGGCGCTGCTGAGAGACCTACCGCTCGACGGATTGTCCCCTTACCTGATCCAGCACCGGGACAACCCGGTCGACTGGCGCCCATGGGGCGAGGAGGCCTTCGGAGTTGCCATGGCCACGGACCGCCCGATCCTGCTCTCGGTGGGCTACTCGACCTGCCACTGGTGCCACGTGATGGAACGGGAGTCCTTTCACGACGAGACAACCGCCCGTTTCATGAACCGGCATTTCGTGCCGGTCAAGGTGGACCGCGAGGAGCGACCCGACGTCGACTCGATCTACATGGACGCGGTTCACACGATGACCGGCCGGGGCGGCTGGCCCATGACCGTGTTCCTGACGCCCGGCGGCCGCCCGTTCTTCGCCGGGACGTACTTCCCCGACGTGGACCGCCACGGTATGCCGAGCTTCCGGCGCGTGTTGGAGGCGATCGACCACGCCTGGCGGAACAGGCGCGAGGACGTGCGGGAACAGGCGGATCAGCTGACCCGGGCGATCGGGCTTGCCCTCCCACCCGCCGAGGACCTACCCGACCGGGGCCGGGTGAGCGCCGCCTACGAGACCCTTTCCCGGCAGTTCGACCTGGAACACGGCGGCTTCGGCGGCGCCCCCAAGTTCCCTCAAGCGCCGATCCTGGAATTCCTGGCCAGGATCAGCGGCCTCGCCACGGCAACCAAGGCGACGGCGATGCTCACCACCACGCTGACCCGGATGGCGCGGGGCGGTATTCGAGATCACCTGGGCGGCGGGTTCGCCCGCTACTCCGTGGATCGGGTCTGGCTGGTACCCCACTTCGAGAAGATGCTCTATGACAACGCCGACCTGGCCCGTCTGTACGTTCGGGCGTGGCAGATCACCGGCAACCCGCTCTACCGGGAGGTGGCGGTAGACACCCTGGGGTACATGATGCGGGATCTCGCCCATCCCGAAGGTGGGTTCTTCGCGGCAGAGGACGCCGACTCCGAAGGTGTTGAGGGCAAGTTCTACGTATTCGACCACGAAGAGTTCCATGAGGTGGTCGGCCCGGACGACGGGCCCGTGGCCGGCGCCTACTTCGGCGTATCCGGGAGCGGGAACTTCGAGGGCTCCAACGTCCTCCATGAGGCCGCCACCGCTTCGGAACTGGCCGAACGTTTCGGCACCCGGGTTGAGGAAGTTACGGGTGCGATCGGGCGGGCCAAGGAGAGTCTTCTGGCTCGCCGGAGCACCAGGGTCCGCCCCGGCTTGGATCACAAGATCATCACCGTGTGGAACGGCTTCGCGCTGCGGTCTCTGGCGGTGGCGGGCGCGGTGCTGGGGACGGAAGGCTACCTGGAAGCGGCCCGGGCGAACGCCCGCTTCGTCCTCAGCGAGATGCGCCGGCCCGACGGGCGCCTGGCGCGGGTCTGGAGCAACGGTCTGGCGCCGATTCCGGGATTCCTGGAAGACCACGCGTCGTACTCCCTCGGGCTGCTTGAGCTCTACCAGGCCACCGGAGAAGTCGAGTGGTTCGTGGCCGCCCGGGAGATAATTGACCTATTGGAGGAGCACTTCGGCGGCCCGAGCGGAGTGGTGTTCGCCAGCGCCGCCGATGCCTCCCACCTCGTGGTACGGCCCTCCGATCAACAGGACAACCCGAGTGCCTCGGGCGCATCGCTGGCGGCGGAGTGCTACCTGCTGCTCGGTCATCTCACCGGGGACCACCGGTATCACGAAAGTTTCGAGCAGATCGTCCGGGCCGGGGATCGGCTCCTCGATGCGGCCCCATCCGCGGCGGGTCATCTGCTGGCGGTGCTGGCCACGTCCCAGATGGGCATTCGGGAGGTGGCCGTGACCGGGCCTGGCGCCCTGGAGTGGGCAGGCCGCCTCGCCGGTAGCTACCGGCCCGACCTGGTGGTGGCACCGTCCCCGGGACATGACGAAGAGGTTCCCTTGGTGGCGGGGCGCTACCGGGAGGGCGAGACCCTCGGCTACGTCTGTGAGCGGGGCGCGTGCCGGATGCCGGTCGGGTCCTACAGCGAACTGTCGGCCCAGATTGCGGGGAGGGGCTAAGGGGCTACGATCGATCCTCGTGATACACGAGAACGCCCTCGACGCCATCGGCTGGACACCGCTGGTCCGGCTGGCCCGACTCCATCCACCCGGCAACCTGGTGGCCAAGGTGGACTACCTGAACCCGGCCGGGTCAGTCAAGGAACGGATCGCGGTCAACATGATCGACCACGCCGAGCGGCATGGGCTGCTCGGCCCGGGCGGGACGATCATCGAACCCACCTCTGGGAACACCGGGGCCGGCCTGGCCATGGTCGGGGCAGTCCGGGGGTATCGGGTGATATGCACGGTTCCCGACAAGGTGGCGACCGAGAAGATCCGCCTACTCGAGGCCTACGGAGCGGAGGTCATCGTCACCCCCACCAACCTGCTGCCGGAGGATGAGGATTCCTATTACGGTATCGCCCGCCGCCTGACCGAGGAGATCGACGGCGCCTTCAGCCCCGACCAGTACTCCAACCCCTTCAACCCGGAGGCCCACTACCTGACGACCGGACCGGAGTTGTGGGAACAGACCGGAGGGGAGATCGATGTGTTCGTGGCGGGTGTTGGCACAGGTGGGACGATCTCCGGGACGGGACGGTACTTGCGGGAGCGCAAGCCGTCGGTGGAACTGGTGGGGGCTGATCCGGAAGGATCGATCTACACAGCGCCTCGCGAGGAGGACATCCACCAGTACCGGGTGGAGGGCGTCGGGGAGGACTTCTGGCCCGAAACCCTCGACAGGGACATCGTCGATCGCTACATCATGGTCGACGACCAGCAGTCGTTCGATATGGCCCGGCGGGTTGCGGAGTGCGAGGGATTGCTGATCGGCGGCTCCGGAGGCATGGCCGTACATGCGGCTCTGGAGGTGGCGGCGGAAGACGCCGGCCGCCTGGTAGTGGTTCTGTTGCCCGATTCGGGGCGAGGTTACCTGTCGAAGATCTGGAACAAGGACTGGCTGGCCGAGCACGGCCTCGAGTGAACGGCTCGGCATTCGCCGCTCCAGCGACGAGAAAAGTCCGGGGCCCATCGATGGGCCCCGGACTTCGTTTCGCGTATCCAGAATGCCTACCCGTACTTCATCGTGAAATCCTTAGCCTCACTTGATGCCGCATGAGGACCGGCATGCGGACGGGAAAGCCCGGTGGTCCGAGTTGGAGTCGCCACCTGACCGGCGGTCACGCCCCAGAGGGCGGCCACCGAAGCGACCCGTGGCCGCTAGCGCTCGGCCACCTCCAGGGTCCTACAAGAACTGTCTAACAAGTCGGATCACCTCCTTTCTCTGGTGCTCGCCAATATAGCGGCCAGTTGCCGTTGAGAGGTGCATGCTGAGCCCAGCGATCGTGGGCGGGACATTTCCCGAGGAATCCGATCACCGCGGGAACCTCAGGATCAGAACGCCACACACGGTGCCACGAACCTGAGGATCAGGACGCCATATATGACGCCCTCTGCCCCAAGAACGCTCAGACGGCACAAAGTCGCGAAAACCGGTGCTCCGCACCGGGCCCCGCCCCCGCCACCACCCATCCTGTTGGAGCGTGGTCGGCCATGCCCGGCTGGGTGCCGGGAATCGGCTGTCGCTCCATGAAGCCTTGTGTGTTCCCCTCGGGCCGGCCGAACCGATCGGTCCTCAACTCATCGGCCGGTGTAGGTGCTTGGCGTTATGCAACGTATATCAGGGGTGTGACGCGTTCAACCCTCTTTCCTCCAGAACGCGAAAAAATCTGGCCGGACTCCGAGGACATGTTGCTGCGCTTTGGCGGCACTCTGGTGGCGCCACCGGGATGGGCGACCGGCCACCGGACCGGCGAACGGAGTCAGAGGGCGTCCGTCAGGGCGCGCCAGAGGTCGGCTATGGAAGACCCCAATCCCCCCAGTGCCCAGCGCAGGACCAGCGCCACCACGGCGACCCCGGCGGCGGCGAAGATCATCCGGAGCCGGTAGGTGATGGTCTCCTCGTGGTCCTCCAGGTAAGAGGGATTGGCGACCGGCGCCCGCGCCATGGCGCGCCGGCGCCCGAGCGAGTGCCTGGCTCTCGAGATCAGTTTCGACCCGGGTGCCCCGAAGGATTCGAGGGGTGTGCTCTCCGGATCGGACGGGAGATCCGGCTCCTCCTCCAGCTCTACGATCTCGATGTCGTACAGGGTGTCCTCATCCAGCCCGGCTTCGGGCTCGGGCGGAGGCGACAGCATCCTGTGCTCGTGGACCCGCCGCAAGGCTTCCTCCAGGAGAGGCATCGGCAGCCTCAACGTCGCGGCCAAGTCCACCAGCTCGTCGTCATCAGGGACGGCGGAACCCTGTTCCCAGCCGACCACCACCTCGATCGGCTGGCCGGTGCGAGTGGCGATGTCCACCACGGAGACATTCATCTCTTCGCGGCGCTTCGCGAACAGGCGGGGGGAGCGCCACCCCCCGCCCCACCCGCCCCCCCCCCCGCCGCGGGTGGGGGGGGCGGGCGGGGCGATCCCCCCCCCGGAGACATTCATCTCTTCGCGGCGCTTCGCGAACAGGCGGGCGAACGCCAGCCCTCCGTCCCGCGCCATCAGTGGGTCAGTATCTCGGGGAGGCTGTCGGGTTCAGGCCCGGCGGTCACCCGCAGCAGACCGAGGTCCTTGACGTTCCAGCACAGGGTCATGCCACCCGGGACCCGGAGCCGCAGGATCGACTCCCCTTCGTCACTGCCGGCGTGAACCTCGCCGAGCGCCATCGCGTCGGTCAGGGGAATGGAGGCGGAATAGGCGCCGTCGGCACTGAGGGCCGTGACGTGCGTTGCAGCGGTCCGGGGACGGGCTGCCTCGATCAGCGGGCGCACTGCGACCACCACGCCCGCGGCCCTTTCGTCCGGAGTCCCCATATCGTGGAGGGTCTCCAGGTTGTAGCCCCGGGGACGATCGACCAAGCCGTTCACGAGCAGCACAGGTGACCCCGGAGATCTTCCACCAGCCATGTTCCAACGGTAGCGCTACGGGGATGCCAACCCGCGCCTTGATCAGATGGCGAGACGGCTCCCGGCCGGGAGCGTAGACCGGCGTCGCAGCTACCACCTCCGGCGTCGCAGCTACCACCTATAGTGATCGGAGTTGCCTAGAAGCACCGCCTTGGCAGCCGGGAAGGCAGCAGATGACATGTGGGACAGCGGCCGGCGACCGCCGGCACCCCGACCACAGGCCGGGAAGGGTCCGCGTGTTCAGAGAACGCTCACCGCGGTGGTGGCCGGCTCCCTACTCGTCGCCGCGTGTGGAACAGGACCGCCCTCGGGCCCGGACCGTGCCGCCGCCGAGGCCGCCATCCAAGCGGCCGTGGTGCGCCAACTCGTGGAGTTCGACAACACGTTCGGTCCGGATCATCGGTTCACCGAACTGCTAGTAGTGGGCCATGTGGAAACCCACGCAGGCGACCCCAAACGGCGAGGAGAGCCAGGAGCCTCCCTCGCCGACGGCCAGCGCTCCGCCATCCGCGCCGCCGTCGAGCACCTCGCGCCGGTCAGATTCATCAACAACCGGTACGACTACATACGACAAGATGTTCTGCAGCCCACCATCCCCGGAAGCGTGATCATCACCCTCGCACCGGTCGAGTTCGACAACAAGGGAGCAACCGTTGGGGCGAACCTGTGGTGCGGAGGTACCTGCGGTCTATGGCTCACCTACCGCCTCACTGAAGAACCCGACGACTGGACCGTTACCGGCACCGAAGGACCCTGGTCCATCTCCTGAACAACCCCGACAATCACAAAACGTTAACCAGAGGTCTGGCCGGTTCGTGGCGGAGGCGGACGGGAATCGAACCCGCCGGGGCACTCTCGTACCCCCACTGGTTTTGAAGACCAGGGAGCCCACCAGGCGCTCGTTCGCCTCCATCGCGGAGCATACTCGTGGAACGGCCGGATCAGGCCGAGGGAGTAGAGGCCGGATCGGGTCCTGCTTCCGGAGCTCACCCGAAGCACCACTCCCGAGAGCTATGTCGCCGGACCGGCGTGTGTAGGTCTCCTGCGGACGCGGCTACGCTCATGCGACCGGAACACGAGAGTATGGCTGCTGCGAGAAACGACAATCCCGATTCGAACGGTTACCGGATCATGCCGGGATGGCGGGTCGGTCACCTGATGGAGCAGTCGACCACACGATCCGGGTTGCTGGTTCCGCCGGGAACCGAATCCACCAGCGACGCTCTGGCACTGGTGGATATCCACACCGGCCGCCGATTCTGGGCGGTGCCGACCGGGGCCTGGCGCTTCCTGTGGCCGGACAACAACCGGCTGGCGGTGGCTGTGAGGAACTCCCAGATCATCGCCGAGGAGCAGGACGACCCGACGACCGGCAAGGACTCCTATCTGTGACCCTTCCGGCCGGACATCTTCCGGGTAGGAGGGTGCTGAAAAAGACAGGGATGGGTCGGCCCGTGATGCCTCGACCTGGGGTTTCTCTGCCGGGTATCGGGCCAATCGGACACTTCTCAATACCCTCCTAGGAAGCGGGCATGACCACCGAAGGCCGCCGGGGACGACGCCTCACCGCCACCGTTACCGATCTGGAGGTCGCCCGTCAGAAGGCATACCTCATCAGCGTTGACTTCGACGGGGCCGGCATCGGCGACGTCGATCGGTCGCTCGAGGAGCTGGTCCTGCTGACGGATACTGCCGGATCAACCCCGGTTGCGACCGTGCGGGTCCGGCGCCGCTCCCCGCACGCCGCCACGCTGATCGGTCCTGGCCAGGCCGAGGACCTGGCCCGAGACGCTCAGGCTCTGGATGTGGACGTGGTGGTGTTCGACAACGATCTGTCACCGGGCCAGCAGCGCAACCTCCAGCAGCTGTTCGAGTGCGACGTGGTCGATCGGGTAGCCGTGATCCTGGATATCTTCGCCCAGCACGCGACCAGCCGGGAGGGCATGCTCCAGGTGGAATCGGCTCTCCTCCGCTATCACCTGCCCCGGCTGCGCGGGAAGGGCACCGAGCTGAGCCGGCTCGGCGGAGGAATCGGCACGAGGGGACCCGGCGAGACCAAGCTGGAAACCGACCGGCGGCGGATCAGGCAGCGCATCACCTACGTGGAGAAGCGCCTCAAGGAAGTACAAAAGGTCCGGGAGGCCCAGCGCAAGACGCGCAGCGGATCGGCCATCCCCCAGGTCTCGCTGGTCGGCTACACCAACGCCGGCAAGTCCACGCTGCTGAACGCCCTCACCGGGGCCGGGGTGCTCACCCAGGACCGCCTGTTCTCCACCCTCGACTCGACCACCCGCCGCCTCGAGCTTTCCAACGGGCGCCAGGTGTTGCTGTCCGACACGGTCGGGTTCGTCCGCCGGCTACCCCATCAGCTGGTCGAGGCCTTCCGTTCCACCCTCCAGGAAACGGTGCAGGCCGACCTGCTACTACATGTGGTGGACGTGTCCGAACCCGGTGCGCCCGACCAGATCTCGGCGGTGAGGGAAGTCCTCGACTCGATCGGCGCCGGCCACGTCCCCGAGCTCCTGGTGCTCAACAAGGCCGACTCCGCCGACGGCGCGAGTATCTCCCGTGTCGAGCTGCTATATCCGGACGCGGTGCTCGTTTCCGCCGCGGAGGCCGACGGCCTCGAGGAGCTAGCGGTTCGGATCGCAGGTGTGCTGGCTCGAGGTTTCCTGGAGATCGACCTGGTGATCCCCTACACCGAGGGATCGGTCCTGGGAGAGCTCCGCCGCGAGGCGGAAATCCTGACCGAGGACCACCGGGCGGAGGGCACCCTAATCAGCGTCCGGCTGCCTCCGGATCGGGCCGGACGCTACCGGCGGTTCGCCCCCGTCGGCTGAGCGGCCTCGGACTCGGCGGCCCGCAGCGCTGCCCCGACGATGCCGGCGTTGTTGCGCAGCGCGGCGGGTACCAGGTCGGCCCGGGAACGCAGGTGGGGGCCGAAGGTGTCGAAGCGCTTCGAGATTCCCCCGCCGATCACCACCAGATCGGGAGAGAGGAGCCGGTCCAGATGGGCCAGGTACCGGTTGAGCCGCTCCGTCCACTCACCGAACGAGAGTTTCTGGGCCTTGCGCGCCCGGTTGGAGGCACGTTTCTCGATCACCTCGCCGCCCAGCTCGAGATGACCCAGTTCGGTGTTGGGGACCAACCGGCCGTGGTGTAGCAGGGCCGAGCCGATGCCGGTTCCGAGCGTGAGCACCAGGACCACCCCGGACCGCCCGGCCGCCGCGCCGAACCGGGCCTCGGCCAGGCCGGCCGCGTCGGCGTCGTTGATCATCACCACCGGCCGCCCGCAGGCCTCCGAAAACCGTGCTCCGGCATCTACCCCGATCCAGCTGCTGTCGAGGTTGGCGGCCGAGTAGATCCGGTCCGAGATGACGATGCCCGGGAAGGCGCATCCGATCGGACCGGTCACGCCGGAGAAGGAACCCACGATCTTGCCCAGGGTTCGGGACACCGGTTCGGCCAGAGCGGGCTGCGGGGTGGGGATGCGGCGCCGATCCGCGGCGAGTGCGCCCGACACCAAGTCTACCGGGGCGCCCTTGATGCCACTCCCGCCGATGTCGATGCCGAGGCGAGCATCCATCCCCTAGGGTACGGCAACGTCGAGGTCGGCGAGCAGGTTTCGGACCAGGCGCTCGATCTCGTCCCGGACCGGGCGGGTCTCGGCCGTCCCCTTACCGGCGGGGTCGACCAACTCCCAGTCCAGGTAGCGCTTGCCGGGCATCACCGGGCAGGCATCACCGCAACCCATGGTGACCACCACATCGGAAGCGGTCACGTGGTCGGCGGAAAGCTTCTTCGGAGCCACGTCTCCCAACTCGACCCCCCGCTCGGCCATCACCTCGACCACCACAGGATTCACCCGGTCGGCCGGCATCGAGCCGGCGCTCCTCACCACCACCCGGCCACCTGCCAGGTGGCGGAGGAAGCCCGCCGCCATCTGCGAGCGCCCGGCGTTGTGGACGCACACGAACAAGACCTCGGGAATCGCTCCGGTACGCCGCTCCATGGGAACGATTCTACGAGCGGTGCTTGAACGAGCGGTGAAATCACGGAGAAGATATGTCCAAAGGGACCGGCAATGGCCATCGAGGCCGGCCGGGGCCTCTACATTGCCCCCATGGATACGGCAATCCCAACCCTGAGCAGGCGCCTGCTGGCCGAGGGAACCGGTACGGCCTTCCTGCTGATGGCAGTGGTGGGCGGGGGAATCGCGGCCCAGCGCCTGAGCCCCTCGGATGTTGGACTCCAGCTGTTCGAGGCGGCGGTGGTGACAGCCTTCGCCCTGGCGATGCTGATCTGGTCCTTCGGTCCCATCTCGGGCGCCCACTTCAACCCGTGCGTGACCCTGGCGGAAACGATGATGGGCAGGCGCCCGGTCGGGGAGGCGGCCGCCTACGTAGGGGCTCAGGTGATCGGCGGGATCCTCGGCGCCGTCCTCGCCAACCTCATGTTCGAGCTCGACGCCGTGGACTGGTCACAGACATCCCGGGGCGGCGCCGGGCAGCTTCTGGGCGAGGTCATCGCCACGCTGGGACTGCTGATGGTGATCTTCCTGATCGCCCGCCCGGGTGGCGCCGGGGCCGGATTCGTGGCGCCGGCCGTCGGCATGTACATCGGCGGCGCCTACTTCTTCACCTCCTCGACCAGCTTCGCCAACCCGGCGGTCACCATCGCCCGGATGTTCTCGGACACCTTCGCCGGGATCGCGCCCGCCTCCGCCCCCGGCTTCATCATCATGCAGCTGGTCGGGACGGGCGCGGCCCACCTGCTGATTCGCTACCTGGTTCACGAGACCTGAACCGGACCACCTCCGGCATCGGAATCAGACGAATACGGAAGATCTCGGTAGATTCGGGCCTGCTACCCGAGGGGACAAGTGAGAACCGCTGACATTGGAATGATCGGGCTGGCCGTTATGGGCCAGAACCTGGTGTTGAACATGGCCGACCACGGCTACATCGTGGCCGTCTACAACCGGACCACCCTGCGCACGACCGAATTCGTGAACGGCCCCGCCGCCGGGGCCGCTGTGATAGGAACCGAAACGATGGAGGAGTTCGTGGGGCGCCTCACGCGGCCCCGGCGGGTGATGGTGATGGTCAAGGCCGGACGGGCCGTCGACGCCGTCCTCAAGGAACTGATCCCCCTACTCGATGAAGGGGACATCGTCATCGACGGTGGCAACTCCCACTTCGAGGACTCTGCTCGGCGGGTGAAGGAACTCCGGGATCGAGGTCTGTCGTTCGTTGGTGCGGGCATCTCGGGGGGCGAGGAGGGCGCCCGCAACGGACCCTCCATCATGCCGGGTGGCGACGAAGCGGCCTGGCCGGAGGTGAAGGGCGTGCTCCAGTCCATCGCCGCCAAGGTGGCGGATGGAACGCCGTGCTGCGACTGGGTGGGCCCGGACGGTTCGGGCCACTACACCAAGATGGTGCACAACGGCATCGAGTACGGCGATATGCAGGTGATCGCCGAGGCTTACCACCTCATGAGGGTGGTGCTGGGGATGGACTGCCAGCAGATGGCCGGGGTCTTCAGGACCTGGGGAAGGGGCCTGCTCGATTCCTATCTAGTCAACATCACCGCCGACATCCTCGGTCATGTCGATGAGAACGACGAGCCGACCCTCGACCGGATTCTGGACGCCGCCGGCCAGAAAGGGACGGGCAAGTGGGCGGTCATCTCCTCGCTCGACCTCGGCTACCCGCTGACCCTCGTGGCCGAGGCCGTCTATGCCCGGGTGGTGTCCTCCCTGCGGGACCAGCGGTTCGAGGCGGCGGAGCTGGTGGGCTCCGGCGTAAAGCGGGCCGACGGCCTGGGCGCAGGCTTCGTAGACGACATTCACGACGCCCTCTACGCCTCCAAGATCGTGTCGTACGCCCAGGGCTTCATGTTGCTCGGCGCGGCCGCCTCCGAGTACGGCTGGAATCTCGACTACGGACGGATCGCCCAACTCTGGCGGGAGGGTTGCATCATCAAGGCAGCCTTCCTGGACGACATCACCGCCGCTTTCCGGAGGAGACCCGACCTGCCGAACCTCATCTTGGACCGATTCTTCGCCGAGGCGCTGGACAAGGCCGAGCCGGGGTGGCGGCGGGTGGTGGCAACCGCCGTCCAGATCGGGCTGCCGGTTCCGGCGTACGCCTCGGCGCTGGCGTTCTACGACTCCTACCGATCGAAGCGGCTTCCGGCCAACCTCATCCAGGCCCAACGGGACTATTTCGGCGCGCACACCTACGAACGGGTCGACCGCCCCCGCGGAGAGTTCTTCCATACCGACTGGACCGACACCGGAGGCGCCGCCCCCTCGGGCAGCAATCTGGTCTAGGTCGGCCGGCGGCTGTAGCTGATGTGGGGCTCCAGTCAGCCCGATTCTTTGCTCGTCGGGACTTCAGACGATGCCCCTAGGTGGTCCGATCCGATAGGTACCACTCGGCGTGGAGAGTGCAAGCTGCGAGCTTGATCTGTTCGACAGTGATTTTTGCATCGGATCGATCCAGGGACACTCGTGCGGCTACCGACTCCTCTCCGTGTGAGCAGTCGACGGTTGGACCGTCGGCAGCGAAGGCTGACAGCGGAGCGTCTTCCAGGGAGGCAAAGATCGCCGTCGGGATCTCCAGTAGCTGGTATTGGTGGGAACGACATCCCTCCCACTGCGAAATGTCCGCAACATAACGATCGCATCCACGGCCTCGCGGTACTGACGGAACAGTTCCAGGGTCTTGAGCCTACGTGTCCTCGCAGATCTGACATCTTGAATCCACGCAGCCTCCGTCAGCTTCGAGATGTGGGCGGTTGTGGCCGACAGCCGTTGGGCGGCAGTCGACTTGAGAGAAAGTTTCCGTTCCGAGTGATCTTTAGGCTGCACCGTAAGATCGACGAACCTCCGGGTTGCCGATCCCGGTTCGTCCACTTCCCATTCGACAGCTTCGCATGCGTTCCGGAAAGCTACCTCGAAGCTGATAAAGCCGAGGGGTTCCACGGTATTGCTGTGATGGACAGAGATCGCGAGGCCGAAATACTCCACCCACTCGGGGCTGCTAGTGATCCAAGTGCTAGTCACATCAGAGCGCGGCGGGCAAGAGAGTGAGTCGATCAGTCGCGCCACGAACCGTATGCCCATCGGCGAAAGACCCTCGATGCGGGCCTTCAGTTCCTTGATGTTCGGCTGCTGCTTGCCGGGATGGCTCACCCGGCGATCCTGTGCTCGATCAACTCCACGTACTCGGGCTTCAACTCTATGCCCACCCAGTTCCTCGCCAGTTCCTGGGCTGCCAGGAGGGTTGTGCCGGACCCGGCGTAAGGATCGAGGACGACGTCGCCGGGGCGGCTTGTGATCCGGATACACCGTCGAGCAAGGGTCATCGGCATGACGGCCGGGTGGTCGTCGATCCCTCCCGCCTGTCGTCGGCGAGGTTCGGTGTTGATGTCCCACATCGTGCGAAGCCGGCGACCGTTCGGGCCCTCAACCGCCGAAACGTCGTAAAAGTAGTCCTGGTTCTTCGACAGCAAGAATATCGTCTCGTGGGCCTTGGTGGGGCGGTCTCGCACCGACTCCGGATGGGCGTTGGGCTTGTACCAGATCACCTCGGATCGCAACCACCAGCCGGAGTCTTGGAGAGCGAACGCCAGCCGCCACGGGACGCCGATCAGATCCTTCGGCTTCAGGCCTGCTGGGGTAGGTGGTCGCACCGACATCGCGCGAGCCCGGTTCTTTCGATCCGGAGCGCGGTACTTACGGTTGCCCGACGTGTAGCTGTCCCCGACATTGAGCCAGACCGTCCCGTCATCGGTGAGAACCCGTCGAATCTGGTCAAAAGCCAGCACGATGCTCTTGACATAATCGCCCAAGCCGTCATCGCGGCCGATCTGATCGGCAACCTCGTAGTCGCGGAGAGACCAGTACGGCGGGGAAGTTACGACTGTCTGGACGCTGCCGGTCGGTAGCAGGCCAAGGGCGTCGGTAGCGGGGCCGCACATGAGCACCGATCTGTCCAAGGACCCAAGCGGGCTGTCAGCATTCGGATCTAGCCTGAGGTGCGGCTCGGCCGTCGAGTCCGGCCCCTGAACCTCCGAGGCCGGGAACAGGGCGAGGTCTCGAGCCGGCATCTGTGCTTCCGAACGTGCTTCCGGATCCATGCGATAAACCCTACTGCCGGTCAGGGACAGATCGATGATATGCGGGGTGACTGTTTCGCCGGATGGGTGTTAAGTCGAGTGGATTCCGCGAACTGAGGAGCTCGCGCGCCGATGAACCCTGAGTCGACATATGCCCTGCGGTGACCTCCGGAGGCGGCGTTTCCAGGCTACGCGTGGGCATGACCGGGGACAGACGTTACTGGAGTCCGACCTCGAGTAATGCCGTGGTTTCTCTCGCTGTCACGCGGGTGGATGCCGCAACGGCAGCCGGAACAACGACAGTGTCGCCAGTCCTGACCTCCAGGGACGAACCGTTTTCCGCTCTCACTCGGGCGTGACCGCGAGCGATCACCAGTATGCGCAACTCCGAATGCGCCCGCAGGACGAGTGGACAATCGGTTCCGCGGTGTTCTCGCAACCAGTAGTGGGGTGTGGAGACCAGCAGGCGGCTTCCGTTGCTGTCCATCGGTGACATCGAGAGGGCCGGCTGATGATCGCCGGCCAGCACCCCGAGGGCGTCCTCGACATGGAGCGGACGCTCGGGACGTCGGTACTCCTCCGTCCAGTCGTAGAGGCGGAAGGTCGTGTCCGACGGGGTCTGGACCTCGGCAACGGTAACGCCGGCGCCGAGGGCATGCACCGTCCCGGCGGGGAGATGGTGGAAGTCCCCCCGCCCCACGGGAATTCTCTGCAGGAGCCTCGACAGACGGGGTGTTCCGGCTGCGGCCCGGACGTCCTCCATCGTGACCCCGGGACGGAAGCCGATGAAGATCGATGCGCCGGGTTCGGCGTCGAGCACGTACCAGGATTCGGTCTTGGGGAACCATCCACGGCCGCGGGCGGCGTACTCCTCGTCGGGATGGACCTGGATCGAGAGGTGTTCGGCGGTGTCGAGCAGCTTGACCAGGAGCGGAAAGTCACCCGCCGGGGTGGACGACGCGGAGCCCAGCAGCTCGGATCCCGACTCCGCTATCAGTTGCCGGAGGCTCTTGCCGCGATGAGGGCCGCCCGCCACCAGCGTACGACCCCTGGCGGATGCCGACAGGGCATCGTCAGGTAGGTCGGCCACCTCCCAGGACTCCCCGTAGGTGGTTCCGGCGGGCAAGCCATCCGGCAGGGCCTTGCCGAGCCCTTCCAGGCGATGCCCGCCCCACGGTTTGGGGACGAGGATGGGCTCGAGTGCGAGTGGGTCGCTTACCTTCACCGGCGTCCCCCTGAGGACCGGGCGGCCGCTCGGCCGGGCACTATCGCGGTGCTGCTTAACATGGCGGTGATGCCGAGCTGGTACATGGATCGGATCGTATCCCGTTCGGACATCTCCGTCCCGGATTCCCGAGCCATGGAGTCACGATGACCGACCCTTCCTACCGATTGCCCCGCCAAGTGGTCCCTCGCCACTACCGATTGCGGATGGAACCCGACCTCGATACCGCCACCTTCGCCGGGTCGGAGGTGGTGACCCTCGACGTGGCCGAGGCTACCGACCGGGTGGAACTCAACGCCGCCGAGCTGCAGATCGATCAAGCTCGATTCGTCCGGGGCAACGCCCGCGCCCATGCCGAGGTCGAGTACGACGAGGAACGGCAGCGGGCCATCCTCCAGGTCTCCGAGCCCTTGTCGGCCGGTCGGTGGGAGTTCCACTGCCGGTTCACGGGGATCCTGAACGATCAGCTCCGGGGTTTCTACCTGTCCACGTTCGACGACGATGACGGAACCCGCCAGGTCATAGCCACCACCCAGTTCGAGGCCACCGACGCCCGCCGCGCCTTCCCGTGCTGGGACGAGCCGGACTTCAAGGCTTCCTTCGGGGTCACCCTGGTGGTGCCGGAGGACCTGATGGCGGTGTCGAACGGCGCCGAGATCGAACGGGAATCTCTCGGTGACGGCCGGGTGGCGATCACCTTCGCCGACACCATCGTGATGTCGACCTACCTGGTGGCCTTCGTGGTGGGTCCCTTCGAGGCAACGCCGCCCATCGATGTGAACGGCGTACCGCTCCGCATCGTGGCGCCCAGGGGGAAGATGCGCCTGACCGGATTCGCGCTGGAGTGCAGCCGGTTCTGCCTCGAATACCTGGCCACCTACTACGGCATTCCCTACCCGGGCGACAAGGTGGACATGGTGGCGATCCCCGACTTCGCCTTCGGCGCCATGGAGAACCTGGGATGCATCACCTACCGGGAATCGGCGCTACTGGTCGACGACGAGCTCGCCACCTCGGCGGAGAAGATGCGGATCCTGGACGTGATCGGGCACGAGCTGGCCCACATGTGGTTCGGGGATCTGGTCACGATGAAGTGGTGGAACGGTATCTGGCTGAACGAGGCCTTCGCCACCTTCATGGAGATGAAGGCCACCGACGCCTTCCGTCCCGGATGGAAGCGCTGGCTGGAGTTCGCGGCGGCCGAGCGTCCCTGGGCGTTCAAGACCGACGAGTTGGCCGGCACGAGGCCGGTGGAGTTCGAGGTGCGTTCTCCCGCGCAGGCTGAGGGGATGTTCGACGGCATCACCTACGGAAAGGGCTCGGCCGTGCTCCGGATGATGGAGCAGTACGTGGGCGAGGAGCCGTTCCGGGCAGGGGTCGAGAGCTACCTGCGTCGCCATGCCTACGGCAACACCGAGACCAGGGACCTGTGGGAGAGCCTGGACGGTTCCTCTGGCCGCCCGGTGGGCGAGATCATGGACACCTGGATCCTCCAGGGCGGCTACCCGCAGCTGACCGTCCGCGCCGAGGAGGGCGGCGTTTCCCTGGAGCAGGGCCGGTTCCTGCTGATCGCCGACCCTTCCGATACCAGCACCTGGAAGGTCCCGGTCCGGCTGCGAGGGATGGCAGGCGGCGACCCTTTCGAAACCAGCGTGCTTGTCGAAGGGTCGCGGGTCACGGTCCCGCTGGGCGGATCGGTGGACTGGGTGATCGCCAACGCGGGCGGGCACGGGTTCTACCGGACGCGATACGACGAGCCGTTGATGCAGGCGCTCGTAGACCGGCTCAACTTGCTGGATCCGGTGGAGCGGTTCGTGCTGGTGGACGATGCCTGGACCTTCGTCGAGGCGGGACGGTCGGGAGTGTCCGGCTTCGTAAGCCTGGCCTCCGCCTTCAGGGACGAGCAGGAGCAGGCGGTCTGGGGATCCTTGCTGGGCGCCATCGCCTCCATCGGGCACCATCTGGTCACCGCAAGCACCCGGCCTCGCTACGAGCGGTGGGTGGCCGGACTCCTAGCTCCCCTCGCCGACCAGCTGGGATGGGCGCCCGCCGCAGCGGAGACCGATCTGGTACGCCGCCTCCCCGGGCGCGGGTGGGGCGGGGGGGCGCCCTGCCCCCCCCCCCCCCCCGCGGCCGGGGGGGGGGGGGCCCCCGCCGCAGAGGAGACCGATCTGGTACGCCGCCTCCGCGGGCGGGTGATCGATTCGCTGGGGCGGCTGGCCAACCTTCCTGAGGTCGTCGAGCAGGCCCGGAGCATCCACGAGCGGCGGGTCGCCAAACCCACCTCGGTGGATCCCGAGGTGGCCGGGGCGGTCATTTCGGTCTGCGCCGCACACGGGGACGCCGAGACCTACGAGACGTTCCTCGACCGGTATCAGACCGTCAGCAACCCTCAGGAGTCGCTCAAGTACCTGCGGGCGCTGGCTTCGTTCGACGCCGAGGATGCGGTGGACCGCACATTCGAGCTCATCGTGGACCGCACCGTCCGCAACCAGGACACCAGCTGGGTGCTGGCCCGGATGCTGGCCAACCGGACCACCGGTCCCTATGCCTGGTCGAAGCTCAGGGATCGCTTGGATGGCATCCTCGAGATCGTTCCGCCGATGACCCAGTCCCGCATAGCGGACGGCTTCCCCGCTCTGTCCCATCCCGAGGTGGCCGCCGACGTGACGGACTTCCTGGCCGAGAACCCTCTCCCCCATGCCGCCAAGGCCGTGGAGCAGAAGCTGGAGCGCCTCTCGGCCCTGGTGAAGATGAGACAGCGCGAGACCGGAGCGATCGCCGGGGCTCTCCCGGAGTGAGACGGTCCGATGTCGGGTCGAACTATCCGGGTAGTCGGTAGTCAGTAGTCGGTCGCCGATGACCGCCAGACCACGCCTGGTTGTTTCGCTGACAGACCACTACCGTCAGGATCCATTGAGGAGAGGAAACGGGCATGGATATTTCATTCTGGGTTGACCCGCTCTGACCGTGGTGCTGGGTGACGGCCCGGTGGGTCGTCGACGAGGTTACGCCGGACCGGGATGTGCGGGTTGAGTGGGAGCCCATCAGCCTGATGTTCAAGAACGATCCGCCCCCCGGCTCGGATAGGCACCGGGCCACCTACCGAACCCACGGCATGTTACGGGTGATGGAGTCGGTGAGGACGGAGTTGGGCAACGAGGGCGTGTTCCGCGCCTACTGGGCGTTCGGCACCCACATCCATCACGACCAGAACCTGTTCGGCTTCGATGTCGCCGAGGTGCTGGCGACCACCGCCATCGACTCCGGTCATGCGAGTGCCTTCGATGACGGCTCGTGGGACGGAGAGATCCGCCGCCGCATGGATGCCGGGCTCGCGCTGGTGGGCGATGACGTGGGCACCCCGATCATCGCCATGGAGGATGCTCGGGGCGACCGGGTGGGGATGTTCGGCCCCGTGATCACCCGGGTGCCGAGCCATGACGACTCGTTGCGGCTCTGGGACGGTCTGGTGGCGGTCACCACCGTGCCGGGCTTCTGGGAGCTGAAGCGAACCCGCACCGAGGGCCCCGAGTTCGGCGAGCGGCCGCACGGGGTTCCACCCCTCTAGGAACCGGAGAGCAACATGAGCTACCCCGTCAGGATCGCTGTGCAGATCCGCCCCCAGCACGGCGACTACCGGGACATCAGGGCGGCGGCCGTCCGCGCCGAGGAGATGGGTGTGGACGCGGTGCTCAACTGGGATCACTTCTTCCCGCTGTACGGTGATCCGGACGGCAAGCACTTCGAGTGCTGGACCATGCTCGCCTCGTTCGCCGAGGTGACCGAGCGGGTCGAGATCGGCACCCTGGTCACCTGCTACTCGTACCGCAATGCCCACCTGCTGGCCGACATGGCTCGCACCGTGGACCACATCAGTGAGGGTCGCCTCATCCTGGGCCTCGGCGCCGGATGGTGCGAGAAGGATTACACCGAGTACGAGTACCCGTTCGGAACCGGCGGCACCAGGCTCCGGGACTTCGAATCCGGCCTGTACCGCATCACCAAGCGCCTCCGCCTGCTCAACCCTCCCCCGGTGCGGGACATCCCCATGCTGATCGGCGGCATGGGTGAGAAACACACCATGCGCCTCGCAGGCCAATACGCCGACATCTGGCACGGGTTCGGCGGTCCGGAGACGCTCACCCGCAAGAACCGGATCCTGGACGAGTGGTGCCGGGCGGCGGGACGTGACCCGACCGAGGTGGAACGCTCGATCGAGGTCAACGAAGTGGAGGAGATCGACCGCGCCGACGGGCTCCTGGCGGCCGGGGCCACCCTGTTCACGCTGTCGATCAACGGACCCCGCTACGACTTGTCGGCCGTACCGGAATGGCTCGCCTGGCGTGACGAGCGGAACGCCTGAGGGCTACACCCGCTCGATGACGAGCGCGATTCCCTGGCCCACCCCGATGCACATGGTCGCCAGGCCGTAACGTCCCCGGCGGCGGGCCAACTCGTGCGCCAGAGTGGTGACGATGCGGGCCCCCGAACACCCGAGGGGATGGCCCAGGGCTATGGCCCCGCCGTTGACGTTGACGCTGTCCGGATCCAAGCCCAGTTCGTCGCGGCAGGCCACGGCCTGGGCGGCGAAGGCTTCGTTCAGCTCCACCAGGTCGAGGTCAGCCACCTCGAGGCCGGCTCGCTCCAGCGCCATGCGCGAGGCCGGAACCGGACCGATGCCCATCACGTCCGGATGCACCCCGGCCGCCGCCGATGACACCACGCGGGCCATCGGGGCTAGGCCGGTCCGTTCCAGACCGGCGGCAGTGGCGAGGATCATGCCGGCGGCCCCGTCGTTCATCGGGGAGGAGTTGCCGGCGGTGACCGTGCCGCCCTCGACAAAGACGGGACGGAGCTTGGCCAGGGCCTCCAGGGAGGTATCCCGTCGCGGACCCTCATCGTGGCCGATCAGCGCCAAGGTGCGCTTCCTGGGCCCGGCAGGCGCCTCGATGGGAACGATCTCGGCGTCGAACCGACCCGACTCCTGAGCGGCGACCGCCCTCCGGTGGCTGGTCAGGGAGAAGCTGTCCTGGTCGTGGCGGGTGACGCCGTAGTCCGAGGCCACCTTCTCGGCCGTCTCGCCCAGGCTGATCGGCGGGTACGCGGCCTGCATCCGGCGGTTTACCAGCCGCCATCCCAGCACGGTGTCGACCATCTGCGGCGCCCCCACCCCGTAGGCCCGCTCCGGCTTGGTCACCACATAGGGCGCCCGGCTCATCGACTCGGAGCCCCCTGCCACCATCACATCTCCCCATCCCGCCATGAGCGAGTGGGCTGCTGTGATCACCGCCTGCATCCCCGAACCGCACAGCCGGTTCACGGTCTGGCCGGCCGTCTCGATACCCAGGCCACCCAAGAGCGCCGCCATCCGGCCCACATTGCGGTTGTCCTCCCCGGCCTGGTTGGCCGCCCCCCAGACCACGTCCTCGATCGCCCCGGGCGAAAGGCCCGGGTTGCGCTCCAGGAGGGAGCGGATCACGTGAGCGGCCAGATCGTCGGGCCGGACCACGGCCAGCTGACCACCCAGGCGACCCATAGGGGTCCGGCAGGCGTCGGCGATGAAGACATCAAGCATGATGGGTCCTTAGACGAATCGCCTCGTATGCGGGAGGCTCCAGGCCGCCTAACGCTAGCGATCCGCCCGCGAACTGCGCTCCCGGGCTTGATCTGATGTTCCGCTCCATTGGATCATTCATGAACTCTGATACATTGTCGCTGACCTAAAATACATCGCCATCACGCGCCGAATGTACGGTTCCCGAATAATGGCGCTTGAATTCCTGCATTAACGCGTCGGGATCATAAGGGTCTGTATAGTTTCGCTCATGCACCGTCACAAGCTGCTTGACGTTCATCTCAGTTGCAAACTCTGCCAACTCTTTAGGCCGAATGTGATACGACCAGATCGTTTTCGCTTTTTCCTCGACAGTCGCTCCGCCCCAGTTGGCGTTCGCAATCATGTCTTCGGTAGACAACTCACAGACGAATAGATCTGCATCCTCGGCTGCTCTGTCAAGCTGACCCTCTACTCGGCCATCTCCTGCCCAAGCAATCACTCGATCCTGGGATGTGAAGCGATAGGCAAAGTTCTGTTCGAAATTGCCGTGTTCATGGTGAAATGCTTCGATCTGCACATTTTCGTCTTCATAGACCAAGCCTGATTCCTTGATCTCATGTGGAATAATCTTATGTGCATCGATCTTCCTGTCCGTCGCCCCTGGACCAAACCTGCGTTCCTGCAAGTCTCCCTGATAAGCCTCTTCCAAATGCTCCATCAAGTTCCGGGTGCCGACCGGCCCATAGACCTCCAGCGGAACCTCTCGCCCATAGGCCCAGGGCATGAGCCACACAGCCGGTAGTCCGATCGTATGGTCGGAATGCAGATGGGTCAAGAAAAGGCTGGTAAGCCTGTGCGGGGCAAGGTGTTCGGCGATCATCTCAGGATGAGACATCGCAGCCCAGGCAAGGCCGCGCCAGATCCCTTCGCCGGCGTCTATCAAGAAAGTCATATCGTTGACGATGACCGCCGCGCTAGGACCGTGTCGATATGGGTTTGGTGTTACTCCTCCAGAACCCAGCACAACTGCAAGTGCTGTTGCCCCTTCGGGTGCCAGATAGCGGGGTGGTCCTGGCGCAAACCCAATCTCACTGAGTAGCCATGGAGTTCCTCGTTGCGGAGTCATATCGGTATCCTGATTCATTTCTCGTGGCTAGCTCCGAACCTCTTTGTGTGGAGAGTCATCCGTTCGTTAGCTCGGCTCGCGACAAAACACGCTTGGCAGAATCGTTCGCACGGGCGCAGATCTCCATCGGATCGAGTTCCGTGAATTCCCCCCCACGAACAAGGACCCTTCCGTCGATGATCACGCTATCAACATCAGACGCTCTGTGCTCGTAGACTATTTGCGCGATCGGGTCAACACCGGCTTGGGGTTGAGCGTGAAGCCCGTCACGGCGGATCACGATGACATCGGCCCGCTTCCCGGGTTCGAGCGAGCCAAGCTCGTCTTCCAAGCCAAGCGCCCTCGCTCCCCCGAGGGTGGCCATCTCTAGCACGGACATCGCCGGCATACTGCGAGGGCCGCTCCGGGGCTTGTGAACGAGCGATGCGAGACGCATCTCCTGAAACATATCCAGGTTGTTGTTGCAGGGGGCACCATCCGCGCCGAGGCCGACGACGATGCCTCGCTCAAGGAACTCTGGCACTGGGGCGAGTCCAGAGGCGAGTTTCGTGTTGCACGAAGGACAATGGGCCACCCTGGTACCGCTCTCGGCCAGGATTGCAATCTCGGCCTCGGTCACCCAAATGCAGTGCGCGGCGACCAGTCGCGGCCCCGTCGCGCCCAGGCCATGTAGATACTCGATATCGGTCGCGCTGTCGATCGCAAGACGCTCGGTCTGCGCTTCATTTTCGGCCGCGTGCGTGTGAATGAGCGTATCGTGCTCGGCGGCCAGCGCCACGATGTCCGCCCATAGACCCTCGGTGCAATTGCGTGAACCACGGGGGCAAAACGCAACTTGTAGCCGGCCGTCGCCCTCGCCATGAAACTCCCCAAGAAGTGCGAGGCTCGCCTCAAGCGAGGCCTTGGTCTCCTCCCCGACCATCTCGGTTCCCGGCTCCCAACGGTCCATCATCGCCTTGCCACTGATCGCCCGGAAGCCGGTTTCAATCACAGCCCGGAACGCCTCTTCGGTGTGATGGACAGTTTCCATCGTGAGCGCGCAGGTTGTACCGCCGCGAATCATCTCGGCGATGCCCAGGCGAGCAGAGTCGTATATGGATCGCTCATCATGGGCCTGCTCAAGCGGCCAGATTCGCAGGCGAAGCCAATCAATCACGTCCATGTCATCCGCCATCCCACGAAAGAGGGTCTGACACAAATGAACGTGAGTTTGAACGAACCCGGGTACCACCAGGCAATCGGTCGCGTCGATCACCGCGTCGGCCTTCGTCCGAGAGGAAGGGACCTCGAGGATCCGCCCATCCTCGATATAGACGCTCCCATCCAGGACTTGGCGGTCGGCGTTCATCGTGATGAGCAACCCGTTCCGGATCAGGATCGACGGAGGGGTCATCATCATTGCTCAGAAGCGGCATGTAGGCGCTCGACGGCCCCCAGTGCGGTAGCGATCGCCGCGTCGATCCCCGCGGTATATGCCTCCAATTGCTGGCCCTGATAGGTACTTTGTTGGCCCGTTACCAGGTTGGACCCGGGTACGAGAATGGAGCCACTGCGCACGCCGCGGGCCATGGCCACGGTGAAAAGCGCCGAACTTTCCATTTCAAAGACGAGAACGTGTAGCGCCCGCCATTGGTCGATGATCTCGACCTTGCGCTCCCCTTCGTAGAACGAATCGGTACTTCGCACCAGCCCCAGATGGTAGGACGTACCCTCCGCCTCCGCGGTGGCCCGGAGGGCGGCGACCACGTCGGGATCAGCGATCGCAGGATAGATGGGGGGCGCGTAAGTATGGCTTACTCCCTCATCTCGAACGCCGGCCGTGCCGATGACCACATCACCGATTGGAACATCCTCTGCGATGCTCGCACAGCTGCCGACGCGGATGAAGACTCTCCCTCCGGCCAGCGCCAACTCTTCGATCGCAATCGCGACGGAAGGGGCACCGACTCCGCTCGATGCCAGCGTTACCGGCGTACCCCGATATGCACCGGTGTAGGCGACATAGCCGCGTTCCTTGCCAACCGCCTCCGCCTTGTCAAGCCAGGTCTTGATTCTCTCAACGCGACCGGGGTCGCCTGAGAGCAGAACATACGGCGCGACGTCCCCGCCGCCTCTTACGCCCATGTGCGGTAGCGAACCGTCCGGCAACCGCAAGAAGCGCTCAGTCAAATAGTCTCCCATGTCGTCCTCCTTACTCCACGGGCCATGCCGGGGCCACCTCGATCCCCGCCCTCTTCAACAGCGCCGTACCCCGCTCCTGGGCCTCATCCAGGATTGCCGCCTCGTCGGCCACGAGCACCTGCCGACCTTGCATCAATACCTGCCCTGCCACGATCACCGTGTCCACGTTGCCTCCATGCGCTGCATACACGAGGTTGGCGATCGGGTCATGGATCGGCATCGTGTGCGGCCGCTGTAGGTCGACCAGGATCACGTCTGCCTGCTTCCCTACCTCCAGCGACCCCAGCTGGTCACTGCGCCCTATGGCACGCGCCCCTTCGATCGTCGCCATCTCCAGTGCATCCTCGGCTGTCAGCGTTGTGGGGTCCATCATCGTCACGTTGTGCAACAGCGAGGCCGCTTTCATCTCACGGACCATGTCATGGCAGTTGTTGTTGGCTCCGGCATCACAACCCAGCGCCACCGTAACCCCAGCGTTCCGCATCTGCGGTACCTTGGCGAAACCCTCTCCCATCTTCATATTGGCAGAGGGGCTGTGGACCAGCCGGGTATCGGTCTCGGCAAGGATCGGGATCTCCTCCTCAGAAAACCAAGTGCCGTTGATGAGCAGCACGTTGGGCCCCAGAAGGTCGTAGCGACGAGCGAACTCGGCCGGAAGCATGCCGAATTCCCGCAGAAAGAAGGGGGGATCATCGATGGTGCCGGCGAAATGAACGGTGATCCCTGTCCCATGTTTCGCGGCCAGCCGAGAGACCCTGCGGTAGAAGTCCGGCGAGGCGCTGGCTGGTGGCTCCTCCCGCGGCACCAGAGGCCCAAGCCAGACCTGCAGCCGGCCACCGGCCGCACCGTGCCAGACGCCGATCCCCCGCTCGGCGTCGGCCAAAGACTCTTCCTCCCCGCTGAACCCGCCCGTATCCACAGGGCTCTCGTCACGCCCGAACACAGCGTCCGGCAAGACATACTTCGCCAGCACGGCACGCATCCCCATGTCCACCACCGCCTGCGCCAGCCCGTCAAAGTCATAGTGGCTCGGCACGATCGAGTCGACAAAGCAGGTCGTGCCAGACTTGATCATCTCCAGCATGCACAGTCTCAGACTGATCCGGGCATCCTCTTGGGTGCGCTGCCTCAGCAGCGGCCAGATGACCTCCCGGAGAAAGGGCCGCCAGGGCAGGTCGTCCGCGGCGCCCCGCAGAAGCGCCTGATCCGAGTGAGCGTGGGCATCGATCAGCCCCGGCAAAGCCAGCATGCCATGGCCGTCGAGTCGGTCCGCATCGGGGTGGCGGAGGGCCAGATCGGAGGCCTTGCCGACATCAGCGATACGGTCGCCCTCGACCGCAATCGCGGCTTCGGTGATGATACGCCGATGTGCATCGACCGTCACCGCCGTGACGTTGGTGATCAGAAGCATGATCCTGCCCTTCGGTACGTTGTCCTTGACAATGTCAATCCCCTGTACGCTCGTCGCTTGCAACTCCCCGATCACATCGTCATGAGAGACAAGCCCGCCTACATCACTTGAATCCGCTGGTAACCACCCCTTCGACGTAGTACCGCTGTAGGAAGAGGAACAGAACAATAAGCGGTACGGTACCGACGAAGGCACCCGCAAAGATAAGCTCCCATAAGACGTTTTGGTCCGTGAAGAGGCGAGAGATCGCCAATTGGACGACCGTCAGATCTGGGTCTCGGGTGACGATAAGCGGCCAGAGGAACGCGTCCCACGAAAACACACATTTGACAAAGGCGGCGCTGACGAGCGCGGGGCGAATGTTTGGAAGCATCACGTTCCAGTAGATTCGGAACAGTGAGCAACCATCTACAATGGCAGCGTCCTGAAGCTCATCGGAAATCTCTCGAAAATGCTGCCTGAGCAAAAAGATAATAAAAGCATCCGTAACCCAGGGCAAGAATAACGCTGGATAGCTATCGAACAATCCCAGGCGCTGAACCGTTAAGAACACCGAGACCATGATCGTCTCAAATGGAATCAGTATCGTGGCGAGGATCAACGTGAACACGATTTCTCGCCCGGGGAACCTAATTCGGGCAAGGGCGAAGGCGATCATGCTACAGATGAATAGAGTGATGGTCACCGTGACGACTGCAATGAACAGACTGTTAGCCAGTGCCCGGCCAAAGTTCAGTTCCAAGAACAAATGGCGAAAGTTGTCAAGCGTAGGTGCTAGTGGAATGAAGGTTCGCCACGATACTGGACTAACGTAACGAAAGATTTCCTCCCGGGGCCTAAAGGCGGAGCCTGCCAACCAAAGGTAAGGAAAGACAAAGAAGAAAGCGACTCCGATCACGACCGGAAGCCGGATCACGGCCCACGCGCCTCGGTGCGGGCCGGATACGCGATCAGATCGCCGCCCAACTATTCTCGAGTACATAAGCGTTACCAGGCTCGCGTCATTGCTGATTACTTCGCTCTGGACACGCGGAGTGAGTAGACGCTTATGACCAGTAGGAACAGGGCGAGCAAGACAGAAATCGCTGCGGCATATCCCATCTTGTTGAAGCGAAAGGCGTTCTCAAATATATAGAGCACAACGACGCGCGTAGCATTGATCGGTCCTCCTTCTGTGATCAAGAATATGGGCGTAAACACCTTGAAAGCAGTAACTGTGTTGGTGATAAGCAAGAAGACTACAGTGCCTCGCAGCAGCGGAAGAGTTATATAGCGAAAGAGCTGCGCGCTGTTCGCGCCGTCCGTCGCGGCGGCCTCATAGTAGTTTCCCGGGATACTCACCAAGCCGGCCAGGAAAAACAGCATACTGAAGCCGACGTTTTTCCAGATCATGAGCAACGCAATCGAGGGCATGGCCTGTTGAGCGCTGGTGAGGAACGGCTGAGGCGGCACACCGACACTTCCAAGCAGGCTGTTGATCAACCCGCTGTTTGGGTGATACATCAACCCCCATATGACACTCACGACGACCATCGAAGTAACAGTTGGCACCAATATGATGGTGCGGAGCCAAGCCGGACCACGCCGCACGAGCAGCGCTAGAGCAAGGGCCAGGGCCATTTGTAGCGGTACCTCCATCAGGAAATAGATCACCGTGTTCAAGAACGTAAGCCTGAGCAACGGGTCGGTTGCCGCGGTTCGAAAGTTTTCGAGACCAGTCCATGCGTGACTGCCCGACATCAGGTTGTAATCCTGAAAGCCCAACACTATGGCCTGAATTGTTGGCAAGTACCAGAAGACGGCAAGGCCGAGGAGAGCTGGCAAGCTCAAGAATAGTGCGGAACGGTACTGTTCGATCGCATGGGCACTGGGTCTCTTTATGACCATATTGTTGGTCCTTGGCCCGTCCGAGGCCCTTCCCAGGCCTGAACAAGGATCACGAAGCGTGGATTGACCAGATTGCCGCTCCCCAATGGAATCGAGAGCGGCAATCTGGCATAACGCTTACTTGGACCGGGACTACTTGAATTGGGTCAACTGGGCATCAAGCTCAGTCACAGCTGCGTCAACCGCTGCCTCAATGTCGGCTCCCTGTGCGATATCTACTAACAAAGAACCGACAATCTCGCCATATATCGCGCCGCCGGGACCACCTGGTGCTGCGTAAGCAACCGAGAGCAGCTCATCTTTGAAGATGCTAAGCGGACGTACCTGGAACTCTTCGAGCTCGTTCAGCAACGAAATACGAGCAGGCATATCACTTGTTACATCATAGTAAGCCATAAAGCCTTCGGTGCTTGAAAGGAACTGCACAAAGGCCTTGGCCTCTTCCTGATACTCGCTCTTGGCCGCGACCGTAGGCATGAAGTGGCTGGCGTGGACGATGTGCGTTTCGAGATAGGGAATCGGCATGATATCCCAATTGAGGTCCGGAAACACGTTATTTAGCACGCTGCCCCATGCTGAGAACGAGATCATCGTCGCGGCTTGTCCGTTACCGAAGGCGTCCGGGACATCCGATTGAGGAGCGAGACCATGTTCCACATATAGATCCTGCCAGAATTGATAGGCTTCCATGGCCTCAGGGGTATCCAAGTACCCCGATACTTCTGTACCGTCAGCCGAGAGGGCCATGAACGTATTCGAGCCCGGTTCGCCATTGCTGCGGATTACCGGCAGCGACCATGAGATGCTTCCTGGAGGGTTCGACAGGAACACTAGGCCCCAGACATCACCCTCAGCGCTCCCTGCGCCCTCCGCTACCGCAGAGACGTTCTCGACGAATTCCGGCCAGGTCCAGGCGTCTTCCACAGAGGTCGGAGGGTCGATTCCTGCTGCCGCGAACATATCCGTGTTGTAGAACACACCCTGCGTTGATATGAAGAACGGTGCGCCATACATCTGGCCTTCGTACGTTGATTGATCGACAAGGCTAGGAAGGAAGTCGTCCACATCGGATTGTTCAAAAATGTCGCCCAAAGGAACGATAGCTCCATTATACGCGTAGGAGATCACCGCAGAGCTATCGACTACGGCGACGTCCGCTGGGCTATCGCCAGCGAACTGGACAGGTAGCAGACCGCCATATTCTCTGAAGGGAACCAATTCGGTCTCGATCGTGATGTGAGGATTCAACTCCTGGTACGCGGCGATTGCGGAATCAAAGCCGGGTCCGCGACCAGCTCCTTCAGGGAACATAAAGCGGAGGGTGACAGGCTCCACCTCCTCGACCGGAGCGGTCTCTTCAACGTCCTCAGCCGGCGCTGGTTCGTCATCAGTCGACTGACAACCAACAAGAGCGACCGACAAAATTAGGACAAAGACGAACAGATATCGTAGCTTAGTTTTCATGCTCTACTCCCTAATCCTCGATCTGATGTGGAATCGTCTTATGTGCTGCGATCTACCTTTCTTTCTCCTTTGAGCCAAACCTACCTTCCCGCAAGTCTCCCTGATAAGCCTCTTCCAAATACCCCATCAAGCTTCGTCTGCCGACTGGCCCGTAGACCTCCAGCGAGCCTGTCGCCCATAGGCCCAGGACATGAACAACACAGCCAGCATTCCGATCGTTTGGTCGGAATCCAGATGGGTCCAGGAAAACGTTAGCAGGCCCTGCTCGGAGATGTAGGGTTGGATGGGGTAAAATGTTATGAAGAGGTTGAGGCCTCGCTGAAACCCGGTGAATTACCAAATCGCCAAATGCCCAGAGGGTTCGATGTCTGATGTCATGTCTGCTCGTCTGTACTTGTCGGTGGTTCGGGCGCTACTTCCTATGCGTGGGTCCAAGGATTGGTGGTCCTTTAGGAGGATGCTGAAAAAGATGGGGACGGGTTGGCCCGCCACACCTCGGCCTGGGGTGCTGGCTCCGGTTATGGGCCAACGGGACATTTTTCGGCACGCTCCTTGCACACCGGGTTGACACACAGAGCGGTCACCCCGGCTCGGTAGGCTTTGCCGGTGCTCTGGTTGGGTCTAGTTCTCATCACCGCCGGCATCGTACTGCTCTGGGCATCCGCAGATCCCTTCGTGGTGGCAGCGGCCCGCCTGGCCCGCATCTGGGGAGTCTCCCCGGTGCTGGTCGGCGCCCTCGTGATCGGCTTCGGAACTTCCGCCCCCGAGCTGGTCGTAAGCGCGGTGGCGGCGGTTCGGGGGGAGCTTGCCGAGTCGGTGGGGAACGTGGTGGGTTCCAACGCCGCCAACCTGTCGCTGGTGCTCGGCGTCAGCGCGGTGATCTCGCCGGTGGTCGGCCAGCTGCGGGTCATCCGCAGGGAGGGAGTCATCACGCTGGTGGCCATGGCGGCGATGATGGCCGCGGCCTGGGATGACACGCTGGCCCGGTGGGAAGGCATCCTGCTGGTGTCGGGCATGGCCATCGCCACGGTGTTCCTGCTCGTCTGGTCCAAGCGCGACGTCAGGGTCGGGGTAGCGGACACTTCCTCCGGTCCGGCGCTCGACGAGACGATCGGTGGGACCGGCGACAGGGCAGCGCCCGAAATCGGCCGCGCCTCGCTGTCGATAGTGGGCATCGTGGTGGGGGCCTGGCTCCTTGTCGAAGGCGGCAGCCAGGTGGCCGATATCTACGGACTGACCGGCGGGTTCGTGGGCGCCACCATCCTCGCCCTGGGAACCAGCCTGCCCGAGCTGGTAACCGCCGTAGCCGCCGCCCGCCGGAAGGCCACCGAGCTGATCATCGGCAATCTCCTGGGGTCCAACCTCTTCAACTCCCTTCTGGTAGTGGGGGTGGCCGGGGTGGCCGGCGCCGGTCCGATCGGGGAGCGGCGGGTGTGGGAACACGTCATGATGATGGTGATCGGCGTTGCGGTGGGCGTCATGGCCGCTACCCGGTCCCGCCTGGGACGTTTCCACGGCGCGGTCCTGCTGGGACTGTTCGGGCTGTTCATCGTGGTGGTCGGGACCAACGCCACGCTGTGATCCGGTCGCCTCACGGCGCGCCGGCGGCGGTCCGGGTAGTGTTCCGCCCAGTGGCGTACCAAGAGTCAGCGGCCTTCGAAGTGACGCTTTAGCGTGCTCGCGATCGGTGCCTTCCTGGACGCGGTGGCCCGCAACACGGTGATGGCCGCCGACGCCATCACCGAAGGCTGCGGATGGATCGCCCGCTTGGTGGTGGCGATCCTCATCCCGGTGGGCTTCCTCAATGTCTTCCTGCGCTACGTCGGGCGCTATACCGAAACCCAGCTGGTGAACAACACCTGGATCGAGGCGCAGTGGTACCTCTACGGGGTCATCTTCCTGCTCATGTTCCCCTACTTGCTGCGCCACGACGGGAACGTGCGGGTCGATTTCTGGTATGCCGAACGTTCCGAGAGGGTGAAGACCAAGATCGACCTGGTCGGCCACCTGGTCGCTCTGGCGCCCTTCACCACCCTGGCCGTATGGGTGTCATGGAAGCCGGTTCTGGAGTCGTGGCGGATCTGGGAGGTCTCGCCCGATCCCGGCGGCCTGCCGCGGGCACCGCTCAAGGCGCTGATCCTGGTGGCGTTCTTGTTGCTGGGACTCCAGACGATCGCCACCCTGATCCGGCTCGGCGCCCGCCTGACCGGCAGGGAGACCGGCATCCGGGAACGGCGCTCCGATGCACCACTGAGGATCGAGTAATGGGCGCGGAATGGCTCGCCATGATCATGTTCGCCATCTTCCTGGTGTTGTTGCTGGTGGGCTACCCGGTGGCTTTCTCGTTCGCCGGTACGGCCGTCATATTCGGGGCCATCGGCCTCCTCATGGGAGAGTTCGACCTGAACCGCATGATCATCCTGTTCAGCCGTTGGTTCAAGGCGGTGGACAACTTCACGCTGCTGGCAGTGCCCTTCTTCGTGTTCATGGGGGCGATCCTCGAGAAGTCGGGGCTGGCGGAGCGAATGCTCACGACCATCGGGATAGCGCTGGGCCGGCTCAAGGGAGGCCTGGGACTGACCGTGGTGCTGGTCGGAGCCATGCTGGCGGCAGCCACCGGCGTCGTGGCGGCCACCGTGATCGTCATGGGCCTGCTGTCCCTTCCCACCATGGTGCGCTACGGGTACGACCACCGACTCGCCACCGGCCTCATCACCGCCTCGGGCACGCTAGCCCAGCTGCTCCCACCCTCCCTGGTCCTGATCCTGCTGGCCCAGGTGGTGGGCGTCTCGGTGGGCGACCTGTTCCTGGGGGCGATGGTCCCCGGGTTGATGCTGGCCACCATCTACGGCCTCTGGGTGATCTTCAAGGCCTACACCAAGGACGGGGTGGCGCCCGCCCTTCCCGAGGAGGCGCGCACCATCCGGGGCTGGAGCCTGGTGCGGGAGCTGCTGGTAGCGGTGCTGCCCATCATCCTTCTGATCCTGGCCGTGCTCGGGTCGATCTTCGCCGGAATCGCCACGCCGACCGAGGCCGGCGCGGTGGGGGCCACCGCCGCGGTTGTCCTGGCAGCCCTCAACCGGAACCTGAGGGGATCGGTTCTGGCGGGCGCCACCCGTTCCACCGCTCACATCACCGGTCTGGTGTTGATGATCCTGTTCTGCTCGACCTTCTTCCAGCTGGTCTTCGACCAGCTCGGAGGCCAGCGGCTCGCTCAGGACATTCTCACCGGCCTGCCGGGCGGATTCTGGGGATTCATAATCATCGCCAACATCGCTGTGTTCCTGCTCGGCATCAATCTGGAGTTCATCGAGATCACCTTCATCGTGATGCCGATCTTCGTTCCGGCGATCCGGCTGCTTCACGAGCTGGGGGACACGCCGTTCGAGACCCTCCCCGGCCTGATGATCTGGTTCACGGTGATGATCGCCATCAACCTCAACATGGCGTTCATCTCACCACCAGTGGGGTTCTCGCTGTTCTACCTCCAGAGCGTGGCGCCACCCGAGGTCAAGACGCTCGACATCCACCGGGGCGCTCTTCCCTTCATGGCCCTCCAAGGCGTGGCGCTGGTCCTAGTGATGGTCTTTCCCTCGACCGTCCTCTGGCTGCCATCGGTGGTGGGTTGACCGGCTAATGGACTATGACATCGTCTTCCTCGACCGGGTGGATCTGACACCTGTCTCGCGCCGGACGCTGGAGGAGGTCGGGACGGTGCGAACGGTTCCGGTTACGGCCCGGGAAGACCTCCTGGCAGCCGTGCGCGATGCCCACGCAATCGTCTACCAGCTGTTCCCAGGCCATATCACGCGAGACGTTCTGGAGCGTTGCCGGCGGCTCAAGGTCATCGGCCGGATCGGCATTGGCATGGACCAGGTGGACCTGACGGCGGCAACTGACCGCCGGGTCACGGTCGTCAACGCGGCCGGGGCCCAGGCCGCGGCGGTCGCCGACCACGCCATGGCCCTGATGCTGTGCCTGGCTCGCAACGTGGTCACGTCCCACACGGCCCTCATGGCAGGGGACCGCAGCCCTCCGCGGCAGTTCATGGGAATCGAACTGGAGGGCAAGTCCCTGGGCATCATCGGCTTCGGCGCCGTCGGGCGGCGCCTCGCCCAGCGCGCCTTCGGGTTCGGGATGGCGGTCCAGGCATACGATACCTACGTACCACCGGACACCATCGAGGAGGTCGGAGCAACACCCCTCGACCTGGCCGGACTGCTGGCCGGCAGCGACTTCGTCTCCGTCCATGTCCCCCTCACGGACGAGACCTGGCATCTCGTCGGCGCGGATGAACTCGCCACGATGCGGTCCACCGCCTACCTGGTCAATACCGCTAGAGGTCCCATCATCGACGAGGCAGCCCTGGTCACCGCCCTGCGCGACGGAGTGATCGCCGGCGCCGGACTCGACGTGTACGAGGAGGAGCCGCTGGCCCCCGGCAGCCCGTTGTTGCAGCTCGGTCAGGTGGTGCTCACCCCGCACATCGCCGGATGGGCCATTGAGGCCCAGGTCCGTACGCAGGAGAGCGTGGTGAAGGACGTGGCCCGGGTACTCCGGGGCGAGACCCCGGTCAGCCCCGTCTCGAGCAGCGGTAGCGCGGGAACACTGTCTCCTCCTTCCGCGACCAGTGCCAAGCGCCGGGCCGGTGCGCCGCTCACGGCCGCGCAGCCCATGCTTCCGTACTCCGAGTGGGAGGGGGGCGGGCTTCCTCACCCCAGTGCCACCCATCCGTTCGGGGCCGTCCCCGGACTACGGACGATCATCGAGAGGGAAGGGCCGGTCACGACCGGCAGGGCATACAAGGTCTATGTACGGGGATCGGGCTCCACACGGGTCACCAAGCTGGCCAGGTCCAAGCTCGATCAGGCTGTCGCCCGCCTGCTCGACCAGAAGCAGGTGCAGATCGACCAGTTGGGCAGCCCGGGCGACAGCGAGTACCAGCGCGTTCTCCGTGTGCCCGGAAGCGCCCCGGTGGTGGTTCGCGAGATCGGAAGCCGTGACCTCTACGAAGTGCCGCTGAACGAGGTGGTGTCCCTGCTGGAGCGCCGCCTGGAGATGGTCCCGTGCGCCACCCACGAGGAGTTGATGCGCCACGCCCTCGACGCCTACGGCTGGAGACGCCTCACCGACAAGGCCCGCACCTACCTGACCGCTGCCATCCGGTTGATGTACGCGGACTAGTGGTATCATCTCATGGCTAATCCACTGTGCTATCAAACTGTAGCTCATATTCGTCCTGAACTGTATAATTCAGAAGGTGAGCGCCGAGCGCGCCGGGCAGCTCGCTGCGCTGGTGCTGATCACCGCCGTGGGCTACGGCTACACCCGCCCCGACGGCGTGAGGGTGGCGCCACTCTCGGCCCTGGGACCGTAGGACCGTCACGTCCTAGGAGTGATACTCCACGTAGGGGGCTTCGACGCTGGGTACCTTGACCTGGACGACAGCGGGTAGTCCTGACCTGAGGGCACGGGTAAGGGCATCACCGAATTCCGCCTCGTCATCGACGTACTCCCCGTGGCCGCCCATGGCCTCCGCCACCTTCCACCACGATCGGCGGGGCAGGTCGAGTTCGATCTCGGTTCCATAGGCACGCTGTTGCGGGAGAGCAATGGCGCCCCACTTCTCGTCGTCATATATCACCACCACGATCGGCGCCCCGTAGCGGAGGGCGGTCTCCAGTTCCAAGCCGTGGAACGCGAACCCGCCGTCACCGACGATCACGACCACGGTGCTCGCCGGGGAGGCCAGCTTCGCCGCCACCCCGAACGGAATCTCTGCGCCCAGCGCCCCCGATTGGCCCGCTCGCAGGTAGCGGGAGGGAGGGGTGACCCTAAGCACGGGGTCGGCCCAGAAGTCGATGTTGCCGTGGGAGGTCACGAAGGTGGCGCCGGGCGGCATCGCGTCCTCGATCAGCGCCGAGAGCCGGGCGGGATGTATCCCTCGGCCTTCGACCTGGGACACCGCGGCTGCGCGGTCCCGCCACGAGCGCCAGTCCTGCGCGACCCGCTCGCACCAGTCTCGGTCGAACCCTGCGAATTCAGACGCCGCCAAGGCCCGGAGCACAATGTCAGAACTGCTGACCAATCCGAGGTCGGGCCGGAAGAACTTTCCGACCACACCCGGGTCGGGATGGGATTGGATCATCACCGCGTCGTCCGAGAGGAGCGCGCCGTACCCGAGGTCGGCCTCGAGTTCGTGGCCGATGACGAGCACCAGGTCGGCTTCGGCGATGGCGCTGCGGAGGGGTGGGTTCGACCCCAGATAGCCCACCCCTGCGCAACAAGGGTGACGTTCGTCCATCAGACCCCGACCGAGCCGAAGGGTGACGAAGGGAACCCGGAGGCGATCGACGGTATCGGCCAGCACGTCATCAGCGGCTGACCACAGGATGTCGTCTCCGGCCACCAACAGAGGCCGGCGCGCTTCCGAGATCGCATGCCGGAGCCGCTCGGCCTGCTCCGCTACGAGCCCCGGACCGTACCGGGAACCCTTGGCGCGCCCTGCCGACGGGGGCGGCGCAGCCCCGGCCAGCACGTCCACCGGAATCTCCAGGAAGGCCGGACCGGGACGCCCGGAGGTCATCGCCGTCCAGGCGGCGTCCAGGTATTCCTCGATCCGGGCCGGGTCGACCACGCGGGCCGCGTACTTGGTGACCGGCCTCATCACCGGCAGGGGGTCGAACGACATGATCGACTCCTTGTCCAGCACGCTTACCGGGGCTTGGCCGCCCAGGATCAGGAACGGCACGCCCGCCCGGGTTGCGGTCAGCGCCGGCGTGACCGTGTTCGTGACGCCCGGACCGAGGGTGACCGCACACACCCCCGGAAACCGGGTGACCCGGGCGGTGCCCTCCGCCATGAACGCGGCGGCCGCCTCGTGCCGAGTGTGGACGATCTGCACCGGGGCGCGCAGCGTGGCGTGGTATATGGGATTCAGCGGTCCGCCCGACACCGAGAAGATGCGCTCGATGCCGCGGGCGGCGAGAAGGTCGACTACCAGGTCGCCGCCGGGATAGTCAGGGATCTGCGACAGACCGCCCACCGGAGTTATTCGATCTCGGCTATCACGGCGCCGACATCCACGATGTCGTCCTCAGAGACGTACACCCTGGTGAGGATGCCCGAGGCCGGGGACTCCAGCTCGACTTCGACCTTGTCGGTCTCGAACTCGGCCAGAGGCTCGCCCTCGACCACCGGCGCGCCCACCGCCTTCAACCAGCGGACCAACACCGCGTCCTGCATCGACACCCCCCACTTGGGAAGTATCACCTGCATACCGGCCTACCTTCCGTCACTCGGAGCCAACCGCCACCGGGCTGCCGAGAGTCGCCCGGATGGCCTGTTCCAGGTCGTCGGCACCCACGTCGAGCCTTCCTTCGAGCACGGGGCTGAACGGAACCGGTATGTCCGGCCAGGTGACCCTCTCCGGTCGGGACCGCAGGGAGTCCCAGGCCCTCTCCGACACACCGGCGATCACCTCCGCCGCCAGGCCGCACAGGCGGCGGGCCGGATCGGCGACCACGAGCCGACCGGTCTTACGGACCGAGGCGACGATCGTGTCCCAGTCGAACGGTACGAGGCTGCGCGGGTCCACCACCTCCACCGAGATCCCGTCGGCCTCCAGCTTGTCCGCCACTTCAACGGCCAGATGGACCAGCGAAGCCAGCGCCACGACCGTCACGTCTTCACCCTGCCGTTTGACATCCGCCACCCCCAGCGGGATCTCGTAGGGGTCCCCCGGGATGGGCTCGCGGCGGCGGGAGAGGCGTAGATCGGCCAGGTAGACCACCGGGTTGGGATCCCTTATGGCCGCGATCATCAGGCCCTTGGCGTCATAGGGGGTGCTCGGCATCACCACCTTGAGGCCGGCCGTGTGCATCAGGATCGAGTGGGGGTTCTCCGAGTGCTGGGCGGCGGCGGATCCGGACGGGCCGGTCCCCGCGAAGTAGACGATGGGAAGCTCCACCTGGCCCCCGGACATGTAGCGGAGGCGGGCGGCCTGGTTGGCCACCTGGTCCATTGCCACGTAGAAGAAGCTGGAGAACATCACATGGGCGAACGGCTTCAGACCGGCGGCGGCCGCACCCACCGCCCCGCCGACGAACACCGCCTCTGAGATGGGAGTCTTGCGGATCCGGTTGGCGCCGAAGGTGTCGATCAGGCCCCTGGTGACGCCGAATACGCCACGGTCGACGTCCTCACCCATCACGATCACCGTCTCGTCCTCCTCCATGGCCGCGCGTAGCGCCTGGTTCATTGCCTGCATGAAGTACGCGTTCGCCATCCTCATCCTCCTGCGGGGGCGAAAACGTGATCGAGCGCCTCGTCAGGTGACGGATAGGGGCTGGCCTCGGCGAAGTCCACAGCTTTGAGGACCGCCTCCTGTTCCTCCGCATCTATGGAGTCGAGTTCGGCGGCCGTGAACCCGGCTTCGGTCTGTAGCAGGTCCCGGAAGCATGTCACGGGGTCGCGGGCCTTCCAGCTCTCCACCTCCTCCTCGGTGCGGTAGGCGGACACGAACGCGCTCTCGCCCTCACTGTGACCCGAGAAGCGGTAGGTGATCGCCTCGATCAGGGTGGGGCCCTCCCCGCGCCGGGCCCGGTCGACCGCCTCGCCGACCACCCGCCGCACCTCCAGGACGTCGTTCCCGTCCACCTCCATACTCACCACGCCGAAGGGTTCGCCCCGGCGGTAGATCCTCCCCGCGGTGAGATCGGTGGTGGGGGTGAACTCCATGTACTGGTTGGACTCGCACAGGTAGATGACCGGCAGCTTCCATATGGCGGCCAGGTTCAGGCCCTCGAGCAGGACGCCCTGGTTGGCGGCGCCGTCACCGAAGAAGCAGACCGTCACCCCATCCCGGCCCAGCACTGCGTCGGCCAGGCCCGATCCGGTGGCCATCGGGATCCCACCGCCGACGATGCCGTTGGCGCCGAGGATCCCCAGGCTGGTATCGATGATGTGCATCGAGCCGCCCTTGCCCCGGCAGTAGCCGTCCGACCGGCCGAAAAGCTCGGCCATCATCGGAGCGACATCGGCGCCCTTGGCTATGCAATGGCCGTGACCCCGGTGGGTACTGGTGATGCGATCGGTGTCGCGCAGTACGCTGCAGGCGCCCACCGCCACCGCCTCCTCGCCCACGTATACATGCACGAAGCCGGGCAGCTTTCCGAGCCTGTGGAGTTCCTGGACCTTCTCCTCGAAGACCCGGATGCGCACCATCCGCCGGTACAGGCTGAGAAGGATGTCGGTGTCGAGCAGCATCGTGGAGGCGCCTCCAGCTTCTGGCTCGGTCATCGCAGCATCTCTTCGGCGCGCAGGTCGGATTCGACCCGTTCGAGGGTGCGTCCATTGCCGCGGGCAGCCTCCATGTAACACCCGGTGCCGCCCATATACATGTCGTCCGGAGTGATCTCAGCGGCGCCCGGCCGGCTGAACGGGTGGATGACATGGGAGCGGTCTTGTCTGATCGCCGTACGGTAAATCCCCCCGATGGTCACGGTCTGGGGGCGGGTCGTTCTGGGAGCCGGCCGGTCATGAGCCGCACACTACACCGATCCCCCGAGCCCCTCCGTGTCGCCCGGACCGGCTCATCCAGCGCGTAACCAACCGTGCAGTACCGGTTCACGATTCTCGACGGGAGTCTGAGCTGCATGATCGTGAAGCTGTCGCCGCCGTAGGCGGTGAGTTCTTGCGGTTCCAGGATCGCCCCCGGCGTGGACGCCACGAACGCCATCGACCTAGCGCCGGTAGACCGTACCCGATCCAGAATGGAGCCGATGTCCGGCCGCGCGACGTAGTAAGGCTCAGGCTCCCCACATCCGGCTCCAGCTACTAAGTTTTCCCTACCGTCACTTGACCCGTGTGGGTCGGTTGCTTCATACGAATGAAGGCCAACCCGATCAAGAACACCCAGACGACCTGTAGCAACAGAATACCGCTTCCGAATTGATATATGCTGATCGTATCCCCGCCTCCGAGCAATGCGATCAGCAGAAGGCATGCGCCAAGTATGCCCGGGACGACTCCAAGAACGGTAGCCATCGCCCGATCTGGTCCCAACAAGCGAGCGTCCATCGTTCCCAGTGCGAACAATCCTACGCCGATCAGTGTGAACGAGACCCCAAAGGAGACTAGAAGGGTGCCATCTGGGGTGAACAGTTCAGAAGTGCCAGAAGGCTGCTGTTCGCGGTCAAAATGCGTGGTCAAGAGGTGAGAGAATATCCACGAGATCGCCTCCGACACGAGACCAAGCGTCAACACGACCAACCCTGCTTGCCTGGCATAGTCAGTGCTCTTCCCGTCTTGGAGTACACGTTCCATACCCATCATTCCCAGCAGAAATGCGAGAGAAACAAAGATGCCGCCATCCGCTAACAGGTGAGAAATCGCGCTATCCGCACCGGCGCCTTCGTCGGACTCCAGCGCGAAAATGGCGAGGAGGCTAAGCGGGACGCTTAAGGCGGTCCCGGTCACCAGCAGCCAACCGACGGTCTTTCTGAAGGTTGGTTCGTCGGTGACACGCGTCATTAAGGCCCCCTTTCAGGACACCGGCCACCCCACAGTCCAACCCGGAACTGAGGCCGATGTGCTGAACACATACTCAACTCTGCTATCGGTCAGCATAGCAACGGGCCGACGAACGCGCACGGGCAATTCAACCCGCGGCACCCCGGGCTGAAGGCTTGGTGGAGTCATACGATCGTGGTGCATGAATACGACACCCACGTTCGCAGTGGCTCAGGTAGAAGCTTGGTCCGAGCCTCCGTGGTCAGCCGGATCCTGTCGAGCCGGGACATCGTTGACAGCCGGAGAACCGGCTCCCATCGACCGGCCCAGAGCCGGACCGCCCGGTTGTTGCCGGCTAGGTCCGTCCGGTCCAGCTGACCATGGCGGTCTCGGCAAGACCATGCCACTGGGTGATGCCGTCGCGGAAGGCGCTCCAATGACCGAAGATGGTGCGGAAGTCATTCTCGGCCGCGGTCTCGTCGAAGGGCTCGAATGCGGCATCCTGCGAAGCCTGCATCACCGGTACCAACGCACCCGCAGTCGCTCAACGTCGACGGCGGCCTCCTGATGTGCTAGTGAACTAGGGCCTGTTCACGCTAATTGGATGGATATCCCCTAGTATTGGTTTAAGTTAGATTGCGTCATAACCGAAGCGTGTTACGGCCGAAATCCTCTGGATATATCCGCTCTTATAGATCGCTACCCAACGATCATCCGTATGTTGGAGACTTGTGTGAACAGGCCCTAGTGGTCTGTCTGCGCATCGCAGCGACGGGACGCCGAAGACCCGCCATGACACGCCTGGTTGTTTCCCAGACGGGCCGCTAGGTGTACCGTTGGCCCATGTATGGAATCGCTGGCAGGTAGCCATCGTCACGGGCACGGTCATGGGGATCGAGGCCCGGATTGCCGAGTTGCTCCTGCATGCCGGAGCAAGCGTCGGGGCCGGCGACATCGCCTACGACGCTCTCTACGAGCGGTTCAGCAGTGTCGAGAATGTCCGGACTCGTCATGCCGACGTAAGGCGGCGATCCGATTGCGAAGCTCTCGCCGCTGCTGCGATCAGCCGGCACGGCCGGGTGGGCATCCTGGTGAACAACGCCGGCATCACCAGACGGGCACCGCTGGGGGACACCACCGACGAGCTGTGGGACAACGTGCTGCAGACCAACCTGGCCGGCGCCTTCTACATGGCGAGGGCGGTGGCTCCGACCATGCGGGCCCACGGCGGCGGGAGCGGGCGAGAGGAGGAAGGCCATGACACGGATGAGAGCCATCGTTTTCGGGGACGATCGCAAGATCCGGCTGGAGGAGGTCCCGGTACCCGAAGTGGGACCCGGCGACGTGCTGTTGCGTCCCCACTTCTGCGGGATATGCGGAACCGACCTGCATGCTCCTTCCATGACCGCCCCCTTCCGCGCCGGGGTCGTCATGGGACACGAGTTCTCGGCCGAGGTGGTGGCCACCGGCGAGCAGGTGCAGGGATGGGAACCCGGCACGCGGGTGGCAGTGAACCCCAACGGCAATCTCTGCGGGGCGTGCGGGGCCTGCCGGGAAGCCAGGTTCAACCTGTGCCGCTCGGCCGTCTTCGTAAACGGGATCGGGATCCGGCACGACGGCGGTATGGCGGAGCTGGTAACGGTCGACCCGAATGTACTCCATCGCCTACCCGATCCGGTCAGTTCGGAACAGGGCGCCTTCGTAGAACCGCTGGCCACCGCGATACGGGCAGTGCGACGCTCCCGCTTCCGCCTCGGAAGCTCTGCCGCGGTGATCGGGTCCGGTCCCGTCGGCCTGCTGATGGTCCAAGCCCTCCGGAACGCCGGCGCGTCCACGATCACCGCCATCGAGCTCTCGGCATTCCGGCGCCAGGCGGCCCTAGACCTCGGCGCCGACATCGCGCTCGATCCCCGGACAGAGCCACCGACCGACCTGTTCGGAGCCGAACTGGAACCTCCCGAGTACGTCTTCGAGTGTTCTGGAGCCCAGGGCACCCTCGAGCTCGCAGTCGACATCGTCCGCTACGGCGGGCGGGTCACCCTTACGGGCCTCCCCTCGCGCCCCGTCGAGGTGACCGCCACCAAAGTGATCGGCAAGGAGGTCGACGTCGTCGGAAGTATCATCTACGTCGAGGAATTCCCCCTCGCCATCGACCTGCTGGCCAAGGGAGCCTTCGACGTCGAGAGCCTCATCTCCATGGTCCTACCCATAGCCCGCTTCGACGAAGGCTTCGCCGCCCTCGCCAACCCCGTCTCGACGCTAAAGGTGCTACTCCATCCCACGCAGAACTGAACTTGCCTGACCTCAGCAGGTCGGAATGATTGCTACTGGGTTCGCTACTCGTAGCCCTTGGCAACCGCACTCGGACGGTGTCAAGGCGATGGGCCGCATGGCGAACCCGCCGGTGATGCCCCGCAGCTTCGGCAGTAGGGCCAAGTAGCAGAACTCGTATCTCCGGTCCGCAGCCAACTGCTCGAGGTGGTGCAGTTCGGCGATATGGACTCCGTGCTCCACCAGCAGGTATTAGTGGACAGGGCGCCGGCTGTCCCCGTCCACCGCCGGGAACACCTCCAGGGAGGCGTCCCGCAAGACGCATCCTCGACGCCGTCGCGCCGGCCGCCGCGCCGTGCGGAACGCGGCGGCCGGCTAGGCGGCGGGTTGGTCTGCAGCTAGTTCCGTCCGGTCCAGCTGACCATGGCGGTCTCGGCGAGACCGTGCCACTGGGTGATGCCGTCGCGGAAGGCGCTCCAATGACCGAAGATGGTGCGGAAGTCATCGTTCTCGGCCGCTGTCTCGTCGAAGAGCTCGAATGCGGCATCCTCCGAAGCCTGCATCACGTCATCGGGGAAGGGCCGCAGCTCGATTCCCGACTCGAGGACCGTCTGGAGAGCAGCAGGGTTCTTGGCGTCGTAACGCGCCATCATGGTCGCATTGGCGCTGTACGCGGCCGCCTCGACAATCGCCTGGTACTCCTCGGGCAGTTGGTTCCATTCGTCCAGCGGGATGAAGACGTCGAGCTCGGGGCCCGGCTCCCACCATCCCGGGTAGTAGTAATACGTGGACACGTCGTGGAATCCCATGGTCGTGTCGTCGTACGGACCGACCCACTCGGTGGCGTCGATGGCGCCGGTTTGGAGTGCCTGGAAGATCTCACCGCCGGGCAACACCTGTACGGTGACGCCGAGCCGCTCCATCACCTTGCCGCCCAGGCCGGGGATCCGCATGCGCAGTCCCTCCAGGTCGGCTGTGGAGTTGATCTCCTTGTTGAACCAACCGCCCATCTGGACTCCGGTATTGCCGGCCGGAAAGTTGATCACACCGAAGCGATCCGCGTAGAAGTCCTGCATCAGCTGCAAGCCGCCGCCTTCGTACATCCACGCATTCTGCTGCCGGTAGGTGAAACCGAACGGCAGTGCCGTGTTGAACGCCGTGGCCGGGCTCAGACCCACGTAGTAATACGACGCGGTATGGCCGGCCGGGATGGCCTTCTGCTGGACGTTCTGCAGGACCTCGAGTCCCGGTACCAACTCACCGGCAGCTCTGGGCGTGATCGTGAACCGACCGCCGGTCATGTCCGAGACCCGCTGGGCGAAGTCCACAGCACCTCCATAGATGGTATCCAGCGACAATGGCCAGCTGGTGCCCATCTCCCATTCGACCTCGGGACCTCCCTGGGTCATGACCACTTCGACCGCTTCCTGAGCGGTGTCCGTGGTGGCGCCGGCCGTCGTGGCCGGACCCGAAGTCCCCTGGGTGGTGGTGGCCTCGGATCCTCCGGATCCGCAAGCGCCGATGGTGGTGAGCAACCCTCCGGCTGCGACGGTCATGCCCGCCTTCTTCAGGAAGTCACGCCGGTCGACCTTTGTCTCCAGAGTCTCCTCCAGTGAGGGGCCTCCTCGGCTGTTTCTCTCCACTAGCTCCTCCTTTCCCTTCGAATAGGGTTGAGGCGCCCGGCTGAGCGCGCCTTGGGCGCCGAACATACGATCAGCCTACCGACTATGGCGGCCTGCAGCCTCTCGTTCGGGTCCCTAATTCCGAGAGACCGACCAGGCCGACGCCATTCCTGATTTTCCGGATGCCGATCAGTCGGCTAGGTAGCCTGAGCGCGTTATCGGGCGCCGGGACGGCGCCCCGTGGGGGAGCGATGCCAGACCCAGCAGGAATCGACTACGAAGTGATGGATGAGGCCCTCCGGTCACTCGACCGGGTCCCCCTGCCGGTCGGGTTGAAAGGCCTGCCCCCGGAACGCGACGGGGCATCCTGGACCCCGGCCGGGATCAGGACGGCCGGATTGAACGCCCGCACCGACCTCCCCACCCCGTTCGCTCTGCTCCGCCGGAGCGCCCTGGTCCACAACGCAGCTGTGATGATCAGGTACTGCGCCGACGCTGGCGCTCTTCTCGCGCCGCACGGTAAAACGACCATGGCACCGGCCCTCTGGAGGCTCCAGTTCGAGCACGGAACCTGGGCGCTGACCGTCGCCCTCCCGCACCAGGCCGTGACTGCCCATCGCTTCGGGATACGCCGGATCCTTCTGGCCAACGAGGCTGCCGATCCCCGGTCGCTGGAGAGCCTGGTCCGGCTGGCGGGAGAGCCCGGCACGGAGGTGTACTGCTTCGTCGACTCGGTGGCGGGAGTCAGGGCCTACCGCGCAGCCATCGAGAGCACCGGTGTCGAGGCAGCCGGTCTCCGTTTCCTGATCGACATCGGGGTGGCGGACGGCCGCACCGGCTGCCGCAGCCTGGCCGAGGCCGAAGCCGTGGCACGCGAGATCGAGCGTTCGGGCACCGCCGTGGTGGGCGGGATCGGGGCGTACGAAGGCCCCACCGGCGAGAACCGCACGCCGGAGCACCTACGTTCGTTGGGGGCTTACCTGGAATCCGTCACCGGTATCTTCCAGGCCTTTCACGCCAAGGGAGTCTTTGCAGGGAACGCGCCGCCTGTCCTGTCGATCGGGGGTTCCGACGTGTTCGATGTCGTCCGCCGCCACGTTCAGCGCGCTCTCGGCGCCTTCGACTCCTACCGGCTGGTGCTGCGCTCCGGCTGCTACCTGGTTCACGACCACGGCCACTACGCCGCTCTGGGGCCCAGCACCCGGCCAGGTTGGTCCTACACCCCCTTCCGGGGGTCACTGGAGATCGGCGCCACAGTGATATCGAGACCGCAGGCCGACCTGGCCCTACTCAACATCGGACAGCGCGACATCGGATCCGACAAGGGTCCCGCCAAGGTGATCGACCCGCTCCCGACCGGCGAGCCGCTGCCGATCGTCAAGTTGAATGACCAGCATGCCTACGTGCGCCCCGGCGATCCCGCCGTCCTCCCCGTGGGGACTCCGGTACGAGTCGGGATCTCGCATCCATGCACAACCCTCGACAAGTGGCGGGTCCTATTCGTAACCGACGACGACTACAACGTCATCGACGTCGCCGCCACCATATTCTGACCCGAAGTCGGCAACCACCCAGGCATAGCCCCAATTTTTCATGGATCGGGGGTTTGTCCGGTGAATGGACGAGCCGCTTTGGGTGCCTGACCCGGGGCCATGACTTTCGGCAGTTGCGGTCTTGCCTGGCGCGGGACATTCACCTGCCCTGGTGAAGGGTGGCTAGGCGCAAATCATGGCGTTGAAGTGGCCTGATGTGCGTCGGTGTGGCGGAAAACATGAATAATCAGGGCTAGGTGACGGCGAGCTCAGCCACGGGACCAGGATCGGGCCCGTTCCCGGCGTTGCATCTCCCTCGACTGCTCCAGGATGACATCGAACACATCCTCGATCTCGGTCGGATCCAGGCCATGGCGTTCCGCTTCCTCCCGGACGATGTCCAGCAACTCCACCTCCCGCTCGGGGATGTGGACGGGCATCCCTCGCTGGGCCTTGATCCGGCCCACCCGCATGACCATGAGATGCCGGCGCGCCAGCAGGCGGACCAGGTCGCGATCGATCATGTCGATGTGGATCCGGACCCGATTGACGCCCAATGCGTCCATGAGATCGGTGAACATCTCGAAGGTGATCTGATGCGACACCGCGGTGCGGGACGCCATGGGGTCCGGGTGGACTTCCACCATCAGCCCGTCGGCGCCGACGCCCTGTGCGGCCAACGACAAGGGTTGGATCCTGGTCCGGGAGCCGGCGGCGGCGGAAGGCGCCACGATGACCGGCAGGTGGCTGATCTCCTTCAGGACCGGAATGGAACTGAGATCGAGGGTGGCCCGGGTCGATTTCTCGAAGGTACGGATGCCGCCTTCGCACAGCACCACCTGGTTATTGCCCTCGGCGAGTACGTACTCGGCCGCCCACAACCACTCGTCCACCGTGGCGGATCCGCCGCGCTCGAGCAGCACCGGCTTCCCCGTCCCGCCGATAACGCGTAGCAACTCGAAGTTCTGCATGGAGCGGGGATCGACGTGGATCATGTCAACGTGCGAGGCGACCAGCTCGACGTCCTTGGGTTCCAGGGCCTTGGTGACCGTGGGCAGGCCCACCTCGGCGCCCGCGTCGCGCAACATCTCCAGACCGGGCGCGCCCAGTCCGGGAAACGCGTACGGTGAGGAGCTCGACTCGAATACCCCACCGCGGAGTACGGTGGCGCCGGCCTCGGCCACCGTGGTGGCGACCTTCATGATCTGTTCCTCCGACTCGACCGCCCGTGGTCCTGCGATGGTCGGGAACGGGTCGTGGCCGAACCTGGTCTTCCCCACCTCGACGATGGTGTCCGTGGCTGATCCGTTGCGGAGTGCTCTGCGTTCCATGATGCTCCTCTGGTGTGAATCGCTCCGAACGTCAAAACGCCCGGAGCGGTCGCTCCGGGCCTTGGCTTTTCTACGACAGGTTCGGTCTAGACGTCACACCAGGCCCGGGCGCCGGGCCCGGTAAAGGCGAAATACGAATACACCTCGGTCGAACTCACGAGCGGCAGGTTACCCCATCAGCCACCGCCCGACAACCCAACCCGATGGTGTGTCAAGAACCTAGAATCATGGGACAGCCGGTTGCAGCGCCAGGATGGATTGCCGTCTGTCCAGGTGCATACCTTTGTGTATACTGTCTTGTATGCCAAGCACGAGCATTCGTCTAGATAGGGCAACCCATCAGGAACTCAGCCGGATTGCCACAGAATTCGGAACCACGATGGGAGAGACCGTCGCGTTGGTCGTTCGTCACTTTCGTCAGGATCGGATCGGCGAGGAATTGGAGACCCCGCTGACACCGGACGAGGTGGAATGGCTCAATGCTGACCTCGGGTGATGTCCTAGACCTCGACCTTGGGCCGCCGGTCGCTCAAGAGGCCGGGTTCGTCCGCCCGGCTGTGCTGATGACTGCCCAGACCATTCTCGCCGGGTCACCCAACGTTGTTCATGTCGTGCCCTTGACCACGACGTCTCGTGGTTTCAGTTCGGAGGTCTTGATCGAACCTGACCGGCATAACGGGTTGGAAAACACCTCCGTGGCGCAGTGCCAACACGTTCGGGCGGTTGCATCCGCTCGCATCGGTGGCGTACGAGGCAACGTCGGGCCGCTAATCCTTGCCCAAATCCGTGAATCGGTCGGACTGATTCTCGACATCCCGGCTTAGGCGCCGGCACTTCTACGCGGCAGCCCCGTGGGCTCGGTCGTTCTCGGGTGTCACCACCGGATTCCGCCTACCCATCCATAGGAAAAGGGCAAAGCCGCCGACCGCGGCGGCCAGGGCGCTCCACTGGCTCCAGGTCAGCGCGCCCAGGGTCCGGTCGCCGCCGACGTCCAGGGCAAGGCGGGTGAAATCGATGAGGAAGCGCTGGATGCCGTACCAGATCATCCAGATGGCGAACAACTGGCCATATCGGAGCCGGACACCGGACCGGAAAACCAGCCAGTAGAGGAAGCCGAAGCAGACCGCAGCGGCCAGCAGGTCATACAGGGCGGCATGGTGGTAGATACCGCAGAACTCGCCCACGGTCGCCGTCACGCACTCCAGGCGGTCGTGCTGGGGCGCCACGTCGTAGCCCGGCCGGATCCCGTATCCCAGCACGAATCGGGTCGGCCCGCCGAGGTGCTCCACGATGGCCAGGTCGCCGATGCGACCCACCACTGTCCCTATTGCCAGGCCGAATGCGGCCACGTCCACGGCAGGTCCCAACCGGAGTCCCAGCCGGTGCGCCCGCCAGACACCGGCCCCGATACCGCCGGCGAAACCGCCCAGAATGGAGTAATTGCCGGCGATATTGATCAGCTCGCCCGCGTCGAACCCGTTCTCCGCCCAGTACGCGGGCAGGGTCAGCCACCGGGCGCCCAGCAACGCCCCCACCAGCGCCCAGGTCAGGACCGACTGGAACAGGTTGGCATCGAACCCCCGGGCCCGGTAGCGGACGGTGCCGTAATAGGCCCCGGCCAGGAACCCCAGCCCGGCGAAGACGCCGTGAAGCGACATCCGCAGCGGCCCGATCTCGAAGATCGGGATCGGCGGGTAAGAAATGACAGCAAGCACCCCGCCAGCCTACCGGCCCTAGAAAGTGGTGGAGGCCCACGGGTTCAGGACCTCCAGTCCCGGGAAGCGCTCGAAGTCTCTGGTGTTGCGGGTCACCAGCACCATGTTGTTGGCTATGGCGGTGGCGCCGATGAGAGCGTCGCTCGCAGGCGCCGGATCGGGCACGTGCAGGGAAGCGGCCAGCCGCGCCACCCTGGCATCGACCGGCAGGATGCGTTGATCGAAGGCATCGAACACATCGTTGTCGAGCCAAGTGCGCAGGATCGTGCCCGACGCCGGGTCACGGCGCTCAGCCAGCAACACTCCGAGTTCGAGTTCCTGGATGGTGATGGCCGAGATGTAGGCCAGGTCGTGCTCGACCCGGACCACCCATGAGGCAACGTCGGGATCGGCTCGGCCGGCTCTGATCTTGCGGGTCTCGGAGACGACAACGGTGTCGAGGACGTACATTCAGTCGAGGACAGCAGGCTTGGCCGGATCGTCGAGTCTCGGGAACTCCACGTCGACCTCACCGATACCCGGGGTTCTGCACAGCGTGTCGGCGAAGTGCGGCCGGTCCGCGGTCAGTTCCCGGTAGTGCTCGTAACTCAACAGCACATGGGAAGGCCGCCCGCGATCGGTGACATACACGGGGCCGTTCCTGCTGGCCCGCTTCGCCGCGCCGGTCGCCTGGTTGAACTCCCGGCTGCTCATGCTGCGTGCGGGTATAGACACCTCGACCGACCTCCCAATCAGGTAGCAACGTTCCTACAATTTATCAGCCTATCCGGCGGTCGGCTAGTGGTAATTCCAAGACGGCGCCAAGCAGCGGTGGAGGATCGCACAGATAGCATTGTGGAGGTCTGAGCTCTCAGGGATTGCCGGTTCCCGCGAGTCTGGGTAGGTGGTCGGGTCGCGACCGCTCGAAGACCTCGATAGCTCCGAGATTCCGCATGGTGAGGCCGATGTCGTCGAGCCCCTCGAGGAGCCGATACTTGGTGAAGGCGTCGATCTCGAAACCGGTCCGCCAATCACCGGTGGTGACGGTCTGGGCTTCCAGGTCGATGATGACCACCGACTCCGGCGTCCCGGTGGCCAGCTCGACCAGCCGGTTCACCTCGGCTTCGGTGAGCGTGACCGGCAGTAACCCGATCTTGGTGCAGTTGTTGTAGAAGATGTCGGCGAACGAGGGAGCAATCACTGCTTCGAAGCCCCAGTCCTGGATGCCCCACGGGGCGTGCTCGCGAGATGATCCCGAACCGAAGTTGGGCCCGCTGACCAGGACTCGTGCGTCCTGGTACTCGGGACGGTTCAGGACGAAGTCGGGATCGAGATCCCCGTCGGCGGTCCTGGCCCAGTCGTGGAACAGGTACTGCCCGTAGCCGCTCCGCTCGACCCGTTTCAGGAACTGCTTGGGCATGATCTGGTCGGTGTCGCAGTTGTTCCTTGGCAGAGGCGCCATGGAGCCGGTGATGATGCCGATGCGGTCCACGGTCAGATCCAGGTTCGCACGTCGACGAAGTGGCCGGCTACTGCCGCGGCGGCGGCCATCTCGGGGCTGACGAGGTGGGTACGCCCGGCCCGCCCCTGGCGGCCCTCGAAGTTGCGGTTGGAGGTCGAGGCGCAGCGCTCGCCCGGGGCGAGGATGTCGTCGTTCATCCCCAGGCACATGGAGCATCCGGCGTCCCGCCACTCGAACCCGGCTTCCTTGAATACGCGGTCGAGGCCCTCCTCCTCGGCCTGGAGCTTCACCAGCCCGGAACCGGGCACCACCATCGCGCTCACCGACCGAGCCACCGAGCGCCCCTCCACTATCCCCGCCGCCGCTCGCAGGTCCTCGATGCGGGCGTTGGTGCACGACCCGAGGAAGACCCGGTCGACGCTGATATCGGTGATCGGGGTCCCCGCCGCCAGGTCCATGTATTCGAGTGCCCGCCGGCACCCGGACCGGTCCAGCGGATCGTCGTAGGCATCCGGGTGGGGCACGCGGGCGCTCACCGGCACAGTCTGGGCGGGGTTGGTACCCCAGGAAACGTGCGGCTCGAGCTCGGCCGCGTCCAACTCGAGCTCGGTGTCGAAAGAGGCGCCGTCATCGGTGGGAAGGGTGCGCCAGTGATCCAGGGCAGCCTCCCAATCCCTGGGCGCATGGGGACGTCCCTCCAGGTATGAGTACGTGGTGTCATCAGGGGCAACCATGCCGGCCCGGGCCCCTCCCTCGATCGACATGTTGCAGATGGTCATGCGGGCCGCCATCGAGAGAGAACGGATGGTGGAGCCCCGGTACTCGATCACGTGGCCGACCCCGCCGGCCACCCCGATCCTGGCGATGATGGCCAGGATGATGTCCTTGGCGGTTACCCCCGTGGGGAGATCGCCGTCGACCGTCACCGCCATGGCCTTGGGCTTCGCCTGCGGAAGGGTCTGGGTAGCCAGCACATGCTCCACTTCGGAGGTGCCGATCCCGAAGGCCAGCGCTCCGAACGCGCCGTGGGTGGCGGTGTGAGAGTCGCCGCAGACGATGGTCATGCCGGGTTGGGTGATCCCCTGCTCAGGACCGATGATATGGACGATGCCCTGGCGGGGATCGTCCAGCCCGTAAAGGGTGATGCCGTATTGCTCGCAGTTGGCGATCAGGGCGTCGATCTGCTTCTTCGACAGGGGATCCCTTATCCCGAGACTGCGGTTGGCGGTCGGGACCCCGTGGTCGATGGTCGCCAGCGCCAGGTCGGGTCGCCGCACGCCCCGTCCTGCCAGTCGCAAGGCGTCGAAGGCCTGCGGGCTGGTCACCTCGTGGACCAGATGCAGGTCGATATAGAGCAGGGAGGGCTCGCCGGGCGCCTCGTGGGCCACATGGGCGTCCCAGACCTTCTGGAATAGGGTGCGCGGCGTGTTCGTCATAGGATCGCCGGGGATGGTACACAGGCGGCGGCGCAAACCCGGCGATGTCGATATCATAATGTGATATCATTTCTCGGTGAGAAGGAAACACCGCAGGACTCTGGAAGCGATATTCCGGAGACCGACGCAGGCCTCGATCAATTGGAGCGACATCGAGTCGCTGTTCGTGGCCTGTGGCGCAGCCATCGAGGAGCGAGCAGGATCTCGCGTGGCAGTGGAACTCAATGACGTGATTGCCGTCTTCCACCGGCCTCATCCGCGCAAAGAGGCGGACAAGGGATCAGTTGCCTCTGCGAGGAGGTTCCTTACGGAAGCCGGTGTCAGGCCGTAGAACTTGGAATAGAACGATGATCGTAGACCTAGGAGTAGAACGATGCTGGAGTACCAGGGATATCGCGGAGTCGTGATCTTCGACGACGAAGCAGGCCTTCTCCACGGCGAGGTGGTGGACACCCGTGATGTGATTACCTTTCAGGGCAGTTCAGTGTCGGAAGTGCAGCAGGCGTTCAAGGACTCGGTGGACGAGTATCTGGCAATATGTTCGGAGAGGGGCCGAGAACCTGATCGCCCCTACTCAGGGAGGATTGCACTCCGGCTCCCGTCTCGAGTCCATCGGGCGGCGGCAGCCGCGGCTAGGACGGAGCGTAAGAGCCTCAATGCATGGCTGACCGAACTCGTTGGTCGAGCGGTCCGAACCGGTCCTTGATCCAACCGGAGGGCCTACGGAGGGCCTAGGGGTGGAGGCCTAGTCCGCGTCCCGGCTCACGCTGGTGTGAGAGGCCGATTCCTCGGCTCAGGTACCGGACGCCCCAGATCCCTGGCGGTGTCGATCCATAGGTCCATGGCTTGCTGGACATGGTCGAGAGCGGATTGCTGCGTGTCCCCGTGAGCCATGCAACCCGGGAGATCCGGCACTTCGGCGACGAATGCACCGTCCTGGTTGCTCCAAGAGAGAAGGATCCTGTACTTATGCATCACCCATTGATCTTCAGTCTATACGTCAGGATGATTCGGCGAACCCGGCACACCTGATAGGGGCTCCGCCTTGGCCCGTCGGGTTACGGGACGATCCGTTCGGCTAGCCGGGATTGACGAGGCTCTCCGATTCCCCTTGGATTGGGGGCGTGCCAATCCTGTCGTTGCGATGACTCCTGAAGAGTTCCGCCGTCACGGCTACGAGATGGTGGACTGGCTGGCCGACTACATGGAGCGGGTGGGCGACCTGCCGGTGCAGTCCCAACTGTCGCCGGGCGATATCCGGGACATGCTGCCCGACCACGCTCCGGAGGAACCGGAAGACTTCGAGGAGATCGCCGCCGATCTGGACCGGATAGTCGTTCCCGGATTGACCAACTGGGTCTCCCCCGGCTGGTTCGCATTCTTCCCGGCCGCCACCTCCGGCCCGGGCATTCTCGGCGAGCTGGTCTCGGCCGGCCTCGGCCAGCAGGGAATGCTATGGGCCACCAGCCCGGTATGCACCGAGTTGGAGAACGTGATGGCCGACTGGATGGCGGACCTACTTGGGCTCCCCGCCCGATGGAAAACCACCGATCAGGGGGGCGGCGTGATGCAGCAGACCGCCTCGGATGCCGTGCACACCGCCCTCGTGGTCGCCCGCGAGGAGGCAGGCAGGCGCGGCGCCGCCACCGACCGGTGCGTCGCCTACACGTCCTCGCACGCCCATTCCTCCGTGGAGAAGGGCGCTCGGGTAGCCGGCTACCGCCACGTGCGCCTGATCGATGTGGACGACGCGTACGCCATGCGGGTCGACGCACTGCGGGATGCGGTTCGTGAGGATCGGGCCGCCGGGCTGGAGCCGGCCTTCGCCTGCTCGGCCGTGGGTACCACCGGCACGACCGCGGTGGACCCGGTCCGCGCCGTGGGCGAGCTGGCCCGCCAAGCCCGGATATGGCATCACGTGGACGCCGCCTATGCCGGCAACGCCATGCTCTGTCCGGAGTTCCGGCACCACCAGGATGGCCTGGAGCTGGTGGACAGCTACACGGTCAATCCCTACAAGTGGACGCCGATGACCTTCGACGGCTCGCTGTTCTACGTGGCCGACCGCCGGCCCCTGATCCGCACCCTCTCGATCCTGCCCGAGTACCTGCGCAATGCCTCTTCGGAGAGCGGGCAGGTGATCGACTACCGGGACTGGCACGTGGCCCTGGGGCGCCGCTTCCGCTCGCTGAAACTCTGGTTCGTCCTGCGTTACTACGGAGCCGCGGCGCTGCGCGCTCGGATTCGTGACAGCGTGGCGTGGGCCCGCACCTTCGCCGCCCGGCTGGAGGAGGACCCTCGTTTCGAGCTGGTGGCCCCCGTACCGTTCGCCCTGGTGTGCTTCCGGCACCGGGCCGGCAACCGGGCCACCGAGTCACTGGGGAAGGCGGTCAACCGATCCGGTCATTCGTTCCTGACTCCTTCCCGGGTAGGTGAGATGGCCTTCCTGCGGGTGTCGATAGGCCAGATGAACACCCGGGAGGAACATGTCGAGCGGCTCTGGCGCTTCATCGCCGCCGCCGCCCCCGGTCGACCGTAGGAGCGCGCGACGATGGCACCGCACTCGAGTTCTCCACGGCGATCTGATCTACGCTCCGCCCGGACAGGTCCACTGGCACGGCGCCCTTCCCGGACTCACCGATGACCCACCTTTCCCACACCACCGGTGGCGCCACCGTCTGGAAACCGCGAAAGGTGACCGACGAGGAGTAACGGTCGGTCGCGCGTGGGACAGTCCACTCATAGACGTATCCGGCAATCGAGGCCACCCGCCGACCGTATGGCTACCGCCTATTGGATGAGAGCGCGAGCCAGGAAGGACGCCATCTCGTCGCGGCGGACCGGGTCGTGGGGGCAAAAGGCCAGAGGGTCGACCTTGCAGCCATTGGTTACCTCCGCGGCCAGAAGACCCTCGACGGCGGCGGCATACCATTCACCGGCCGGTACGTCGGAGAACGCCCCCTGCGGTTCGACTTCGCTAATCGATTCGAAGGCACCGACCATCCATACCGCCATCTCCAGCCGGGTCAGCGGATCCGAGGGACGAAACGCGCTACCGGCCTCTTCCAGGAACACACCCAACTCTGCCAGACTCTCAACATACCCCAAGTACCACGCCCCTTCGGGAACGTCGGAGAACCGGCTGACCGTGGGCATACCATCTCCCCTCTCGTCCAAGGCTCGGCCGAGGAAGGCCGCCATCTCGGAACGCTTGACCGGTTGTGAAGGGCAGTACAGGCGGTTCTGAGTGTCACATCCTACAGTGATATCCAACGCCGCGATTATTTCGATGTTCTCCTCGTGTGTACTCCCGTCATCGTCAACGAAGGTGTTAGATGTGTCCTCTATTAGGGTACTAACACTTACTTCTACTAAGAACCTATCTCCGATACGCCTGACGATGTTCACATTTATCCCTTCCCAGGTGTAGTCTTCGTCGACATCCGCATATAACATGGTTGGCCTCTCTGTCCCCCAGCAGGCCTGATACCTCGGGTATTGAAAACAATCAGTTGGTTGCTGGTCGATGAGATAGGATTCAACACCCTCATGAGCTATACCAACATCATAGCCCTTTCGGACCCGGACTCCGAGCGTCATATAGGCGCTACCATCCGATTGTAGTACTAGCATCTGTGTGCCCTCACTACCAATCGGATGGAGCTCGTACACAGCCTTGCCTCCGTTATGGATCCGTACTTGTGACGGGTCGATCCAACCCGCCGCATACCTATTGATCGCTATGGTGCCCAGTTGAAGACTTGCTAGATGATCATGCTTGCTCATGATGTCCATCGGGTTATCGTAAGGTCCGCCTCGGGAAGAGTGAGGGAAGCCAATGCCATGTCCCATCTCGTGAGCGATTATGTCGACCTTAGGCAGGTGACCAAGAACAAAATTGGTCGGTGGTAAACTGCCTGGTTCAGCCAAGGATTGGCCGCCTGCGTAAACACTGCGAGCATTGTTAGGATACGTGGTATCTTGACCTAGACTCACATCTACCGGTGACGGGAAGTAATAGCCTCCTATACTACCAAAATGCGCGGTCGTTGCTTTATTGACAATGATCAAGACACCTTCTGGTCGTTCTTCTTCAGGTAGATTCCCCGACGCATTATAAACTGGATAATTGCAGCCACTCCAATTGTCGAATGAGGATGCTTTGATAAGGCCGCCCACTCGAAACACCGGACGATACAGGCCTCCCGAGAGCCAGTCGAAGTAGGGAGCAACCTGCTCTTCGAGCATACTTACCGTCTCCTCTGGAGAGAACTCAAGAGTTCCTTCGGGCACGTCGCAGATCCATACGTCCCAGAGATCATCCCTATCCAGGCTGTAGTGAGTGGTAACGTTATACCCCGCGATCAGGCCTAGTGGATCATCCGCATACACATCTTCGTTAGCCACTACCGCCACAGTAGGGATCAGGAGGCACAAGCTCGTCAGCAGGACCGCCATGGACAGGAAGCGTTTGCTCCGCCTTGCAGTAACATTTGCTGCCATCCTGCTATTGCCTGACATACCGGTACACCTCTGATTTGCGCGCTGGTCATACTGTATCTTCAGAGACGGATCTCACTAGGGCGTGTTGACTTTAAATGCCAGGGGTTGGGGTGTCCGGTCGGTATCGTTAACGTATGGAACTGACATCAGAACAATACGAACTTATAGCAGACGCGTTCCCTAAACAGCGGGGCAAC
>MKWU01000363.1_pt1 | contig 86576 bp, 67 predicted proteins | sample 809101 | NCBI WGS metagenome assembly MKWU01 (sample SAMN05860141, study PRJNA318959) | sponge metagenome | host: Aplysina aerophoba | place: Slovenia: Piran, Adriatic Sea, Gulf of Piran | collected 2013-05-07 | reverse complement strand
TACCCTGTACGGCGGCGCGGGGAACGACACCTTTGTCTTTGCCCCCGGGCACGGCGACGATACCCTGCCGGACTTCGGCCACGGGGACGACCGCATCGACCTCGCCGCCTTCGACGGGATTGACGGGATCGACGACCTCAGCCTCTCCCAGACCGACCGGGGCCTCATCATCGACCTCAGCGGCCACGGCGGGGAGACCCTCACCCTGGAAGGTTATCACCAACCAGACGCGCTCAGTGACGCCGATTTTATCTTCTGATGCGGGGACAGGTGGGGTCAGAGTAAAATCTTGAAGCGCGTTGCCGATGGCACGAACGGTGGTGATTTTACTCTGACCCCGTAGACGGACACAAGCTGGTGAGAAATCCGGGCTAAAGAGACCTTTCCCGGACGAACTTGTTCAGAACGTCCCGTTTACTGGTAGACCGCACCGGAAAGCACCATGAATACATAGCCCTTGGCTTTTTGCAGCTGATCGTCTGATATGACCAGCTTAACGTGGTGAATGCCGCGCAGCATGATATAACGCCCGGACTTCGCAAACAGCTGTGTCGGTTTCGAGACCCAGCCGGCAAGCGCTTTAATCTTGTCGGAAATTACAATTTCCTCATGGTCCAGGGCTTCCAGGAAAGGGACCCAATCGGTCGAGCCGTCAAGCCAATAGCGTGAATCCCTGGTATATCTCTGCTTTACAATGAGTGTGAGGCCAAGCGTCGGACCAATTCCATCCTCCCGCACGTCAATATTCAAGCCAATCCTGGCAATATTCACGCGCTCCCTGAAGCGTTCAATCACTGAATTGACGGCCGTTATCTGACCGGGCCAACCCGTGTCTTCCAGGTATCGGCATACCTCCTGCTGCGATTTGAAACCCATGACAGCCAGGCGGATTGCCCGTGAGCGGGACGGGAATATACCGAACGAGTCCATACGCGTATCGACCGGCTGCGCAAGATAAGCTTGTCGGAGGCACTTCCTTTCTGCAGCGTTTATCTCCCAACCTATGCAGGACGCGAGCGCGTCACACACCATGACCACATCATCTTCCTGGCCGCCGGCGCCGATAATCGGGCGTTCACCAGGCCGCAGGAACATTCCGGGAAAAGAACCCTGTCCCTCCCGCGCAGATCCTATGTCGTATTCCAGCATAAGTTTTTGGCCGACAATTTCACGCAGGGGTGAGTTTTCGGTTTCCATTTGCCGGCAGATCCGCATGATTGCGGCGGCGGTCTCATCTGTTTTATCGGTCCGTGCGCGCTCCCGAAAAAACTCTGCCGACTGGGTTCCACTGGCCAGGGAAGCGCCGAAATCCGCCTCCGGCCTGGGCGAATGCAGCGGCAATTCGAAGCCGAACGGCAAAGCGCCCATGGTAATCGGAAGTTTCCCGGCGCACTCGAGTATGCGCTCCCATTCCGATACCCCGATAAGGACCGGCGAAATCCTGTCCCGAAAGTGCCCAAGCAAATCACCCATGGCGCCGCCTTCCTCGGCGAGACGTTCCTGGGTAAGAATCACAGCTTCGTCAATATTCATACGGTCTGCTCAAGCAGGATTTCAACCAGACGCTCCAGGGCTTCGATGCAAAATGCAGAAGTCACCGACTCAGAGCCATGCCCAACCTGCCCTACCATACCCCACTTCAACTCCTGGTCACCAAACGCGAGCAACTCCGGCCAACTGCCGTCCTCGCGTTGCGAGTTCAGGAACCTTTCCACCTGGTGTTCTGCGTCGATGCTTTGCAGACTTCCGATATTGTAGAGAGCAGACACTGCCTGGGCAGTCTGGAGGATATTGCCGAATTCCCCCTTCCCGTCGCGCAGGCCGAGGATACCATCCGCAAGCGCCGGGCGTAACCGGTCAAGAGCGGACGGCACGCGCAGCAGGGCGCGGGTGATTGCATAGTAGATTGAGATCGAATCAGGATACCACTTGGACGTTCCATCCAGCTTGCCGTCAATAACCAAGCCCTCCAGCCAACGCCGGGCTTCTCCGGCTTCCGGGCGGTCTCCGAGATAGGCTATGACATTCGCATTGACCACAGGATCGGCTTCGATACGAAAGACAGATACTACATCGGGTTCATCATCCGCGAGTATCCAGGTCTGGAAGCGACCGTTTTCGTCGCGATTTGCCAGTATTTCAGGGACATTCCTTTCCAGCAATATCCAGGGGTGATTGCCGATGACAAGTGAGCAGAGCGTGGAACTGTCGAGGTCCTGCGGCAGGTGACGGTAGTAGCGCCACAACCCGGGATATTCCATGGTATCGGCAAGATACGCCCTGGTGGCGGCGCACATCGCCTTGGCCTTCGGTTCATCACAGCTTTCCAGGGCGAGTACACAGAATGCCGAAATAAACGGGGGTCTTTCGAAATGCCGGGGGATGTCCGGGTCGGCTGTATTGAAACGGATGCAATGCCAGGCCCCGTTCTCATCGATCCCGGATTCCAGGAAATCGAGACCGCGCCGGATGCTTTCCCTGCATGCATCGGCAAGCGCCCCCGGGGTGGCGTTGGATATCCGGGCGCCCGCGTCACTCGGTGCGGGAGGGCGCACAGGCGGCGCCGGATCATAAAGTGTCTTGTGCAGGAACTCGAGTGATTGTGAGCCGGTTCTCGCCTCCTGCCGTTCAGCCGCGCGGAATTTGCTGCGCGGCGGAAGCGTCACGTGCGTAACGGAACAGGTCTCTTCGTGCACGTGGATCTCATGGCCCTCGTCCAGCGTCACACCGAGTTCCTTTTCGATGGTTTCCCTGGGTTTCTCCAGCAGACGATTGCGAAGGTCGTCGTCGTCGACGGTTCCTGATATGAGGTGATTCAGTGTGTGAACAGGATACTTCATTTGCTGTGTAAATTCGGGGACAGAATTAATTCTGTCCCCGGCAAGCTGTTGATACGAGGTAGTTTATTGTGTGAATTGGATATTTCAATTTACTGTGTAAGTTATGGGGACAGACACATTCTGTCCCCGGCCAGCTAGGCGACCTGCCTCTTTACCAGTTCTTTGAACACTCCTTCCTCCTCCATGAGTTCATTGAAGGAGCCGCTCTGCACAACTTTTCCGGCCTGCATCACATAGATTCGATCAGCCTGTTGCAACGTGGACAGGCGATGGGCGATAACGATACGGGTCGAGGTGAGGAGCGCCAGGTTCTGCATGACCTCGGCCTGGCTTTCGTTATCGAGCCAGTTGGTTGCCTCGTCAAGCAGCATGACCCGCGGGCTGCCGAGCAGTGAACGGGCGATGGTGACGCGCTGGCCCTCGCCGCCCGACAGGACGGCGCCGCCGGACCCGACCATGGTCATCATGCCCATGGGCATCGCCTTGATTTCCTTTTCGATTCCGGCGGCACGGGCCGTCTGCCACACTTCCTCTGTTGTCGGCGCCTCGTGGTGCGCGACGATATTGTCCCAGACGTCCTGGGGATGGAGACGCACTGACTGCGGCACCGCGCCAACTTTCCGGCGCACCTGCTTCAGGTTCAGGTGCCTCAGGTCACGCCCGTCATAATAAACCGCGCCGGCAGTTGGCGCATCGATGCCGAGGGCAAGCCGGAACAAGGTGCTCTTGCCGGCGCCGGACTCGCCGGCGATCGCGACAAATTCGCCGGGTCGTGCGCGAATAGTGACATCGTCGAGAATCAACGGGCCGTCGGTATCGTAGCGAAAGGAAATACGGTCGAACAGGACTTCGCCGCCCAGACGTTCAACCGGCTCACCTTCAACGGCTGCTTCAGGAACTGTGGCGAGCAGCGGGCGCATCTGGTCGAACGCCGGCAGCATGGCGGCAATAGCGCCGAAGGACTCGCCAAGCCGGGCGATTGCGGACTGGAAAGCGATGAAGACAATGTAAACGACGAGAAAATCGCCGACAGGAACGTTGCGGTCGCCCACCGCGGCCACTGCGAAAAGCAATGCCCCGCCGGCGAGAAAAGGCAGCGCGGCAGCGAATGCCCGCGAGTGCCCCTCCAGTGCGCCCAGTTCGATTTCGGCGCGTTTCTGTTCGCGATAGTCCCGGGCCCAGATGGCGAATGCCGACCCTTCCGCATTTTCCACACGCAGCTTGGCGATGCCTCCCACAATCTGGAACAGCCGGCCGGATACACGACGTACAGCGCTGATCATCCGCCCGTAGGGCGCAACCTGGCGCAACCCAATGGCGATGGTGACCAGCAGGGAAACCAGGCTGAAGCCAAGGGCGATGACCCCGAGGGTGGCGTCGTAGAAGAAGATGACGGCAAAAACCGGCAACAGGAAAATGATCGACAGCAGGCTGTCGGCGATGACTCCCTGCAAGCCGTCGCGAAGATTCTGGAATGTCATTCCCGACATGGCCAGGTCGCCGGCCGGATAGCGGTGCAGAATGCTCGACGGAAGGCGCATGAGGCGGTCCCAGAAGGCAGCTTCGACCCTTGATGCCGAGCGCCCCTCGAGCCGCATCAGCGCCGATCCCTGCAGCAGGTGCAGCAGCGCCCCGAGCAGGCCGAACGCCGCCAGCGTCACGGCCACGGCATACAGCGCGCCGGCGCTTCCGCCCGCCACGATATGATTCGCAACGAAGCCAAGCGCAATTGCCGGCAGCAGTTTGACCAGGCCGCCCGGAAGCCCGGCCAGCACCAGCCGCAGCAGGTCCGCGGCCGATCCTTGCATGGCAATTCCCAGCAGGTCTGCCGGTTTTACGTTCGCCGACGGCAATGGCCGGTAGAACATCCAGGCTTCGTCCTGCAGCGCGTCAGCACGAGCCGCCGTAACCCGAACGCTACGCTTGGTGACCGGATCAACTTCCTGGTAGCGTCCGAACATTCCCGGTATCAGTGCAACCGGCTGGTCGTCCCCGGCGCGGAATGCCAGTAGTGCGTTGCTGTCGCCGCGCCACCAGTTGCCCGCGGCCTTGAAGCGCACGCGCCGGGCGCGTACCCCTGACGAATCAAGAACGTCTACGAGGCGGATCGGTGAATCCGAAGGTCGCGAGCGCGCTGGAATCCTGAAATCGATGCCTTCATGACGGCCGACGATTTGCAGGGCATCCGCCAGCACCGTGTCCTCGACGCTGGCCTCCCGGTCGATCGGCAGGTCATAGATATTGAAAAGCCGCTGCCGGGCAGCTGTTTCGGCCGTGCGCCGGCTGGTTGTCCGCTCACGCTCAAGGTTCGCATCATCGACCACGGCCAGCCGGTGATTAAGGCGTTCCAGGTTAAAGGCAAGCGCGTGAAAGGAGGCGAGCGCCGGCAGCAGCATGCCTTGCTGAGCCAGTGTTTCGGTTGATTTGCCCGAAACTGTCGCCTCGTCGAACAAGGTGAGCCAGTTCGTCCGCGTCAGTGGTATCAGCGCTTCGTGCGAGCCGCCTGTCCCGGCAAGTTGCGCCGGGTCGACCATATCCATGAACAGGCTTGCTCCGAGGGACGGTTCGGATACCCATACCACGCCGCGTCGCACGGATAGCGTACAAGGGCCCAGTGACTGCGTCAAACCGGGTTCGGCCAGCGCAGTCGGCCGCGGCAGGTGACTGACAAAACGCGAAAGTGTGTCAGTCAAGGCAGTCAACCAGGTATCGGTCTGTTCTGCCAGTTCTGCCGGATGAACCCCGGACAATAAGGATGCCGGCAGGCGTTTCAGAAGGGTGCCCGGCAACCCTTTGGCGACCAGGCTGAGCGTGGTGTCTTTGCCATCGTCGTCTTGTTCATCCGCTGCGACACCCGGCAGCAGCCTGCCCGCTTCGCAACGCAGCAGGTGCTGCGGCGCCGCCTGCTCTACCCCGTCCCTGAATTCGACCAGGAACAGATCGACGGCGCCCTGGTCAATGAACCAGACATTGTCCGCATCGTCGAGCCTTACCGGCAGGTTGCCGGCGCACGGCACGGATGTGCCGGAGTGGGCGGCAAGCCGGCCTATTGATGCGTGTTCCGGCATGGCGTCCTGCATCAGCCTGATTTGACCAGTTTGTAATACATACCGGCCTGGTCCGCAATCAGCTCGTCGTGGGTGCCGCGCTGCACTTCGGCGCCCTTGTCGAGTACTATGATCTCGTCGCAGTCCCGTACCGTGCTCAGCCGGTGGGCCACGATCAGGCAGGTGACGCCGCGACGCCGCAAGGCATCATCGACATATTCCTCCCTGGCGGCATCGAGCGCGCTGGTCGCCTCGTCCAGAATCAGCACTGTCGGATTGCCCACCAGCCCGCGGGCGATTTCCAGCCTTTGTCGCTGGCCGCCGCTGAAATTCGCTCCGCCTTCCTCGACGAGCGTTGCGTATCCATGCGGCCTGATCAGAATTTCCTCATGGATGCAGGCATCCCGCGTTGCGGCAATGATGACTTCATCCGGAACGGCCGGGTTCCACAAGGTGATGTTATCCCGCACGGACGCGGAAAAGAGCACGGCCTCCTGGTCTACCATGGAAATGGACCGCCGCAGTACTTCCTCGGGGATCTCATCCCGCGGATAACCATCAAACAGGATTTCACCGGACCATGGCTGATTGATTCCCGTAACGAGACGCGCCAGGGTCGACTTGCCGGAACCGCTTGGACCGACCACGGCAACCCGCTGCCCCGGTTTGATCACGAGGTTGAAGTCCTTGATCAAGGGCGGTCGGCTCTTGTTGTAACCGAAGGTGACGTTGCGCAATTCGAGACTGCCCGCAAGCTGGAGCCGGCCGTTGAACGTGGGGATTGCCTGCGCTTCCGGACTTCGGCGGCTGAACACGGGGTCTTCAGCGGTCCTGGAGATGTCGTCCAGCCGTTGCAAATCGGTTTCGAGCGCCTGGCGTTTGTCGGCGAACTCCAGAAACCGTCCAACCGGCGCCAGGAACATCTCTGCCAGTATGTAGAACCCGACCAGCGCCCCCAGGGTCATTTCCCCGGTCATGACCAGGCTCCCCCCAAACCCCAGGATCGCCGCGGCGCGAAATGCCGCGATCAGGCCGGGAAGCGCGCTATTGACGGCGCCCAGTTCGGAGTAGCGTTGGCGCGCATGAAGTTCGCTTGCCTGCTGGCCGCTCCAGCGCGAAAAAAAACGGTCGTCCGACCCCGTCATGCGCAGGTTGTCCGCATGACTCAACATCTGCATACCGACGCCGATCAGCAATCCCTGCTCGCGCCTCATTGCCTGGCTTCGAACTTCACGGAGCGCGCTCAGGAAGCGGGCCAGCACGCCGTGCAGGAGAGCCAGCAACAGCACGATCAGCGTTAGCGGGACATCGTAGGCCAACATCGCGATAAGCAGCACTGCGCTCATGACCATGTCTACAATGAGCACAAGAAACTGCTCCGTCAGGTTTTTCGCGATGCGGTCGATGGACGAGACCCGGTCGGTAAGGTCGCCGGCCAGCCTGTGTTCAAAAAACTCCACCGGCAGCCGCAGCAGCCGCGACAGGCCCCGGTTATAGCCGATCACCGAAACGCGCACCGCCAGCCGCTTGAGGAAACGGTGCTTGAGCAAGGTCAGGACGTATACCAGGATGCCGCCGCCAATCAAGGCGGCCACCAATCCGCCCCAGGGTCCGTGGTTTTCCAGAACGTCGTCTACGAATACACCGAGAGTTGCGGGAACGACAAGCGCCAGCAACGTCAACATGAGGCCGCAGGCAATCACCCCGGTCAGCACGCCCCACGATCCGGCGAGCAAGGCGCCCAGTTGCCTGACCAGGTTTGGCCGGTCACCGCCGGGCTTGAAATCGGGACCGCACTTGAAGCGAAGCGCAATCCCGCTGTAGCCCTTGGTAAACTCTTCCGCGGTAACCCTGCGTTTCCCCGTAGCAGGGTCATTCAGGTAGAAACTTTGGCCGTCGAACCCTTCGAGCACAACGAAATGGCTGAATTGCCAGAATAAAATCAGCGGAAGCTCCACCTGTTTCAGCTGATCGGCGCGCAGGCCGAGCCCCTTGCATTCAAGACCATAGTGCCTGGCGGCGCGCAGGATGCTTGCCGCGCTGCTGCCGTCACGGCTCACTTCACATTTATCGCGTAATTCAGTCAACGGCGCCCAGCGCCCGAAATAAGCCAGGACGATCCCGAGACAGGCGGCGCCACATTCCGACGCATGCATCTGCAACAGAATCGGTGTGTTGACCTTCTTTTTCAAAACGTCCGAAGACGCCTTATCCCTGGCTTCCTTGGGGGCGCTCGACGGCATCTTATAGTCGCGTCGTAAGGAACAGTTCTATCGGAGATTGCCTGCCAAGCCCGATAACCAGCCGGCATTCCCTGCTGGTGAGGGAGTCCGGCTCAAGACCTTCTTCGAGAACGATATCGACACGGTGCAGGGACTCAGGCGCCTCGGGCAGATACGTCGACATCCCGTCGGAAATGGGTATAGCGGAAATTGCCTTGACTGCACCGTCCAGTGCGCCTGCTTTTGCATCTTTCGCAGCCAACTCAACCATTACCGGCATCCCGGCCTCGATTGACGGGGCGGTGCCGCTCTGCATCCAGACAAGGGCCTGCACAAGCCGGCTTCCTTCAGGTGAAGTTTCACCTTGTTCGACAAGTATGCCGTTGAACTCAATACTACGGGCTATATTGCCGAACAGAAGCCACGCTGAGAGTATTAACAGGAAAACGGCAATTGCCGCGACAAGCAGGCGTTCACGCGGTGTGGAAATCGTCAGCAGCCGGTCGAGTTGCTCGCGTTCTTCCTTCGCTTCAGCAACCATATCGTGAAAAGATTCAAACGGATTGTTGAACATGGCCGATACTAACCCCCCAAATTGAAATACTAATCCGACATTCCTGCTCGGCTAACTCAATGATTTGCTTGATGTTAAAATAAACCACCTATTTTAACAAGCAGTAATTCCGGGGATGGATGGGGTCAGAGTAAAATCCTGAAGCGCATTGCCGGTGGCAGGATCGGTGGTGATTTTACTCTGACCCCTGCTTTGCAGATGTTTCTCACGCGATGACAGGAACGGGATTCAGTTCAGCCTCACCGGCAGGGCAATCCCGCCAGCCCATCTCAACCGGTACGTCATATAGGCGTCCCGGTGCGAAGCGTTCCCAGAAGTGACGCAGGCCCGGCACGATCACGCGCGCCACCGGCATACCGATGTCGGGCCGGGTCTGGTCGAGCACCAACAATTCCATCCCCCTCGCTTCGACCAACCCGCGGCACCATTCCACATCGTCTCTCAGGTCTTCCGTATCCGGAACCGAATAATCGGAACTCTGGCTCAACCTGGCATCACCTGCAGGCGCAAGATGGGGGTGGTCGGCCAATTTTTCGTTCTTCCACCACCACAGACACATCGGATCATCGACCCCGTACCCGCTTTGAGCATTGCCCGGGCGAGGGACCCAGGTCAGGCACTGGTTCAATTCACAGACGGCCCGCAGCGCCGCAATCCGGGGGTCGGCGTGTGCGCCTGCGCCATAGATGATGTCTTCGGCCGCGCCGTCGTTTCTGCGGGACAGTGCAACAAAGGCAGGAATTCCAAGGTCGCCGGTAAGGTCCAGCAGCCACATTTCGCGATTGTATTGATGATAATAACCTGGGGCGGATGCCAGGTATTCGTCAGCAAAGCTATCCAGGTCCACTCCGGGCCTTTGCAGCCGGTTGTACCACCAGATTGCGACGGCATCGCGTTCGACCAGTTCAAAAAATCCTTGCAGAACAGCTTCTTCAAGGGTATTGCCGGCTGCACAGCCGTTGGAGTCGGACCAAAGCCCCGAGGTTCCCCGTTGTTCCGGAGTCATTCCGTAGAGGATGGCTGTCGGTAACCAGCGTTGCCGGTCCCGGGTGAGCGACCATACCGGAGACCAGTCCAGTTCTCGCTCCGGGTCGAAGCGCGCCGGAACGACATTATACGGGTGGCCGCGAGCGTTGATCTCTTGCGCATGGTCCAGTTGCCGGTCGCTGAACAACTGGACGTCGTTCGGATGGATCGCCTCTCCATCCGCCGCTCCGGAAAAATCCGCCAGGCTCCTGCGGCAACGGATTTCATCACCGTGGAAAGCGCCGGAATAGCGCTCGACCGCTTCGCACAGGGCGCTGACCTCGGATTGCTCCGCGCTGCTGCCCTTGCCCGCGCTCTTGCTGCGCAGGCTGCGCCGCAATGAGCTCAGGTTCTTGATTCTCAAGGCAAGATTGCTGCCGGCCCAATGTACGTGCAACCAGGAGTCTGTCCTGGGAGTAGTGCGTGAAACCCAGGTGACGATTCCGCTCACCGGGCTGACCAGGTGCCGGTATTTTTCAAGCGTCTCCGCAGGCGTCATCGACCGCACTCCGCCGCTGTTGCGAAGCTGTTTCGGGCTGGACTGCAATCGCACCGGCGTTGCCGGCCGATCAGTTTTATAGAGTTCCTCGTTTCCGCAGACCGGACACTGCGGACGGCGCATGACCCGGTGATGTTCGCTTTTCATGCCGGCAACATCCAGTGTGATCGCATGGTCATGCAACGGGGCCGCATCCCTAAGGACCAACCACTTGGCGATCTCAATGGCAACAATCCCGTAGACAATATCCAGCACCAGAGGTTCGGCTACGTTCGGACGAAACGCTGCCGTCTCGCCACAGTGATTCCGCACAAAGGAATGGACCTCCTGGTGGTTTCGTATCCGGTAGGTAAGGCAGGCCCAACATGGACTATTCTCTGCAGGCCGGAACACAGGGCCGAAAAGAGGTTGTATTCCTGCAGGCCGGACCAGCGCCCAGGGCATGGCCGATTCCAGGTGCTCCCGGTTGACGGCAGCAAACTCGTCATCAAGATAGTCGGAACCTACGTACAGGGACAGGGAAGGACGGTCTGTTCCGACTGTAATGCCCATAGCCTCAAGCCGAGAGGAGAGATGGCCGTCGTCACCATGAATTTCTAACTGCGCTTCCTGCAATCGCTCTTCAACCTGGCGCGGGGACACACCCTGCGAGGACCAGAATGCCGCCTTGCCCCGTTCCATGCCGTGGTCGCCGGATACGGTGTATCCCCTGGACTCCAGAAAAGCCAGGGCTTTGCGAACATCCGTCTCCGGATGCACCCCGTCAAGAGCATCAACAATACTTTCCCGGGAACGGCGACCGTCAAGCAACGGCAGAAGATCCCCATACACCTGCCCATGCAGGAGCGTGTTGAATGTTTCGGAAACCAGGAGCGTCTGTCCAGCGCCGATAGAACGGCACTCAAGGTGTGGCGCCAGTACCGGTCGTTCTGTTTGACCGGAGCCTGAAGAGTGGTTAATGGCCAAGACCCTGGGACATCTGGGCATAACTGGTGAGCGAGAAGCCGCCGCACATCCGATTCCAGTCCGCCTTGTCGATGACCGGCCGGTTCAACAGTTCAATCATTTCGTCGAACTTGCGCAGCGCGGTGCAATCCACCGCCTCGGGGTCCGCTACCTTGCGGTGTTGTGGCCAGGCGTGGTCACGCGCGTGGCGCCAAAACCCACTGTCGTACCTGGAGCCACAGGAATAGTGCCAACCGACAAACAGGCCGTAGCAGAGCATGTTGTTGACGAGAAATCGATTGACCACCGGCGCATCGCGCTCAAGATGCTCCACGGGACGGCTTAGACGTACATTGAGAATCATCCCAATCTGCAACTGGGCGGATACAATGGCCGTTGCCTGGAGGGGCTCCATGAAGGCCGCGGCGTTACCGATGCGGGCCACCGCGCCATCGTAAATCTCGCGGTGGACGTAATTGGGAAACGGGATGACGGCGCGTTGCTCGAATTCCGATATGCCATTGGTTTCAAGGAACGCGTCAAAGTCCGATTCGACTTCGGCAAGGCTGGAAACATCGCGGTTGAAGATGTACCCGTAGGACGTGTGTACCGTAAGCGGAATGCCGAAGATCCAACCATGCGGACGTGCAACCGCACGGGTATAGGTATGTTGCAGGACCGGCTCATCCTGCTTTTCCTCAATGATTGCCGGACAGCGGCGGATGACGGCTGTATTGGTGGGGATAAACGAAATGTCGATGTGCCGGTCGGGAAGGAGTTCCTTGGGAAATCCCCGCGCATCGAAGACCAGATCGTAGCGTTCCGGCGCACGGTCCTCGAACTCCACCTGCGCACCGCCCTCCACCCTGGTGATATTGAGCACATTCGCGTCGATATGGCGCGCGCGCGCGCTTTCTTGCAGCAACTCCCCCATCAAGTCGGCGGCTAAGTGGTAGGCGTAGGATACCTGTTGCGGCGCGAAGTAGTGGGTGAAGTCATGATTGCGCTGCCCCCATCCCTCGAATTCAATGCCGTACTTGCGCGTTCCCTTCACGCGCTGCTGGACGGTTTCGTGTGGCAAATTTGTCAGGTGCTGCAACTGGTCAACCAGGGTCGGCCAACTACCTTCGCCCACCCCAATGACCGGGATACGAGAGTCGTATATGTGGTGCAGCTCATGATCCGGGTCAGGGTGAAGACGCGTTACACTGGCGGCTGCCAAGGAACCTGCAGTTCCCCGACCAACCACTGCGATGTTCTTTAATGATTTACTGCCGGGTTGAATCAAACCAGATGATTTTCACGAGTGTCGATTGATTGCCGTATTTTACCATAAAGGGGCAGAATTGGATTCTGTCGCCACGCTGACGGAACACCAATCAATCGTATCGCTGTCCGGGGGGCGCCCGGTACCTGGGCCCTGATAGGCGTTTTGACCTGGATATCTCGCTCAGGATGGGTATTTCAGCCGACGAATTGTTATACTGTGACGATAAACAGGACGCTCCGACCTTGAACGACACTCCCGAAATCCCTCTTTCCGAACACGAACGCTCGGTAATAACTCACTACGACAAAATGACCAGGGTGTTCTATCTCCAGTGGAGTTCCGAGCATTTTCATTTCGGCGTATTCAAGCCCGGGGAACGCCCCAGGCACAACGAGACTCCGAAAGAATCGGACGGACATGCAAGAGCACTGGAGCGCATGGTGGAAGTCATAGTTGCCCCAGCCGGGATTGAGGGACACCATCATGTGGTGGATGCCGGGTGCGGAGTGGGCGGAACTGCCTTTCACCTGGGCAGGACGCGGGACTGCAAGGTCACGGGCGTGAACCTGAGCAAGACGCAACTGGAGATTGCCAGAAGTAAGGCAGTTAATGCCGGCCTGGGTGATCGGATAGACTTCAAGTACGCGAACTGTTCCCGGAGTCTGCCGTTCGCAGATGGCTCCGTGGACGTGGTTGTCAATATCGAAAGCGCCCGTCACTACAGTGACCGCAGAACATTTCTCCAGGAGGTATACAGGATCCTGAAACCGGGAGGAAGGATTGTGGCTTCGGACTGGATGGTGCGTGACACAATACCGGACAGCCAGCACAAACGTTACATTCAACCGTTATGCGAGGACTGGATGCTGTATAACCTGGAGTCCCAGTCCTCGTACACCCGGTTGCTGCAGGAAGCGGGGCTGGAAGTGATTGAATTTGAGGGATTCAACGGAATGGAGTATGACAACCTGCACCTCCTCACAAACACTTACCAGTCCCTGGGACTGCTGCGAACCGGCTATACTAAGTCACCTGCTTTCGTCAAACTGATGGCTCAACTGGAAAGAGTGTGTGTCGCCTGGCGACACAGTTACCTGGATATCAGACGCTACTGCGCCGTGAAGTCTTGAGAGACGGGGTCAGAGTAAAATCACCACCGTTTGTGCCGCTACCAATGCAGGGGTCAGAGTAAAATCACCACCGTTCGTGCCATCGGCAACGCGCTTCAAGATTTTACTCTGACCCCACCTGTTTACTGACCCCTGAATTACTCTGACCCCTGGATTGCGTTCGTCAGTCATTGAAAAGCGCGCCAATGTCGGTGGCGGCGCGTGCTGCGGTTACTCTAATCGTCGTTCTCAACGCATCAAAATCTTCTGTTCCGCAGGCACGGGCAATGACTGTCCTGGCCATTGGCCAGGCAGCGTCATCCATGCTGCCATCCTCTCCCAGCAAGCGCAGGATTCCTCGCAGGTTGCGCCACATTCTTGCTGCCTCTGCCAACCGCTGCGCGGTATCGTCAGGCATCAATTCGCCTTCGCCGGCGCTCTGGAATACGGAAACCGTGCTTGCGGCGATAACCTCCGGCGCCGTTGCTGCATGGGTTACAGTCAGATATGCGGCAACGCGTTCGATGTCCCGGAGACCGCCGCGCATATTCTCGAATGACTGAAGTCCGGCCTCCGGCGCGCCCTCATCTGCCTGACGCAATTCATTCAGCAATGCATCACGGGCGGCGCCATTGGCCAGAATTTCAAGGCGCGTATCCTCAAACCGTTTTCCCAGTCCGGCATCCCCTGATGTAAAAACACAGCGCGACCGTGAGAGTTCCAGCAACTCTCCTGTTGAGGAGTTGCTGTAATGGTGTTCCGAAAAGTCAGCGAGAGAACGGACAATTGTCTCAGCCCGGCCTGGCAACATCGGCTGCAACAGCAGGTTGTCCCGTGACAGGGCGCGCAACGCATCGAGAGAGCGCTCGCTCAATGTCCGGTAATAATCGGGTGAGCCGCTGCCGTCATACAGGAACATGATGTCAAGCCCGGCGCCCAGCGTCGCTTCGCCGTTTGCAATCTCTCCCAGAACCACTGCCGCCACACCGCCTTCGGGCCGCCGCTGGGTGAAATCCTCCACCGCAGCCGAGAGTACACCGGCGATCGAGGCTTCGGCAATGTTGGACAGCGCCGTCCCCGCTTCAACCGGTGACAGGTTGCCGCGCAACGTGTGCATGGCAACCTGCAGGACCTTGTCGTTCGACCAGTTGCGCATGATCTCTACCGCATCTTTCGTGTCCTGCACCGGGATATCTGCAACCTGCTCCTTCATTTCGTCAGCAGTGAATTCCAGGGTCCAATACACGCGCGTCAGCCCGCGCCTGGCGATCAACTCAAACTCGGGACTCGGTCCGAATCCGTCCGGCAGGTCAAGATCGGTGAATTCCCTGTCCTGAAGGATGTCGAGCAACGCCGGGGTACGGTTTATCCATTCGGAAAGCCGTGGCGATGCTGCCATGATCGCGGAAATTGTATCGAACATATCCGGACGCGCGTCAAATGCAGGGCTGTCGTAAACGTTCCAGTCCTTGACCTCCGGATAATAACGCTGCCTCCACTTGTCGACCAACGGGTCCATCGTCTCGAACCAGCGGCGGGGGGACATGGCCAGGCCGCCCATTTTGCCGTAGGGCCCGGGCAGTTGCGGCGATTGATCCTCACTCCAGTGCTGTAACAGCGGATAAGGCCGGCTTGCAGCGGCATGGTGGTCGGCATGGCGCTGCGCGTTGTAATAGATCCAGTTGAAAAACCTGTAGTCGCTGCTCCAGGAATGTTGCGGCTGGGGTCGCTCGAAGCGGCCGTTGGGAAGGCGGATACGCCGCAATCCGTAATGCTGGACATAGTTGATGATCTTCATTGACAGGACCGAGCTGGCGCTGAACATCAGGAATGCCAGGATTCCCCAGATACCGCCGATCCAGTATCCGAAGCCATACCAGAACGTAACCATGAGGAAATAACGCCAGAACGGATTGCTGTAATGCCAGACCGGGAGGTGGCGGCGCGCCAGCCTGTCGCGCTCGAAACGCCAGGCTACGACGAGACTGTTCGCCACGTCCCGGGGGAAATATTCCCAGAAGCTCTGCCCCTTGCGCGCCGAGCCGAGATCTGCAGGCGTGGCGACCAGGGGGTGATGTATATAGACATGCTCCGTGGCGTAGTGCGGGTAGGTGACCGAAGCCAGCAGGAACTCGCCAAACCTGCGCTCCCATTCATAGCGCTTATGCACCAGCTCATGACCGATAATGAACACCATCTGGGACGCCATGCCGAGAGCAAATATCACCAGCACGGCCTCCCACACGGCCAGGTGGCCGCCATTAAAAATCTGCCAGAGTACGAATACGAGGACCACCGGCCACAGTACGGCCCAGATCCAGATTGCCAGATTGTATATGTATAACTGGCTGTCTCGCGTTCCCCACGGGTCCATGTTGCGTTCTTCCAGGCCCAAATAGAGATCGAGCCTGTTCTCAAGCCAGATAAACAGGAACGGCCCCATGATCCACCAGCCCCCGTAAAACGCTGCACAAATTACCAGCGGAAATATCAACAGGAGCAGGAAGTGCGGGAGCGCATTCAGGACCGACGGCTGGACAAACTCCTGTGCGGCGACGGCTTCGGCGCTTGTGCCGCCAGGGTTCGCGCTACGCTCTGCCATTTTAACCTCCCGTAATTCCGGGCGTCCGGTACCCATTCACGATTTTATTGTCCATAACGTTGCAACCATGTCAAGCAAACTCAATGGGGACGGACTTAAGTCCGTCCCCGGTTACTACCCAACCCTTGCTCAATGGGGACGGACTTAAGTCCGTCCCCGGTTACTGCACACCCCTTGCTCAATGGGGATGGACTTAAGTCCGTCCCCGGTTACTGCACACCCCTCGAACTGTACGCCATAAACGTCCGGTACAACAACGGGATAACGAACAGCGTCAGCAGCGTGGAAAACACCAGTCCATACACAATCGCGGTTGCCACGGGCCCCCAGATCAGCGATTCGCCGGCGAAGCCGGTCGCCAGCGACAGCAGGCCCGCCACCGTGGTTCCGGAGGTGATGACGATAGGGACTACCCGCCTCCGGGCGGCATAGACCGTGGCGTGCAGCAGGCTCATGCCGTTTTCCAGCCGGGCGTTTGCCGCGGAGATCAGGACGATAGCGGCGTTGACTGAAATCCCGGTCAGCGCCACCACGCCGTACAGGGTAAACAGGCTGAGCGGATTTCCGGTCACCAGCAGACCCAGTGTAACGCCGGTGAATGTCAGCGGTACGGTAGCAAGCACCATGAACGGCTGGAAATAACTGCGGAACTGTGTCCCCAGAATGATGTAGATGATACCCAGGCCAAGCAGCAGCAAGCGCCAGATGGCATCCAGGCTTTCATCGATGTCTTCAAGTTCACCGGTCTGGTCCAGGGACAGCTCGGGATACCTGGCCTGCAGGCTGTGCCATTTTTCCGTGATGAGATTATTGGCCTGTACGGTGTCGATTCGATCCTTGTCAATATCGCTTTCCAGCGTAATGGCCCGGCGGAAGTTATAGTGCCGGATGTTTTGCCGGCCGATGCCCGGGCTGCTGATCAGCAGTTCACCCAGGGCGATGGAACGTCCTTCGGGCAGGGAGATTGTCTGGCGCATGAGGTTGTCGGTATTGATATGCCGGTCCTTTTTCGCCAGCACCCGGACTTTTACTTCCTCGCCCTCATCCTGGAAGTCCGTCACCAGTTCGCCGTCGACGTAAGCCTGCAATGCCCGTCCTATGACTGCAGGGTTCAATCCTGTCCGCTGTATCGCCTCACCGTCGAGACGCAGCACCAGTTCCGGGTTGCCGGGACGATAATCCAGGGTGATGTTTCTATACACTTGCTGCTCTTCAAGAAAATCACGCAAGTCATTAGCCGCCCGCAGCATGGTCGAATAATCACTGCCCAGAATCTTGGCGCTGACGGCCTTGCGCGCCGGTGGGCCTCCCTTTATTTCCAGGATGGAGACTTCTATGGGTCCCGGTATGTTTCTCACACGCCGGAACACCGCATCGGCGACTTCCGAAACATGGCGGCCGTCCCTGGGCTGCGGGTTCAGGCTGAACATGACCTGGCCCACGGTGTCGCCGAATAACGGCGCAGTGTCGGTAAACTGCTGTCCGGCAAAACTGACCGAAGCGCGCAGTTCACCCGGAAGCAATTCCTTCAGGGCCTGCTCCTCTGCCGTTACCAGTGTCCTGCTTGTGTCTTCCAGGGATGTTCCCTGGGGCATCTCCAGATTTACGTAAAATATGCGTTCGGCATCGGATTCAAAGAAATTGAAACGGATCAGGCCGCTGGCTACCGTGCCTACCGCCAGGGACAGGATCAGTATTATACAAACCAGGGTAATAACAGGGTGGCGCAGGGAGTTGACCAGCGCCTGGGTATAGCGCAGGCGCAGCCAGTAACTGATCGATTCCCGCTTCCTGCTTATGAACCCGGGTTTCCTGAAATTGACTTTCAACGCCAGCACGTGGGCCGGCAGAATCCAGTAGGCCTCGAACAGGCTGACGAGCAAGGCAATGGTCACCACCAGCGGGATGACCTTCATGAACTCTCCCAGTATGCCCGGCAGCATGACCAGCGGCAGAAAAGCGGCGATAGTGGTCATTACCGAGGTGGTAACGGGAGCGAATACTTCCCTGAACGAATCGATTATCGCGTTCATGGCCTCTGCGCCCCGTTGCAGGCGATAGTAAATGGCTTCGACGACGACCACGGCGTCGTCGACTATCATGCCCAGGACGATCACGACGGCAAGCAGCACGGTATTGTTCAGGGTAAAACCCGTGGCGTTGAGTACCAGGAAAGCGCCTGAAAGCGTGAACGGGATGCCGATGGTGGTGAGAAAGGAGATCCGTGTTCCCAGGAACAACCAGGTGACCAGCAGGACCAGGAACAGGCCGATAAGGGCGTTGGTCTGCATTATGGTAAGGGCTTCGCGGGTACTGACGGTCTGGTCGTCAGCCAGGATGAGTTCTACGCCGGTTGTGTCCTTGAAACGGTTACGGTTGTCGAGGTATTCATTCAGTGTATCCACCAGTTCCAATACGTTGGCATCCGGGTTCTTGGTGACCGTCAGGAGCATGGCGGGTTTGCCCTTATAGGTCACCATCTCTGCCGCCTCTTCCCGGGTACGGGTCAATTCCGCGATGGTCCCCAGGGGCACCACGCCGGTAGCGGTGATGATGGGGAAATCCCTCAAAGTTGAAGGGTCGGGGCTGGTTCCCTGCAGGCGCACGACCCACTTGCCGTCGGCAGTCTCAAGGTCGCCGGCGGATATGTCCCGGAAATAGCTGCGGATGGTCTCGGAGATATCCGCAGGGGTCAGGCCCAGCCCCTCGAGGCGGTCGGGAAAAAAAGCAACCTGCAATTCCGGGTCGGTTGTGCCGACGTCAGCCACCCGGTCCACGCCCTGGATACGTTCCAGGTCTTTTTTTACGAAACGGGCCTGGCGCCTGAGATTTTCATCATCCCCCGCGCTGGTCACCACCACCATGGCGCTGGGGAACGCGTTGGAGGTACTGATCTCGAAGACCACCGGGTCTTCCGCATCTTCCGGCAGCTCATCGGTATAGGTATTCTGCACTTCGCGCCGCAGGTCGATCATGCGCTTGTCAAATCTCTCCTGGTCGATCTGGTTGAAGCGCACCAGGATCATGGAAACATTATCCCGGCTGGTGCTGTTGACGAACTTGATATCCCTGACACTGCGCCGCAGGGCGTCTTCGAGGGGTTCGGTCACGCGTTTTTCCACGTCGACAGCGGCAGCGCCCGGGAAAACGGTGAAGACGTTGACCCAGTTGAAGTTCAGTTCCGGATCCTTGGCCCTGGGCATGTCCAGGTAAGCAAACACCCCGAGGAAGATAACCAGGCCGAACGTCAGGTTCGCCAGTACGTGGTTGGATAAGAACCGCCGAATGAAATTCATGATTAGAGGCCACCGGGGACAGATTTTCCGGGGACACCGGGGACAGATTTTCCGGGGACACCGGGGACAGATTTTCCGGGGACACCGGGGACAGATTTTCCGGGCACACCGGGGACAGATTTTCCGGGGACACCGGGGACAGATTTTCCGGGGACACCGGGGACAGATTTTAAATCTGTCCCCTTTTTCAGCAGGTCAGCGCGGATTATATAAAATGATTGGTTGTCCATTTTCCAGCCTGTAATGACCCTCTGTAATTACAACCGTGTCCGGCGGCAGGTCTACCGGTGTGGTCCGGCCCTGCTGGGCGCCGGGTATGACATGAAACCTGGCTTTACCCGTGTTATTGATGAAGATGCCGAAATCATCGCCGCGCCGCACCAGCAACTTGGCGGAGACGTGCGGCTGGTTATCCCGCCAGGTGAGCTTGCCGGCGGCGCCCGGCAGCGCCTGTTCGTTGCCGAACAGCAGCCTGACTTCCCGGTTGCGGGTCTGGGTATTGACTGCCGGCGTCACCGTGCGCAAATTAACCGGATAGCGCCTGGCCGTATCTTCGAAATAGATCTCGTCGGCCTGTTCGACAGCCTGGATGTCCAGGGTCGGGACCTGGGCCGAGATTTCCAGTTGTTCGATATCCATGATTTCCAGCAGCTTCGTTCCCATGTCGGCGAATTCCCCCTCTGCGGCCAACCGGGCGGTAACCACGGCCCGGTACGGACTCCTTATGGTGCAACGGGAAATGTTGGTTTGCGCAGTCTCCAGTTGCGCCAGGGCGCCCCGAAGCTGTGCCTGCAGGACCGCCAGGTCGGCTTCGCGCTGGTCCAGCAATTCGGCGGACGCGGTCTGCTTCCGTTCCAGTTCCCTGGTTCTTTCCAGGCGCCGTTCGGCCAACCGGATACGGGCCTCCAGTGCGCCGATATCCGCTTCGGCCTGCTGTTGGCCGATGCGGTAATCCGTACAATCCAGCCTCACCAGCACACTGCCGGCGTCGACAACCTCGCCGACCTTCACGGAGATCCCGTCGACACGCGCCTTGATCTGGGCAGCGACGGACGTGTCATTCAGGCTGACGACAGTCGCCGGCGCGGATTCCCAGAGGTAAATTGCGATGTCCTTGACCCGCGCGGTTTTCACCGGGACGGCATTTTGCCCGCTCGATACGAGCGGCAAATTGAGAAGCAGCAATATCAGGAATGCCTGTGCGAAAGATCTGTTTACCATAACTTCTGCTTGATGACGGTCCGCCCCGGTACCGGGAATGATCCTGTTCACGGTGAATTCCATTAATTTCAGGGCGTGCTGAAAAACGGCTTTATACTATAACAATTCCTTTATGGGTGTGTCTGCATCAGCCGGTTATTTTTATTCACTGCCTTATGCAGCGGGATCAGTTTTTTACAGTCCTTGCACTGTATGCCATAAAAGTTCGATACAGCAGGGGGATAACCAGTAATGTCAGGATTGTTGAAATCGCCAGTCCCCACACGATCGCAGTAGCCACGGGACCCCATACCAGTGATTTCCCGGCCAGTCCGGCGGCCAGTGAAAACAATCCCGCAATAGTTGTCAACGAGGTGATAAAAACAGGCACAACCCGTCTCCGGGCGGCATATACCGTCGCATGCAACAGGCTCATACCCTGTTCCAGGCGGGTGTTGGCTGCCGAGATCAGAACGATGGCGGCATTCACCGCAATGCCCGACAACGCCACTACGCCGTACAGGGTAAACAGGCTTAAGGGATTCCCGGTTACCAGCAGCCCCAGCGTGACGCCGGTAAATGCCAACGGCACCGTGGTAATCACCAGGAATGGTTGAAAATAGCTGCGGAATTGCGTGCCTAAAATAACATAAATGGCGCCCAGACCAAGCAGCAGCAACAGCCCTATGGCATCCAGGCTCTCGGTGATATCATCCAGTTCGCCGGAAAAATCGATGGAGACATCCGGATATCCGGCCTGTATTTCGCGCCATTTATCCCTGATCAGGCCGTTTGCCTGCAAGGTATTGATTTGCTCCGTATCGATATCGCTTTCCAGGGTAACCGCCCGGCGGAAATTGTAGTGGAGAATGCTTTGCGCGCCTCTCCCCGGCATACTCACCACCAGTTCTTCCAGCGCAATGGACTGGCCGTCCGGCAACGAGATGGTCTGCCGCATCAGGTTATCTATATTAGTGTCACTGTCTTTTTTCGACACCACCCTGACCTTGATTTCCTCCCCCGCATCCTGAAACACGGCCACGATTTCACCATCCACGTAAGTCTGCACGGTGCGCGCCACGGTTGCAGGGTTGAGACCGGCCCGCTGTACGGCTTCACCGTCAAGGCGCAAAGCCAGTTCGGGGTTTCCCGGGCGGTAATCCAGAGTGATGTTTTTATACACCTGCTGCCGTTCGAGGAAGTCACGCAGTTCATCGGCAGCCTGCAGCATGGCCTGGTATTCACTGCCCAGCACCTTGACACTGACGGCTTTGCTCGCAGGTAGCGCGCCACCCATTTCCAGGACTGATACAGCAATCGGCCCGGGCATGCTTTCCACGCGCTGCAAGACATTTTTGGCAATAACGGAGACCGGGCGACCATCATGGGCGCGCGGATACAAACTGAACATTATCTGGCCGAGGGTATCGCCGTAAAATGGCTGCGTCTCGGTCAACTGTATGCCGGCAAAGCTGACGGAGGAGCGTAGTTCACCCGGGAGAAATTCCTTTAACACCTCTGCCTCGGTCTCTACCAGGATGCGGCTGGTATCTTCCACCGATACGCCCTGGGGAAGTTCAATATTCAGGTTGAACATCCGCACAGGGTCAAACTGGAGAAAGTTGTATTGGATCCGCCCGCTGGCCAGGGCGCCCAGCGCCAGCGCTATCAGCAGAATAATCAATAACAGGATAACAACAGGGTAGCGCAGGGATTTAACCAGGACCCGCGTGTAATAAAGCCGGAGCCGATGGTTCGCCGCCGCCCTTTTTCTCTGAACGGCGCCGGCGTTGGCAAAATCCAGTTTCATCCCCAGCACGTGAGACGGCAATATCCAGTATGCCTCAACCAGGCTGATGAGTAAGGCTACCGTTACCACTATCGGCACGACGCGCATAAAATCCCCGACAACGCCAGGCAGCAGCGCAAGCGGAAGAAACACGGCGATAGTCGTCATCACCGAGGTGGTAACCGGCGCGAACACTTCCCTGAAGGATTCAATGACGGAAGTCATGGCGTCCAGTCCCCGTTGCAGGCGGTAATACACGGCTTCAACCACTACTACCGCGTCATCGACAATCATTCCCAGGACAACCACTACTCCGAGGAGCACGGAATTATTCAGCGTAAAATTACTGGCGTTGAGAATGAGAAACGTGCCGGCAAGAGTAAACAGGATACCGATACTGGTCATGAATGCGATGCGGGTGCCCAGGAATACCCAGGTGACCAGCATGACCAGAACAAGGCCGAGCAGCGCATTGGTCTGCATCAGCGCCAGTGCCTGCCGGGTACTCACGGTCTGGTCGTCCGCCAGGAACAACTCCACGCCGGTTGCGGCCTTCAGGCGGTTACGCTCTTCCAGGTACTCATTCAGCCTGTCAATCAGTTCCAGTATGTTCGTGTCGGCGTGCTTGGCTATATTCAGGGTCACCGCAGGATTACCGCGAAAGGTGACGAGCGACGACCGCTCCTCCCTGGTCCTGATCAACTCGGCGATCTCTCCAAGCGGCACCACCCCCGCTGCCGTGACGACAGGGAAGTCCTGCATGATTGCCGGATCCGGGCTGGTGCCCGTCAAACGCACGATCCATGTGCCGTCGGAGGTTTCCAGGTCGCCCGCGGTGGTATCGCGAAAATAGGCGCGGATAGTCTCTGAAATATCCACAGGCGTTATGCCCAGCCCTTCCAGGCGTTCGGGAATAAACCTGATATGCAGTTCCGGGTCAGCCAGCCCTGTCGCGGCAACGCCATCTACGCCACTGAGCCGCTCCAGGTCTTTTTTTACGCTGTTTGCCTGCCGTCTCAGGTTTTCATCGTCGCCGGGGCTGGTTACCACCACTATGGCGCTTGGGAACGAGTTGGAAGTGCTCAGTTCCTGGACAACCGGTTCTTCAGCCTCTTCGGGAAACTCATCGACATAGGTGTTCTGCACTTCCCGTCTCAGGTCAACCAGGCGTTGGTTGAACGTGGCGTCATCAACCTGTTTGAACCAGACCAGGATATTGGAGATGTTATCCCGGCTGGTGCTGAGCACATACTTTATATCCCTGACAGTGCTGCGCAACGCGTCTTCAACGGGGTCGGTAATGCGTTTTTCAATATCTGTCGCAGAGGCGCCGGGATAAATACTGATGATGTTGACCCAGTTGAAGTTAATCTCCGGGTCCTTGGCCCTGGGCATCTGCAGGTAGGAGAGCGCCCCCAGGACGAGTACCAGACCGAATGCCAGGTTCGCCAGTACGTGATTGGATAAAAACCGCCTGAGGAAATTCATCAGCGAATAACCTCTATTGCCTCCCCGTCCTGCAAACCGTATTGCCCTTCCGTTATCACCGAAGTATCCAGCGGCAACGCCGTTGGCGCTGCCCTGCCCTGTTGCGCGCCGGGAAGGGCATGAAACCTGGCTTTGCCCCTATCGGCAATAAAGACTCCGAGGCTGTCCTGGCGCCGGACCAGTACCCTGGCGGAAATATGTGGCCGGTTGTCCTGCCAGACGAGTTTGCCGGCTGCGCCCGGCAGGGCCGCTGTGTTACTGAACAGCAGTCTTGCTTCCCGGTTGCGCGTCTGGGTATTGACTGTCGGCGCCACCGCGCGTAACTCGGCATCATAACGGCCTGTTGAATCTTCGAAATACAGGTCCTTGATGGTTACAACCTGCCCGATGTCCGTGGCCGGCACCTGCGCAGAAATTTCCAGTTGCCCGATATCCACGATTTCCAACAACTCCGTTCCTTTCTGTGCAAATTCTCCCACCGAACCTGTTCTTGCGGTGATGACGGCCTTGAACGGACTGACTATCGTGCAGCGGGAAATGTCGAGTTTGGACATATCCAGTTGCGATAATGCGCCCTGGTAATCCGCGCGTAATACGGCCAGGTCGGCTTCTCTCTGGTCCAGCAACTCTTCCGATACGGTCTGCTTTTCCACCAGCGCCTCAGTTCTGGCCAGGCGGCGTTGCGCCAGTTTAATGCGCGCCCGGAGGGACGCTATTGTCGCCTCTGCCTGTTTCCTTGCCAGTTCAAAATCCGTGCAATCCAGCCGGGCGAGCACACTGCCCGGTTCGACAATATCAGCGACACGGACGGAGATTTCATCAATACGCGCACCCACCTGCGTGGAAACAGCGGTGTTATTCAGGCTGACGACGGTAGCCGGCGCAAACTTGTGGGGATAGACCGCGATATCCGCAAGACGCGCCGCTTTCACGGGAATACTGCTCTCAGCGCCCGGACTGAGATGCAACAAAAGTAACAAACCTGTCAGGAGCGCGCTGACGCCGACCCGTTGCCGGTAACCTGATCTATTTCCGTTCTTATGCATAGCCTGTGGAACTATAGCAATTCCTTGACAGGTACGTCAGTGTCAGCCAGTTTCAACTTATCCACTACCTTTCGTGCCGGGATCAGTTTCTTGCTGAACATGAACTCCTGCGGTTTGTTGATCGCGTCAACAGCAATCACCCTGCCGGATTTCAGGTAAAACGCCGCGAAACTCCGGCCCTCTCCGGGGTTGCCCCGGGTAACGATTTCATCGTAACCCTGCGACAGTCCGGCGATCTGCAACATCAGGTCATACTGGTCCGACCAGAACCACGGCACACTGTTATAACTTGTATCCTTGCCGCAGGCAGCGCCGGCGATGACCCTGGACTGGTCCGTGGCGTTCTGTACCGACTCGAGCCTTACCCAGCGGTCGTAGATCGGGTTGTGATGATAAGTGCAATCCCCGGCGGCGAAAACATCCGGGTCCGATGTTTGCGCCTGGGCGTTGACTACAATGCCGTTGTCGATTTTGAGCCCTGCCGCCTGGGCCAGTTCCGTGTTCGGCAGTATGCCGACACCTATAATAACGAGGTCTGCAGCAAATTCGCTGCCGTCACTGCACAGGACTTTGGCAACCTTGCCGTTGCCCTTAAAACCGGTCACGCCGGTACCGCAACGAATACTGACGCCTTCTTCCCGGTGTACGCGGGTATAGAATTCCGATATCACCGGGGCCGTTACACGCTGCATTACCCGCTCCATCATCTCCAGCACCGTGACGTTCATGCCTTTCCTGTTCAGGACCGCCGCAGTCTCAAGGCCGATGTACCCGCCGCCGACAATCACGGCGTTAGCCCCGGCATTGATGTATGCGCTTATCCGCTCGACATCCTTTAAATCACGCAGGTAAAACACGCCGTCCAGATCCACTCCCGACAGGTTCACTTTCCTCACTTTTGACCCTACGGTTAACGCCAGCTTGTCATAGGACAGGGTTTCGCTATTACTCAGCCGCACAGTCTTGTTGTCCCTGTTGATGGACTCCACAGTGGTGTCCAGAATGAACTCAACTTCTGATTTCTCATACACTTTTGCCGGGCGGATGAGTATTTCATCCAGTGTTTTCTCCCCGGCCAGGTAGTCTTTTGACAAGGGCGGACGGTGATAAGGTATGGAGGCTTCGGCGCCGACAACAACAATTCTGCCCTGCCAGCCCTGCTGGCGCAGACTTGGGGCCAGCATGGCTGCAGCATGGCTGGCGCCGGCGATTACAAAAATCTCACTCATAAATGTATATCCTCATCTGATGCACCGCCAGGTTCGGATGAGCGATTCAGGACTATCATCCGCAGGGATAATCGCTCATCCGAACCTGTTCCACTGTATAGCTAATGGGATAGTTTAACCACAACATGATACATTGCACTGGTCAATCGGGTTAAATCGTTGGCGTCTATAATATATGGAGGCATGATGTAGATCAGCCGGCCGAAGGGCCTGATCCATACGCCTTGGTCCACAAACCGGCGCGGGACGACATGCATATCCACGGGCCGGTCTACCTCTACCACGCCAATGGCGCCAAGCACCCTTACGTCAACGACGTTGTCCAGTTCCCTGCACCTGGCCAGCTCATCCTGTAATTGAGCCTGGATTTCAGCGACCCGCTGTTCCCAGCCCGTCTGTTCCAGCAAATCGATACTTGCCAGCGCCACGGCGCAGGCCAGCGGGTTCGCCATGAAGGTGGGTCCGTGCATGAATACGCCTTTACCTTCAGCAGAGATGGTATCTGCAACCCTGGCAGTCGTCAGCGTAGCCGCCATAGTCATGTAGCCTCCGGTGAGCGCCTTGCCGAGGCACATGATATCGGGACTGATCCGGGTGTGTTCACAGGCAAACAGTTTGCCGGTCCTGCCGAACCCGGTGGCAATCTCGTCGAAAACCAGCAGCAGGTCAAACTCATCACAGATCTGCCTGACCCTGTCCAGGTACGCAGGGGAGTAAAACCACATGCCCCCGGCGCCCTGGACCACCGGTTCAAGAATTACCGCGGCAATTTCATCGTGGCGGCTTTCAGCCAGCGCTTTCAGAGACTCGATATCATCATCGTCCCATTCCTCACCGAAGCGGATTCCGGGAGTATCGGCAAAGTAATGTTCCGGCAACACGTCCCTGAACAGTGAGTGCATGCCCGTGACCGGGTCACAAACAGCCATGGCGCCGAAAGTGTCGCCATGGTAACCCTGCCGTATGGTCAACAGCTTTTGCTTGCCGGGACGCCCTTTTGCCGCCCAGTACTGGATTGCCATCTTGATGGCAACCTCCACCGACACCGAGCCGGAATCGGCAAAGAAAACGGTCTGTAGATCACGCGGGGTAATATCCACCAGCTTCTGCGCCAGCCTGACCGCCGGTTCGTGGGTCAGGCCGCCGAACATGACATGGGCCATATCCTCAAGCTGTGCCCCGACGGCCGCGTTCAATACCGGGTGATTGTAGCCGTGGATGGCGCACCACCAGGACGCCATACCGTCGATCAACTCGCGACCGTCCGCAAGCGTGAGCCTCACACCCCGGGCGCAAACAACCGGAAATACCGGCGGCGGATCCACCATGGACGCATAGGGGTGCCAGAGCAGCGACCGGTCGGCATCAATCAGGGTTTGATTAGTCATTACGATGTCGTAATATCCCGGTAGTAAGATACGGAATTAACGCACAATATACACTGCTTGATGACATAAGTTATGTGCGAGCCACTCGCACCTTGTCCATGGACTCATACCTGCGTCTGCAGCCGGGACGACGCGGCATTTTATCACCGTATCAAGCCACTCCATGTACCAGGGGACCCCGGCGCCGCATTCGAGCGTCTGAAAAACCTGCTGGAGGGTGCGGCGCGAACTGTCATTATCACTGCAACGGATGATTATGTGCACGCTGCCTGCCGCAGCCGGCGCGGGTACATTGACGACCTGGAGTGCCGCCTGTGCGCTGCGGACAAGGTGATCCATGTACGTTCCGCGGCGCGGTCGTGGCACGCTGTCTACGACTTCGAGGTGAACCGGGCGCGTATCGAGAAGCTGCGCCGGGAGCTTCAGGCAGGATAATCAGGGGTCAGTAACCCGCTGCATGTCCGTCCTTGCGGGATTCCGAGGCGCCGTGATATACGCCGTTGCCGGCTCTCATAATTGCCTGGTAGCCGCCGAAGCCGTCTTCCGCCCGTTGCACATGGTGGCCGCGCTTGGCCAGTTCCTTGACTACCTGGTCCGGGAAACCTCTCTCCATCAGAACTACCCCACCGTCCGTGAGGTATTCATTCGCGTCGGCCATGGGCATGGTAGAACCGTCATGACGCCAGCGCGGCGCATCTCCCGCCAACTGTAAGTCCATCCCGAAATCGATGATATTCGTCAAGACCTGCACGTGCCCCTGGGGTTGCATATCGCCACCCATAACGCCGAAACTCATGAAAGGCCTGCCGTCTTTCATAACGAATGCCGGAATAATGGTATGGAATGGCCGTTTCCCCGGCGCGTACACGTTGGCATGGGACGGGTCCATGGAAAACATCAGCCCGCGGTTCTGCAGGGCAAAACCCGTTCCGGGGACGACGATACCGGAGCCGAAGTAGTAATACACGCTTTGGATCAACGATACCATGTTGCCTGCGGAATCCGCTGCCGTCAGGTAGATGGTATCGCCATCCCGTAAAATTCCCTCCCCCGCCCGGACCTTCAGCGCCGCGCTGTCCTTGATCCCGGATCGTCTCTTCCTGCTGTATTCCGCGCTCAACAGGCGTCCTGTCCGGACCCTGGAAAAATCCGGATCCGCGTAATATTTCGCCCGGTCTTCGAATACCAGTTTTTTTGCCTCCAGCATCAGGTGCAGGCAATCAACGTTCATAAATCCCATGGCGGCGAGGTCATCGTCCCCGAGCATCTGCAACATCTGCAAGGCGGCGATACCCTGGCCGCCGGGCGGCAATTCAAATACATCATAACCCCGGTAGTTCACCGACAGCGGCGCGACCCAGTCCGAGTGGTGTGATTGCAGGTCGGCGTGGTCGATGTAACCACCGTTCTCCTGCATGAAACCGGTGATACGGTCAGCCAGTTCACCCTGGTAGAAGGCCTTGTTGCCGTCATTCGCGAGCAGGCGGTAAGAGCGGGCTAGGTCCTCATTGGTAAATATGCTGCCGACGGCGGGCGCCCGGCCCTCCGGGGTATACAAGGTATTGAACGCCCCCGGTACGGTGCCCGATATTTCAGCCGCCGCCCACTGCCACTGACCGGCTATGACAGGCGACACCGGAAATCCGGCTTGCGCGTATTGGATTGCCGGCGCCAATAGTTCAGCAAACGGCATTTTGCCGAACTTCTCGTGTAACGTGGTCCAGCCGTGGACCGCACCCGGAACAGACACCGACAGTACGCTGTTGTGTGGAATCTGGCGTGTGCCCAGCTGTTTTAAACGCCCGGCCAGTTCCCGGTGGCTGAGAGACTTGGGAGAACGGCCGCTGGCATTGAGTCCATGCAGTTGTTGTTGTTTTTCATCCCAGACAATGGCAAACAAATCGCCGCCAATGCCGCACATATGGGGTTCCATCAGTCCCAGGGCTGCATTGGCTGCGATGGCTGCATCCACCGCACTGCCGCCTTTTTTCAATATACCCAGGCCGATGTCGGTTGCTATGGGCTGGCTGGTTGCCACCATGCCGTTGCCGGCTATGACTGTAGAACGACCGCTTTTGATGTTCATGCTCTTCGTCCAGTTAATATTTACCACAGAGATCACAGAGGATAATAGAATGATTATATTTAATCTGCGTCAATCTGCGTAATCTGCGGATTATTATACCCATGAGCTACCTCTGAATTGAAACGGCTTGCCTGTAGACCGGCATTTCATCAATATGTCGGACGTGAAAGACGGTAATCCTGCATGAATAATTTCATCATAAAAGCCGAAAACCTGAAAAAGTCCTTTAACGGAGAATTTGTCGTCAAGGGAATAGATTTGCAGGTGCCCTACGGCGGTTGCTTCGGCCTGCTCGGCCCCAACGGCGCCGGCAAGACAACTACGTTGAGGATGATCCTGGGACAATCCCCCCTGTCTGGCGGTGACCTGGAAGTCCTGGGGTTGAATGTCCCCACGCATGCCAGGCAGATACGGAAAGACATCGGTATCGTTCCTCAACTGGATAACCTGGACCCGGACTTTACCGTTGCCGAGAACCTGGAAGTTTATGCCGGGTTTTTCAGCCTCAGCGGGCCGGCGTTGCAACACCGGATCCGGGAGTTATTGAAATTTGTCGAACTGAGTGAAAAAGCCGATGTCCGGATCAACCAGCTGTCGGGCGGCATGAAACGGCGTCTGAGTATTGCCCGGGCCCTGGTCAATGAACCCAGCCTGCTGGTACTGGACGAGCCGACGACCGGCCTGGACCCCCAGGTCAGGCACCTGATCTGGGGCAGGTTGCGTGAGTTGAAGAACTCGGGTACAACCTTGTTGCTGACGACTCATTTTATGGAAGAAGCGGAACGCCTGTGTGACGATATCGTGATCATGGACCACGGCGTTATCCTCAGCCAGGGGCATCCAAAACAGTTAATCAAAAACCACGTGGAACCCGAAGTTGTGGAAATTCACGGGGAGATGGATGCGCTGCCGGGCATACTGACTGAGCAAGATATCTACCGGGTGGAGATAGTTGGAGAGACAATTTACTATTTTACCGACGCCCCCGGTGAAATTATCCGGCGGGTTGAAGACAAGCCCAAGGTGCATTACCTGCACCGTCCCGCCAACCTGGAAGACGTATTCCTGCGCCTGACCGGCAGGGAGATGAGGGAAACATGATCGACTGGCGTCTCCCTGAAATGCGTTTCGGGATGTTCCTGGTCTGGCGCCGGAACCTGCTGGTCTGGCGGAAATTACTGATCCCCAGCTTACTGTTTAACTTCGGCGAACCCTTTTTATACCTGCTGGGACTCGGCCTGGGACTGGGGCGATTCGTTGGCGAACTGGGCGGATTACCATACCTGACTTTCCTGGCCAGCGGCCTGATTGCCTCATCGTCGATGAACACGGCAACGTTTGAAGGACTGTTTTCAGTCTATACGCGTATGGTCCCGCAACAGACCTACGAAGGCATGCTGGCAACCCCCCTGGAGGTTGACGATATCGTCGCCGGCGAGATGCTGTGGTGCGCAACCAAGGGACTGTTCAGCAGTTCGGCCATTTTACTGGTGGCATTTTTACTGGGCGCAATCTCGCACTGGCAGGCGCTGCTCTGTATCCCTCTCTTCTTTTTAACAGGCTTGTGTTTCGCCGGTCCGGCCATCATGGTCGCCTCGTTTTCCCGATCTTATGACTTCTTTAACTACTACGTCACCCTGGTATTGACACCCATGTTCATCTTCTGCGGCGTTTTCTATCCCGTTGCGACCTTACCCGATTTTGCCCAATCCGTGGTGCGGTTGTTGCCCCTGAGTCATTCAATCGCCCTGATACGCCCCCTGGCAACCGGACAGGAAATATCCCAGGTAATTCTCCATATCGGTGTGCTGCTTGCGTTTGCCCTCGTCAGCTTTTACTGGGCTGTCGTGCTGGTGCGCAGACGGTTGATCCAGTAGTGGTAGTATAGCTATCCACCCGCTTAATTATTTTGGTTTCATCTGCGTAAAGTACCAATACGCAATCATTCATATACATATTTCCATATCTGATTGAACTGGTACTACAACACTCCCCACGACAATGCACAATTGTTGATGACGTGTCAAAACCCGTCCCGCTGGATGAGTTGACTAAGGACAAATTGTTCTTTGTGAGAAAAACCCGAATGGCAGTTCCGAGCCCCTCTGTTAGATTCTGCGCCTCTTAACGGACAGGTGTAGGGCTTCTCTGAGTTGTTCAGATGTTGGATGTCTTCATCATCTATTTTGGCAACAGTTTGTTGCAAATGTTACTCCTAATCTGTCAACTGAAGTATCCCAAAATGGTCCGCTAGCGCGTAATTAATAAAATGCTCTACGTCCTTAGTCGCGAGCAAGAGATCATCATAAGAACTGCCCTGAGGTTCGGTAAGTCTGGCAAATTGCTCTAAAGCAAACTCCCAATCGTGATTGGTTATCGCTAGGAGTGTAGACCCCGCGCAGGCACGAACAGCTATGCTTTTATCGTTCACCAATCGTCCAATGGTAGAACGAAAGCGATCAATGTACGAGGCATCTCGCTGAATGAGGGTGCTAATAGCCTCGGCAGCACGTCCACGAGTCGTGTTGATACCGTGTCCAATAATATCTCCTCAATAATAGAACTGGCCACCTATGGCTTTTTCATTCCATAATTCTTTATCTGGGTCGGTATGCTCAGTTGCCAACCAGTCAAGCATTTGCACGGCGTCGTCAGGAAGCTTATCTTTGATGGAACCCAATACATCAGCAATCGCCTTTCCACAACTATGACGTGTTTCAGAATATGCCTTGCGGCAAACTGCCAATTTGAGCTCGACATATCCATTGGTTTCTCTCAAACCATCGATGTTTACATTTTATTTTATAATATAATTAATGATTACAGGTAATTAAGTATATAAATTGCAAAATAAAATATAGTAAATCAGTTGTTGATATTTCGAATTCTGCCTGATTTTCACCTATGAAGTTTAATTTGTCCCAATCACTTCATTGCCGGGAATCATTTCGAATGATTCGATATCTCGGGTATTCAGATATACTCCGCCTTGTTTCAAGTCTCGCCTGACTGCAAGTTCGGCATCCAGGAGATAGGCAGGACGGAGAACAAATTCATGATTTTCGGCTGCCGGATCGAAAGAGTATTTATCAAGCCACCCGAAGTAGTAAATACCCTGTTTTGTACGTACCAATGCCCAGAGTTCATCATCAGGAGCGTGAGTGGCAACAACCGGCCAAATCGCTTGAGAGTCAGGGTCGGGCAAGAAGGGAATAAATTTACGTAACCGATAAAATCCTACGAGAAATAAATACCAGACGACCCCACCGATAAGCAGGACCAATATAGTCTTAGGCTGGATGGAGGCATCCCTTGTCAGGTTGAAAGGATTAAAATCATTGTTATCAAAGATCCATGATGTACCTGCAAGACCTAAAAGAATTATGAAACTGTGGACAATACTCCAGGCGACATTCTCGAACTGAGACATGCGCTTGGCTGGGTAACTGACACGGTAGAGTTGCATGGCGAGGAAGCCAGGCGCCAAGTAGAGCAAAAGGCCTATGGCCTCATTAAATGGAATACCCACAACAGGAGCTTATCCTGAAGAATCAGGAATAATCAGTTACTGGTGCCAGTGTCACTGCTACTATTACTGGTTTGACTCGGTTGTATCTGGGCAGGTTGTTCAGTTTCAGGAACTCTTAATGCCGAGAACGGCGGCTCGGTTTTAGGGGCCGGGTTAGTATGGGTGAATGATCTTTCAACTGTAACGTTGCGAGCCTTATTATCGCCTGACATGTATGTCGCCTCCTGATACTTTCTGAGCTGCGAGATAATTCATCTTTGCATGCATGAATATTATCGCCCGACGCCCAGAGGAATGTCAAGAAACAGCAGTCTGTACAGCCTGCAGCAGGCGCTGTTTTTCAGTGCCCTGATCCGACATTGATCTTGTCCGAAACTCTCACTCTGACTCTGACTTACAAGCTTTTTGATTAAGATGCGTACAGGAAATATGGGACTTCTGGTGAAAATATGTTTCAGAAGTCGCGGTTGTAACGCAGCAGTAATGCAAAATCGTGTTGTCCGCGGGTGTGCCCTGCATGGCGGGTGACGAGTGTCGCCAGGTGGGCCTGTCCGCCTTTCCAGGGCCGGCTATAGGCCAGTTCAAGGTCAAGCTGACGACCCGAGGGTTCCAGGTCGAGAGTGCTTCTTTCGATCTGTACCTGCCTGTTCCGAGTCCGGCCCGAGGACCAATGGAAGCGGGCGTTTCCTGACTCAACGCGCAGCGGCTGGGACAGTCTGAACGCCAGGCGGTCGTGCGTATAGCCGATGTCTTCGCCGATAACACCAATTGCAAAAGTGCTGGTCCACAGAGCGGACGGATCACGCAGCATCCCGTATTTTTGCATCCCGGTCAGGCTGACGCCCGCATGGAGGTCGCCAAGGACGGTCCAGTGATTACCGAGCCGACGGTATGCCGAGACTCCCGTAAAGACAGTATCGGCGTTCAGTTCGCCGAATGCACCGCTTGGTCGACTGCCGGCAAGACGGTCTGGTTCCATCAACCAGCCTGCCTGGATGGCGACCCCGGACAGCCTGTTGTGCGCGAAGCGGTATTCAGCCAGCGCGCCGGTAGACTGACTGGTGTCGATATCGCGTCGTTCGCCGTATTGCGCAGCGCCGTGAAACGCTGCGATACTGAGAGCGCTCTTGCCTATTGGTATTGCGATGCCCGCGGCCGCGCCGTTGCGGGCGAACGTAAGGAAGGGATTGGTAAAGGCTGCATCGTCGGTGAATGTCCCCGGAGTAATTGAGCCGGTGGCATGAAGCCCGAAACGCCAACCCGGATGGCTGCGCAGCCCGAAGAAGATTTCGTTGTCTCCGGCATGGCGAGTCAAGGACAATGAAGCGAGTCGGGATTCGATTGTATCGTATCCGGTTCCCCGGCGAGTATAGCTGTGAAGACCGGTTATTTCAGCGTCAGCTTCTGCTGAAATCCCTGACGGGATTAAGCCGTAATAGCGCCGATCCGGCACAGGTTCAAGTCGCATCCTTAGTTCAAGGTCCTGTGTATTCCACACGCCGCCGCGCGGATCATTGCCCAACACCCAGAGGCGTTCTTCGAGGCGTGCGCCGGCGCTCGCGTTCGGTTGGATGTAATCATTGAGCGGACGGAAGAACGGCGCATCCAGTTCATCGAAGCTCGCTATCTCACTGGAGGCAAGCCCGCGAGAGAGCGCATCGCCGAAGGCTGGGCCAAGAGAGACGGTGCTGAGGCTTTCCGGGGCTGAAGGTCCGGAAAGTGAATGACCGGTCAGCATGCGCGTGCCACCGACCGGCCGGGTGGCGCTGTCAAGGTCAAGAAACCCTTGGCCGTAGATGTCAGAGTCTGCGTATATTCCCTCCTTGTTTGCCGTTTCCAGCATGCGCCTGACGATCTCATCGTTGCCGAGTTGGTCGCGATAGTACTGGGCAAGCAAGGCAACCCCGCCAGTGACGACAGGCGCTGCAAGAGAGGTGCCGGACGCGCTGGCGTAACAGTCCCCGGACCCGGTTGGACAGTAGGTGTTGGGTAAGGGCGCTGTGAGTTCTACGCCCGGCGCTGCCAGGCAGAAATCCTTTGCAATGCCGCAACGGCTGGAGAAACCTGCGATCTCACCGTTCTGGTCGGTTGCGACCACGGCAACAGAGTGGCCGCGCAGTTCAGGAATACGGACAGGGAGCCCAGCCACGATCTCGACCGAGGTAGCAGACTCTATGGTTCCGTCAAAGTGTACTTCGCCGCGGGCATTGCCTGCTGCCCATACGTAGATGGTGCGTTCACTGGCCGGGGTAGCTGCCTGGGCAATAGCTTCAAGGGTGAGGGGCAAAGCGCCGCGGATCTCCGTTTCATTGTAATCCTCGATGTTCCCGAAAAAACCAAAGCTCAGGTTGATGGCCGTGACACTGGGGTTTAACCGTTTGGAAATCTCTGCAAACTCCAGGTCTGTCGAACCCAGGGAACCGGGCAGGCTCAGGTCAATGGGATCATAGTAATCGGGGGGATCGCCGAAGGGGATACCCACCGAGAACAGTTTGGCGTCGAAGGCAATTCCGTGAACGGCAAACTCACTTCCGGTTCCATTGGTGGCGTCTGTTTGCCGGTTTGCCGCTATAACGCCTCCCACCAGGGTGCCATGTGACGGAGGTCCCGCATCCAGTGAGCAGGATCCGTCCGGTTCGCTCATTGCACAAAAGCTGTAGTCCGGGTCGTATCCTGCAACATTGAAGGAATCGGTATGTAATTTCCCTGCAAACTTTGTATGTCCCGGGTCAATGCCGCTGTCAATAATGCCGATAGTGACGCCTTCACCGGTGGCGCCGCGGGCGTAGGCATAGTGGGCGTTGACCTGCTCCAGGGCGGGCTGGTTGCGGAACTCGGGGTGCCCGGCATATTCCCGGCGCAATTCAGCTTCAGCTTCGTCAGGCTCGGCCGTGACCGGTGGCGGTTCCGGCATGACGGGCGGAGGTTGGGGAGTGGCCGGAGGCGATTGGCTTTTGGTTCCCCCTCCCCCACTACAACCGGTGATGAGTAACATCATCCCACCTGTTAACACCAGTTGTTTTGCTATAGTAATAATATATTTTCTCCAGGAGTTCCGCGGTGAGACAACCATGCTACATACATTTGCAGCTGCATACACTGGGTTTGTTTGTATTCACCGTACTCCTTGCCTTGCTCTCAGGATCTGCGACCGCCCGAACACAAAAACCCGTACTCCACGGTCAACACTGGGTAGCGGTTACCGGTAAACCGCTGGCGGCAACAAGGTGGAATGGGAAATGAACCCGCAGGAGGCAGCCGAAGCCGCCAACATAAACAGTTTCCAGATGCGCGGTTCGTTCATGGATCATCCTTCCGAGCCGGGCAAGATGTGGATACGCAAGGATGTGCCGGCCTGGGTGCGGGACCGGCTGTCGGATATGGGTTATACCCTGGAACTGAAGGAAAGGACTTCAGGCCCTATCACCGCCATCTGGTTTGACCGCAAACACGGTAGTATGTGGGGTGCGGCGAGTAACCAGGGCGATGACTACGGGATTGCCTGGTGAACATGGCCGGTAGTCCTTCAGGAATTCTAATAAATTGCCGGCAGCGGTTCCAACCCCAGCAGGAAGCGTCCGTAATTTCTCGTGCCGACCTCATAGTTGAACACCACGTGCTGGGCTATGGCGTAAAAATCACGCCAGAACCGTTGTATCGGCGTTCCCGCATAGATGGCGAATGCGCCGGTATTCTGGAATAAAGTATCTGCCACCGACCTCGTCTCCCGGCCCAGGTATGAGCGCCAGGCGAACGTCCTTGTACGCACCTCCAGGGTATCCACCTCTTCGCCATTGCTGATTGCCGTACCCACTTCCATAATCTCGTCGGCGTAGCGGTACATTAACTGTTCGCAGGCTTCCAGCTTAACCGAAGATTCAGCCAGGATCATCTGCGACGGGACCATTTCGTCCTGGCGTTCTACGGTAAACAGGGGCACGCGTTTACTCATCCTTTCCTTATACATCCTCAACATCGCCTGGGCGCCGCCGACGTGACAGCCCACCAGCGATACGGCCAAGCCCGGGCCGAAGGGCAAGCGATACAGGGGACCGTTGTTATAGACGTGTCCCGGGGCAACATTATCATTGATGATGGACCCCATACTGATCGCCCGGTATTCCGGGATAAACATATCCTTTACCTGCACACTGCAACTGGCGGAGGAGCGCATTCCTACCGTATCCCAATCGTCCAGCACCTCGTAATCACCTTTGGGGAGAAACATCATGAAGTATTCAGGCTCCGCCTCTGTCTGCACCATGGCCCCCAGTGCGATAAAGTCAGCCCAGGGAACGCCGCTGACAAACGCCCACTTGCCATTGAGGATATAGCCGTCAGCTACCGGAGTCGCTTTCCCGGCAGGAGCGAAGGCATCCGAGAACAGTTTATGCGGGTCCTCCTTCCACATTTCGTCCTGCAACTCCGGTTTGACCAGTGAACCCCACCAGTGGTGAATGGCGAACAGGCTGTAAATCCAGGATGCCGCCATGTCATGTTGCGCCAGGGCCTGGCTGATACGCACCATGGCCGGGAAACCCAATTCCAGTCCGCCGAACCGTTTCGGCTGCAGCACCTGGATCAGCCTGGCCTGGTTGATGTCTGCAACGATTTCATCGGAGAGTTTGCAGTTTTTCTCAGCCTGGTCTGCCTGTGAAGCCGCGTTTTCACCGATACTGTGCGCTTTGGCAAGCAAATCGTCCAATGTTGTTTTTTGTTGTTCCGGCATGATCAGTCCTCTTCACAGTGACCAGCTATGTCAACTGCAATAAACGGGCTGCCGCAAAGCTCAGTGGCACCACTATCTGTTTGAGTGTGAATAAGAGAGAGTTTCAACAGGGAGAATAATATCGATCTTTTGCAAAATAATCGATTGCAAACAACCCCAGACTATGTATCCGGCATGTTATCATTGGCGCAGGTGTTGTAATTTCAGGAGTTATACATGCAGGTTATTTCTTCCTTAAAACAATCCAGCCGTAAAAAGTCGTTGCCGTTATTGGAATATCCTTTTCTGTATATGTGGCACATCGTTCTGCAAAGCCAGGCAAAAATCGAAGAAGCCATAAAACCTCTTGGACTGACTCCTGTTCAGTGGCGGATTATCTACACGCTGTATGACTTTGATAGTGTATCGATTCGAGAACTGTCAGATGTCATTTTGATAGAAGCATCTGTTCTCAGTCGCATGCTGCAAAAACTGGAGGAACGAAAAATAATCATCAAGCAGAAAAAAAATAAAGACCAGCGTTATGTAATAGTACAACTGACTTCAAAGGGACGAAAATTTTATGATGAGGTTATTCCTATTGTTATCAGGCAATTGAATATAGCGCAGGCAAACATTCCAGAAGCAGATTTACAACATTTACTGCATACGCTCAAAATCATGATGGGCAATGTGTACCGGTCTCCATTTGCGTTTGATTCGACGTGAGTCTTGCATCATTGCCGTTTAACACACGCGCTTTTCCAATAAATTAACCCGACTTCCGACTGTCAACATTCTGACCGTTTTCGCTCAGTATTCAGTCTGTTGGCGTCGATGCAAGTATACCCATGGAAGTATAATAAACAGGGTGCCGACGGCATAGGTCAAAACAAACAAGGCGAACTCCGGCCGCTTTAGAATAACTTCAGCAATAAGTATCGCCAGTACTACGTTTTGTAATCCTACTTCTATGCCGATGGTAAATTGAACGGATTTGTCCAATCCCATGAGCTTTGAGGTCACTACTCCGGTAATCACAGCTAATATGCAAAAAAATAGTGCCGGCACGATCATTTCAGCAAAAGTAGCGCCTATACGGGGAAAGTTCATGGTAATTACAATCGATATATGTGTAACCAGCATGAGCACTGCCAGACGCTGGACCAGTTGTAAATGGTTTGTATGAATTTGTGGGAATTTTGCCCTCAGTATCATTCCGAGAACTATCGGCAGGATTGCAACCATGAAGATTTGTGCAATGGTTTTTAGAATAGGCAATTGAATATCTGTGGATTGACCCGCAAATATTGCGATCCCTAAAGATGCAATAAAAGGTGTCGACACTAATGCCAGAAATCCATTAATGGCGGTGAGGCTCACAGATAAATCTACCCTGCCTTTCCCCAGATAAACAAAGCTGTTGGAAAGCGGGCCTCCGGGACAGGCTGCCAGTAATACAATACCAATCTGTAATACAAGACTGGACTCAAACCATGCCGCTATGAGAAAAGCCATAGCCGGCAATAGAAGCAACTGCCCGCAGATCCCGGTTATTATCGCTTGCGGATAAATAAAAATTCGCTTGAAATCTTCAATCCGCAGGTCCAGCCCGAGACACATCATGATGACAAATACCGTAGCCGGTATCAGGATATGTCCCAACAACACTATCTGCTCACTCATTCTTTCGGTTAACCAGCATCCGCAACCGAAAGCGTAATCGTAGATAAAGGCGGTTACTCACAACGGATATACAATCGCAGAGACAGTATGGAATGTGTCTGCAATAACCAGCTTTTCTTTAAATTTCGGTTCACCATCCGCTATTGTAATTACGTCGCGATACTCCCCTGCATTGGTACACTCGAATTTACCTTCGAAATTAGTCTGTACAACGAGGAAATTGGAACGAACACAGAAACTGTCATCGCCATGTTCACTGATTTTAATATTACTGATCAGGTGACGATAATAATGCTTGTTAAACGTATTGATATGCCGTAGAGAGGTAACCCGGTCACGCATCATCCCCTGACTGGTATAATACATCCAATAACCGCCATCCATACCGGCCTCAAGATTTTCTCTGGACTGAATAAGATATTTCCCGTCCTCCCGGAATAACCCTGGCCAATTCTCAAGATCATCGTTATCGAGACAATCTGCGTATTTATCTAAAAGATTGTAAATTAAACGCTCTGTTGATGCGCTGTGGGCGGGTGTGTGCATCTGTTTTGAGATGACCTGGATTTAGCTCGGGCAAACTAAGGTGTCGGGATTTGCATCATCTCACAGTAGCCTTTCCAAAAGGCCCGAACCGTGGCTTCGGAATTAAAATGGTCTGAAGTAATCTCGATACCGGCGCCACCGAATTCGATATAAGACGTATCCCCCCTGGAAATTGCATTCTGGGTCATAGCCAAAACTTCAGCATCTTCCATCGCAATATATCCGGCAGGGCCTAAAAGATTACTTTGCTTTTTTCGGCACTCGTGTTCATAGTCAGACTCATTGTCATATCCGAACCAGGTATATTCGATATCCGTTGTGCCCGGGCTGGTTGGGATAATACGCCTGCAACTCCACGAATTGCGGATACAGGTAAATAAAGAGCCCGGATATATGGAGATTACGCTTAATTGCAGATCACCCAATGCATCAAAGCCTTCTGCGATACTTGGATCATCCAGTTCATATTTCCCCTTTTGAGCCGGAAATCTGTCTTTGCCATCAGTATCGGTAGGGGATGGTAACCATGAACTCAACAACGCATGCGCATTGTGGATGTCAACGCTCACACGGTCAACAGGCATCGCAAGACCAAACTGTCCAACGAAGGTATGGAGTTGCGGTCCGTGGTATGTGTCCCTGTTGTTTTCGACAAACAGCTTCCAGTTGCAATGTACGGTTTGGCGTTGATATCCAACGATCCGTAGTGGGCGCATGCAAATCGTTTCAATGCGCCCGACAATCGCCGAGCCAAGATATTCACGAAGTGGCGGCGCCCGGTCGTCAAACGTCGCAAAGATAACATCCTTGATAGTTTCAACCCGAAGAGTTTTTAACCCATGGCAGTCTTTTGAAAAGTCGTCCGGATACCCGCCTTTGTTCTGCATTCCCCGTTCCATTGAGACGCCCAGTAATTTCCCGGTCCCGTCATAGCGCCAGTTATGATAGGGGCATATCGGGAATTTATTATTTCCCCTCAACTCCCTGATTACCCTGGCGCCCCGATGAGCGCATCTGTTGACATAAGCATTTATAGAATTGTCATGTGCACGATGCAGAACAACAGGAGTTGTTCCAATATATGTGGATGTGAAATCACCCGGTTTGGGGATATCGGCAAGCAGTCCTGACAGGTGCCAGACCGCCCCCTTGAAAATCAGCTCCTGTTCCTGCTCAAAAATATGCGGGTCGATATAAACTTCGCAGGGAATGAGCGTGTGGTCTGAACTTGGCCAGGATAAATAACGATTATCGGAAGTTTCTACTCGCAAAGTACATTCGTGTTTTTTTATCTTGATATACCGTACTATATCATGTGTAAAAACACTTGTAATAACATTTATCTGTTATAAACTATTTTCAATTGATGGATATTGGTTGTGAGCAGTCACATCAAGTCGCGGGGGTGTTATGTACTATCGAAACAGTTTGAAGAGCGAGCTTCGATTCTCTCCAGGCAAGCTTGCAATACTGATCTTTGCTTGTGTTTGTCTAATGGGTTTATTTCCTATCCTCACAATCGCACAGAGCAATATTCTGGAAGAAGTCGTTGTTACCGCCCAGAAACGAGAGCAATCTCTACAGGACGTGCCAATCTCTGTCGCGGTCACCTCAGGGGAAAGCATAGAAAAACAGAATTTAACCGACCTGGGCGAACTTGCCGCACAGACACCAAACATCATCATTTCAGATGCGCCGGCCAGCGATCAACTTTATATTCGCGGCGTTGGCTCCAGTATCAATGGTGGTTTCGAACAATCCGTCGGAACATTTGTCGACGGCATCTATCATGGCCGGTCCCGGTATTCTCGCGGCCTTCTCTTTGATGTTGAGCGGGTAGAGTTGCTGCGCGGGCCCCAATCCACTTATTTCGGCAATAATGCCATTGCCGGGGCATTGAATGTCATCACCCGTAAGCCGGGTGATGAATTCGAAGGGTACGTCAACCTCTTGTTTGAGCCTGACGATGGTGAGAGGAGCGTTGAATTTGCACTGGGCGGACCCGTGACGGATACACTCGGTGTCCGCGTCGCTACCAAAATCTACGGCATGAGTGGTTTCGTCAGAGACTTCCATACAGGTGTTCAGGGACCCGACCTGGACGACAAACAGATACGCGCCACTGCTACCTGGAAACCGACTGACTCGTTTGATGCAACATTTAAAGCGGAAATTGCAGAGTCTGACGGTGACCGTAACCCGCATTTCCAGCTCTTTAACTGTCCCCCGGGTCCACCCTTTCCAGGCCCCGGTGGTGGTTGCGCCGTCGCGTTGCGTGTGTTTGGACCACTCAATGACGAGCTGGATACGATAGCTGCCGATACACCTGGAGAGTTTACAGCCGCACATACAAGGGAGTACGTCTTAACCCTTAACCTGGATATGTGGAATCACACGTTTACCTCTGTCACAGGGTATTCCAATTATGATTACCGCCAGGGTTTTGACGGAGACAGCGTTCCCTTGCCTCTGCTTGGCGTCAATTTTAACGAGGATTTTGAGCAATACAGCCAGGAGTTCCGTATTACTTCACCAACCGGCAATCGATTTGAATATATTGCGGGTTTTTATTGGCAATCCAGTGACCTGTTCAACCAGAACAAGATTTATGCGGATATCGTTTCTCCGATATTGCTCGGATCACCTGTCGGACCATTATATGCTCCCTTCTTGCCGGTAGGACCACAAAATGATCTAAGCCAGGATGAAGAGACTTTTTCACTGTTTGGATCACTGACCTGGCATGCTACTGATTCCTTACGCGGCACAGTCGGCCTGCGTTGGACAGACGTACAGAAGGACGGGGTCAAAAGCCTGTTTATAGGGTCGACAGATGGCGCTGCCGCACTTTCCGGTACGTTTAAACCCTTGCCATTTCCGCTCAGCATGTTTCCATTGCCGCCGAGAGGACCTGTCGCCGGTGGCTTGGGAACACCGCATGGACCGGTTCCGCTCAGTATATCCAATGACGATGTAACGCCTTCCGTAAATATTCAATATGATGTGACGGAAGACATTATGACGTATTTTTCCTTTTCCCAGGGATTTAAATCGGGTGGTTTCGACGCGCAAAATGTGTCAGGCCCGCCCGACCCGTTGACGTTTGGTCCGGAAGAAGTGGATGCATACGAGGCAGGAGCAAAGGCAACCTGGTTCGATGGAAGACTTGCCACCAACCTGACCTGGTACCGTAACGAGTATACGGACCTGCAACAGGCCGTGCTCCAGACGGGGATTACCTTCAACGTAGAAAATGTGGGTAAACTCGTGGTTCAAGGTGTGGAGTTTGATGCGAGCCTCAAGGTGACCGACAATCTCACTGTGGATACCGCAGTTGCCTATCTTGATTCTGAATATAAATCCTATCCGGATGGTGGTTGTACCGCCCTGCAAACCTTACAGTTTGCAATGGCGAATCCCGGCCAAACCTGCGTGCAGGATCTGACTGGTCAGCCCTCGCCGTATTCACCTGAATTCAGTGGTTATGTACATGCGCGCCATCTATTACCGCTGCCCCGGGCTCTGAGGCTCGTAACCGACATAAATATCTACTTCACGGATGATTTTGAAATTATTTCGGACAATGACCCGTTGGTAACGCAAGGGTCTTACGCAAAACTGGATGTTCGTATCGCCCTGGGCAACCAGGGGGACACCTGGGAAATTGCAATGGTAGGGAAAAACCTGACAGATAAATTTACCAGGTCATTCGCCAATGATAGTCCGCTTGCAGCCGGATCTTTTCAGATGCTGCTTGACCGGCCAAGAAGTCTTGCTATTCAGGGGCGATACAGCTGGTAGTAAAGACTCAAGCTCAATGCAGGCATAAACTACTGCTATTCTTTCAGCGTGAATAAAATGGCGGGATTTTGGCATCGTAGTTGATCCACACCGCTTTGGGCGAGGTATATTCCTGCAGACATTCTATACCCATGTCCCTGCCATAGCCGGATTCGCCTACGCCGCCGAAGGGAGAAGCGGGATGGACCCGCTTGTAGCAATTCACCCAGACCATGCCGGCCTTGATGCCGTCGGAGAACCTGTGGGCGCGTTGCAGGTTATTGGTCCACAGTCCGCTGCCCAGACCGTAGTCGGTCGCGTTCGCCAGTCCCAGCGCCTCGGCATCATCCTTGAAGCGGGTCACCGATACGAACGGGCCGAATACCTCCTGCTGAAACACAGTATCGCCGGGTCCGGCCTCGACTATTGTCGGTTCAATGTAATAACCTTTTTTGAGTTCATCGTTATCCGGTTGTTTGCCGCCGGCAAGTATTTTATTGCCTTCTTTTTTACAGACGTCGATGTAGTTGAGCACCCGGTCCAGGTGCATTTTCGACGTAAGCGGCCCCATCTCGGTTTCATCATCCAGCGGGTTCCCCAGCCGGATGGATTTTGCCAGGCCGGTGAATTTTTCCAGGAATTGATCGGCAATGGCCTCGTGCAATAACAGGCGGGAACCGGCGATGCAGGCTTGCCCCTGGTTGTGGAAGATGGCGAATGCCGACCCGCCGACGGCTGCGGGAAGGGTTGTGTCTTCAAACACGATGTTGGGTCCTTTGCCGCCCATCTCCAATGAGACCCGTTTCAGGTTGCCTGCCGAAGCCTGGACGATCTTGCGGCCGGTTGCCGTAGAACCGGTAAAGGCGACCTTGTCGATGTCCGCATGCTCGGCAATGTGCTGGCCGGCAGTATGACCATAGCCCGGGACGATATTCACGACGCCCGGCGGAAAACCCACCTCATTCATAAGATCCACCAGCCTGAGTGTTGATAGAGGTGTGAGCTCGGAAGGTTTCATCACCACGGTGTTACCGGCGGCAAGCGCGGGACCCAGCTTCCAACTGCAGAACATGATGGGAAAATTCCAGGGAACGATCTGCCCTACAACGCCAACCGGTTTCCGTTTGACTATGCTGAGGAAACCGGGTTCCACCGGTACCTCCCGGCCGTCAATCTTATCCGCGATGCCGCCGAAATAACGCAGGTTCAGCAAGGTCCTGGGCAGGTCCAGACGCCGGGTGTCTTTCAGGGGATGGCCGGTGTCCAGGCTTTCCAGTTCGGTAAACTCGTCAAAATGCTGTTCCAGTTTGTCGGCCAATTTCATGATGAGTTGACCGCGTTCGGACGCAAACGTATTGCTCCAGCCGTGGAATGCCGCCCGGGCGGCAGCGACCGCCTTGTCTACGTCCGCAGGTTTCGCCTCGGCGATAGCGGTAATCACACTACCGTCATGGGGGTTGACGACATCGAGGGTCGCGCCATCCTCGGCATCCACGAACTCGCCGTTGATGAACAGTTGATTACGGATATCCTGCAATTGTATCGTGCGGACTTTGTCAAGCATGGGTGTATTCCCTGTTGTTTGTCTTCATGGATTTTTCAGCTTATCTTATTATAAGGCAATATTGATACAAACCTCATGACTTGAACCGGATCATGCCTGCAGAAATTGGAACAACTTTATCATCGACCGGTAAGACCTCGCCCTATCCGCAATACGTGGAAGCCCGGCTGGGTTTTCGCAATCACTGGTATCCCACGTTGTTTTCCGACGAGTTGGGTGAAGGGGAGTTCAAAGCCTTTCCCATACTCGGGGACCGGTTGTTACTGGCGCGGGTTGACGGCAGGGTGCATGCCGTGCGCGACCGTTGCCTGCATCACGGAGTCGCCTTTTCCCGCAAGATTGAGTGCTACAAAAAAGGCACCGTGTCCTGCTGGTATCACGGTTTCACCTTTAACCTGCAAACGGGCGTGTTGTGCGACATTATCGCCAACCCCAGGAGCAACATGATCGGCCGGTTGCGGATAGATACATTCCCCGTTATCGAGTCAAAAGGGCTGATTTTCGTATTCATGGGGGATGCCGAGCCACCTTCCCTGGCGGATGACGTCCCGCCCACTTTTCTCGACGAGGATATTTACGTGCGCGGACGGCGCACGGAAGTCCAGGCAAACTGGCGCATCGGCTGTGAGAACGGCTTTGACAGCACGCATATTTTTATCCATAAAGACTCCGTCCTGGTCAAGGGAAACGACCTGATCTTGCCCCTGGGCCTGGTTCCCACCGGCAAGGACGCGTTTGAAATCGTAGACGAGGCGAGCGGGCCCAAAGGAGTCTACGACAAGTTATTTGAACACTGCGAGCCGGTGTTCGAAGGCAAGATAGAGGGAGAAACGGTTGCGCACGGCAACCTCGGGACGACACCGGTTGCCTATAACATATCCATCTGGCTGCCGGGTGTACTGCGGGTGACCCCCTGGCCGGGCCCGACCATGACGCAGTACGAATGGTATGTGCCGATTGACGAAAACCGGCACTATTACACCCAGACCATCGGCAAAAAGATTGAACAGGAAAGCGACAAGAGCGATTTTGGCCGGGATTTTGACAATAAATGGAATGAAATGGCCTTGCAGGGTTTCAACAATGACGATATCTGGGCGCGTGAAGCGCAACAGGAATACTACCGCTATGACGAGGCCTGGACCGAAGAACACCTGTATGAAGCCGACCGTAACATCAGTGTCTGGCGGCAACTGGCTGCAAAGCGCAACAGGGGGATACAAAAACGTGAACATATTATGAAGATCGGCAGACCCGTTGAATGAAGTGTTAAATTCAGGACACCCATAAATTATGATTCCATGGGTGTCCTGAATTTATCCCAAAATTATATTCCTGGATGCCCGCAAGATAATTTATGGTTGTCCCAAATTGGTTGCCATCTCAGTGAAGAAACGTTATTCAGTGCTGATAGTCGGCGGTGGGCCTTGCGGGCTGATGCTTGCGAACGAGCTTGGGCGGCGTAACATCTGTGTACTGCTCGTCGAAGAGAAATCTTCCACGGCCTTTAATCCGCAGGCCAATGCCACGCAGGCGCGCACCATGGAGCACTTCCGCCGGCACGGTTTTGCCGACGAGGTGCGGGCGCTCGGCCTGCCTGCGGATTACCCGACCGATATCGCCTATTTCACCCGTTATGCAGGCTACGAACTCGCCCGGTTTTCCTTGCCTTCCTCCGGCGCGGCCAGGTCTCGAATACAGACCCTGACAGGGTCCTGGAGCGCCGCCGAGCTGCCCCACCGGGTATCGCAGAAATGGGTTGAAAAGGTTTTATACGAGCACGCTCTCGCCTGCAGGAGTAATGCGATTTGCTTCAGTCATCGCCTGCTCAGTTTCGAACAGTACCCTGACGGTGTTACCGCGACGATAGAAAACCTGGAAACCGGGGCGACATTCACGGTATCTGCCGATTATCTGGTCGGCGCAGACGGCGCACGTAGTCTTGTGCGCCAGTCACTCGGTTTTCATTACCTCGGTGATGGTGGCGCGGTACGGGAGTTCATGGGCGGCCGTATGCACGCCATGTATATCCGTGTGCCCGATTTCTATTCCATGTCCGGCCATGCGCCCGCCTGGATGAACGTGACGTTCAACCGGGACCGGCGCGCGTTCATGGCCGCCGTTGACGGCAAAAGCGAATTCGCATTTCACACGCAACTGCGGGAGGATGAAGATGAAACAGCATTGAGCGATGCCGATGCCGCCGGTATGTTCCGGGCTGCAATGGGTGCGCAGGCAGACGTGGAAATCCTTTCCCGCGGGACCTGGCGGGCCGGCTTTACCCTGGTTGTCGAACGCATGCACGACGGTCGTGTATTCCTCGGCGGCGATGCTGCGCACCTGTTCACGCCGACCGGGGGGTTAGGCTACAACACGGCCATTGAGGATGCCGTGAACCTGGGCTGGAAACTGGCGGCCGTAGTACGCGGATCGGCGCCCCATTCCCTGCTGGCCTCTTACGAACAGGAGCGTCGTCCCGCGGCTGTCCGCAACACGAACTATGCCCGGCAGTTTGCCGATTCACTGGGTGCAAACGTCGCTCCGGCAGAGTTGGAAGATGACTCTCCCGCCGGCGCAGAAGCGCGCGCCAGGGCAGGAGAATACTTCAACGTCCACGCACGCAAGGAATTCAACATCCCTGGGATCACATTCGGAAGCCGCTACGACGGTTCGCCGATTATCGTTACCGACGGCGACCCGCCCCCGGACCGCGCCAATGTCTATATCCCGACCTCCTGCCCGGGAGGGCGCGCGCCGCACCTGTGGCTCGGGGAAGACCACTCGCTCTACGATGAATTCGGGTTCGAATGGACGCTGCTACGCCTCGGAACGAAACCGCCATCGGCAGCGGGAATTAAAAGAGCTTTTGCTGAGGCGGGCCTCGAACTCAGGGTCGTTGATATAATGGACGCTGCGGCCCGGGATATCTACGAGACCGACCTGGCCCTGATCAGGCCGGACCAGGTCGTTGCGTTCCGCGGGCGGGAAATACGCGATCCCGGGGCGCTTGCTGCCAGGGTGAGCGGCCGCGTCCGGTCGCAATCCAGCGTTACGCCGGCGCAGGGTTAGCCGATGCAAGTCTTTCCATCCGGCCTTATTATCTGTCAACGGTTAACCGGCCTGTTTGTATTTATGCTGATCCTTGTGCCGGTTCAGGGAGCGGATTTTCCCGACAGGCTGCTCTGGGGCGATACCCACACGGACAGCCATACCGGCCTGGCCTCGGCGGAAGAAGATAATTTCATGGGAAAATTTGCACAGGATTCCATCCCGGAAAACAAGGAGGAAGGCTTTTACGGTTATCCCGGCTGGCTCTATTCAGCCTCGGGCCTGGCCGCGGTCTGGGCGCGGGACAATACCCGGGAGGAGATCTTTGCCGCGTTCAAGCGGCGTGAGGTCTACGCCAGCACCGGGCCGCGTATCAGCGTGCGTTTTTTTGCGGGATACGGGTTTTCTGAAGAGGATCTGAGCCGCAACAATCTCGCCGCGGCGGGTTACGGCAAGGGCGTACCGATGGGGGGCATCCTGACCGCAGCAGACCGTGCGCCGGGCTTCCTGATACATGCCCTGAAAGACCCGAACGGGGCGAATCTCGACCGGGTCCAGGCGGTAAAGTCCTGGCTGGACGCGGACGGTAAGGCGCGGGAAAAGGTGTTTGACGCGGTCTGGTCCGGTGACCGGACACCGGGGCCCGCCGGAAAACTGCCGCCCGTGGGCGACACTGTCGACCGCAGCAGCGCCCGCTATATAAACGACATCGGCACAGTGGAACTCGCGGCCGTATGGACGGACCCCGAATTCGATCCCGGCACCCGCGCAGTCTACTACCTGCGCGTGCTGCAGATACCCACGCCGCGGAATTCACTTTATGATTCGATTGCCCTGGAAACCGGGCCGCCGCAAGGATATCCTGAAGTAATCCAGGAGCGAGCTTACACCTCGCCCATATGGTATTTGCCGGAATGAATGTAATATTCCCGAACACCCCGCCACTTCACTGCGCCAGCACAGGAACACTATGAACCGGGCGCTATTACTGGCGATCTTCATAATTCAGGGCCTTGTCGGCGGGCCCACCGTATCCGCCCATGACAGCCGCCCGCTTTTCATCAATATCACCGAAACCAGCGAACAGACGGTGATGGTCTCGTGGAAGACACCTCCTGCCGTTGACCTGGACAATGCTCCGCGCATTGCATTGTCGGGTTGTGATGGCTCCGGGCAAATCCCAACACAACAACGTCTGACCGGTTCACTGATTTATTCATGCAAAACAGGCCTGTCAGAGAACTCCCTGATCATTGATTACCCGTTGTTTAATCCAGCCATTTCATCCCTTGTACGCATTGTGTTCGATGACGGACAAACGCGCAGCATTATTCTTGATCCGGGGCGGACCGAGTGGCGCATTCCGGCGCCGGAGACATTTGCAAGCGTGATCAAGGATTATTTCGCCCTGGGTGCCGAACATATATTCGGCGGTATTGACCACCTGCTTTTCCTTGCCGGGCTGCTCTATATCGCCGGCACCCTGCGCCGGATCCTGATCACCGTGACCGGCTTTACCCTGGCCCACTCGATAACCCTGTTCCTGGTGGCGCTGGATGTAATCCGGGTTTCGGTCCCCGCCGTAGAAACGGTGATTGCATTATCGATCGTAATGCTGGCCTGCGAAGTCGCCCGTAACGACCGCACCACGCTGACCTGGCGCAGACCGCTCCTGGTCGCCTGCGGCTTCGGCCTGGTACACGGGGCCGGTTTCGCCGCGGCCCTGACGGAGACAGGCCTGCCGCAGACGGAAAAGATCAGCGCATTATTATTTTTCAACCTGGGTGTGGAAGCAGGCCAAGTGCTCATCATCGCCGTGGTATTCACCGGCCTGTGGGCAGTTTCACGCCTGTACAGGTCGCTGCCGCGTGCGTACGAGAACCGGCAATTACGCCTGGTATTCAGTTATGCGCTCGGTATCGTCTCGTCCTTCTGGTTTGTCGAGCGATTTACGATGGCATTTGTTTAAGATTTCAGGTCTGGGAAAATATCGCTCCGATATACTCATTACTGAAAATTTCAGTGTATTACCATCTGAGATAGTGGGATGAATCCCATTTTACGTTATCGAATAAATTAAGGTTCCCATCCCACTTTTATTCATGCAATATTGAACCGTTGAATTTTGGAGCGTCTGGTCATGCCCGATATACCGGGTTCAAAAAGCACATTGCAACCTGAGGATAACCTGCAGGCGGTCAGCGAACAGGATGTTTCGAGCGACAAGAATTTCCGTTTTTTCGATAACAGGCAGAAATACCTGCTGTTCGTAAATACCTGCAGCGAGAAGGAGATCATTGCGAAACGGGTGGGTATGGAACTGGGGAATATCCGGCCGAATCCCCCGGCGTTACGCATCTTTGATGCGGGCATGGGGGACGGTTCGGTTATCACCCGGGTCATGCGCGAAACACATCGCCGTTTCCCGACCATTCCGCTCTATATTGCATCCAAGGAAATCAGTCTCGAAGACGTCAGGTTATCCTTGTCAAAAATGTCCGACCGTTTTTTTGAACATCCCTCAACAGTGCTTGTGCTGACGAACATGTACTACTCAGAGGCGCCCTGGATGTCCCCGAAGAAAGTTGAGGCCGCCAAAACCATGGTATGGAAGGACGTTGCTCTTTCAGGCACATCTGCGCACGAATTCGACGAACAGCTTGGACATCTGGATGGTTTTCTCGCGCAAAACTGGCAGGCTTCGCACAGTCCGAAAACAGGCAATCCCGTTTATGAGCGACCTGTGGTACTGGTGATATACAGGGAAGATTATCGATTTTTGCTGGACGATGTCATTCCCAGGCAGGGTAAAGTCAGGGCCGACTTTGACCTGGTGATCGCATCACAACCCTATCGATTGAGGGTTTCAGATGAATTCAAGGCCCGGAAAGTACTGAGCCCGCTGGTCCAGGCACTGGGGCGAGGCGGCCGGTTGCTCGGCATTCATTCATGCGGGAATGATCCGGGACTGGAAATAATCAAAGAAGTATGGCCCAAAGAAAATCCCTATCAACGCAACAGGCATGATTTACTGCGCACATTGAAATCCCAGCTAGGTAAGGAAGCAAGGAAATACAATTTTAATGTGTATGCGGATGCGCGATCGATCTTCAGATATGACATGCATACGTTACCTTCAGAGGTATCAGCCAGCATCGGCACTTCCACCTTGTTTGCGGCATGGAACGCAGCCGTATATGTGGCGCAGATAGAAGACTCACGCTTGACCGAGGCAATCACGGACGACAGGTACCTGCTGGCGACCGACAGGATTTTGAAGAAATACGGCGGTCTCTGGTTCTACGATGAATCCTTTGTGGTGTCGCGCAAAAAGAGTTAGCAAGCAAAAAAATTACCCTTTCCGGAGCCCGGCACCTGGCAGGATTGTGATGGTTTACTTCCATACTATTCTGGATTATACTCCATAATAATGCAACTATTAGGGAATTAGGTCTTGAATGGTTAACATCAGGAGAGTCTTGAACATTGAACTTGAACAAGGTCAGTCCGCGTTTTTGTGGGGGCCTCGCAAGACCGGCAAGTCAACCTATCTGAAACAGGCATTTCCGGAAAGCGTAGTCTATGATTTTCTCAAGACGGATGTGACGCTGGACCTCATTAGAAGTCCCTCCCTGTTGCGTGAACAACTCCTGGCAAACAGGGAACAGGCAGCGGCATCTCCTGTTGTACTGGATGAAGTACAAAGAGTGCCTGCCATTCTGGATGAGGTTCATTGGCTGATTGAAAATGCCGGTTTGAATTTTATCCTGTGCGGTTCAAGCGCCAGGAAATTGATAAAGGGTAGCGTCAACCTGCTTGGAGGACGAGCCTGGCGCTTTGAAATGTTCCCGTTTGTCTTCCCTGAAATCAAACAGTTTGATTTATTACGCGCCCTGAACCAGGGTCTGGTACCCTCCCATTACCTCCAGCAGCATCAATATCAACGGTCGTTACGCGCCTATGTGCAGGACTACCTGAAAGAGGAAGTATTCAATGAGGGCCTGGCGCGAAACATGCCCGCGTTCTCACGATTTTTTGAAGCGATGGGATATTCCCATGGCGGGTTAATCAACCATGCAAATATTGCGCGGGACTGTGGGGTTGACGCCAAAACCGTAAAAGAATATTTCCAGATATTGGCAGATACGTTACTGGGAACCTTTGTGCCGCCGTATAAAAAAAGACAAAACCGGCAGGTCATCACCAAGGCTTCAAAATTTTACCTGTTTGATGTCGGCATCGCCGGGCATCTCAGTCAACGCAAAATTACTGAAGCGCGCGGGGAACAGTTCGGCAAAGCTCTGGAGCATTTTGTATTTATGGAACTTAATGCCCATCGTTCATACCATGACTTGCATTACGCGATAAGTTTCTGGAGGACAAAATCCGGCCTTGAAGTGGATTTCATACTGGGTGACGGGGAGGTTGCCATAGAAGTCAAAGGATCAAGCCGAGTAGATAAAACGGATATGAGGTCCCTCCGAGCGTATATGAACGAGTTTAAACCAAGATTGGGGATTGTAGTATCCAACGAAAAATACGAACGTCAGGTCGGTGATATAACCGTGTTGCCCTGGCAAATTTTCCTGAATAAATTATGGGCGGGAGAGTTGCTGTGATGCCGGATCTCCTGGTGAATAATGATCATTAGGTTACAATATCAAAGTAACCGGAGGCGGCAATCCTTCCCGGCAGACGTGCCGCGGAAACCCTGAATTCGAGACTACTTGACGGTTTAAGAGCATTCCTGAACAGGCCGGGACAGGAAAATACACGGTTAAAATATTTTTGATTCAACTACGAAACGGCGAGGAACTATTATGGCAATCATTGACCCATTACAACGCGAACAGGCACCGGAACTGGAAGATTACTTCACCGTATGGGATGAGCGTATGGGCTACCTGCCGAATGCGCTGATGACCATGGCGCGCAAACCGAAGATGGTGCAGGCGCTGGCGCAACTTTCCGAGGCCGTACATAACGATTGCAGCCTGTCGCCTGACGTAAGGGGACTGGTCGGGCAGATGGCGAGCAAAGTACACGGTTGCCAGTATTGCCTTGCCCACACTGCCGCCAACTCTGAACGCTACGGCGTTGCCGTTGAGAAGATCGCGCGCATGTGGGAGTTCGAGACCTGCGAACTTTTCAGTGATGCCGAGCGCGCGGCCCTGCGTTTTGCCGCGGCATCAGCCTCCGTACCCAACGCGGTCGATGAGACCCTGGCCGCGGACCTGAAACAGTATTTCAACGATACGGAAATCGTCGAGATCATGGGAATTATCTGTTATTACGGCTGGTGGAACCGCTGGAACCCCTCACTCGCGACAACACTGGAAGCTCATCCCCGTGGATTCGCCGAACAGCACCTCGACGCGACGAAATGGAACATCGGCACTCATGGTTGAAAATAGCATCTGCGCCGTGCCCGCATGGTCGGGCACACCGGATGCGGTTCTTTACCGGGACGTGTGATTTGGCATAAACGTACTGGTTATTCTACGTCCAGCACGCCGAGTTCGATCAGCATGCCAAGTTCGTCGCGGCAGACCCATTCTTCTGCAATTTTGCCATCTTCAATCCTGAAGTTTGCGATGGCGGACCAACCTACCGTTTTTCCGGCCACCTCGTGATAGCCGATGCGGCTTTTCCAGTTGTCGCGGTGCACGGCCAGGTGGCTCAAGCGGCAGGAGATGCGATCATCTGAGCCGAACATCTCGTAAATAGTCGTTTTTATCGAGCTGTAGCTGTCAATGACCCGGGTCAGGCCGGCCTTGAAATCTTCGATACCGATAATGGGTTCCGGTACCTCGGGCCGGTGGATAATACAATCGTCGGTGTAGTATTCACCCAGCAGGTCGATATTGAATTTATCAACGACCTCCGCGAAATAGCCCCTTACGATTTCTTTATTCTCTTCAACTGACATTTTGTAGTCCTGCCTCTGGTAAACCTGTATTTCGCCCACTATTACTGTTCGGTCGACTCTTCTCTTTTGCGCAAATCGACCACGACATCGCTCTTCAACATGCTTTGACAGGCCAGTATATATCCGGCCGCAAGTTGTTTGCGGGTCAGTGTATAGGAAAAGTCAAGGATCGGTTTGATTTTGCCTTCAATCAACCTGCACCTGCAGGTACCGCAGGTACCGACTGTGCACTGGTGCGGGAAGGCGATATTCTGATCCAGGGCTGCCTGCAGGAGTGTTCTGTTGCGAGGCACATTGAATTTCTTTTGGGGGTGTTGAATTAGCGCTGTATACGATTCCTTCCGCTTCAGGATGTCTTTAATCCAGCCTGTCATGGCTCAATAAGGCACATGTCAAAAAGCATTGAGCACAGTACAACCATGAAGTCGATATCTGTTAAGAGACCCCAGCTTCAATTTGCATCGTGTTGCGGTAATATTCCCAAAAACCGATGACTGCCGATTCCGTCACCAGGTGTTCCGTATCTTCCGCTTTGCCGCCCCCCATGCCGATATAGGATGATTTTTCCTGGTCACGAATAATTGCTTCATGCACTATTTCCACGGCTTCACCGTCTTCCATGGAAATCAGGCCGGCAGGACCTATCAGGTTGCCCTGCTTGTTCCTGATGTTCTGCATTTCCTCATCATCATCTTTGTAACCGAACTGGGTCCATACCAGTTCAAACTGCGCTGGTCCCTTCGTGACGGTCTGTCTCACTGCTAGCGTATTGGCGATCTGCTGCAGGACCAGGTTTGGAAATGTAGTCAATATAACCAGGGTCACGCCGTCGTCAAACTCTTTCCTGCCTGCCAGCAGGGACGGGTCTTTCAGGGTGAATTCGGCATTGAACGTCCTGAGCCCGTCATACCCTTCTGTTTTACCTTCGTCGGTACCCTGTGATGCGGTCAGAACCGTGTGGCGTTTTTTATCATCCATCCAGCTGCCGCCTTTTTGTGTTGACCGGTAGAGGCCGAAGGTCGTATGAAACAGGTGCAACAAACTGGCGTGGTAAGGATCGCGGGTATTTTCCGCGTACAATTTCCAGTTTCCCCGGACCAGTTGCCGCTCATCACCAAGCACCTTGATCGGGCTGTGACATATCCGTTCTATATGACTGACGATCACGGCACCCAGGTAATCCCGTAAGGACTCGACCTTGTCTGAAAATGTAGCGAAAATCAGGTGGCCCACCGTATCGACGCGCAACGTGTCCAGCCCGTGTTGTTCCATCCTGAACCCTTCCGGCATCCCGCCCCGGCCACCTAGTCCGCGCCGGAACGGTACCCCGATCAATTTTCCCTGCATATCATACTTCCATTGATGGTAGACGCACTCCAATTCGTCGATGTTGCCCCTGGCGCTGCGACAGACCAGGGCGCCCCTGTGGGCGCAACGGTTGGTCATCACGTTAATGCCGCCCTCCCTGTCCCGGGTGACAATCACCGGCGTATCGCCGATATAAGTTGCCTTGAAATCACCGGGATCCGGTATCTCCGCGGTCAGACCGATAAAGGACCAGTTATCGCCCCGAAAGATCCTTTCCTGCTCCACCTCATAAATTTTGGCGTCCGTGAAAACGCCATAAGGCACATGACCGGCCTCATCATCTATCGGCCAGTACAACGAGCCGTTTGTCGTATCGATCACTGTATTCATGGGTTGCTCCGGCATCAAATCGGGGTCACCAGCAAACTCTTGATAAGGTGGGTGTCAAATATGGCGACTTTCTCCTGGAATTTTAAAACGTCTCCATCCGCCACGATCTTATCCACGTATTTACCTGCATTATAAATCTCCGTCGCGCCGTCGGTTTTCGTCTGCATAACCAGGTAATTGCTCTGTACGCTGATCACGCCATCTTTCAGGTCCTTGATGAGAATGTTACTGAGCACATGCCGATAATTGTGTTCGGCGTAGACGTTTGCGTTGCGCAAGGACACAATCCTGTCTTCAAGCATTCCCTTGCTGTCGCAGAAGATAGCGGCGGCCGGCAGGTCACGATCATGGTTCTCCCTGGAAATAATTTTATATACGCAATTCTCCGTAAAAAAATCGGGCCACTGTTCCAGCCTGTCATCGTCAATACATTCCACGTAACGGCCCTGCAGTCGTTCCACATGGTAATGTAATTCCATCTCGGTCAGCTTGTTCAGTTCCATCCTGCTACTCGGTTCGCCTCTGTTGCCAGTTGTAATTCCGCCGCCGTTGCATGGTTTTCATCCCACCGCCTGATGTGTTCACGCATGCGTTTATGCCATAAAGGGGGCACCAGGGCCAATAAGAAATACCCGTAGGCGCTGCCGACCCGCGCCGCATCCGGGTAAGGTGTGAGTTCCCAGTAAGGCACCGTGGGATCAGTATGGTGCTGTGAATGCGTTACGATCTCGAAGGTAAGAACGCGCGACAGGGGACGGATGTGGTTCCAGGCGTGGCGTATCTCGATGGGTGTGTCCGGCACGCGTATCAGACCGTAATGTTGTACGTAACTGAAGACACAGACTATACATTGTCCTATTAAAGAGATAAGCAAAACGCTGATGCCGGCAAACAGGCTCACACTCAAACAGAAAAACAGAAACAGTGCCAGGTAACCGGCAACCGCCCATAAGACTATGTTGCCGGGAGACCAGTGACTCATTCCCTTATTGGCGAAACGCAGCTTTTCCATGTTCCAGGGTTCAGTATGAAAAAACGGGAGCAGCCGGGCAATAAAGGCGTATACGGATTCACCCCGGTATGGCGTATCGATATCATCTATTGTCGAGGTCTCAATGTGGTGGCCTTTGCGGTGCTCCAGCTCCACGTCCCCCGAAATCAGGGTAACCGCAAATAAATCACCAACAAAGCGGGAGATGCTTTCATGGCGATGAAATAATTCGTGGGAAATGGGTAAACCCACCGCGGCCGTAATACCAGCTACCGAAATAATCGTGCCCAACCATTCCCACCACTGGTAGTCTGTCTGCAGGAACCACCAGAGGCCGTACCAGAGAAATAACCAGGGGATCAGTTGAATATACAGCATGAACAACGCACCCGCCGGCCGCATGTCGCGTTTGCGCAAATCGTCCTCAAGGAAATATTCCACGCCCGCCACCAGCGGAAAAAGAAGTACGCCGAACCAGCAACCTGCCCCGCCCAGCATCACGCCCAGGGTGGTAATAATAAAAAAACCACCCGGCCATACATAACGCAGATAATCTGTCACCCTCACCCCCTGCAACACCGTTGATCTGACTGAGATCGGAATGTTGTTTCATGCCCTGATACGATATTAACCGAAACCCATTGATGCCGATATATAAAATTTTATCATCATTAAGAATGCCCGGGTATATATGGAGCAACACGCAGCCAACCTGTCCGGGTTGTTTTGCCGCTTTTTTATTTCCGCTGCATTAATCAAATCAATCACGGAACAGATTACGGCATCCTCGTGCAGGTACAGGCTCGACCTGCTACAATTTACCCGAAGACGCGGTATCCGACCACGGATGCCAAAATTTGAATTTATATACCTGTAAGGAGCAAAACATGGCCAAAATCGAAGGCGGTTGCCTGTGCCGCAACATACGCTATACGAGTGAAGCAGAACCCCTGGCGACTGTGCTTTGTCATTGCGTCAACTGCCAGAAACAAAGCGGCGGGGCATACTCATTAAATTTAGTCATGCCGAAAGGTTCCCTGAACATCCAGGGTGAAATGACCACCTACGTGGATACCGGGGACAGCGGGAACCCCCTGGACCGCAATTTCTGCGGGCGTTGCGGGTCGGTAATCACCAGCGAGCCGTCGGCAATCGATACCATCACCGTCCTCAAGGCGGGCTCCCTGGATGATACTTCCTGGATCAAACCTGTCATGGAAATCTACTGCGACAGCGCCCAGCCATGGACCCGGGAGCACGTGGAGATGCAATCCCATCCGAAGATGATGCCGTCGTAGAGAAACGCTTATCGCAACAAAGTACCCATAGTTACCTTGCGGCAGTGCCGGACGTCAGGATTTACGCCAGAACTGAAGTGGTGTCCAATCTGCTATATGACTGAAATCCTGGTCAGTCGACAGCATAGTTAGTTCACGGCTGATGCAAAGCTGGGCTAGCAAAGCATCTATGGTTCCGACCTGAATACCGTGATGACGGCAATTGTTGCGTAACAGTGCCGCATTGATATGGTCGTCGCTACTTGGGACCAGTAAGGGCAGCGCCCCGAAGCGCTCGACGATCCGCTCCCAAGCCCTTGGTCCACGGCAGCCTTGTAACAACTCCTGGAGCACGATTCCTGTCGTATGAATTAATTCACCGCCACTGAGTGCATCTCGCAGACGCCGTACCTCGGGCTGGTCGGGTACCGAATCCCTCCGTAAAGCCAGCGACCAGACGCTGGTATCAACAAAGATAGTCACTACCGGGTCCGTTCCTGCTTGTAGTCGAATTCGTCATCCCAATCGAATTCTCCAAAAAGATCCAGCACTCGTTCTTGCTCACGGCGCGCGATGAATTCGCGTAACGCTTTGTTAACGGTCGCTTTCTTCGTTTTCTCGTCACTGAGATCCAGTGCTTTATCAAGCAAATCAGGGTCAATAGAAAGGTTTGTTGCCATTGTGTCAATATCCACACATTAATCCACACATAGAATAATACCTGTAAATGTTGCGGTCAAGCATTTCTGGAATAACGGTGTCGAACCATAGCGTGGCCAGAGTAATATTGTCGACCGATAGTTTTCAATTGAGTGATTGGTTCATTTCGTCCCTGGATGGTTAATATCATCCACAATAAACTGTTGGGCGTATCACAATATTTCATATATATTACTGATAAAACTATAATAATTATGCCTTCTCTCAATTGGTACGTTTCCTGCTTATCATAATTACTTGATTTAAAAGAATTCATATTTCACTCAGGGGGAGTATTCTATGTGGAAGCTTCACTTTGCCGGGTTTGCGGTTGCCGCAGGCATATTGCTCATTACAACGTCCGCCTACGCCGTTACCGACCTCGACGAAATTATCGTTACCGCAACCCGCCAGGACCAGTCACTGGCGGATGTCTCCAGCGCGGTCAGCGTGGTGGAGAAAGATGCTATCCAGACCGGCCGTCAGCAACTGGGCCTGGACGAATCGCTGACCCGGGTACCCGGCATCTTTTTCCAGAACCGTTATAACTTCAGCCAGGACCTGCGTGTCGCGATCCGGGGCTTCGGCGCCCGGGCAAATTTCGGTATCCGCGGCATCAAGGTGTTCGTCGATGACCTTCCGGCGACACTGGCCGACGGCCAGAGCGGGGTCGACGATATCGATATCGGATCGGTCGGCCGCATCGAAATTATCCGTGGACCGTCTTCCGCGTTGTACGGCAGCGCCTCCGGCGGCGTCATGAGCCTTTACACCGAGGACGGGCCGGATACGCCGTTCGCCGAGGCCAGGGTAACCCTGGGCGAGTACGACCACCAGAAATACCAACTCAAGTTCGGCGGGCAAACGGGCAAACTGAATTACCTGGTAAACGGTTCCTACATGGAGAGCGACGGTTACCGGGAGAATTCCAGGGTGGAACACGGCCTGGTGAACAGCAAGCTCCGCTACGAATTTGATGAAGACTCCGATCTGACCCTGATCTTCAACCTGGTGGATTCGCCCCAGGCCGATGATTCAGGCGGTATCTCGCAGGCCAACGTGGATATGGACAGACGCCAGGCGCAGCCGAGAAACCTCAGCTCCAACGCCGGTGAAAAACTGGAACAACAGAAGGTCGGCTGGCTCTACCGCAAGCAGTTCGGCGAGAACCACGAGATCAGGGTGCGCAACTACTACCTGTGGCGCGACTTCATGGCCTTTCTGCCCATCGGTTCCCATATCCGGTTTGTGCCTGATGACGGAGTGGTTGAGTTCGACCGCTTCTTTTTTGGCGGCGGTGGGCAATACACCTATACGGGAGAACTGATGGGCCGTCCCAATCAATTCACTGCGGGGTTCGATATCGACATCCAGGAAGACGATCGGCAACGTTATTCCAATGATGCCGGGATTCAAGGCGCATTATCCTTTGACCAGTTGGAAGAAGCGGAGGCTTATGGATTTTACCTCCGCAACAGTCTTGCCATTTCCGATTCCCTGCAGCTTACGCTGGGTGGCCGTTATGATGTTGTGGACCTGTCCGTTGATGACCGCTTCCTGGCCAACGCGGACCAGTCCGGTGAACTGGACTTCGAGGAATTCAGTCCAAGCGCCGGTTTGACCTGGGGCGCGACGGATTCGGTCAGTTTCTATTTCAACTATGCGACCGGGTTTGAAACGCCCACTTTTACCGAACTGGCTAATCCGGCAAGAAACCTTGATGTAAGTCTTGGCGGATTCGCCTCTGTAGATGCCCAGAACGCGGAGAGCTTTGAAATCGGCGCCCGCGGTCTTATCGGGGAGCGTGTTTATTTCGACATCGCCGGGTTCATCATGGAAGTGGAAGACGAGGTGGTTAGCGTCGCCAATATCGGCAATCGTACTTTTTTCCGGAATGCCGATACCGACCGTAACGGCATTGAAGCCGCCATCGTCGTGGACATCCTGGAAGGCCTGCAGCTCACCGCATCCTATACTTATTCCGATTTCGAGTTCGACAGCTTTCCGACCAACATGGCTGCGGAAGGCAAGATGCTGCCCGGTATTCCCGAGAACCAGTTGTTTGCGGAACTGGCCTACCGCCACGATTCCGGTTTTTACCTGAGCTGGGATGTCCTCGTGGTTGACGACCTGGCGATCAACAACGCCAATACCGCTATTTCCGATTCCTATGAAGTATCGAACCTGAGGGCAGGACACCGCCTGCAGATGGCAGGATTTGAGTTGTCTCCGTTTATCGGCATCAACAACCTGTTTGACACGAAATACATGTCCAACCTGCGCCTCAACGGTTTTGGCGGCAGGGTGTTGGAACCGGCGCCTACGTTGAACGTGTACGGAGGGGTGTCAGTAAGGTTGAATTACTAACGTGCTTAAAGGGGACGGAATTGAATTCCGTCCCCGGTGGTTTCCAATACGACTTCAGGGCCAGAGACCGTCCGTTTACAACGCTTCAAGAAACCGTTTCACGGCTGGCAACAAGCCAGGCTCCACCCAGTAGAGTTTCGAAAAGTGCCTGCGGCAAAACAGTCCGCGCCCATGAGCTTTTGCCTACACCGCGCACGCCGAACAAGAAAAAGCTGCGGACGGGTAGCTGAGTAATCCTTTTGTATAGTATAAAGTCATAAATAGCCGAAAAGTAGCGACATTACAAGCAATATCCCGGTCTCATCAAACGCTGTATTTTTCCTCAAAGTCGAAAACCAGCGTTGGTCTTTCTGCAACATGATTATATAGATGTCCCGGAATTGCGGGATCAGGGAAAATCAGACTTTACTTTCTCAGATTTCAGACTATAGTATTGTTATCAACTGTTGATAAGTTAAGACATGGATACCATGGATATCGGCCTGCAAGTGTTGTTGGAGTTGGACGGCAAGAATACAGAGCGATGTCTTTGATTGAAGAGGTAAAGATCATGCCTAATTTGCACGTCGGTATTATGCCAAGAGAGCGGTTTCAGCAGCGTGTATTGGACATTGCAGGCGGTCGTATTAAACCCGGAAGGGGAGAACCGGAAATCTGGTTCAGTTCGATGAAATCATTCAGCGAGGTGTTGAGTGATAACAATGTCCGCTTACTGAAAATGATCGCGGAGCAGAAGCCTTCCAGTATCAAGGAACTGGAAAAACTAAGTGGACGGAGGAGCAGTAACCTGAGTAGAACGTTAAAAACGTTTGAGCGATATGGTCTGGTTGACCTGCAAAAGGTTCCCGGAAGTCGAGCGATTTTGCCCGTTGCCAAAGCTACCGGCGTCAGGCTGAGCTGTGACTTTGCATCTTATTAATCAAGTCCCAACGCACGTGCCGTGTCAGACTGCATAATTCATATTGCGCCGACCAGTGAACACGCCGCTTACACAGCCCTCAAAAATTCGAAGAACCCTTGGCCTGGTTTACTTAGGGAAGGACCTGTCATTTCAGCACCTTTTTGAATTCATCGACAGTCAGTCCGCTGTCTTTGACTATACCAGCCATTGTGTGGGCATTAACCGGATTATTTCTCGGGATGGTGATGAAGTGAATGCCGTCTGCGCGGGGACGAACCATGATGCGGCATTATTTATGTCGTTGTGTATAAATGGGAGAGTTTTATGGTAGAGACGATTCGCGGTTACCATTTGAAAGACAGGAAGGGGCTTAATCACTGGGATGCTTTACTGGAAGAATGGCTTCTTGCACATGAGAGATTCTGCCGTATTATGAAGGGTTGTGATGACCCTGCTGCTTATTGGTACACCGAAATACCTAATGTAAGTATCCTTGGCGCTGCTGCCTGGCGTTGTGGGAGGATTGCCTTGCAAGAATTCAGCACAAAGAAAAAAGTTCGAGGCGAGGAACCTTGGGCAGGGAGAGGAGATCTGTGGATTTGCACCGACACCAACTGGAAAGAAGAACTGATAGAGGCAAAGCACAAATTTGTTTCTTTGTCTGGAGCTAAAGATAAAGATGGGTTGCCCACCACTATAAAAAACTCTATGGAAGAAGCCACCTTGGCAGCAAAAGAAGCACGGGGAGGCCAACGCGATGTAACAGCGCTTGCCGTAGTTTTTGCTTCGCTAAAAGCCCCGAAGAGTGCCAATGATAAGATTGACCAACTGATAAAAGACTTTTGCGAAACAATTAAATCATCAGCGGATTATCACGCTTCAGCTTGGTGTTTTCCAAAAGAAACCCGTGAGTTACAACATCCTGAAACAGGAAAGTATTTTCCCGGCATCGCGATGCTGATAAAGAACATCAGTACAAAACGTACATAAACCAACGACATCAAGGGTGATTCCCAGCTACAGACAGAAGGCTGAATGGTGCGAGCAACTTTGAAAATCGATGACAAGCTGTTGGCAAAGGCTCAACACATTACGGGTGTAACCGGCAAGTCAGAACTGGTTCATGAGGGACTTAAAGCCCTGATTGAGCGTGAGAGTGCAAAGCGGTTGGCCGGTCTGGGAGGCCGCCAGCCGGGCCTTCAGGCCATATCTCGGCAACGCAGCACGGCTGAATGATCCTGGTAAACACGTCGGTCTGGATTGATCACTCACGCCCCGGTAAGCGGAAAGACGTTATGATTGTTACAATCCACCCGAAGATGCCAGGTTGAAGATATCCATGAAACACATCGAAATTACGGAATTCGGCGGTCCTGACGTACTGCAAATAACAGCCGGCGATGCGCCAGTAGCGGGCGAAAGCCAGGTATTGATAAGAGTCGCTGCAGCCGGCATCAACCGCCCTGACGTCATGCAACGGCAGGGGAAATACCCTCCCCCGCCCGGCGCGTCAGTGATACCCGGCCTGGAAATAGCGGGCGAGGTCGTTGAAACCGGAGAGAACGTTGCCTGGCCGCAGCCCGGCGACCAGGTCTGCGCGCTGGTGACCGGCGGCGGCTATGCCGAGCTTGCCGTCGCCGAGGCCCCCTTGTGCCTCCCCATCCCCGCAGGGCTGACGTCCGTGGAGGCCGCCGCGCTGCCGGAAACCTTTTTCACCGTCTGGAGCAACCTGTTTGACCGCGCCGGACTAAGGGCGGGGGAGACGGTGTTAATTCACGGCGGCAGCAGCGGCATCGGCACGACGGCCATCCAGTTGGCAAAAGCGTTCGGCGCCACCGTCTTTACGACGGCCGGTAATGAGGAAAAATGCAAGGTATGCCGTGAACTGGGCGCGGACCTTGTGATCAATTACAACGAAGAGGACTTTGTGGAAGCATGCAGAAACGCCACCGGTGGTAAAGGCGTTGAAGTCATTCTTGATATGGTGGCGGGAGACTATACCAACCGTAATATTGCCGCTGCCGCCGTGGAAGGCCGTTACGTCATTATCGCGGGTTTGAGAGGATTTTCGGCCGAGGTGTCCATCCGCTCCATCATGTTGAAGCGCCTGTTGATAACCGGGTCTACGCTACGGCCCAGGCCGGTGGAGTTCAAGGCGGCGATAGCAGCAGGTTTGAGGGAGCAGGTCTGGCCCTTGCTCGAGTCGGGTCAGGTCAGGCCGGGCATTCATACGGCGCTGCCGTTGAACAAGGCCAATGAAGGCCACCGATTAATGGAATCGAGCCGGCATATCGGAAAAATCATGTTGCGGGTCTCGGAGTAACAGACAATAATACGAAACAACAGCCTTATTGGAGTTCAGGAAATGCCGAAAGTTACCTATATCGCATTCGACGGTGATGAAACGACAGTAGACGCCAAAGAAGGTATGAGCGTTATGCAATCCGCCGTTAATAACGGGGTTGATGGAATCGTTGCCGAATGCGGCGGCGCCTGCAGTTGCGCCACCTGTCACGTATATGTTGATGAGGCATGGTTCGAGAAGCTGCCGGAGGCGCAGACAATGGAGAAGGAAATGCTGGACTTTGTCATGAGTCCGCAACCGACCAGCCGGCTGAGTTGCCAGATCAAGGTGACCGCTGAACTGGACGGCCTGGTTGTGAACACGCCTGAATCGCAGTATTGACGTATACCAGGAGTTTTCAACGGTAACCCTGCTTGGCCAGACTCCCGCAAGTCATTGCCGAACCCTTGAGCGCTGAGGCGTTTCGCCCGTTTGGACAGGTATTGGAAGGCCTGGCCGAACCAGGGCGTAAATCCTTCAACGAGTTCCTGGAAAACGCCCGGTTATATGCCGGTGTTGACCTGTCAATCGCTACCATCAAACCCGCTGACGCCTGGCCGATGCGAGTGAAGGTGCTGGAAAGACACCCCCATTCCAGCCAGACGTTCATCCCGGTCAACGCAGCCAGGTACCTGGTTATCGTAGCGCCTGACAAATCCGATGGCAGTCCGGAACTGGAAGGGGCCAGATGTTTCCTGGCAGACGGCAGGCAAGGCGTCACTTACCGGCGCGGACTCTGGCATCACGACATGACTGTTCTTGATGATACGGCAGAAATGGCGATCCTGATGTGGTGCGACGGCGGCAGTGACGACGAAGAGTTACTGGAAATTGATACGCCGTTTGAAGTGTCGTTACCGGTTGATTCCCAGCCGCCTCCCGCAGCAAAACCCGCTGCATAATGAAACAACTGCTTAACATCGATGTAAACGGTGAGGCGCACGAGATTGCCGTTGAACCTTATGCGACATTACTCGATGTATTACGCGAACAACTGGGCATCACGGGTCCGAAACGCGGTTGCGATACAGGGGGGTGCGGCTGTTGTACCGTGCTGATTAACGGCAGGTCACATTATGCCTGCATGGCTTATGCTTCAACGGTGCAGGATAAAGCGATCACCACCGTCGAAGGCCTGGTGAACGGCGCTGAACTCCATCCGCTGCAACAGGCCTTCGTCGATCACGGCGCAGTACAGTGTGGCTACTGCAGCAGCGGTTTTATCATGGCGGCCAAGGAACTGCTGGATAAAAACCGGAATCCGACCAGGGCTGAAATCAGGCAGGCAATCGCCGGAAATCTTTGTCGCTGTACCGGTTATACAAAGATCGTTGATGCCATTGAAGCCGCGGCAACGGCAGTCTCATGACAGGAACCTGAAAACCATGCCGGAGACAAGCTATATCGGGGCGGGTATCCCGAATATCGATGCTTATGACAAGGTTGTGGGAGGCCGGGGTTACCCGGTCAATGTCTCACTTCCGGGGATGCTGCATGGAAAGCTGCTGCGCAGCTTTTACCCGCATGCAAACATCATCTCCATCGATACGTCAGAGGCGGCGAAGTTACCGGGGATCAAGTCGATACTCACTGCTGACGACGTGCCGCAGAAGAAATTCAACCCCATTTATTTCATGCCGGTGATGGCCCTGGGCGCCAACCATGATATGGATATTCTCAACCGCACGGTGCGTTATTCCGGCCAGCCCATCGCAGCCGTGGCGGCCACGTCCCCGGAGATCGCGCAACAGGCCCTGGAACTGATTGACGTCGAATACGAAGAACTGCCGGCGCTATTCACGACCGACGAAGCCATGGCGGACGGCGCCGTGCGGTTGCACGATTACACCGAGAACAATATTGCCAAGCACCCTTATTTTGAGACCGGTGACGTGGATGGCGCGCTGGAACAGGCAGACCACGTTTTTGAACACACTTACCAGACCCAGCGGGTACACACCTGTTACCTGGAGCCGCGCATGGTTGTAGTCGATGCCGACACCCAGGGGAACCTCACCGTTTACAGTTCCAACCAGCATTTGTTCGGGCTCAGGGAAAAACTGGCTTTTGTGCTGGATATGCCGGTAAGCAAGGTCCGGGTCATCAAGCCGCCGTATATCGGCGGCGGTTTCGGCGGCAAACTGGATCTCGGCTATATCGAACCGCTGGCGGCGATCATGAGCCGGCGCACCGGCAGGCCGGTAAAGTTCGTGCACACGCGTGCCGAAGATTTCATTACCGGCGCGCGCAACCCGGTCAACCTCAAGCTGACAACCGCGGTCAACAACGACGGCGCCATAACCGCACGCTGCGGCAAAAGCACCTTTGATGCGGGCGCTTATGCCACCCATGGCTCCACGGTCATCATGGTCCACGGCCTGTTCGGATTCATGTACACGTACAACTGCCCGAACCGGCGCTGGGAGGGAATCTCAGTACATACCAACAACATGATCAGCGGCGGTTATCGCGGCTACGGCGCGCCCCAGGCTGCCTTTGCCGTTGAATCACAACTGGATGAAATCTGCGTGGAAACGGGCCTTGATCCACTTGAACTCAGGATAAAAAACAGCCATCGCGAGGGTGAGCAACACCCGGTATTCAACCAGACATTCACCACTTACCGCTTCGAAGAGTGTATCAGGCAAGGCGCCGGGCGCATCGGCTGGGAACGGCGCACGCCGCCCAATTCAGACCCGGGCGCCAGGCAGCGCGGGCTGGGCATGGCCTGCGTCCCGACCTGGACATCCAACTGTACCGGCCAACCTGACCTGTACGAGCATTCCGGCGCCCTGGTGAAACTCAACCCTGACGGCTCCGCGGATATAGGAACGGCCTGTATCGACATCGGTTCCGGTCAAAACACCGTGTTTTGCCAGATGGTTGCCGAGGAGCTGGGCATCCCTCTTGAGCAGGTCAGGATGAGTAACGTGGATACCGGCAACGTTCCGTTCGACGCCCCCACCCATGCCAGCCGCGGCACCTATGCGGCAGGCGGCGCGGTTAAAGCGGCCGCCGCCGATGCAAAATCGAAGATGTTCGCGGTGGCTGCGACCATGCTCGAAGCCAGTCCCGGAGACCTTGACTCCCGCGCCGGGAAGATCTACGTCAAGGGCAGTGAAGCCAGATCCGTGACTGTACAAGAGGTGGCCGCGCGCGCGGATTCTCCCCTGGTGCAGGTAACTGCGCAGGGTCCGCAGACAGATTCAACGCCGTTTCGCGGGACAATCATCGGCGTTTCCAGCCTCAACCCGAAGATCACGCCCATACCTTGCGGCGCCATGTTCGTGGAAGTGGAAGTGGATACCGATACCGGCGAGGTCAAGGTGGAACATGTTGTCTATGCCCACGATATCGGCAGAGTCATCAATCCTGTTACCGCTGAAGGACAGGTCGAAGGCGCGGTACAGCAGGGGATTGGTTATGCGCTGATGGAGCACATGCAGTTCGACCCCGCTTCCGGCGCTTGCCTGTCCGCGGACTTCCTGGATTACAAGATGCCGACCGCCATGGAGATGCCGGATAAAATTGAAACCATCTTTATCGAATCCATGGAAGAGACAGGCCCGTTCGGCGCAAAAAGTCTTGCGGAATGTTGTTTGATCGTGCCTGCTCCCGCCATTGCCAATGCCGTGTATAACGCGGTTGGCGTACGCGTCAGGGAATTGCCGATTACCCCTGAAAAGGTACTAACCGGTCTTGGCAAGCTGTAATCGAAACCCCAGGAGGAGATTCAATCGGCGGCGATCGCCGACTCCAGCCAAGTCACAACCATGTTGACGTCTTCGATACCCTCGCTGGTTGCAGGAATGGTTTGTTGCAGCGTCTGCTGTCGACGGCCCTCAACTGATAGAATATCTTCCTCGTCAGTGTATCCCTCGCCGGACAGCCAACTTTGCAGTTCTTCTATCTTGCTGGTCCGGAATCCGGAAACCTGTCCCGTGCGTAATGCCTGAACCAGTGCTTCTCCATCTCCCTTAACTTCTTCCGAGAGACCCTCGACGCGGTCAATAAACCTATCCGATACGACGCCCGATTGCTCCAGAGCAATACGATTCACGGGCCAGCCCCGGCCCCGGCGCCACAGCGCCGTCCAGTTGCGGACCACAGCGCACCTCTGCCGAAGCCTTTCCCGGAGTTCGGCATCGGTAACAGCGGCAGGTCCCGCATTGCTTTCAAGCAAGGCTTCAAGCTGGCCGAGACTGATAATGCGCCAGTTGTTTATGAACTGGTGAAGCATAACCAGGTCGTCACGCAACAGGTGGAATAGGTGGACCATGCCCGGTTCCAGGCGCGGGTTCATTAATGGTACGCCGAGAACAGAAGCATAGGCTTCGGGGTCACGACCCTCAGGCGCCGGCAAGGAAGGAGGCGGCGTAACTTTGTAGTCCTGTGGGGAGTAGGCCTGTTGTGGGAAACGGACCGCAGCAAGGTCGATGATTGGCGGTTCGCTGCCTGTAGCATGCTTCCATAGCGCATACTCATGACGTCGGGCAGCCAGGTAAAATATCTGGCGTCCCTCCGTTTCGGCCAACCGCTCAAGGCTGTTGGCCATTACTGCAAAACGCTCTTCGTCACTGGTTGTCAACGCTTCGTCGAGAAACAGCGGCAAGGTCTCCCTGCCCTGTTCCTGCGCCCGGATCCAGGCGAGGCGCAGCGCGAGCAGCAGTTGCATCCTGGTGCCTGATGAAAGCCCGTCGAGGTTTCTCGTTTCCTCTTGTTTCAGATCACGGGCGATGAATGCGCCTTCTTTATCCAATTGCAAATCGAAGGCATTGGCGGTGATTTCCCGAAATAGCGCCCGGGCATGGCTGAGCACTTCCGGTTCGTTTTCGGTACTAAATGTTTGCTCGACGTCATTGATAAGCAGTTCGGTTGCCTCGTGCAGCCAGGCATGCTCAAGTTTGTCCTGTAGAACTGTCCTGGCGACGTCCACTGCAACCTGGGCCCGGCTCAGATTATGGTCTGCGCCGGCATCCTTGAGACGGGTAGTGATTTCTGCCTGCTGCCGCACGAGTTCCGTGTACTTTTCGGCTTGGTCTGACGCCAATGTCAGTTCATTCTGCAATTTCGTCAGCTTGTCTTCATCGACATCCTTGATGATATCGGGATTGGTCTCAAGCAGTGCTCGTATGCGTTTCTCCTCAAGCTTCGCGCTTTGAAATGTCTCCTGTTTCGTCTTCCATTCACCCAGCAGGCCGAGTCGCCTGTCAAGTTCAATCGTATCATCAGCCTTGAGCTCGCGCTCAGTGAAGATAGTGCCGATATCGGCGCGGTTTTCCTTGATCTCCTGCTCCAGTGTCTGAATGCCCTCCTTGCAGCGTGTTATATCCCTTCTTGCGCCATTCGCGTCATCAGAGCGCCGCTTCAGGTTTTGGAATGACGCCTGCAACTGATGGACGTCCCGATCAGCATCAGCGTCATCCAGCGTTGCTACATCCGCCCTGTGCCATTGGCCAAGGAAAACACGTACTGATGAGATGTCTCGGGCGATGTCACGCTCTATAGCGTCAAGTCCGGCTTTAGCCTCCACGTAACGATTCTGCGCTTCGGCCAGTTGTCGGCAGTCCTGTACGAAAATATCAGGACTGATGCTTGGCAATCCGGGGTCAAAACCCAGTTCCGCGGCTGCCTCCTGTTTTTGTGCCTGCAGTTTCTCAATTTCCTCCTCCAGCTTCCCCAATTCCGGGTGGATGCCTCCGGCCTGTGCCGCGTGTTCCCTTTGCAGGATCAGGGTGCTATGGGACTTGTCTATCTGCGTGCGCAGGTACTGATCTACTACTGCAACCGTCCACTCCTGCGGACCGTCCAGGCCGGTCCGGATAAATCGCTGTCTGACTGCATCAGTTGACACCCCGGCGGCGGGAATTTTACGTAGGTAGAACAGGCCCCATGCCGCAACAACCAGCGCCACCAACGCGGCAACTGCTGCCGGCAGGGCCTGCTGTATCCCTGCCAGAAAAACGGCAAAACCACTGGCCGCCAGGATGAACCAGAACGCTAGACGTTCACGGCGGATGGAAGACGCAGGTTGTGTCCCGGACCCGGCGGCGGTTAACGCCAGCCACTCGCGCAGGGCGCTGCCGGCGTCATACAGCTTGTCAATTTCGGCTTCGTCGGGAGGACTGCCAGCCTGTTCGAGTTTCAGTTGCAATTCGTTGCGTTTGCTTTGCGCCTTGATCAGCGGCACAGCAATAGCTTCGGCCTTTCCGAGGCTTTGTGCATCCAGTTTAGGTGGGTCACAGTTATCATTGAAATACTCCTGCGCTCCTTTCATGCCTGCATCGGCCCTGGTCAGGGTTTCCCGTGCGTTGTTGCGCTTCTCGACTTTTTGCCCAAGTTTATTCAGTTGCATACCGGTGGCTTCCAAAGCTTCCACATCAGGCCCTGAATCTTGCAAGCCCGTTTCCTCAAGCGTCCTCTCGGCGGCATCAAGCAGGCGCTCCTGATCCTGCAACCTGTCCTTCAGTTTTTCCGATTTTCTTTCCAGCTTTGCAAGACGCTCCTGTTCATCACCCCGCAGCTTGTCCATGCCGGAAGGATAATCCTTGAATTCGTAAGCACAGGACTTCCTTAAGTCCACGGCGTTGTGCAAGTCCACTCCCAGCCGCAATCGTTGCAATCGTTCTTGCGCGTCCTCGGCGGCCTTGATATCACTGTCCAGACGGGGCAATTCCTCCTGTTCCTGCCTCTCCAGGATGTCGTATTCTCCTTCCGTCTGCCGTAGCTCCCTCTTTGCGTTACTGAGGTTTTTTTCTTCGTTGAGAGCGTAACGTGAGCCTAAGCTAATACGTGCGGCATCCAGATCGAAGCCGCCACGCAATCTGTTGCGTAATTCTCTGGCAAGATCGCTATCACTATCATCGCCGGCAAGCAGGTGTTCCATGGAGAGACGATGCAGCCCTGTCTGATAAGTCGCGGGCAACACGGGCGGCGATGCAGGGTTGCCGTCCCGGTACCAGGCTACCTCGCTGCCGTTGCGCAGGACACGCAAGTTGCTCCCGTCACTTTCGAACTCAGCCTCCAGGGAAAGTGCAGCCGGATCGTCTCTCTGTCCACCGCGCAGGAGATATCCCAGGGCGCGCGCCAGACTGCTTTTACCGATGGCGTTGGGGCCGGTGACGATATTGACACCAGCGCCGGCGGGCTCGAACGTAAATCCGGGTTCGATACCGGGCAGGGAATGGATATTGAGCCGCTTGAGCTGCATTAACCCGTATCGGAAGCTTGCGCCAATAGTTTATCCAGGGCTCGCAGCCCTGCTGTTCGCAACCACTCAACCGCATCCGGGTCACCGGCATCCAGGTCGCTCCAGACGGACTTTTGTCCCTGGTCGCGCAAGCTCCGGCGGGCTCTTGCCACCAGGTCGTCGCGCTCTGGATGGCCTTCCGGTTCGTCCAGCCACAGCAGGCGTTTTGCAAGCAGTCCTGCGGGAGTCGGTTGCCCGGAAAGTTCCTCAAGGTCTATCTCCGGCCGCGTAGCAACGCTGTGCCGTTCGATGAAATAGCTCCGGTTATCGGAACCGGCATAGACAACTTCTCCCTGCCTCCTGGAAAATTCGTCATACACGGCAATGCCGAAACGGGTTCGTCCACCGAAAATAACATGTACCCCGATCGCGTCCGGCGCGGCTCTCAGGTCCGGCGTAACAGGAGTTTCAGTGATTTGGTTGTCAAGATCACGCAAGACGGACAGGAGACGTTCTCCTGCTTCTGCCGGTTCACCGATACCCTCCAGGTCAACGTCAACGGACTCCCAGCGCAACGGCGCGAGAGGCAGTTGTTCAACCTGTTCAATCCGGCCCCCGGCTGTACTGATAAGCCAGGGGCCGTGAGGACCTGCTTCGCTCCGATCCAGCCCGGTCAGACTGCCAAGGTAACCGGACAGCGACTCGGCGGACAAGGCATCCGGTTTGTGTATGTGCCCGAGTAACCAACCATCAATGCCGGCCTGCTGCAGTTCCCTGCTGCTGACAGGGGCATAAGGACTGTTTGCTGCATCCCGGTCACAATGCAACAGCCCCAGGTTTATACCGGCCTTGGGCTTGAAAGATTGTTCAGACAGGGGGCTTGTTCGAATTTCTTTCCTGGGAAACGACCATCCCCAAAGCGTGATCGAATCTACATTGTCGTCAATCCGGCAGGACTGCCACTGCCCGTCTTTACCCAGGAGTTGGAATTCAGGAATGTGTTTTGCCAAGCGGGGAAGGACTTTAACGTCGTGGTTGCCGGCGACGCCGATGACTTTGATATCGGCTTCGGCGAGACGCTGAACGCCCTGCTCCAGTTCACGGTAGGCTTCAAAGAAATCATTCTCCCGTTCGACTACGTCACCGGCCAGAAGGACCGCTGTGACTCCCGCATTGATGGCAGTATTTACAGTGCGGTCCCAGGCTCCGGCAGGGCCCAGGTCGCGAGCCTGATCCACGAGTTCATCTGGCAACCGGGAGGGCGTTCGACCCAGGTGCATATCGCCGACAGCAAGTATCCTCATCAAACCAGGCCCATTCCGGAATAGGGTGGGTTATATTCTTTCGATAACGACAGCAATACCCTGTCCGATGCCTATGCACATGGTAATGAGTGCGTAACGGCCCTCGATTTTTTCCAGTTGCCGCAACGCGGTGAGGATCAGCCGTCCCCCGGATGCCCCCAGCGGATGGCCGATACTGATGGCGCCGCCGTTCGGGTTCACCCGTTCGTCCTGAAAGTCAACCTGCAGTTGCTTCAGGCAACCCAGTACCTGGGTGGCAAAGGCCTCGTTGATCTCTATGACATCCATGTCGGATAAGGACAAGCCGGCCCGTTGCAGGGCTTTTTGTGAGGCTGGTACCGGACCTATTCCCATCACCCGCGGTTCGACTCCGGCGACGGCCCCGGTGAGAATACGCGCGCGGGGGGTCAGGCCCAGCTTCCTGCCGATGTCTTCGTTCCCCAGCAACAGGGCAACCGCGCCGTCATTGATGCCGGAGGCATTGCCGGCAGTGACGACGCCGTCTTCAAACAAGGCCGGCAGCGTTGATAGTTTTTCCAGCGTGGTGCCGGGCCGGGGGTGTTCATCGGCCGTCACCTTGACGGGCGGGTCCTTGCGCCGTTTCGCCGGGACTTCTATTTCCATAAGTTCCCCATCATAAAAACCGGCATTCTTTGCTCCCTCGTATTTCTGTTGTGAGGCAAAGGCGAAGGCATCGCTGTCTTCACGGCTGATATTGAAGTCCCTTGCCAGGTTGTCCGCGGTCTGCGGCATGGCATCGTCCCCGTATTGCTTGAGCAGCCGTTTATTGGGAAAACGCCAGCCAAGCAGGGAGTCGTACATCTGCTGGTTGCGGTCAAAACTTGTCTCCGCCTTGCCCAGTACCCAGGGTGAGCGACTCATACTCTCCACACCACCGGAGATAAACAACTGCCCCTGCCCGCAACTGATGGCGCGGGACGCGTCCAGTGTCGCTGCCGCCCCGCTGCCGCACAGGCGGTTGACAGTCACGCCGCCGACCGAGGTGTGCATGCCGGCCAGCAGCGCGGCATTGCGCGCCACGTTGCGGCTGTCTTCACCCGCCTGGTTGGTATTGCCGAAGACTACGTCCTCCACCAGGCTGCTCTCAATGCCGTTCCTGTCCAGCAGGGCCTTGATGACGGCTGCCGCCAGGTCGTCCGGCCGTTTCACCGACAGGCCGCCCCCGAAACGGCCGAATGGCGACCGGATACCGTCGTAAATTACTGCATTATTCATATTCCATATCCCATTGTTAACGTCTGCCTATTATACATGCCGAAGGCCATCGTCCGGCGAAACACCTCACCGGCGCCGTGACAAACCAGTATAGTGGTGAGGCGCCGGGCTGAAATTCAATCGGCTGATGTGCTATAAATAGCATGCGGGTTTGTCAATCGGTACAGACATCGGGAGAAAATATGAGCGGACATGCAGGTGCAATGCCGGCGACTGCGGATAGAAGCGATACAAACACTGGCCCGGCGCAACGGGTCGGCATCATAGGCGCCGGCATTTCCGGTCTCGTCACGGCCAAGATCTTCCTGGAAAACGGCTTCGATGTCCTTGTCTTCGAAAAGGAAGCCGGCCTCGGCGGGGTCTGGGCGCTTACCCGGACCTATCCCGGGTTGCGCGCCAATACCGCAAAGGAAACGTATAGCCTGACCGATTACCCCTACCCGGCGACCACGAGCGGGTACCCGGTCGCGGAAGAAGTGCGGGCACACCTGGAATCCTACGCGGATCATTTCGGCCTATATCCCCGTATCAAGTTCAATAACGAGGTGGTTCACCTTGCCGGGATCGATGGTGACGGCAACCAGGGTTTCAGCCTGACGGCGCGCTCGACGATCGATGAAAACGAAGAGGGTAATTACGAATTTGATTTTGTCGTGATTTGCTCGGGGGCCTTTTCCACGCCCTTCATGCCGGATCTACCCGGCAGGGAGAGTTTCAGGGGGTTGGTGCGTCACTCGAGCGAATGGATCCATCCCTCTGTTGCGGACGTACGGCGGGTAGTCGTAATAGGCGCCGGCAAATCCGCCCTGGATTGCGCCGCGTGGGCGGCCCGCGAAGGAAAAACGTCCACCATCGTATTCCGCAAGCCGCATTGGATGGTGCCGCGCTACCTGCCCGGCGGCGCCCGCAGCGATCTGCGGTTCATCTCGCGCTTTACCGAGTTGTTTGTCCATTACCCGTACCGTCCCTGGAACGAAAAGCTGTTGCACGGCCCGGGCAAACCGATCGTATGGCTCGGGTGGACCCTGTTGAGCGCCATTGTGCCCCGCGCCCTGGGCATGCCCGCGCTAATGGTCCCTGAACATAAATTACCCACCGGCTTCGAAAGCGTGGGGCAGGTGGACGATTTCTTTGAACTGCTGAACGACGACGCCATCAGCGCCGTACGCGCCGGCGTCAAAGGGTTTTACGACGCAGGTGTCGAACTTGATGATGGAACACAGATAGAAGCAGACCTGGTCATCATGGGCACAGGCTGGCAGCGCGACCTGTCATTCCTGAGCGATGAATTGAGAGCGCAGGTACGCAAAAACGGCCGCTTCCATTTGTACCGGCGGATATTGCCGCCGCAACAGCAAAGGCTGGCATTCAACGGGTTTTTCCCCACCCTTACCTGCCCGTTGTCCTCCGAAATAGGCGCGCACTGGACGGCGCAGTGTTTCAGCGGGAACATGGCCCTGCCCCCGGTCGAACAGATGGAGCAGGAAATTGGGCGTCTGGAAGACTGGGCGAAAGAACGGGTGCCGGACGCGCAGGACGGCGTGTTTACCGGGCCTTATATCTCGCATTACGTCGACCAACTGATGCGCGACATGGGCATGCCGACCCCGCGTACAAGCAACTTTTTGAAAGAATACCTCGGCACTTTCCTGCCAGGCCGCTACGGCACGCTCGGACAGGAACTAAAAGCCGCCAGGGCAGGCACGCTCAAACGGCGCCCCTACCTCAGCAGCCTGCACGTCCTGGCTGCAATCATCGCAATCGTCATGATTGTGCTGCTTACAGACTGAGATATATACCGGGAATCCCTGGTCAAGTCCGTCCGGGACATGCCAGGGGTTCCCGTTGCGTCAGTTGTTCTGCAGGACCACCTTGCCCATCTGGCCGAAGGACTCCAGCAACTTATGGGCGGCGACTGCCTCATCCATGGGCAGGACCCGGTCCACGACCGGTTCAATTTTTTGCTCGCCGACAAAATCCAGCATGGCCTTGAATTCGGCGTTGGATCCCATCATCGTTCCCTGTATGCGGGTCTGGTTGAAAAACAGCCGCGGTATTTCCAGCCCGGTAGAAGGGATGCCCAGGGTGGCGCCGAAGAATACAAACCGCCCTGCGGGCCTTAAGGTACTAAGAAGATTATTCACGTCGTCCCCGCCGGCGCTGTCGATAATGGCGTTAAAACCGCCCGCCTGTTTTCTCAGTGCCTTATGGTAGTCCTGTTCCCGGTAGCTGATGCCCCCGGCCGCACCGATAGCCCTGGCTTTTTCGATTTTCTCCTCTGACCCGCTGGTCACGTAAACCTCTGCGCCGAGACTGCTGGCCCACTGGATGGCAAAAGTCGAAACGCCGCTGCCGGCGCCGGTAACCAGTACGGTCTGTCCCGCCTTAACCTCGGCCTGCGTCACGACGGCGCGCCAGGCCGTCAGGCCGGCCAGGGGCACCGCGGCTGCCTGTTCCCAGCTCAAGTGCGCGGGCCTGGCGTAGACATCCGTAGCCGGGCAGCAGATATACTCGGCAAACGTACCCTGGTCCGGCATGCCCAGCACGCGAAAATCCGGCCCGGAGACGGCCTCGCTGTCACCCCATTCCCTGGCGGGATAGACCACCACTTCATTACCGACCATTGAATCATCAACGCCTGCGCCGACGGCATCAATCGTCCCGGCGCCGTCGGAACCGGCTATACAGGGAAGACTCGTGCGCGGATACCTGCCGATGGTGATCCAGTAATCACGCCGGTTCAACGCGGAATTCCGCACCCTGACCCGTACTTCGCCCGGTCCCGGGTCGGGCGTATCCACCTCCATTATTTTCAGGTTGTCCGGACCGCCAAGTTCTTCTAATACGATTGCCTTCATACTCTGCTCCTGATATTTACATTTATCAAAGTTGTTCGTTTTATATTGTGATTAATTTATCTCTCAATATCTCTGTGTCTCAAATCCCGCCGTTTATGTATTACAGCCAGCATGAAGATACCTTGATCTCTGATTTCATAAATTATCCGGTAGGAATACAGTGACAACTCCCTGATGTTTCCATCATTTATTTCCGGCACCTTTCTACCGATTTTGGGTAATTCATCCAGAATTTCTGCTTTATCCCGGATATCCTGGATTACCTTTTTGGCATAGAAACGGGAATCGTGAGCGATAAAGTCATGGATGGATTGCAAATCCAGTATGGCCGGTTCCGACCATCTCACCATGAATCGATTTCTCGCTGGAGCTCCTCGCTGGTAATGGTCTTGCCCTGTTCGACAGCTTGTTGTCCCTTCCTTATTTTATCCAGGACATAGAGCCGATACATGATTTCATCCATATCACTGTCTTCCGGCATTCGGTCAATGATATTGAGCGCTTCCTGTTTTGCTGCTTGCATACGTTGTTATTTACGTTGTAGTCGATTAGTCATAGTATATCCGAGCGTCGTAGAGAAGGAAATCCGTAGTTAGGGAGACTGTAGTCAGGGCAAGATCATACTTTAAGTCATAAGCAGATGATTTTTTATTCCAAAAAGAAATAGGTAAGTGGGGAACTCCTGGAAGTTGGGTGGATCATAGCAGTAATTACCCTTAATAGAGGAGAAAACCATGAGTTTACTGGCCCAATTAGCGACGATTGACGACCCGCGGCGTGATATCAACAAGCGCTATGACCTGTTGGACATTCTGTTTTTGACGGTGAGTGCGGTCATATCGGGGGCAGAGGGCTGGAAGGATATCAAGGAATTTGGGGATGAGAAGCTGGTGTGGTTGAGACAATACCGGCCGTTTGCGAACGGGGTACCGGTGGATGATACGATTGCGCGGGTGGTGCGTGCGATAGACCCTGAGCAGTTCAACCGGGCGTTCATTGCCTGGGTGAATGAGGTGCGGCGGGCGCAGGGGCAGGAGCAGATTGCCCTGGACGGGAAGACCTTACGGCGTTCCCACGACGGAGATAGACAAACGGCCTTGCACAGCATCACGGCCTGGGGCCATGAAAGCGGGTTGGTGCTGGCGCAGATGAAGTCGTCGGGGAAGAAGAATGAGCAGGCCTCGGTGATGGAGATGCTGGACCTGTTACAGGTAAAGGGGGCGCATATTACCGCGGATGCGATGAATACACAGAAGAAGATAGCACGCAAGGTGCATGGGAAGGGGGGCGATTACACGTTGTCGCTGAAGGATAATCACAAGACTCTGCGTGAGGAAATAAAGGCGTATTTTCACAAGGTTACCCGCGATGAGCCGGCTGAGTTGGCGGTGTATGAGGAAGTGGATGCGGGGCATGGCCGGGTGGAGAAGCGGACCTGTCGGCAAGTGCGGGTGACGGCATGGATTAGTGAGGCGGCCAAGTGGCCGGGGTTGCAAACGGTGATAGAGATGGAGCGGGAACGGCACCTGCCGGGGCAGGAGGTGGAGAGAGAGACACAGTACTATATCAGTTCCCTGCCATTGGATGCGGCGGGGGTGGCGCGGGGCATACGGCGTCATTGGGAAGTAGAGAATAAAGCACATTGGGTGCTGGACGTGGCGTTCAAGGAGGACGACTGTCGGATACGCAAAGGGGACGGGGCGGAGAACGTGGGGATTATCCGGCGCTTCTGTCTGAACCTGGCGCGCTTACACCCACAGAAGAACAGTATGCGAGGGAAACTCAAGCAGGCCGGGTGGAGTGACACAAGACGGGCGGAGATCCTGTTTGGACAAGCCGGATGAAAGTATGCGTTTGCCCTGAGCCGATACATAATTTCATCCATATCGCTATCTTCTGGCATCCGGTCAACGATATTGATCGCTTCCTGTTTAGCTGCTTGCATGGTTTGTTCTGCACCTTGTGTTTGATTCGCCCATAGTATATCCGCGCGCAATAGAGAAAGAAAACGAACGAAGCATATCGGCAGGAAACCGGACTGAGATAACCCGCCTTGATAATGGTCTCTCTGGTGTGTAACCATGTGGCAAATAAACTACCCTGCCGCAAGCGGGCGAGGTATTAACATGGCATTAAAAGACATTACCCAAAAAGAAGTTAAGGCGGCGATTAAGGAGTTTGATAAAGAAGGAAGCGAAGAGATATTAAGGAAATATGGCGGGGGAAAATCCCGCCAGTATTATCTTGAATACAACGGTAAATATTATGACCAGAAATTAATAGCACGTGCTGCACACGGTTATCTGCTTGGCGAACAACCCTTGAAGGCAAGAGGTAGGGGCAATCAACGCGCCAATGGTACTAAAACCAGGAAGCATTTAGAAAATCTTGGATTCAATATCGTGGACATTAACGCATCTCACTATCGCGATATCCCGGCCAACCTGTTACCTGAAGAAGTGGATAGCTCAATAAAGTATAAAGAGGGAGCAACTAAAACTGTAACGATTAATGCGTATGAACGGAATACGGACGACGCCAGAAGAAAATGTCTACAACATCATGGTTACAAATGCTCAGTATGTTCTTTCAATTTTGAAGACTTTTACGGAACAATAGGTAAAAATTACATCCATGTACATCATGTCGTCCCTCTCGCAGAAATTAAAGCTGAGTACGAGATTGACCCGGTCAATGATCTTGTCCCAATCTGTCCAAACTGCCATGCGATGATACACAAAACCCGGGAAACACTTACTATTGAGCAATTGAAGCAATATTTGGCAGAAAAAGGTGGAAAGACATAACTTGTGAGGCATTCTTGAGCGAATACCAGTACTACGAGTTCCTGGCAGTTGATCGACCGCTCGGCAAAGAGGACATGGCGGCATTGCGGGCGCTGTCTACCAGGGCGCGCATCACCGCGACAAGCTTCACCAACCATTATAATTGGGGCGACTTCAGGGGCGACCCCACGCGGTTGATGAATCGCTGGTTCGATCTGCACCTGTATTTTGCGAACTGGATGTCGCGTCGGCTCATGATCCGCTTACCGAAACGACTCATCAACCGAGATAGACTCGATACTTTCCTGCGAGACGTCAATTGCGTCGAAATACAAACGGCGGGCGAGAATGTGATTATCGACATCTGGCACGACTATGAACCCTCCGAATTTACTGACGATGACGACGGTACCGGCTGGCTCGGCGCACTGGCGCCGTTGCGGGCCGACCTGCTTGCGAGTGATTGGCGGGCGTTCTACCTGCTATGGCTGATGGAGGCGCAAACCGGGACCCTGGAAAACGACGAGAAAGAGCCGCTGAGGGGCATCGGCCCGCTTAACGGCGGACTTGAGACCTTCGCTGATTTCTTTCATATAGACCGCGATCTCGTGCAGGCTGCCGCCGAGGAGTCGCCATACACAAGCGGCGATTCCCTTCCGACAGCTTCAACCCGCGTAGCGGCTATCGCAGCAATTCCGGACGAAGAAAAGACAGCGTTACTGGAACGTTTGGCAGCGGGCGACCCTCATGTGATGGCGGAGGTTCGCAGCAGGATTCAGGAGGCCCTGGCGCCAACCACGACTGAAATACAGGATAGATGTCGAACAGTATCGGCCCTGCGCGCCCGCGCCGCTGAAATATGCAAGGAGCGTAAAGCTGACGAAGCCGCGCAGGTGGAAGCAAAGCGGCAGCAACGGGAACGCGAGGCTGAAAAAGCGCGGCGCGCACGTCTCAACATCCTCAGGCTTCGCGGCCTGGCTGTCTGGGATGAGATCGAGAATGAAATTGAAAAACGTAACATTAACGGCTATGAGCGAGCAACTGACCTGCTTGCCGACCTGCGCGTTCTGGCTGAAGAAGACAACACGTCGGATGCCTATTCGGAGCGCCTGCGCGCCCTTCGCTCCCGACATTCCCGCAAGACCCGGTTCATTGAACAACTAACGAAGTTGTAACAATTTTGACGCGGTGGTGAGCTTTAAACAGACAAGAACAAGAGACCACATTCGCGGCGCAGGCACTTGCAACCTGGTTCATACGTTACGGGGGTTCAATTTGATAGTTTGAGATGTACCATGAAACTGTCGGATTATTTACTTATTCTTTTTTTTGTCAGCGCGACTTTGGTTGGCTGTTCCCAGGAACCGCAACAATCAACAAGTCAACCCGGCACGCGGTTTCCTGCCGTTGAGCCGGCCGATCTCCTGTTGACCAATGCCTATGTTTACACTGCAGACAACAGCCGTACTGTAGCAGAGGCTGTTGCGTTGCGCGGCAATGAAATTATCTATGTCGGCAGTGACGATGGCGCCGGCAAGTTTATCGGTAACGGCACAGTGGTGCGTAACCTGGGTGGGCGTATGCTGATGCCCGGCCTGCATGACATGCATATCCACGCTACCGGTGTTGTGGAACCGGATATGTGTGATTTCAAAGGTGAGGCGAAATCGCTTGAAGAAATGGCGCCTTTTCTGCAGGGATGCATTGAAGACTATCAGATAGCAGAAGGTGATTGGCTGGTGGTCCTCCAGTGGCCGTTTTCCGGCGGTAACCAGCCGAGTGAAAGACTGAAAACAATTCGCGCCGCCCTGGATGCCGCATCAGACAGGCACCCGATCATCATGTGGGGTGACGATGGGCATCATGCCGCGGTCAACAGTCTGGCCCTGGCACAGGCACGAGACAAAAACGGAAATGTGGTGGGTTTGAACAAGGAGACAATCGAGACTGTTTTTGCCGAGTTCAGGGAAATGATTGCCGTGGATGAATTCGGTGAACCTGCCGGTGGTCTGAATGAAGGCGCGCGCATGCTGGTCCGATCGGATTTTATTGAAGATATGATGGGTCTTCACAGCCGGCCTGAAGTCATGATGCCTGCCGTCGCAGAAAAACTGGCTGCATCCGGTATTACTTCCATACAGGATCCATATACAGTTCCCGAACTGCTGGAATATTATGACTGGCTCGATAAAAGCGGGCTGATGACCTTCCGCATTAGAACTGCTTTTTTTCACCAATCAGGTGATGCTCATAATGCAGGGGGGCTGGCACAGATCCCTGCACATGTTGAACTGTTCAACGCGCAAAGGGAGAAACTGAAAAACAGTAAACTAATCCAGCCGAATGCGGTGAAACTCTTTGCCGATGCCGTGTTGGAAGGCAACCCCTATGCTTCGCCGCCCACATTACCCGTTGCGGCGATTCTTGATGAATTTGAACAACCCCTGTTCTCAATCGATACCGGGACGGAATCGATCGGGATCAGCGGCTATGTGGACCTGGAGGGGACAACCTGTACTGAGGTGCGCAACCATCCGGACAAGTATGGTAAACCCGGGGCGATCCGGAAGTTTACAGATGAACATGGGTATCAACCGGCGCAATGTATAAAAAGCAGCGGGGTACTGGAACACAGCGAAGATTACATAAAGGAATATGTCCGACAAATGACATCTGCAGGATTCCACGTCCATATTCATGCTCTGTCGGATCGTGGGGTACGCGTAGCAATCGATGCATTTTCTGAAGTTAAACGGGAGGCAGACGCTAACAATTTAACGCAAAGCATTACCCACGTTCAGTTGGCGCATCCCGATGACGTCAAACGCATTGGCGACCTGGGTATCTTTGTTGCGTTTACTTACGTCTGGATATTCCCGGAAGTTGAATACGATGTGATGGTGATTCCCTTCATAGACAAGGTAGACGGCATTGCTGATTTGTATAATCCTCAGCACTATTACATGCAAAATGTCTACCCGGTCAAATTAGTGCTGGATGCTGGTGGAATCCTGACATGGGGCAGTGACGCACCGGTGGATACGCGTGATCCTGTTCCCTTTTCAAGCATGCAGGCCGCGGTAACCCGGAAGGCAGACGGCGTGGTGATGAATGCCGGCCAGCGTATCAACATTCATGATGTCCTGGCTGCTTATACGATTAATGGCGCACGGTTGATGGGTCATGATGATAAGCTGGGCAGTATAGAAGTCGGTAAAACGGCCGACCTGATAGTGTTGAATCAGAACATAGTTAATCTTGCGCAGAACGGACAGGCCGACAGGATTGGAGAAACACAGGTGGCTATGACAATATTTGATGGCAACGTAGTCTTTGACCGTGGGCAGGTAACGGCGCCGTAAGCTACCGCTTTACTAAAGATGAGATTGATATTAGCGGGAGCCCTCTTAAATGAAAGATACTATTTTATTGTTTTCGGAGCATATAAAGGATGGAAAGATCGAAATATACAACGAATTCAGTTTGCAACATGAATTGGGAATTTTTCTTCGTAATACAATCAAAGGAAGGTTGGTCCAATTTGAGCGAAATGTGTCTTTTTTTGGCTTTGCCAAGGGTAAATTCGTCAAGCGTGAAGTCGATATCACTGTTTACAGAAAAGATGGCGCACAATTGCTACTGGATGCGGCCATTGAATTGAAATTTCCGAGAAATGGCCAATATCCCGAGCAAATGTTCAGTTTTTGCAAAGACATTGTGTTCGCAGAGCAGTTGAAACGGTCGGGGTTCAATAAAGCATATCTCGTTATCTTTGCAGAGGATCATATGTTTTATGAGGGACGGATACAGGATGGTATATATGGTTTCTTTCGAGGGGGCCACAGGCTTACCGGAACCGTGGGAAAACCTACTGGTAAGCGAGATTCAGAACTGATTATAAACGGTGATTACCAGATTAAATGGAATGATGTCAAAGGGTCATTAAAGTACACATTGATAGAGGTGCAGTAACACCTAACAACACCTTGAATTTCCAAAAGAATATTCTTTCTTAGTGTTTATACGGAGCAAACCAGTTGAAAAATCAGTACTTCGGAGATGTCAATGATTACATCAAATACGGTTTGTTACGCACTATCATTAAAACAACTGAATGGCGAATCTTTGTAGCTTGGTATCTTACTCCCGATGATAATCGGACAGATGGTAATCGACTAGGGTACTTATCCGAACGGAAATCCTATCGAAAATACGACCCCGCTTTATTTGACTTTCTCGCATCTAAGGTTTCATCAACTAATGAGAGAACAGTGAATATGATTGAGTGCAGTAACATGCTGCCTGACGCCGTCTACCATTCCACGCTTACACCTGACCGCAATGAGGATCGGACAGTATGGTTTTCCGAACTCAGAGATGCGTTCAATGGACAGGATCTTGCGTTTCTGGATCCTGACAATGGATTAGAAATCAAATCAAAACCTGTCGGTAGAAAAAATTCCTCGAAGTATGTCTCTCTTCAGGAAGTGAGAAAATTTTGGTCATTTCAATCCAGTCTATTGATCTACCAGCATTTTCCAAGACGGCCACGAGAAGTCTTTATAGCGGAAATGAGAAACCGCCTACATGAACTTGTTAATGGGGCGACAATCATAACTTATCAGTCAACGAACGTACTTTTCTTACTCGTACTTCAACCGAAGCATGAGCAGTTTGCTGACATGATTAGGAACAAAATGAAAATCCAATGGCAACAGAAATTAGTAGCGTGTTAGGGATCAACCTAGTCCCCGTCGAGTGTACTTCTAAGCAATCTTCCGCTCGATATAGAGTTAGGATACCATGTGATATCGTGATAGACACGCCCGACATCAAGGAGTATTGTGAGTAATACGTTCAATACAATTCGGGCACTGATTCTTGAGGGCGATGTCCGAATTTCGGAGCATGGATATGATGAGATTGCCGCCGACGGATTACTTGCTAGGGAACTTGTCGATGGAGTGGAAACCGCAGAAGTGATTGAAGACTATCCGGACTACCCTAAAGGGCCATGCGTTCTGTTGCTCCAGCGAACCAGGGACGGGCGCTTGGTCCATGTTGTATGGGGGCTTCCTGGCAGTCATACAAGTCCGGCGGTACTGGTTACAGCATATTTGCCCGGTCCCGAAAAATGGGAACCAGGGTTCAAGCGGAGACGCAAATGAGCAAGAGAAAACACACTAAGTTCATCCACGAGGGAAACTATGTTGCTGAAGTTGATGTAGAGTTACTTGAGGAACCTGAAGGATGGTCGCCCTATCTGTCACTTGAAGACGCCTATCGTCTCGACGATGTGAGGGAGGCTCTTCGTCGAGATGACGTTAAGACTGCTGCAAAGTATTCACGAGTGTTCAGCCTTACGCCTCTTGCTGTATAAGGTTCACGCGTCATTCAGGCGGGTTCGGCAATACGGTACCGCCGATTTCGCGTCAGGTTTCAGGTCCGATTAACTTGTCCCTGTTGTCAATGCTTCTTTGGAGTTTGATAGAACCACATGAGCTACCATACTATCAAAGACAAGATTGAAAACGGAGAGGTTGTCCTGCTGGACGGAGGCACCGGTTCCGAGATTGAGCGGCTGGGCGTTGAAATGAACGACCTGGCCTGGTGCGGCGTTGCCCATATGGAACAGCCGGAGGTGGTACGGCAGGTCCACGAGAGTTACATACGCGCCGGCGCCGACGTGATTATCGCCAATACCTTCGGCACCGCGCCCCACGTGCTCAAGCGCCTGGGGCTGCAAGACAGGATTGCGGAGATCAACCAGTCTGCCGTAACCGTGGCATTGGAGGCTCGTGACAATTGCGGAAAGAACGTCTGCGTCGCCGCTTCCATATCCTCCATGCCGGCATTTGATCATTTTTACATCCCGAAAACCGCTGAAGTGAGGGACGGTTTTGTCCGGCAGGCGGCGTTGCTGGCAGAGGCCGGCGCCGAACTGTTTATCGCCGAGATGATGCGCGAAGTGGACGTCGCTGACATGGTGATTTCCGCAGCCCGGGCAACGGGAATACCGGTGTGGACGGGGTTCAGTGCCTCCATGAGCGACACGGGCACATTAACCAACTATGAGTCACCCGTGCGCGCTGACGAGACCGTGCCGTTCAGACCGATGGCAGAGGATGTGCTGGAAATGGGTTGTGACGCGGCAGGCGTCATGCATACCAGCGTGCATGATACCGGTCCGGCGCTGGCAGAGTTGAACGACCTGTGGGACGGCCCCACGTTCGCCTATGCGGAAAGCGGGCATTTCGTCCCGCCAAGCTGGAAGTTTGAGGACATTATTTCCCCTCAAGACTATCTCGGCTATGCGAAGCAGTGGATCGAACAGGGGGTGCGGATTATCGGTGGTTGCTGCGGGATCGGGCCGGAGCATATCAGGGTGTTGCGGGAGACCCTGGCAGTTTAAACAGAACTCATGGCGACACTGCAGTAACCGGTTCTGCATCGGAGTAATCAACCAGCCGTGATTTATAA